>Ga0209890_10000668_pt1 | contig 15842 bp, 18 predicted proteins | sample OrgsoiDNA2013049_FD_185799 | JGI IMG/M metagenome (GOLD analysis project Ga0209890, IMG submission 185799) | Permafrost soil microbial communities from the Arctic, to analyse light accelerated degradation of dissolved organic matter (DOM) -... | ecosystem: Environmental > Terrestrial > Soil >...
CCCGCCGCCAGCGGGCAACCTCGACGTGCCGAGCCGCAACGCACGCCTCGACGGATCGCTGGGCGGTGGCGACGTCCGGAAATGAGCCCGTTGCGGGAAGCATCGGGTGGCGGGCGAGGCGATCGGCCTCGACGGCGGGGCTGGTGCCGCAGTGGCGCGACACCGTGTGGCCGTCACCACGGCGTTCATAGAGATCGAGCGACTCAACCGGCGACCTGCGCCTCGCCGGGAGGAGCTGGGGCGCGTCGCGCTCGCTGCCAAGCTCCATCACCCCTCACCCCGCTCATCACTGTCCACGGCGGCGACTGTGGCGGGCGCGAGCGGACCCTCAGAGGACAGTCGCAGACCGGCCAATTGGGACCGTCGGGGATAATCCGCGGGCTGTGCAGGCTGTCGTCAAACCGTCCGCTGCGCCCGGGTTGGTGCTCGCCGACGTCCCCGAACCGCGGCCGGGCGAGGGCGAGCTGCTGCTCCGCGTCGCCGCCGCATCGGTCTGCGGGTCGGATGTCCACCTCTACGACTGGAACCCATGGGCCGCGGCCCGCGTGCATCCACCCCGGGTGATCGGCCACGAGATCTGCGGCGAGGTGGTCGGCCGCGGCACGGGAACCGATCTCATCGACGGCACCCGGGTCGCCGTCGAATCGCACATCGTGTGCGGGACCTGCAACTCATGCCTGCGCGGCGACTTCCACGTCTGCCAGAACACGCGCATCCTCGGCGTGGACGTCGACGGTGGCTTCACAAGCCTGGTGGCGGTGCCCCAGGCCAACGTGTTCCCCATCGGTGAGGACACCTCGTCGGAGGTGGCGGCCGCGCTCGAACCCTTCGGCAACGCCGTCCACGCGTGCTCCTACGGTGAGCTCGCCGGTCGCACCGTGGCCGTGTTCGGCTGCGGCCCGATCGGCTGCGCCGCCATCGCGGTGGCGCGCACCCGGGGCGCTGCCGCCGTGGTCGCGATCGACCGCAACCGCTATCGTCTCGACCTCGCCGAGCGGATGGGTGCCGCCCGGGTGGTCATCGCCGACGACGACGTCGAGAGCAGGGTCCGCGCGGCGGTGGGCGGCGCGGACATCGACTGCGTTCTCGAGATGAGCGGCGCGCCCAGCGCGGTGGTCGCCGCCACCCGGCTGGTGCGCCCGGGGGGGTGGATCAGCCTTCTCGGCATCGGCGATGAGCCCGCCACCCTGGAGCTCTCCGACGACGTGGTCATGAAGGGGGTGAGCCTTCACGGCGTGGTCGGCCGCCGCCTTCCGCAGACCTGGGAGGAGACCATGGAATACGTGCGCAGCGGCGCCATCGACGCAGGAGCGCTGATCACCCATCACTACCCGATGAGCGAGATCGAGGCCGTGATCGAGCTGATCAAGTCGGGCCAGTGCGGCAAGGTGTCCCTGCACCCCGGCTGATCGGCCCCACACGGCCCGGCGAGCTATCGTCTGGTTATGGCCATCGAATCGATCAGCACCTCCGACGCCGTCCGCATGCTCGACGCCTCGCTCCAGCAGGATCTCGACGCCCTCCGCAAGGAGGGGCTGTTCCGGCCTCTTCGGGTTCTCGAGTCACCCCAGATGGCCGAGGTGGTCATCGCCGGGCGCCGTCTCGTCAACCTCTCATCCAACAACTACCTCGGGCTCAACACCCACCCGCGCCTGATCGAGGCAGCGGTGAAGGGCGCCAGGGAGTGGGGGGCCGGCAGCGGCGCGGTGCGGAGCATCGCGGGGACGCAATCCATCCACGAGCAGCTCGAGGCGCGCCTCGCCGCCTTCAAGCACACCGAGGCGGCGCTGTGTCTCCAGAGCGGTTACACGGTCAACGTCGGCGTCATCGGTTCCATGCTCGAGGCCGGCGACTGCGTGGTCAGCGACAAGCTCAACCACGCCAGCATCATTGACGGCATCCGCCTCACCAAGGCCGACCGGATCCTCTACGAGCACGTCGACGTCGACGACGCGGAGCGTGCCCTGAAGGAGGCGCGGGACAAGGGATATCGCCGCGTCCTGCTGATCACCGACGGTGTCTTCAGCATGGACGGCGACATCGCCCCACTGCCCGACCTCGTCGAGCGCGCCGAGAAGTACGACGCCGCGGTGATGGTCGACGATGCGCACGGGACCGGGGTGCTGGGACGCAACGGCCGGGGCACCTCCGACCATTTCGACCTGCACGGACGCGTGGCGCTCAACATCGGCACCCTGAGCAAGGCGGTCGGCGTGGTCGGCGGGTACGTGGCGGCGTCGCAGACGGTGCGCGATCACCTCATCCACAAGGCGCGCCCGTTCCTGTTCTCCTCGTCGCATCCACCTGCTGTCGTGATGGCATGCATCGCCGCCATCGACGTGCTCGAGCAGGAGCCGCAGCTCATCGAACGGCTCTGGGAGAACGCCCGACACCTCAAGAAGGGCCTTGCCGAACTCGGTTTCGACACAGGCCGCAGCCAGACCCCGATCACACCGGTCATGTGCGGCGAGGGCCCGCAGGCAATGGCTCTCAGCGATGCATTGATGGAGCGCGGCGTGTTCGCCCAGGCAATCGGGTTCCCCACGGTCGCGAGGGGGATGGCACGAGTTCGCACCATCGTCACCGCCACGCATACGACCGAACAGCTCGACGCGGCCCTTGCCGCCTTCGCCGAGTCCGGCCGCGAGATCGGTCTGCTCTGAACAGCGCGCCCCCGCGTAACCCGGTCACCAGGCACGGCTTGTGTGTGCTGACTCCTCCAACGGCTCCGACGCGCTGACGTGGCCCATCGCAGCGCAGAAGAACTCGAGGCGGAGCGCCTGTTGATCGAGGCAGCCCAACGCGACCGCGCGGCATTCGCGCCGCTCTACGAGCGCTACGTCGATCAGATCTTTGCCTATGCACACACCCTGACCAGGAACCGGGAGCTCGCCGAGGACGTGACCGCCGCCACCTTTGCCAAGGCAATCGAGGACCTGCCGCGCTTCGAATGGCGCGGCGTGCCGTATTCGGCGTGGCTGTACCGCGTCGCGTCCAACCTCGTGGCACGACAGGCGCGCCGGCCCGCGTGGGTCGACATCGACACCCACCAACCGATCGACCACCTCACCCCGGAGGTGATCGCTGAGCAGCGCGACCGCGAGGCGACGGTGCGCTCGGCCGTGGCGCTTCTGCCCGACGACCAGCGCCAGGCGGTGGTGCTCCGTTTCGGCGGCGAGCTCCGCAACCGCGAGATCGCCGAGATCATGGGACGCAGCGAGGGAGCGGTGAAGTTGCTGACCTTCCGCGCCATGACCGCGTTGCGCAAGCAGCTTGGTGCGCCCCAGCCGGCTGAGCGGTCGTCGGAGGCGTCGCGGTGAAGCAGGCCGACGTTCTCAACGCGTTTCTCGAGAGCGACAACGCGACGGGCCACGCGTCGGCGTCGGTGCGCGCACTCGTCAGCATGGCCGACGAGGTCTCCGACGCCCTGTCGTCACTTCGCCTGTCGCGGGTTGACCAGGAGCGCATCTATGCACGCTGCCTGGCGATGCTCGAGGAGGCTGTGCACGAGCAGCGCCGCGGCTGGCAGCGCGTGCTCCATCTCGAGCGGCCGGCACCCGTCCTGGTCGGTGGCGCAGCGGCCCTGACCCTGGGCGCCGCCGCGATCGGCTGGGCGGTGCTGCACAGCCGCCACCCCGACGAGCCGGTGGCGGCCTGACCTCTGCCCGGCCTGCGCTAGGGTTGTGGGCGTGCCCTCCGATGACAGCGAGCCCCTCGACGAGCTGACGCCGCGCCAGCGTGCCCGTCTGCGCGCGCGCGATCGCAAGCGGACCACGCCGATGGTCGTCGACAACGCGGCGGTGAAGCGCACCGCCCTGGCCCTGGCCCGACGCCGGGCCGCGCGCACCATCTCGCCGCCACCACCCAACGGGCCCGCCTGAGCCGGCCGGCCCCGATGGCGAGCGCCGGCTAAGGGTGCAACCCGTCGCTGCGTCGCGCCCGCGCCGCCGTGGTGGCGAGGAGCACCGGGGAGGCCGGGTCGTCGATCGACACCTCGTTGTCCACGGCGAGACGGCGCTGGCGCAGTGGTGACAAGGGGTCTTCGAAGACCACCTTGACAGCGCCCATCGCCTCACCGGCGGCGGCCGTGGCCAGGGCGATGTCGAAAGCGTCGAGGGGGAAGCGGTGGGTGACCAGGCCGTCGACCGGGAACGCAGGGTCGGTCAGCCACTCGCGCACCGCGGCGAATGTGCGCCAGCCGGCCGGCTCACGGCCGAAGCCGCCGCTGCCGGCAATGACCAGCTCGCGCGACCACACCGCCGCCCAGTCGAGCTCGAAACGCCCGGCTCTGCCGGCCACAACCATGGTCCCCGCCGAACGGAGCAGGCGCATTCCCAGGGTGACGCTGGCCGCCGTGCCCCGACAGTCGAAGACGGCGTCGAGGCCGCGGTCGAGCACCGGAAGCGCGTCGCCCTCGGAGCGGCGCCGCCGTGCCCCGACCAGGTCCGCCGTCCGGTCGATGAGCTGGGCGGGACTGCCCCGCCACACTCGTGCGGCCCCCAGGTCCTCAAGGGCGATGGCGATGCTTCGCTCGTCGACGGCGAGGTGGGCGGGGAGCTTGCGACGGCGGCGCCCCTCACGCTGCGGGCCGCGGGCGTCGACCATGACGGTGATGTCGACGTCAGGGTGGAGCCGGCGAAGCGCTGCCACGACAAGGCTGGTGGTGGTGCCCGAGCCGATCACCGCAACCCTCTCACCCCGCCGTCCCCAGCGCAGCACAGCGTGGATCGCCGAGGCCAGTGATACCCCCAGCACGCCTCGCTGGTCGGAGATGCCGTCGGCGGGGATCAGCATCTCCTCGTGGGCGAGCACGCCCTCCGACCATCCGCCGCCGCCGGCCAAACCGCCGTCCGCAGCCGGCCCGATGAGGCTGCGGCGGTCGCGGTTCTCGCACAGCTCCGCCTCGCCTGCCGCGCATCGCGAGCAGCTGGGGAACCCGCGGACGAGGCAGCCGGCGTTGGGCTCGACCAGCACACGCTGCCCTTCCTGGGCCCAGCGCGTGCCATTGACCGCCTCGATCACCCCGACCACCTCGCCGCCGGGGACCATCGGCAGACGTCGCGGTGCCCCCACCGGGGGCAGGGTCTGGTCGCTATCGAGGAGGGCCAGGTCGCGGGCGCTGATGCCCGCCAGGGAGGGGCGCACCAGGACCCAGCCCGGCGCCGGCGGCACCGGGCGTGCGACGTCGCGCAGGTCCAGCCTGCGGCTCGAAGCCCCACGACGCGCCGGGGCGGAGTCCAGCACCAGCGCGCGCATGGGCGCGTCGCTGCCATCGAGCACTGTGAGGGTGTTCGTGGTCACAACCGACGGCCCGTTCGAGCGGTGGCGCCGCCTCGGACGTCGAAATCGCCTGTCACAGTGCGCAAAGATAACGCCGCAAGCAGGTCACGGCGGCAGAATAGCCGCAGATGAGCGCCTCTCCACCGCCGCCCCCGCCTCCCGGTGGCCCACCCGGGCAGCCCGTGTGGGGTGTCGCTCCGATGCCGCCGCCGCCTGGTTGGGGGCCTGCGCCCGGCGGCGCGGTGCCCGGAGCACCCCCCGGTTGGGGATGGGGGCAGCAGCCGGTGCCTCCCGGCTCGGGCCGGTTCCGAGCCCAGGCTGTGGGTGAGCTCCTCGACTCGGCGTTCACGCTCTACCGGCGCAACCTCGGCCTCATCCTGGCGATCACAGCCGTGGTGCAGGTGCCCCTCGCGCTGTTCAGCTACGTCATGTACCGGCTGACTGGCATCACCAGCGCCTCAGCTCGCCTACGGCAGCTGAGCGCCAATGGCACATTCACCGCGCAGCAGCTCACCGACCTCCGCACAGCGATCACCACCGTGCTCGGCGTTGTGTTGGGCATCGGCTTGGTGCAACTGCTCGTCATACAACCCATCGCGACCGCCGCCATGACCCGTGCGGTCGGCGACGTGTACATCGACCAGCCCGCGACCTTCGGCGCTGCGTACCGCGCCGTGGGTCACCGGATCTGGCCGGTGCTGGCGGTGGCGCTGCTCCTTTTCCTAACGGCCATCGGCTTCGTCGTTCTGACAGGCGGCCTGCTCATCCTCCTTGGCCTCGCCCTGGGGTCGGCCGGGGCCGCGCTGTTGGTGGTGATCATCCCCGTGGAAATCTTCTTCATCATCGTCGTCTACACGCGCTGGCTCTTCGCGGCGCCCAGCGTTATGCTCGAGCGGCTCGGTCCGATCGCCGCGCTGCGCCGTAGTTGGTACCTCGTGCGCGGCGCCACCCCACGGGTCTTCGGGATCATGCTGTTGGTGGTCATCATCACCAGCATCCTCAGCGCCATCGTCGGCGCACTTCTCAGTGTGCTGACCGGGGTCGGCGACACCAACGTCCAGCTCGTCCTCACCCAGCTGGCGTCGCTGATCGTGTCAATCCTCATCCAGCCGATCACCTTCATCGTTGTGGTGCTCCTCTACTACGACATGCGCATCCGCCGAGAGGCCTTCGACATCGAGATGCTCGCGGCCAACCTCTGATGCGCGGCCGGCTGTTCGGCGCGGCAGCGGCGCTGGCGGCCCTTGCAGTGGTCACCACGACAGCCGCCGTCCGCGCGGCCGGTTGCCCGGCGCTCGACTACCAGGCCGGCCTGGTCTCGGCGACGGCCGCCCTGCGACAGACGCCGGCGAACGTGCCCGCCGCGCTCGGCGAGGTCACCGCCCTGGTCGGTGCGGACCGCGGGAGTGAGCTGGCCCTGGGGCCGGTGCTCGACGACCTCACCGCCTCTCCCCCGCTGGTGAACGACGCCCGCGTCCGACTGAGTTCGATGAGCGCCGCCCTCGCCTACCCGGCCGGCTCGGTCTGCAACGAGAACGCCGGGGCGGCGCGCGATGCCCTGCACAATGTGTACGCGTCGCCCGACTTCCGCCACCTCGACGACAGCAACCAACCCGGCTTCCTGGCCGGTGTGCTGCGCTTCCTTGCCGGCCTGTTCGGCGCCGCCGCCGGGGCGCTTGGTACGGTGGGCGGTTCGATCCTGGCCATCGTCGTCGCCGGCCTCGCGCTCTTCTTCGCCTGGCGTCGCTGGCACGGGTCGGCGGCGTTGCCCGGTGCCACGTCCGCCGAACCACAGGGCGACGGCGACGACCCCGACGTGGAGTGGGCCGCCGCCCAACGCGCTGCCACTGCCGCGGAGTACCGCGAGGCGGTTCGCCGCGCCTTCCGGTCGGCGCTGCTCGAGGTGGCGGTGCGGGGGCGGCTGCACATCGACCCCGCCTGGACGACACGTGAGCTGCTCCAGCGCTGCAACGCCCAGGGTGACGTGCTCGCGGCGCTGGCTGCAGCGGCCGCCCTCTTCGAACACGCGTGGTACGGGCGCGTGGCGGTGACCGTCGACGACTGGACGCGGGCGGAGGAGCGCAGCGCGGCGGTGAGGCGGCTGGCCCGGCAGGCCGGGGCGATGGCGAGGTGAGGCGCGTGGCAGCGCCGTACGCGGTCGCGGCAGCCGCGCTCGTCGTCGCGCTCGTGCTGCTCGTGCTCGGCACGCCTGCGCCGAACCAGTCGGACGACCCGTCCTCGCGGGTGGCCGGCAAGGCTGGGACGCTGGCTCTCTACGAGTGGCTCGGCAGCCTCGGCTTCAACGTGCATCGCATCAGCGGCCAGTTCGACACCTCCGCGACGGACGTGCTGCTCATCATCGACCCGCGCACAGACCTCAGCGATGCCGACGCGGCGCGGGTGATGACATCGCTGACCCAGGGCAGCGACCTCCTCCTCGCCGTCGGCCCCGAGAGCCAGACGCAGGCGGCTCCCCTCCTCCGCCGACTCGGGGTCACACTCACCGGTACCCGCGCGGCCGGCACGGCGGTGCCGGCTCAGCCCATCGATCCCGGCAACCGTGTCCACCGCGTGCCGCTGGCGGCGGGCGCAGCCATCGAGGCGGCGGCAACCCTCACGCCCCTGCTGACCCAGGCCGGTGCGATCGCCGGGGTCGCCGAGCAGGTGGCGGGGTCGGGGCGCGCATACGTGCTCGCGTCGCCCTTCCCGCTCAGCAACGACGGCTTGCGCGACGGCGACTCCGCCACGCTGCTGCTGACCCTCCTGGAACGCGCCCGCGGCGGCGCCATCGGCTTCGACGAGTACCACCACGGCGAGATCAACGCCGCCGGCGGCGGGGCCGCCGCCATCTTCGAGAGCCCGCTCGGCCTGGCGCTGCTGCTGGGGTTGTCGTCCCTCGTGGTGTTCCTGGTGTTGAGCGGACGCCGCCTCGGTCGCCCGCTGCCCGCCACCGACGTCGCCCTGGTGCCCACCACGGCGTCCTACATCGATGCCATGGCCGGCCTCTACGCGCGCAGCCGCGATCGCGGCGTCGTGGCTTCGAGGTATGCCGAAGAGCTCAAGCGGCGCCTCGCCGTCGGGCCCGCGATCGACCCCGGCCCCGACGGTGACGAGGCCTTCGTCAGCGCGTTGCAGGTCACCCGACCGGAGCTTGCCGGTGACGCGGCCGCGCTGCTGCAGCGGGCGCGGGCGCTGGCTGCCTCCGCACCGGACGCGGCCGCCCTGCTGGCGCTGGCACGCCACGTCGACGACCTCGAGCGGCGCTGGGCGCAGCCGGCCGAGGCAGTCCCGGCACAATGGCGCCCGTGACCCCCGCCGCCGACCTCCGCCGCGCCTTCCACGAGGCGATCGGTCGCGCCGTCGTCGGTCAGCAGCAGATCATCGACGGCCTGCTCCTGACCGTGCTCGTCGGCGGTCACGTGCTCCTCGAGGGCGTGCCCGGCACCGCCAAGACGCTGATGGCGCGTTGCACGGCCGCCGCGATGGACGCGCGCTTCACCCGGGTGCAGTTCACCCCCGACCTGTTGCCCTCGGACATCATCGGCACCAGCGTCTGGCGCGCCGACCGTGCCCAGTTCGAGTTCCGGCCCGGGCCGATCTTCACCGACACGCTGCTCGCTGATGAGATCAACCGAGCCCCCGCCAAGACGCAGGCCGCGCTGCTGGAAGCGATGGAGGAGCGCCAGGTCACCTCAGACGGTGAGACGCGCCCTCTCGGCGACCGCTTCATGGTGGTGGCGACGCAGAATCCCGTCGAATACGAGGGCACCTACCCGCTCCCGGAGGCGCAGCTCGACCGCTTCTTCTTCAAGCTCGGCGTCGACACGCCCGACCAGCCGACCGAGGCGGCCATGTTGCGACGCATTGACGCCGGCTTCGATCCCCACGACCTCGTGGCCGCCGGCATCCAGCCGGTCATCGACTCCGCGACGCTGGCGGCGGCCCGTGCCGAGGTGGCCGCGGTGCGCGTCAGTGACGAGGTGGTGAGCTACATCACCGCGATCGTGGCCGCCACACGCACGTCGCCCGACCTCAGCCTGGGTGCGAGCCCGCGCGGGGCCATCGCCCTGCTGCGGGGATCCAAGGCGATGGCCGCCATCCAGTCGCGTGACTACGTCGTCCCAGAGGACGTCAAGGACATCTGCATCCCGGCACTGCGCCACCGCCTCGTCCGCCGCGCCGAGGCCGAACTGCAGGGTGTCGGCGAGGTGAGCGCGGTGGAGCGCGCCCTGGCTCGGGTCGCCGTGCCCCGATGACCCGCCGGGCGCTGGCGCTCCTGCTCGCCACGCTCGTGGTGGTGGCGCTGGGGGCGGCGGCGCCGGTGCTGCTTGTGCCCGGCCTCTCGCTGTTCCTGATCGCCGGCGTCCTGGTGGTGGTCGATTCGCGGCGCGCGCCCGGCCCCGACCGCGTGTCGGTGGAACGCAGGAACGACCCCTTGTTCTCAGTGGGTGTGGCCAACCCGGTGACGCTGTCGGTGCGTGCGCCAAGCACAGCGTCGCTCCTGCTCCGGGACGCCGCGCCGCGAGCCATGCTCGCGTCCGCTCGGCTGTTGCGGCTGCGCGGTGCCGGGGAGCTGGCGTACACGCTGACGCCGCGCTCGCGTGGCGACGCCGGCTTCGGTCGCGTGCACGTCCGCTCACTGGGTCCGTGGGGCCTGGCCACCCGCGATTTCACCTGCGCCGGCGAGGCAACGGTCCGTGTCGACGCGGACATCTCCGCCGTGCGCGTCTACGAGGCGCTGGCACGCCGGGGTCAGCTCGAGGAATTGGGGGTGCGGACCCTGCGCCGCCATGGCGAGGGGACCGAGTTCGAGCGCGTCCGTGACGCTGTGCCCGACGACCCACTGCGCTTCATCAACTGGCGTGCGACCGCTCGGACGGGGCGGCTCATGGCCACCGAGCTGTCGCCTGAGCGCGACCAGCCGGTGATCGCCTGCCTCGACCACGGACGGCTCATGGGCGTCGGCGCCGGCCCCCTGACCAAGTTCGACCATGCGGTCAACGCCGCGCTCCTCCTGCTCCATGTCGCCCTGCGCACCGGGGATCGGGCGGGGCTGGTGGCGTTCGCCGACAGGGTCACCGCCACCGTCGAGGCACGCGCCGGCTCAGCACAGCTGCGCCGCCTCCTCGACGCCCTCGGGCCCTTGAAGCCAACGGAGGTCGAGTCCGACCACGCCGCCGCGCTGGCCGAGGTGGGCACTCACCAACGACGGCGTGCACTGATCGCCATCTTCACCGACATCGTCGACCGCGACCAGGCGGCGGCGCTGATCGCACAGTGCGCGCTGCTCCGCCGCCGTCACCTGCCCCTGGTCATCACCGTGCGCGACCCGGCCGTTGTCGACATGGCCCGCGCCCGTCCCGGCAACGCCGCCGCCGTCTACGCCAGGGCCGTCGCCGAGGGGATCGATGCAGAGCGCGCCGCGGCCGTGCGCCTGCTCCGCGCCGGCAGGGTCGACGTCATCGACGCCGACGCACGCACCCTCTCGCCGCGGCTGATCAACCGCTACCTGGAGTTGAAACGCCGCGCGGCGATCTGACACCAACGACGTCAGGCCCGGCGCACCACGTACGTCCCGGCGATCTTGTCGTGCCAGCCCTGCTTGCGCGGGTCGAACCCGGCCCAGATGAGCCCGATCGCCAGGGGGATGATCGAGATCACGAACCCCACGTAGCGCAGCACCGCCTTGCCGATGTCGATCGCCTGGCCGTTGGTCGCGTCGACCACGCTCATGCCCAGCGCCTTCTGGCCGAGGGATGCCCCGAGCATGCTCCAGGTCAGCACCCAGTACGTGCCCAGCACCAGAAACCCGATCCATGACCCCAGGGAGCCGGTGCCGGTGTTGCAGCTGCTGACATCGCCGACGATGCGGCAGTGGTAGCCCGCGCCCGTCGACACGTTGAGAATGGCGCCGACGATCCCGATGGGGACGACATCGATGAGGTACGACACGAAACGGATCCAGAACCCCGCGTACTTGAGGCCGGGGGCCGGGCCCGCTGCGACGACGGGCATGGCCCCGCCCCATTGGGGAGCGCCGCCCGGGTACGGGTATTGCGGTGCGGGGGCTACCGGGTAGCCGGTCGGGGGAGACCATGGTGGGGGTGGCGGACCCGGTGGGGGCTGTGGCTGCCCGGGCGGTCCGGGCGGTGGGGGCGTCGCGGCCAACGGTGTCTCCTGGTGTCGCGAAACGGTCAGGCGGTCGGGGGCGCGAACACCGCCCTGGTCCGGGAGTCGAACTGCAGATAGTAGATGGCGACGACGGCCAGGACGATGCGGAGGGCCGCCTGGAGCGGATCGGCGTAGGAGAGAAGCCCGAGCACGATCGAGGCGTATTCGAACGCGAGGATGCCGAGACGCGCCGGCCGGGACAGCCGCCCGAGAAGCCTCCCCGCCCAGATCAGCAGTGCGGAGATGGCGAGAACCAGCACACCGATGGCGACGTACAGCGCAGTCCCACCGGCGCCGCCCACGCCCCCGACAGTGGCGTAGGCGGCGCCGCCGAAGATCAGCAGCGCACCATTGAGCACGCCGAGGACACCCTGCACGTAGGCGATGAGCCGCGCTGTGCGCACCCCGGAGGGAAGCGTCATGGGCTGCACTGTCCTGCTGCCTCCTGTGTCCGACCCTTGAGCGGCCGTGCCGGCAGTGTAGGAGAGAGGTGCGCGGCCTCCGCTCAGGCCGGGGGCGCGCCCACCAGCGCACGCTGCGTGTCCGGGACGAAGAGCAGCGCGACGATCGCCACAACCAGTGCCACGTTGACGGCGAGGGACACGGACAGGTCGGTCGAGCGGAAGATGGTGAGAAGAGCCAGGAACACCTGCATGCTGACGATCGCCGCCCGCGCCCACGGAGCCAGCCGCCCGAGGGCCGCGCCGAACCAGGCCAGCGCCACGCCGGCGGCGAGGTAGACGGCGCCGAGCATCGCCGCCCCGGTGCCGGTGAGCGCCTCCCCGTGGAAGGGGATCGCGTCGCTGCTGCCGAACATCAGGGCGATCATGAGGATGAACGCACCCCCGAGGATCGTGAACGCAGCCTGCGTCCAGACCAGCGTCCGGCACAGACGCAGGGTCACGGGCAGGGCGGGACCGGCGAACGTGAACGGCATGCCCGGATCGTAACCGGGCCACGGCGGCAACCGAGCGGCCGAAACCGAATTGTTAGACAGCCGCGGCAGACGTCTCGGGCAGGGCCTCGATCGAGGTGATCACCGCTCGCGTCAATTGTGTCGGGGTGCTCGCACCGGCGGTGACGCCGATCCGGCGCATGCCGGCGAACCATTCCGGGCGCACGTCGGCTGCCGTGTCCACGAGGAAGGCGGGCTTGCCGGCGCGCTCCTCGACAACCTGAACCAGGCGCAGGCTGTTGCTGCTCAGCCGGCTGCCCACGACCACCACGCAGTCCACGTCGGTGGCGGCAAGGACGGCCGCCTCCTGTCGCTGCTGGGTGGCCAGGCAGATCTCGTTGTGGACGGCGATGTCCGGGAAGCGCTCGACCAGCCTGTCGATGATCGTCTTGGTGTCCCACATGGACAACGTGGTCTGGCAGGTGACGGCGAGGCGGGTGCCGGCGGGGAAGTCGAGGTCGTCGACCTCCTCGATGCGCTCCACCAGTGTGGTCGCGTCGGGGGCGACGCCGAGCGCGCCGGCGGGCTCGGGGTGGCCCCGCTTGCCGATGTAGACGACGTGGTACCCCTCGCCGGTGAGGCGGCGCACCAGGTCGTGCGTCCGGGTGACGTCGCTGCACGTCGCGTCGACGACGTTGAGGCCACGGCGCTCGGCCTCCGCGACGACCAGCGGCGAGATGCCGTGGGCGGTGAACACGACCGTACCGGACTTGATCTGGTCGAGACCCTTCATACGGTCGGGGGCGTCGACGAGGGCCACTCCGTGCTCCTCGAGCTCGCGGGTGACGTGCTCGTTGTGGACCAGGTAGCCGAGCATCGTGACCTGCTCACCCTCGGCGCGGTCGCTGCCCACCCGCTTGGCGATGCGGATGGCCTCGACCACGCCGTGGCAGTAGCCGCGCGGGGTGATCCGCACTACCTCCATCTCGATTCCAGTCTACGCCGAGGGCACGCGTGACCCGACCGCCTGGTCGAGCGCGAGGCGGGAGCGAGCGGTGGGCTGCCTTCCGGTGAGCAGCAACCAGCTGTAGAGGGCCGTCCCGACAGCGGCGCCGACGAGCAGTTTGAACAAGGCCGGGAGCGCCGACGGAGAGATGTAGGCCTCGACGATGCCCGAGACGATGAGCAGCGAGGCGCTTCCTGCCGCAAGCCCCAGCGAGCTCCTCGCCGCTCTGCTGAAGGCCTCCCCCCGGCTGAGCAGCCCGGGACGCAGGAGGGCATCCCCGACGTAGAGGCCGGTGGCCCCGGCGATCACGATGATGCTGAGCTCGAGCACACCGTGAGGGACGATCAGGGACCAGAACGCGAGGTCGTAGCCACCCTGGTGCACCGCTTCGGCGATGGTGCCGAGCATCCACCCGTTGGCGGCGAGGATGAGCGCGGTCGGTATCCCGGCGAGCGCCCCGCCCAGGAAACAGACGGCGGCGACCTTGATGTTGTTGGTGATGATCACCGTGCCGAGCAGCGGCGCGTTGGGCAGGGAGTTGACCTGGCCGCGGGCCAGCTGGTCGAAGCCCGACTGGGGGACCAGTGACCCGCGCAGGTCGGGCCGGAGGTCGACGGCGAGCCAGCCGGCCACGGCGGCGGCGACCATGATCCCGAGGCTGACCAGGATGTACCGGCGCCGTTCCCGAAAGGCCCGCGGGATGCCGGTGGCAAACCACAGGGCCAGGTCGCGAGGACGCGCCGGTGGCGACCTGTAGAGGAGGGGGTGGGCACGGGCGCAAAGGTCGTTGAGGTAGGTGGTGATGTTGTCGAGGGGGAAGTCACGCCTGGCGATGGCGAGGTCGCCGGCCGCCAGGCGGTAGAGCGACCCGAAGTGTTCGAGCTCGGCGGCGGGGATGTCGCGGAGCCGGCCTCGGCGGCTGCGCGACAGCATGGCCTCGAGCTGTGCCCACCTCTCGCTGCGTGTGGCGATGAAGGCCTCGAGCGTCACCGCGTCCGGCCCTGCAGCTGCAGGTAGAGGCGCTCGAGGAACAGCTCGGGCGGCCACTGCCTCTCCGGAGCTGCCTCGGGGACCTCCATGCGGTCGAGAAGCCGGGTCGTCATGTCGTGCGCAAGACGGGCGCGCAGCGGCGGTTCCAGCCCGGGTCGGGCGAGAAAGGTGCGGATGGCGCTGAGCTCGCGGTCGCCGAGCCGCTCGACGCCGTCGATGAGCGGACCGGCGTCCGGGGTGCGCAGCATCACGGGAGGCGGTGTCACCGCCGCGGAGTACGACACCGACGGTCGCACGCGCACGACCACGGTGCCGGCAAGCAGATCGCCGATACGGCGGGACTGGTGGTTCCAGAACATCACCACGACACCCACGCCCAGCGCAACATCCACCACCCGGGCCAGGTTGCGAAGCAGCAACTGTCCGGCCGTGGGCGCGGCACCGGAGATGTCCAGGACGCGCAGCCTGCCACTGGACTTGCCCGGCGTCCGGCCGCCGGTGGACACCTCGCAGATCGTGAAGTAGCCGATGTACACGACGAGGGTCACCCCGCTGACGGCCAGCGCGGCGAGGACCGTCTGCTGCGTGTCCGAGCCGTTCACTGCAGCGGCGACGGGGATGTCGACGACCAGCGCGATGATGCCGACCAGGAGCGAATCGAGCAGCTGCGCGATGAAGCGGCTGCCCAGTCCCGCGATGTCATACCCGATGCCGACGTTGTCGGAGGTGCTCACCCGGAGCACGTCGTGCTGACTGGCGCCCACTCGTGCATCGTGGCACAGGGGCCGCCAGGACGCTCCGCTCACGACGGGTCTGTGTCAGCACGCGTACGATGCGGCGTCGCAGCGGCGCGCAGGTCAGGGGGGCGGCATGGCCGAGGTCAAGGCGGAGCTCGTCGGCAGCCTCTGGAAGATCGTCACCGAGGTCGGCCAGGAGGTTGAGGAGGACGACACGCTGATGATCCTCGAGTCGATGAAGATGGAGATCCCCATCACCTCGCCGATCACGGGCACCGTCAAGGCAATCCTGGTGCGCGAGGGCGATGTCGTCCAGGAGGGGCAGACGGTGGCGATCGTCGAGTAGGCGGGCGGCGGGCGCCCCGGTCAGCGGCCCCGAAAGTGCGGCGCCCGCTTCTCCAGGAACGCGGTGACGCCCTCGTGGAAATCCTCTGTGCTCGCCACCACCGTGAGCTGCGCCTGCAGGTGACGGAGCGCGCTCTCGAAGTCGAGCGAGTCGGTGGCGTAGAACGCGTCCCGGCCGAGGCGCATGACCAGCGGGCTCCAATTGCCGATCTGCGTCGCCCAGGCGTGGGCGTTCTCGAGCGCCTCCGCCGCAGGCACCACGCGGTTGACGAAACCCCACTGCAGCGCCGTTGCCGCGTCGACGCGGGCGCCCGTCAGAAACAGTTCCATGGCGCGCTTGCGCCCCAGGTTGCGGGTGACGATCGACGTGATCATCATCGGCCACACCCCGACCGTGATCTCGGGCGCGCCAAAGGTG
>Ga0209890_10000669_pt1 | contig 15838 bp, 14 predicted proteins | sample OrgsoiDNA2013049_FD_185799 | JGI IMG/M metagenome (GOLD analysis project Ga0209890, IMG submission 185799) | Permafrost soil microbial communities from the Arctic, to analyse light accelerated degradation of dissolved organic matter (DOM) -... | ecosystem: Environmental > Terrestrial > Soil >...
CCAGTGCCACGAGTGGTGGTCCTTCCGGTCGGATTGCGCCGATTTGAGCGTGAAATTGGCAACCGCCGAAGCTTGCGGCCTTGCTTATAGGTCGGACTCACCGTTCGCCGTCTTGAACGGGAAACCGGCATTTCGGACATCGGCCGGCAAGATCACCCGGTCGGCCTACTGTTGGGGCGTGGCAGCGACTGGCTCGACCGACCCCGAGCCGGTCAGCGGCCCACGGCCACGCGTGGTGCTGTTCAGCCGTCCCGGATGTCATCTCTGCGACGTGGCGCGAGAGCTGGTCGCGCGAGTGACGGCGGACGTCGGCGAGCAGTTCGTCGAACGCGACATCACCGCCCAGACGGCTGGCACGGGCGCCGCAGCACTCGATCCGGAGCAGCTGCGCGACTATCTCGAATCGATCCCGGTGGTCGTCGTTGACGGCGTCCAGGTCGACTTCTGGCACATCTCCGAAGATCGGCTGCGGGCCGCTCTCGCGCGCTAGCGGCCAGTGTTCCGCGCGCTTTTGTGCACCCGTTCACAAAGACGTACCCTGACCGTGTGCCAGCGAGCAGAGCCGTGCCGCCGAGCAGAGCTGTGCCAGCAAGCAGGGCTGTGCCAGCGATGCGAGCGCCTGGCGCGAAAGAGCGAGCAGGCGATGGCGCGTGCTCCATCCCCGAGGCCTCGATCGCGCGGTTGCCGCTCTACTTGCGAGCGCTGCAGGCCATGGCCGATCACGGCGTGACCACCGTTTCATCGGCCGAACTCGCGGCCGCCGCGGGCGTCAACCCGGCGAAGTTGCGCAAAGACCTGTCGCATTTGGGGTCATACGGCACCCGCGGGGTGGGCTACGAGGTGACCTACTTGGTCTACCAGGTATCCCGCGAACTCGGCCTCACCCAAGACTGGCCGGTCGCCATCATCGGCATCGGCAACCTCGGTCGGGCCCTCGCCAACTACGGCGGATTCGCCGCTCGCGGCTTTCGTACCGCCTGTCTGGTCGACGCCGATCCACACCAAGTGGGCCAGCTTGTGGGCGGCCTTCCGATCCATCACCTCGACGAACTCGAACGCCTCATCGACGAGCATGGCGTCGCGATCGGCGTGATCGCGACGCCGGCCAGCGCCGCTCAGGCGGTCGCGCACCGGTTGGTCGCGGCCGGAGTTCGCAGTGTGCTGAACTTCGCACCCGCGGTCCTGACCGTGCCGCCTGGAGTGGAGTTGCGCAAAGTCGACCTCTCGACCGAACTGCAGATTCTCGCCTTCCACGAACAGCGCCGGGCGTCGGCGCGATCGGACAAGCCGGCCCGTGCGCGGGGGCTGAGCGCGTGAGCCTGCTCGTGGTCGGGTTGTCACACCGCAGCGCGCCGCTTGCCCTGCTCGAAAGGGTCTCGCTGTCTCCGGACGCCGTCGACAAGCTGCTCGACGACCTCGTCGCGTCGCCGACCGTCGATGAGGCGATGGTGCTCGCCACCTGCAATCGGGTCGAGTTGTACGCCGCGGTGGAGAAGTTTCACGCTGCCGTCGCCACCATCTCGGAGTTGCTGGCGCGGCACACCGGCGTCGGATTCGACGAGTTGGCGGCACACGTCTACGTGCATTACGAAGAGCGGGCCGCCCAACACCTGTTCGCGGTGACGTCAAGCCTCGACTCGATGCTCGTTGGCGAGCACCAGATTCTTGGTCAAGTCAGATCTGCGTTTCGAGCCGCCCAAGAGCGCGGTGACGCAGGTTCTGCTCTCCATCACGTGGTCGAACACGCGCTACACGCGGCCAAGCGGGCGCACGCCGAAACTGGCATCGATGCGGCTGGTAGCACGCTGGTCGAGGCCGGCCTTCGGCTCGGGTTGCCGACCGGATTCCGTGGTGCGCACGCAATTGTGGTCGGCGCGGGCGCAATGGCGTCAGTCGCGGCCGCAGCGCTGCGGGCCGGCGAGGTCGACGACCTGTTGGTCGTGAGCCGCACCCTCGGTACGGCCGCGGCCCTCGCCGCGAGGGTGGGTGGTCGGGCGGCACCGATGACCGAGCTTGAGCACGAGTTGAGTGCCGCCGATCTCGTTGTCACCTGCACCGGCGCCGACGGGCAGGTCGTGCCAGCCGACGTCGTCGAACGGGCGATGATCAGCCGGCCCGACCGTCCCTTGTTCGTGCTCGACATCGCCTTGCCTCGCGACGTCGATCCGCGAGTCGCGACGCTTGCCGGCGTGACGTTGCTCGACCTTGATTCGCTCACAGCCGTCACCGACGACGCGGCGGGCACCGACGACGTCCGCGAGGCACGTCGGATCGTTGACCTCGAGCTGGCCGCCTACCTGGCTGCGCGTCGGGCGTCTGGCGTCGCGCCCACTGTTGTCGCCTTGCGCGACAAAGCCGCGCGCATGGTGGCGGCTGAGCTGCACCGACTCGACCACCGATTGCCAAACCTTGACGACGCCGCGCGCACCGAGATCGCCGCGACCGTTCGGCGCGTCGTTGACAAGGTGCTGCATGCGCCGACGGTTCGGGTGCAAGAGCTGGCCGAGACGGCCGGGCCGCAGTCGTATCCCGAGGCGTTGCGCACGCTGTTCGATCTCGACCCGGCGGCGCCGGCTGCGATTGCCTCTCCCGAGCCTGGCGATGACCAATGACGACGCCAACCGCGCCTGTGGTGGCGCCGACGAGAGTCATCCGACTCGGCACCCGCAAGAGTGCGCTCGCAACCGCTCAGGCCGGCACGATTGCCGATTTGCTGCGCGCTCAGGGGTCGACCGTCGAGCTGGTTGGAGTGACGACGAGCGGCGATCGCACCGCGGCCACCATGACCGTGATCGCCGACTCCGACACCGTCGGTGTTTTTGTTGCCGAGCTGCGCACCCAGTTGCTCGACGGCACCGTCGATGTGGCCGTCCATTCGCTCAAGGACCTGCCGACCGCACCGGCCGCCTTGCTGCGCATCGGCGCGGTGCCGCCCCGGGCCGACGCACGTGATGCCCTCGTCGCTCGCGATCAGCTGACGCTGGCGACCCTGCCTGCTGGAGCCACTGTCGGCACCGGCTCGCCACGTCGCTCCGCGCAGTTGCGGGCGGTCCGGCCCGACCTCGAGATTCGGCCCTTGCGCGGCAACGTCGACACCCGGCTCGGCAAGGTCAGCGACGGGTCACTCGACGCTGTGGTGGTCGCTGCGGCGGGGCTGGCGCGACTCGGCCGGCTCGATGCGGTCACCGAGATGATCAGCCCCGACGTGATGGTCCCGGCACCGGGGCAGGGCGCGCTCGCCGTTGAATGCCGGGCGTCGGACGCCGATCGCGGCGGCTGGTTGCGTGACCTGCTGGCCTCGATTGACGACGCCTCGACCCGGGCCGCAGTGGCTGCCGAACGCAGCCTGCTCGCCGAGCTCGAGGCGGGCTGCACCGCTCCCGTTGGCGCGTACGCGACGGTCGATGCGGCCTTCGATTTGCATCTTGTGGCGTCGGTCGTCAGCGTTGACGGCGGAACCGCGATCTCAGGGTCGGCTTCCGGGCCGGCAACCGACGCCGAGGGGATCGGTCGCCGACTGGCGGCTGAGCTGTTCGGCAAGGGTGCCGGCGCATTGATCGGTACCCGCACATGACAGACGACAGAACAGGACGACGATGAGGTCCACGCCCAAGACCCCGAACACGGTGGCGTTTGTAGGAGCAGGCCCGGGTGATCCTCGGCTGCTGACGTTGCGTGCGGTCGACCTCCTCGGCACCGCCGATGTCGTGGTCGCCGATGAGTACCCGAGCTTGTCGCTCCTGGGGCACTGCCGTGACGACGTGGTGGTACTCGACCTCTCGGCCGTCGACGCCGAGCGTTCGCTGACCGTCGCCGAGCGGGCCAAGGCCATCGTTGACGCCGCCAAGACCGGTAAGCGAGTCGTGCGCCTGCTCAAGGGCGACCCGTTGTTCGACGGTGATGGCGCCGACGAAGCGAACGCGTGTGCGAAGGCCAAGCTGATCGTCGAGGTGGTGCCAGGCGTGCCGGTGGCGGCCGCGGTTCCTACCTACGCGGGTATCCCGTTAGTTGACGCGAAGCACCGCGAGGTTCGCATCATCGACGCCCGCCCGTCGTCGTCCGGCCCTGATTGGGCTTCGGCCGCGACGGGCCTGCAGACACTCGTGGTGCTGCATGCCGATTCGCCCGCCACCGTCGCCGACATGTTGGTGCGGCATGGGCGGTCGGCAGACACCTCGGTGGCCGTGACGCGCGCCGGCACCACGACCGAGCAGCACACCGTCGTTTCGACGCTGGGCGCCGTCAGTGCCGACCTGAAGGCAGCCGGGCTCGTAGGGGCTGCGGTGCTGGTTGTCGGCGACGTGGTGAAGAGTCGCGGCGCGCTGTCGTGGTTTGAGACCAAGGCACTCTTCGGTTGGCGCGTGTTGGTGCCGCGGACCAAAGAACAAGCAGGCGAGTTGTCAGAACGGTTGCGGTCGTACGGCGCGGTGCCGTCTGAGGTACCGACCATCGCGGTCGAGCCGCCGCGCACGCCGCAGCAGATGGAACGTGCCGTGCGCGGGCTGGTCACCGGCCGCTACGAATGGATCGCATTCACGTCGGTCAACGCGGTGCGTGCGGTGCGCGAGAAGTTCGAGGAGTACGGCCTCGATGCGCGCGCGTTCTCGGGCATCAAGGTGGCAGCCGTCGGTGACCAGACTGCAGCGACCTTGCAGGCGTTCGGCGTGAAGCCCGACCTCGTCCCGTCCGGCGAGCAATCGGCCGCTGGGTTGTTGGAAGACTTTCCGCCCTACGACGACGTGCTCGACCCGATCAACCGGGTGTTTCTGCCGCGCGCTGATATCGCCACCGAGACGTTGGTGGCCGGACTGGTCGAACTCGGCTGGGAAGTCGATGACGTCACGGCCTACCGCACCGTGCGCGCGGCGCCGCCGCCGGCGGCTACCCGCGAAGCGATCAAGACGGGCGGGTTTGACGCTGTCGTGTTTACGTCGTCATCGACCGTGCGCAACTTGGTCGGCATCGCGGGCAAGCCGCATGCGACCACGGTGATTGCGTGCATCGGACCGCAGACCGCGAAGACCGCCGAAGAACATGGTCTGCGCGTCGATGTGCTAGCCGAGACCCCATCTGTTGAGTGTCTGGCCGATGCTCTCGCTGCGTACGGACTTGCCCAACGGCTGGCGGCCGAGGCCAACGGCGAATGGACCGGCAAGCCCGGGCGCCCGCGCGCGAGTTCGCGGCGCAAGGCCAAGTAGTCGCCGCCGTGCCTGACGACGCAGGTCTGGTGTCGCGGCCGCGCCGGCTGCGCCGTACCGCTGCGCTTCGCCGGTTGGTCGCGCAGACCCGGTTGTCGGCGTCCGATCTGGTGTTGCCGATGTTCGTCAAGGAAGGCATTGACGAACCAGCACCCATCGCGTCGATGCCGGGGGTGCTGCAACACACTCGCGATTCGCTGCGCAAGGCCGCTAGCGAGGCGGTGGCGAATGGGGTCGGCGGGCTCATAGTGTTCGGCATCCCGGCAGCGAAGGACGTACGCGGTTCGGCGGCCGATGATCCGGGCGGAATTGTGCAGCTCGCGGTTGCCGATTTGATCGCCGAAGTTGGTGATGCGACCGTCGTCATGACCGACCTGTGCCTCGACGAGTACACCGACCATGGTCATTGCGGTGTTCTGGTTGAGTCAGCGACTGGTGCATTGACCGTCGATAACGACGCGACCCTGCAGCGCTACGCCTCGATCGCGGTGGCGCAGGCAACTGCCGGCGCGCACGTTGTCGCGCCGAGCGGAATGATGGACGGCCAGGTGGGTGCGATTCGCACCGCGCTCGACCGTGCAGGGTTTGCCGAGGTCGCCATCCTTGCCTACGCAGTCAAGTATGCGTCGGCGTTCTACGGGCCGTTTCGTGATGCGGCCGAGTGCGCTCCTCGCTTCGGTGACCGTCGCAGCTACCAACAAGACACCGCCAACAGCGACGAAGCGTTGCGCGAGGTCGCCCTCGATATTGCCCAAGGTGCAGACATCGTGATGGTCAAGCCGGCCATGAGTTACCTCGATGTCGTGCGTCGGGTGCGCGATCACGTCGACGTGCCCGTTGCGGCCTACCAGGTGAGTGGCGAATACGCGATGGTCGAAGCCGCGGCCGCGAACGGTTGGCTCGATCGCGAGTCGGTCATTGTCGAGTCGCTGACGTCGATTCGTCGGGCCGGCGCTGACATCGTGCTCACGTATTGGGCCGCCGAAGCGGCGCTGTTGTTGCGCGATTCACCGTGACGGTTGCTGCACGGCCACAAGCAATTTTGCTGGACGCCGGGGGCGTGCTGTTGTTGCCCAACCCTTGGGTCGTCGCCGGGATCCTTCGAGCAGCGGGTGGTTCGCTTGACCCCGCGGTGGTGCCGCGGGCGCACTACGCAGGTGTCGCCGCGATGGATGCGCGTCGCTCGACGGACTGGACCGTGTACAACCGCGTGCTCGTGCGATTCGCCGACGTCCCGCTGGCGCGCACCGATGACGCCCTCGCCGGCCTTTCAGAGTTCTTCCGGTCGCCGGTGGCAGGAGTTTGGAATGTCGTGCCCGAGGGCGTTGTCGAGCACCTTCGTGACCTGGCCGCGACCGGAGTCGCCATCGGAGTGGTGTCCAACGCCGATGGCGAGGTCGAGGCGGCGTTGCGGCGATGCGGCATCCCGTTTGACGTGGTGATCGATTCGACCGTCGTCGGGTACGCCAAGCCGGCACCGGAAATCTTTGGTTTCGCTCTCGACCGGCTCCACGTCGCTCCTGCCGACGCGGTACATGTCGGTGACATGGCGTCGGCCGATGTCGACGGCGCGCACGCGGCCGGCGTCCGGCCCTTGCATCTTGATCCGTTCGGCGATTGTTCATACCCGGCCGGGCACCACGACCACGTTCGATCGTTGGCCGAGGTCGTGGCGATAGCCACTGGCGGCGGCGTCGGCTCCCGTTCGCCTCTTTGAAAGACTCAGTCGTGCCGTCCCGCGATGTCGCCGCTACCGACCCTGCAAACGCTGCCGGGCTGACCAACTCGCGCGCCTTGTACGCCCGCGCGTTGGCGGTCACGCCCGGCGGAGTCAACTCGCCGGTCCGCGCGTTCACCGCCGTCGGCGGGACGCCGCGCTTCATGGCCAGCGGACACGGCGCCTATCTCACTGATGTCGACGGCAACGAATACGTCGATCTGGTCTGCTCGTGGGGGCCGATGGTGCTTGGGCATGCCCATCGAGATGTGGTTGCGGCTGTTGCATCGGCGGCGGCTCACGGCACCAGCTTCGGGACGCCGACTGCTGGCGAAGTCGAGTTGGCCGAAGAACTGGTGCGCCGGGTCGACCCGGTTGACCAGGTGCGGCTGGTCAGCTCAGGCACCGAAGCCACGATGAGTGCAGTTCGACTTGCGCGCGGCTGCACGGGTCGCGCGAAGGTCGTCAAGTTCGCCGGCTGCTACCACGGTCACGTCGACGCGCTGCTCGCCGCGGCTGGGTCGGGCGTGGCCACGTTGGGTTTGCCCGACACGCCCGGCGTCACCGGCGCATCGGCGTCCGACACGATTGTGCTGCCGTACAACGACGTCGCCGCAGTCGAGTCGGCGTTCGCGACCTACGGCGATCAGATCGCGTGCATCATCACCGAGGCGGCGGCGGCCAACATGGGCGTCGTGCCTCCGCGTGCAGGCTTCAATGCGGCCCTTCGGGACATCGCGCATCGGCACGGAGCACTCTTCGTCGTAGACGAGGTCATGACCGGCTTTCGGGTATCGGCGTCGGGGTGGTACGGGCTCGAAGGAGTTGCCGGCGACCTCTATACCTTCGGCAAGGTAATGGGCGGTGGCTTGCCAGCCGCGGCCTTCGGCGGCCGCGCCGAGCTCATGCAACGGATCGCACCTGCTGGGCCGGTTTACCAAGCAGGCACGCTCTCGGGCAATCCGCTGGCCACCGCCGCCGGGTTGGCGACGTTGCGCGCCTGCACTCCTGACGTCTACGCGCACCTCGATCGCACCGCGACGACAGTGAGCGCGCTCGTCACTGATGCGCTAACCGAAGCCGGGGTGCCGCATCGGCTCCAGCACGCGGGCAACCTGTTCTCCATCTTCTTTGCCGATCATGGCGTCAACGATTTTGTGGCAGCGCAAGCCCAAGACACCTGGCGCTATGCCGCGTTCTTCCACGCGCTGCTCGACCGCGGCGTGTACCCCCCGCCGTCCGCTTTCGAGGCTTGGTTCGTTTCGGCCGCGCACGACGACGACGCCATTGCGCGCATTGCGGCCGCACTGCCACTCGCCGCCCGTGCAGCTGCGGCAGCGACCGACCCGCAAGCCGGCCGATGACGACCCGCACGGTTGTACATCTGTTGCGGCACGGTGAAGTGCAAAATCCCGACGGCGTTTTGTATGGCCGGCTGCCCGGCTTCCATCTGTCCGAGGCGGGCGTGGTGATGGCGGAGCACGCGGCCAAAGCAGTGGCCCACCGCGACGTCGTCGCCATCGTGTCGTCGCCGCTGGAACGTGCGCTCGAGACAGCCGCGCCGGTCGCCGCGCAATTTGATCTCGAGGTCTTGACCGATGACCGGTTGATCGAGGCCGGGAACGTCTTCGAAGGCCTGACGTTCGGGGTCGGCGACGGCTCACTGCGACGCCCGGCGCATTGGCGGTATCTGGTGAATCCGTTTCGCCCATCGTGGGGCGAGCCGTACCGTGAGCTGGCGGCACGCGTGTTGGCGGCCGTCGCAAGTGCGCGCGACATCGCCCGCGGCCACGAAGCCGTCTGCGTCAGTCACCAGTTACCGATTTGGACGGCGAGATCCAAGGTCGAGGGCCGGCACTTATGGCACGACCCGCGCAAGCGTGAGTGCGCGCTGGGTAGCTTGACCAGCTTCACCTTCGCCGACGACGACATCGTGCGCGTCGACTACGTAGAGCCTTCGGGCCATGCTGGTGCCGGCCAAGTCGCCGGGGCCTAGCAGGCAGAATGGGAACTCCTCATCCGACCGATCGGAAGCCCACTGTCTTGATATTGCGTGGGCTGGCGCTGGCGCTCGTCGCGGCTATCGCGGGGGCGTGTTCGACCGCGGGCTCGGCGACCAGCAATCAGCAGACCAACTACGTGCAGGTCGACGGCGGTGGCGTCATCGCGACCTACGACGTCGGCCACCGCGCAGTGGTGCCGCAGATTGCCGGCAAGGATCTCGCCGGCAACGATCTCAACCTCGCCCAATTTGCCGGCAAGGTGATCGTGTTGAACTTCTGGGCCTCGTGGTGCCCGCCGTGTCGCAGCGAAGCGCCGGCGCTTGAGCAGGTCTACACCGATACCCGCAGTGCCGGCGTCCAGTTCGTCGGCATCGACATCAGAGAAAACGGTGTCTCTGACGGAGTGCATTTCGCGACCGCGCACCACATTGACTACCCGAGCATCTCCGATCAGGCCGACCGGGTCGCGCTTGCTTTTCACGGTCATGCCGTCCCGCAATCGCCGCCCACGACGCTGGTGATCGATCGGTCGGGGCACATCGCCGCTCGTGGCCTCGGCGAGATGCGTTACGCCCAGCTCGTTCAGGTCGTGCGAGCCGTCGCCGCGGAAACGACGTGACACTCGCCATGACAGGTTCGGTAGGCGACTCGTTTCAGCACACTGTGCTGAGCGGTCCGTTGCTTCTCGCCTTGCCCGTTGCGCTTATCGCCGGCGTGGTGTCGTTCCTTTCGCCCTGCGTCGTGCCGCTCGTACCGGGATATTTGTCTTACGTCACAGGCCTTTCGGGTGCAGATCTCGACGACAGTGGCAAGGGCGTGCATCGCGGCCGAGTACTCGCGGGCAGTGTGTTGTTTGTGCTGGGGTTCTCGGTGGTGTTCGTCATCTCTGGCGCGCTGTTCGGCTTCGCGGGTACGCATCTGACCAGCCACACCGCAGTCATTGATCGGGTACTCGGCGTCGTGATGATCGGGCTCGGGCTCGCGTTCATGGGCCTCATTCCGTGGCTGCAACGCGACGCGCGCTTTCACCGGCTACCGGCGGCTGGCATCGCCGGCGCGCCCATTCTCGGGTTTCTTTTTGGCGTCGGCTGGACGCCGTGCATCGGTCCGACGCTTGGCGCTGTGCAAACACTGGCGCTCTCAGGCTCGAGTGCGACCCAAGGCGCGCTGCTGACGCTCGCCTACTGCTTGGGGTTGGGCTTGCCGTTCGTGCTCGTCGCGTTGGCGTTTCGGCGCGCGGTCGGCATGCTCGCCTTCGCCCGCAGGCACTACGCACTGATCACTAGAATCGGTGGGGCGATGCTGATCGCGGTCGGCGTTCTCTTGCTGACGGGCGTGTGGCACACCCTGGTCGGCGATCTTCAACATGCCATCAATAGTTACGTGCCGGCGGTCTGACATGCGCGGTCTGACATGAGCGAGTTCTCGACCGACGTCGACGACACCGCGGCGGCCACCAAACTCGACACTGCGCCGATCGAACGTGACGATCTCGGCACCGGCCAACGGGTTGGCCGCATGCCGGTCGCATCGTTGTGGGCGCAATTGCGGTGGGCCTGGTACTTGCTCACGTCGATGCGCACCGCACTGATCCTGCTCTTCTTGCTCGCGCTGGCCGCGGTGCCTGGCAGCGTGCTGCCGCAAAACGGCAGCAATCCGCTGCGCGTGCGCAACTTCTACACCAAGCATCCGCACCTGGCGCCGTTCATCAACGCGATCGGCGGCTTCGACGTTTTCGGCTCGCCCTGGTTTGCCGCTGTGTATCTCTTGCTGTTCGTTTCCCTCGCCGGCTGCGTCATTCCTCGTAGCCGCCGGCACTTCCGCGCGATGCGGGCTCGACCGCCGTCCGCCCCGCGCAATCTCGCGCGCCTACCCTTCTTTACTACGTGGACGACGACCGCCGACGTCGAGTCGGTCGTAACGGCGGCACACACCTCGCTGCGAACGAAGCGATTTCGCGTCGATCGCGCAGCAGGAAGTGTCGCTGCCGAGAAGGGTCATCTGCGCGAGACCGGGAATCTGCTCTTTCACCTGTCGCTGCTCGTGGTGCTGGGCGGCGTAGCCGTCTCGGCCGGCTTCGGGTTCACCGGCACCGTGCTCGTGAAAGAACACGAAGGCTTTTCTGACACCGCAATCGCGTACGACAGCCTGAAGGCGGGCACGCTGGTCGACAAGGCGAAGCTGCCACCGTTTTCGTTCACTTTGAATTCGTTCGACGCGACCTACGAACGCACCGGCGCGACCCGCGGCGCGGCCGACAGTTTCGATGCGCATGTCACCTGGCAGCCAAACCTCAACGCCAAACCGCGTACCGCCGACATCACCGTGAACCATCCGTTGAGCTCAGGCGGCGCCAACGTCTATCTCGTCGGCCACGGCTACGCCCCGCACTTTCGGGTGACCGATGGGTCAGGTCAAGTGTTCGATCAAGTGACGCCATTCTTGCCGAACGACAGCACGTTCGATTCGCAGGGCGTGGTGAAGCTGCCCGACGCGAAGCCGCAGCAGTTGGGTATCAGCGGGTTCTTCCTGCCGACGGCGGTCAACGACCCCAACAACCGACCGGTATCGGTCTTTCCGGCGCCCGACAATCCGATCGTGGTGATCGGCGTATTCGCCGGCGATCTCGGTCTCGACAACGGGGTGCCGCGGTCGGTGTACACGATCGACACGACGAAGATGACGGTGCTCGACACCGCTGAACTCGGCGTCGGCCAAACGTTGGTCCTGCCGAATGGGGCGGGCAGCGTGACGTTTGTCGGGTTCGATCAGTGGGCCACCTTCCAGATCAGTCGCGATCCAGGGAAGGGCGTCGTGCTGGTCGCGGTCGCGGTCATGGTGCTCGGTCTGATCTTGTCGTTGCGCGTACGCCGCCGACGACTATGGGTGCGCGCAACGTCCCGGCCGATCGTCGACCCAGCTGACGCGGGGCGTACCGTTGTCGAGATCGGCGGGCTCACCAGAACCGATGCGAGCGGCGGCTTCGACGACGAATTCGCCCGGCTCGTAGCGGAGCTCCAACAGCAGTTTCCAGTGGTTGAAGCTGTCGAAGGGGCCGAAGGCGTGGTTCCCATGGTCGAAGAGGAGGGCTAGCGGTGGACGTCAACATCGGGCTGGCCCGGCTCTCGAACGACCTCATTGCCGGCGGCATCGCTGCCTACTCGCTGGCGTTTCTCGGCTACGCGGTCGACGCGGCCTTCGGCAATCACGCCTCGCGCGTATCGCCGACAGCTCTGCGCGTATCGAAGACAATAGCGGCCGACGTCCGCGTACCTGTTCTTGTTGGTGGCTCAACCGGGCACGACCGGCCAGCTGGCGCCGCGGCGCCCGCGATGTCGTCAACCCCGCCCGCCGATCGCTACTCGTTCGTGGCCAGCCGGGTGGGCAAGGTATCGGTGGCACTCACAGTCGTCGGGTGGCTATTACATCTGGGTGCGATCGTCAGCCGCGGCGTCGCCGTCCACCGGTTGCCGTGGGGCAACATGTACGAGTTCACCCTGGCGCTCGCGTTCACCGCCGTCACCGCGTTCCTCGTGATCATGGCGAGGCAGCCGGCGCGCTATCTCGGCGTCTTTGTGATGGCGCCAGTCGTGCTGGCGCTGGGGATCGCGGTACTCGTCTTGTACGTCGCTCCTGCGCCGCTCGTGCCAGCGCTGCACTCGTACTGGTTGGCGATCCATGTGACGGCAGCAATCATCGCGTCGGGCGTCTTCACGGTCGCTACTGCGGCCACGTTTATGTTCTTGGTCGCCGACCGATACGCCGTCGCGCAAGCCGCCGGCCGGCCCGTGCGGTTCTCCGCACTCGCGCGCATCATGCCCTCGCCCGAGGTGCTCGACCGCACCGCCTACCGCGCGTACGCGTTCGCGTTCCCGATCTGGACGTTCGCCGTCATCGCCGGAGCGATCTGGGCCGAGTACGCCTGGGGCCACTACTGGCAGTGGGACCCGAAGGAGACCTGGGCCTTCATCACCTGGGTCATCTACGCCGGCTACTTGCATGCACGGGCGACCGCGGGGTGGCGCGGCCGCAACGCGGCGTACATCGCCCTCCTTGGGTTCGTGACGATCCTGTTCAACTTCTTCGTGGTCAACATCTTCATCACCGGGGTGCACTCGTACGCAGGTGTCTGACCGGCGATACTTGATCCATGGCGTACGCCGATCTGCCCGACTTCCTTGACCGTCTGGAGAAAGACGGCGAGCTCGTGCGCGTCAAGGCTCAGGTCGATCCGCACCTTGAGATCACCGAAATCGTCGATCGGGTAGTGAGAGCTGGCGGGCCGGCCCTGCTGTTCGAGAACGTCAAGGGCTCGAAGCTGCCGCTGGCCATGAACGTCTTCGGCACGTCGGCTCGGATGGCCAAAGCGCTGGGCGTCGACAACATCGACGAGATCGGTGCTCGCATCGCCGACCTGCTGAAGCCCGAGTTGCCCAAGGGGTTCGCCGGCTTCAAAGACGCGCTGAGCAAGCTCGGTCAGCTACGTGACGTGCCCCCGAAGAAGGTGCGCAAGGGCGACTGCCAGGACGTCGTGATGAAAGGCCCCGACGTCGACCTCATGACGTTGCCGGCCCTGCATACCTGGCCGGACGACGGCGGCGCGTACTTCAATCTCGGGCTCACCCACACCAAGCATCCCGAGACCGGGCAGCGCAACCTTGGGCTCTACCGGCTGCAACGCCACGACAAGAACACCATCGCGGTGCATTGGCAGATTCACAAGGATTCGAACGCGCATCACGCCGTTGCCGAGCGGCGCGGCGAGCGGCTGCCGGTCGCGATCGCGTTTGGATGCGATCCGGTCTTGACCTACGCGGCCTCGGCGCCGCTGCCCAGTGATATTGACGAGTACCTGTTCGCGGGCTTCTTGCGCCATGAGCGGGTCGAGATGGTCGATTGCGTCAGCGTGCCGTTGCAGGTGCCGGCCGATGCGCAGGTCGTGCTCGAAGGGTGGCTTGAGCCCGGTGAACGTCGGCCCGAAGGGCCGTTCGGCGATCACACCGGTTTCTACACACCGGTCGAGCTGTTTCCGGCACTGCACGTCGAGGTCGTCACCTCGCAGAAGAAACCGATCTTTCAGTCGATCGTAGTCGGCCGGCCACCCGCCGAAGACGGACCTCTGGGCAAAGCCACCGAGCGCATCTTCCTGCCGCTGGTGAAACTGCTGATCCCGGACATCGTTGACATGGACATGCCAGTCGAGGGCGTGTTCCACAATTGCGTGATTGTCAGTATTGACAAGCGTTTCCCCAAGCATGCGCACAAAGTGATGCACGCGATCTGGGGCGCCGGCATGCTGTCGTTGGCCAAGCTTGTCGTGGTGGTCGATGCCGACTGCGACGTGCACGACTACTCGCAAGTGGCCTGGCGGGCGTTCGGCAACGTCGACTACACCCACGACCTGGTGCGTTCAGTCGGTCCTGTCGATCATCTCGATCACGCGAGTTACCAGCAGTTTTGGGGCGGCAAGATCGGCGTCGACGCCACAGCAAAGCTCGCCACCGAGGGCTATACGAGAGGCTGGCCGGAGATGATCAGCCAAGACCCCGCGATCATCGAGCGGGTAACCGCTCGCTGGAAGGAGTACGGCCTCTCGTGAGCGCGGCAGCCAGCACCCTGACGACGCCTGGCGGAGCTGCTCCCGGCCGGGTCAGGGCGTTCCTCGATCTCGTGCGCTTCGAGCACTCGGTGTTCGCGTTGCCCTTCGCCTACATTTCGGCGTTCACGGCGATGGCCAGCGTCAACGGTCATGTGCATTGGCGCGAGCTGCTGTTGGTGACGGTCGCGATGGTGGGCGCACGCACGTTCGCGATGGCAGTCAACCGCATCGTCGATCGGCACATCGACGCACGAAACCCGCGAACGCAAAGCCGCGAACTGGTCACGGGCGTCGTCAGTCTCCGGACGGCGTGGGCTGGCGCGATCGTGGCTCTGGTCGTGTTGCTCGCAGCTGCGGCCAGCCTCAACCTGATCTGCTTCCTTCTCGCTCCGGTCGCTGCGGTCGTGCTGGCCGCCTATCCGTATGCGAAGCGGGTGACGTGGGCTCCACACGCCGTGCTCGGTCTCGCCCAAACCATCGGCCCGATTGGCGCGTGGATGGCCGTCACCGGACGCTGGTCGTGGACTGCCGTCGTGCTCGGCCTCGCAGTCGGTTGTTGGATCGGCGGGTTCGACATCATCTACGCGTTGCAGGACTACCGGATCGATCGCGAGATCGGCGTGCAGTCTCTGCCGGCCCGGTTCGGGCCGCAGGTAGCCCTCGCGTTCTCGCGCCTCGCGCACTACGCCACCGTCATGTTGCTGTTGTGGTTCGGCGCTCTGGCGCATCTCGGCTGGACATGGACCGTCGGCGCCGCGTTCGCAGCGGGGGCGCTCGCGTATGAACAGTGGCTGGTCAAGCCGACCGATCTGTCGAAGGTCAACCGCGCGTTCTTCACCGTGAACGGTTTCGTCGGCATCGGCCTGTTGCTTTTTGCGGTGACAGATCTGGTCTCCCGAGGCTTCCGGGGATGACCGGCACGAGTCGGGTGCCGTGGGTCGTCGGCGTTACCGGCGCGAGTGGAACTGCCTACGCAGCAGGGGTTATCCGCGGCTTGCTGGCCGCTGACCAAACAATCGACCTCGTGGTGTCGAGAGCGGCTCGGCTGACGATTCTCGATGAGACTGGCGTGGCCTGGCACGACGACGTCGACAGTTTGCACGCGTGGTTGTCAACGCCGCTCGACGCCGACACGGCCACTTACACGGACGCCGAAGCGGTCATGCTTGGCAACGTGCAATTTTGGTCTCCGGGCGATCTCGCGGCCGCGCCGTCGAGTGGGTCGTACCGAACCCGCGGCATGGTCGTTGTGCCGGCCAGCATGGCGGCCGTCGCCGGTATCGCCATCGGCTTGTCGAAGGACCTGCTTCAGCGCGCGGCC
>Ga0209890_10000670_pt1 | contig 15804 bp, 13 predicted proteins | sample OrgsoiDNA2013049_FD_185799 | JGI IMG/M metagenome (GOLD analysis project Ga0209890, IMG submission 185799) | Permafrost soil microbial communities from the Arctic, to analyse light accelerated degradation of dissolved organic matter (DOM) -... | ecosystem: Environmental > Terrestrial > Soil >...
CCCCGCGCATTGCATTCTTCTCGATCCGTAATCTACTGTAGGAGTGTCCCGCAGATGATATTTCGTATAAGTGCGACTGGCCCACTTGCAGGCAATGGGTCAGACGCCCCGGCAACCCCACCGCTGACAGTCAGATTCCAATTTCGCAAAGGAGTAAGTATGCAGAAGCTTCTCGTGTCATTTATTTTTCTGGGCGTTGTTTCGCTCCCAATGTTGGCTCAGGACTATCCGAAAGCGGAGGTGTTCGGTGGCTACCAATACCTGCACCTCGGTGGCAGAGGCACCGACGTCAATGCCAATGGCTGGAACGCCTCACTGACCGGCAACTTTAACAGTTGGTTTGGCGTGACTGCGGATTTCAGCGGAGCCTACAAGACCGACGCCCACACGATCGGTCCGCTGATCGCTAATGTGGACACTAAGGTTTACAGTTACACCGGCGGTCCGGTAGTTTCCTTGAATTCAGGTGGTAAGGTAAACCCTTTCGTCCACGCGCTGATCGGGGGGGCCCATGTCAACGAATCGAGCGGCGGTGCATCGGTTTCTGAAAACGGTTTCACAATGATGTACGGAGGCGGTGCGGACATCAGAATGAGCAATCACCTAGCGTTTCGCGCCCAGGGGGACTGGGTTTACTATCGTTTCTCGGGCGAGAACGAGAGCCACAATGTGAGAGTCTCAACCGGTTTTGTGCTCCGCTTCTAGGATGAGCTAAGTGACGAAGGGCTGCTGAAAGCCACCGCGCTTGAAGCACAGCCTTTTACTGTGGCTCTTCTGGATCTTCAATCGAAACCGCCGACCCCTTTTTTCGAGCCGTCTTCTTCGCTTTGGGATGGCTGTACCTGCCGGCGCTGTAGTGGCCATGGCGCTCGACGTCATAGTCCGTGGGCACCGGTGGAACCACAACGAAAGCGCTTTCGCCCAGTTGTTGGGTGTGACGCAAAATGATCTGCGCGCGTCCGTCATAGTCCTGGATCGTACCCTTGATTTCAATCTGCCGGCCTTCGAGCTGGCGAAGGTCGCCAACCTTTCTAAGGTCGCCCGGAAACACGACAACGGTGAAGGGACAGGTCTTAGAGTCTTTGCAGAAGTTAAGGAACGTGACGCCGTTGCTGCCATCTTCTACCCGCAGCACGGTACCGCTAACGCACTGGGTCGCGCCCACATGCTTGCTCGCATCGGCAAATGAAACGCAATCGTGCTTGGAAGGGTTGCTAGCGGGGCAAACGCCGCACATTGTAATAACCGCAGCAAGAACGGTCGCAGACAAAAAAGTCAGAGTGAGAATACGCATGAGCCTTGGGGCGCAGAGGAGCGCGTCCTCAGCGTTATTGTAGGCGTGGAGGAGAGATCCTACGCGAGACAGGACGAAGATTTACGTGGCGGCTTTCCCGAAAGGGAACTAGCAGCGCTGGGATCCCCAGCACGCCTGTTTTTGGCGTGATGGGGTGGAGCGCCGGGGCCGGGCCCCTGCCAGTCATAGTTCTCGCGGTGCGAGCAGCGCCCCCACTACTTGGTGAAAGACTTTACGGCCGTCGTTTCGTCGTCCTTGACGTCGAAGACGGTGTAGAGCTTGGTGATCTGCAACAGGTCGTGTACTTTTTTGGTGAGGTTGAGCAGCTTGAGTTCGCCACCCTGGTTTTTGGCAGTGGTGAAGGCGCTGACGAGCTCGCCGATCCCTGAGCTGTCGATATAGTTCACGTCGCCGAGGTTCAGCAGGATCTTTTTCTGTCCCTTGGAAAGCAGGTCGCGCACCGTTTCGCGCAAAACTATGCTGCCTTCGCCGAGGGTGATTCGGCCGCTAAGGTCGACAATCGTGACGCCATCCACCTGACGAGTACTGGACTTCATGCTCACTGGGGAGCCTCCTTGGAATCCGCGGGGTTGCCGTGGACGTGCTTGATCATTCTAAGTTCGGTGCCCGTTTGGGAGGGGTGGATTTCCACCACATCCATGAACGAGCGTATCAAAAAAATACCTCGCCCCGATGTTTTCATCAGGTTGTCCGGCGCCAATGGATCCGGAATCTTGCTGGCGTCCAGCCCTTTGCCCTGATCGCGAATGCTGATGACAAGGTCGTGGGCGGTACGTTCAAACGCGATTGTAACTTTCTTGCTCGGGTCGTAGGCATTGCCATGCAAAACCGCGTTAACGGCGGCTTCTCGCACCGCCATGGAGATCTTCATGATCTCCTCGTCATCAAAGCCAGCTTCGGCGGCCATACGGCCAGCCGTTTCTTCGGCGTTGTTCACCGTCTCCAGCGTCGAATCTAGCGTATAGGAGACGCGGTCTGCGGACATAGAGCGAACGGTTCTTGAGTCGGCCTTCGCCTCGCTTGCGACGTTGACGCCGGGCCCATTGTACTGCCCGATTGTGTTGGACGGGCGAATTGAAAGTTTGCCTGTAGGGCTCGCAAAAGTCAACGCGATACCCATTTCTGTCATATCACCTTAGAAATGTCCCCGTCTTGTCCACAATCTACCGGCAACCTCGATAAAGGCAAAACTTGAATTCCGTATTGTCGAATATTTTCTCGAAGAAGCCAGCCGAAACGAACAGTTGTTCCTGCTCTCGCGTTGGGGCAACGTACGCGATATACAGCGGACGGGGGTGTGAGAGCAGCGAGCGGCCAATCTCCGCCACGACCTCTGACAGCACCCGTGTACGACAGGGGTGGAAGAAAAACAGAACAGAGGCTTCCGGAGGAAGCGCGCAATCCGCGAAATCCACGTTCAATAACTGGATATCCCGGCACTTCTGAGTCGCAGACCTATACCGCCGTATATTTTCTTCAGCCGTCCGGTGTAGTTCTGGTGAGAACTCCAGGCCCAGGATACGTTTGAACGGGAACTCGGACGCCAGCAGCAATGCCCGCCCCTTGCCGGACCCAAAATCGATGAACGTGAAGCCCTCAAACGCAATGTCAAAGCTGGCAAGCACGCTCTTGAATCGTTCGGGTTCGATGGCGGCATAGTCATTGCCGTCAATCCAGTTCGGGCTGGGAATGTCGAGATCGCTGAGATAGGTCCATCCTTCGAACTTGCCATCCGTAGCAACGCCGTGCTCCCGGTCAAACTCGCTGACTTGGCCGTCGGGACCAAGCGATTGCGCGGCACGGTACTCCCGAAAAAGATGAACCGGCAAAAGAAAACTCCGGCGAAGGCTGGTCAAGAGGCCGCGTTCCCGCAAAGACTTCTTAATCCGGGGAATCATCGTTCTGGTGACTCTCGGCATCGAACTCCCTTTCCCAGTCTTAAAGATGTCTCGTTACCGCCGCGAAAAACTGCTTGAGCCTGGTCGCGTCCAGTTTGCCGCCGGTTCGCACGCCGGAACACAAATCGAGCCCGAACGGGCCTACCTCTTCAATCGCTTGGTCCACGTTCTCCGGCGTGAGCCCTCCAGCCAGAAACAACGGGATGCCGATGCGTTCACGGATCGCACGACTGAGGGTCCAATCGTGAGTTCTGCCCGTACCACCCAATTCCTTGACGGCGAGTTTCTGGTTGCCGGAATCGAGTAGGATGGCATCCACATGCGGCGCCACCCGCGCGGCCTCCTCGATGGACTCGGGACCGGTTACGTGGACGACCTGAACCATTGAAATCCCAGGCAAAGCATCCCTGAGATCGCGATGCGTGCCGCAAGTGAGATGGTCGCAGATTTGGATGGTATTGGTCCGGCAGAAGCGCTGTTGCTCGATGATGTCGGCCACGCTTTGCCGCGAAGTCAGCAGGAATGTTCCGATCGCAGGTGGAACGGTCGCGGCAATCTCTGCGATCCGTTCGTCGCTGATGACGCCCGGCCCGCTTGGCATGGCTGACACGAGGCCCAGCGCGGACGCTCCGCACTCGATAGCCAGAGCCGCTTCGTCGACGCTGTCGATGCAGCAGATTTTCACTCGTGGCGTGCGCGTAGCCTTCATCTAATTTCCTGTAGAGACGCGGCTTGCCGCGTCTCCTGCCGAAGAGCGAAACGGGGCAGGCCCCGTCTCTGCCGGCGGAACAATCTCTGCATCTGTGTGGCTGCCTATTCGCCGTAAGGAACCCAGATGTTCTTGACCTGGGTCGCGTGCTCAAGAAACCAGCGGCCCTCTGCCAGTTTCGGGTTGAACCAGTCGATCGCGCGGCCTTCGTTCGTCCAAACCTGCTTCAGATTGCCAACCGACATCGCCTTGGCCGCCGCGGCGCTGGCTTCATCGCCAAAGCACCAGATGGCATCGACATCGTCGTGTTCGGCGAGCGTCTTCAGAAGCTGCGACGTATATCCGGTAACAATATTCAGGGCGCCACCGGGTAGATCGCTGGTGTCGAAAAGCTGGTAGAGATCGCCGGTAATCAGAGGATAGGCTTCTGAAGGAACGGCGATTACCGTGTTTCCCACCGCGAGCGCAGGCAACACGAGCGAAAGAAAACCAAGCAGCGGCGCCTCCCGCGGACAGATGACGCCAACCGTCCCAATTGCCTCGTTCATCGCGATCGCGACATTTCGGAAAGGAGGATTGTGCACTGCGCCATCGAACTTATCGGTCCACGCTGCATACGAGAAGATGCGCTCGATACTGAGATCCACTTCCGCGGCAGCCTGCTTTTCGCCGACCACGGCGGCCAGGCGATGCGCAATTTCATCGTGCCGTTGAGAAAGATTCTCTGCGCAGTAATAAAGAACCTGTGCACGATTGTGCGCCGTAGCCTTGGTCCACGATGCGGCCTTGCGCGCCGCCTCGACTGCGTTGCGGATGTCCTTGCGATTGCCCAGCGGAGCTTCGCCCAGCAGTCGTCCGTCGGCCGCGCGCACTTCCATGCTGTACCCGGAGTCCGGACGCACCTGCTTGCCGCCGATGTAGAGCTTGACGGTTCGGTCAATATTAGGAGCGATGTCAGGGACGCCGATGGCAGAAGCGCTCAAGTCTTCTTTCGATTCCGCTTCGGGCAGCGCGGGTGCCTTCTGTGCTGGCAGCGTCGGTGCGCTCTTGAACCATGCCAGTTCCATATATTCCAGCAAGCCTTCGCGTCCTCCCTCGCGTCCGTAGCCGCTCTCGCGATAACCGCCAAAGCCGCAGGAAGCATCGAACAGATTCGTGCAGTTGACCCAGACCACCCCCGCTTTCAGTTGCGCCGCAACATGCAAGGCAACGTTGATGCTCTCGCTCCACACACAAGCTGCCAATCCATAAACCGTATTGTTCGCCAACTCCACCGCTTCCGCGGGCGTACGGAAGGTCATTGCCGCCAGCACCGGTCCGAAGATTTCCTGCTGCGCAACCATCGAAGTTGGATGCACATTGCTCAGCAGCGTCGGAGGATAGTAAAACCCGTGTGCCGGCAACGTGACCTGCGGCTGCCAGCACGTCGCGCCATCCGCCACACCCTGCTCCACCAGTTTGCGGATTCGATCGAGTTGCACCTTCGCCACAATAGCGCCGATATCGATCGCTTTGTCGAGCGGCGCCCCGATGCGCAGCGTGCTCATGCGATCCTGAATCTTGCTGATCAGAGCTTCGGCAATACTCTCCTGCATCAGCAGTCGCGAGCCCGCGCAACATACCTGCCCCTGATTGAACCAGATGCCGTCGACCAGGCCTTCCACCGTGCTATCGAGATCCGCGTCTTCAAAGACGATGAAGGGAGACTTTCCGCCGAGCTCCAGCGAAAGCCGTTTGTGGCTCGTCGCCGTAGCTGCGCGAATTGCGCGTCCGACTTCGGTCGATCCCGTAAAAGCGATCTTGTCCACGTCCGGATGTTTGACGAGCGCTTCTCCGGTTGAGCCGTCTCCGGTGACGATGTTGACCACGCCGGCGGGTAAGCCAGCTTCCTGGCAGATTTCGGCGAAGACCAGCGCGGTTAGTGACGTGAATTCCGCCGGCTTCAAAACCACGGTGTTTCCCGTAGCCAGAGCCGGAGCAATCTTCCACGCCAGCATCAGTAACGGGAAATTCCACGGAATAATTTGACCGACAACTCCGCAGGGAACGTACTCGGGAAATTCCTGATCGAGAAGTTGCGCCCACCCGGCGTGGTGATAGAAATGTCGCGCGACCAGAGGAATATCAATGTCGCGGCTCTCGCGGATGGGCTTCCCGTTGTCCATCGTTTCAAGCACCGCCAGCAACCGGGAATGTTTCTGCACCAGTCGCGCGATCGCATACAGGTGGCGCGCGCGAGCATGAGGAGTGAGCACCCGCCATCCGGAAGCCGCGGCCCGTGCGGCTTTGACCGCTGCATCAACGTCCGCCGCCGACCCTTGCGCAACCGACGCGAGTTTCTCCCCATTCGAAGGATCGAGCGTGTCGAAGTACTCTCCCGCCGCGGGCGCCTGCCATCCGCCGCCGATGAAATGTTGCAGGCGGTGGCTGTGGCGTGCCAGCCAGGTCGTTGCTTCTTTCGAATCCTCTGGAGCGGGGCCGTACTCCATGCTCGCAAACTTTTCGGCAATGCTCATTTGGCGTTTGCTCGATTCCTTCTTCAAATTTCGTTGAGAAACCCGTTAGTCCTAAGTTTGGGCTGGCAGCGTAGTCGGGTCAAACCTCGCGATTGTCGAACAAAAACATGTGCGCAGGGTCGAAGGTTTGCGCGTCCGCCGCTGCGGCTTGCCCCTCAGCGCTCGCGAAAGCATTTTGGATTGCCGCCATGTTATCGAAGTGCAACGTCGCGACCAGATGAAAGCCGGAGGGCCCGGCGGGTGTTGCAACCGGACCTTCGCTGACCTCGTACTTCCTGAGACCGGGAATTTTCTTAGCGAGTGGAACGTGGGTGCCAAAGTAGCGTTTGTCGAAATCCGCCGCATCCTTCGGAGTCTTGTAGATCACCACCAATCGAGCCATTGTGTTTCTCCCATTTCGAAATCATTTTGAGCCAATTCTCCAGCGGCGATTGCTGGTTGTCGATCTCCTCGGAATGTCCGTTCGCAACTCACGCCATCGGATGCCGAAACTCCGCTGAGTACCGCCCGGTCGCCTGGTGCTCCAGTTGTCGCTCGATGTCGCCCAGCAATCCGCTGGCTCCGAAGCGGAACATTTCCGCCCGCAGCCACGACGGGCCAAGCTCCTCTTTGATCATCGCCAGCCAATCGATCGACTGCTTCGCCGTGCGGATGCCGCCCGCTGGCTTGAAACCCACCGCCATTCCGGTTTGCTGCGCGTAGTCGCGGATGGCGCGACTCATCACCAAGCCGACCGGCAAGGTCGCGTTCGTCGGCTCTTTACCGGTAGAAGTCTTAATAAAGTCAGCACCCGCCATCATGGCGACCACGCTCGCACGCCCCACGTTGCGCAGCGTCAGCAGGTCGCCGGTTCCGAGGATCACCTTCATGTGCGCCGTTCCACAGGCTTGCTTGAAAGCTGCCACCTCATCGTAGAGCGCCTGCCAGCGGCCGCCGAAAACATGCGCCCGTGTGATGACCACGTCGATCTCATGAGCGCCAGCCTCCACCGATCGCCGAATCTCCGCCACACGCTCCGCCAGCGGCGACAGACCTGCGGGAAACCCGGTGGACACGGCAGCGACATGCACCCCACTCCCCTGGAGCGCGTGCAGAGCCGTTTCCACAAACGTGTGGTAAACGCAGATGGCAGCAACTTTAATTTGCAGCTCCTCGATCCCAAGCTTCTGTTCCAATTCTTGCTGGATCGGGTGCCGGCCCTTCGCGCACAAACGGCGAACGCGTTCGTCGGTGTCATCGCCAGAAAGAGTCGTCAGATCCATGCATGTAACCGCCCGCAGAAGCCACGCCGCCTGCCATTCTTTTTTCACCGTTCGTCGAGCGGTATGAGATTGAGCCCGCCGCTCGACCGCGCTGGTGTTGACCCGCACCTCCCGCACCCAATCCAGGTTGAGAGGAATGCCGCTATTCGGCAGCAAAGGCTGCCCGGAGAGAATCGCAATCGCACTGCCGCTCTGCGAAGCGTGTGGCGCGATACTCCGAGAATCGTTGTGTTCGACCGGCATTGAGTCCTCTCCGCGAGGAGCCTGTTCAAAACCCAAGGGAGTTGTCATCCTGAGCGAAGCGAAGGACCTGCTGTTTGTTGGAAATCGCCGAACGGCCAGTTCTTCGTTGCCTTCGCTTTGTCTGAAACTCTGCGTGGTTTCTACGCCGTTCGATTGTACGGCACACGCGGTGAAAGATGAATTCCCCTTTCACCTTGACACTGAGGACTTTGCACGGCTACGCTACGGCGCGATTGCAATAACGCGCGATCTGTAATTCTGGAGGCAGTTCTGATTACCCCGGGCCATCGTTTTCGAGTTCAGCAAGAGCTTTTCATTGCCGCGATTCTCACCGCCTTCATCGTAGTGACGCTGGCAGTTCCTGCGTCCAGCGCTACCAGGAAAATCATCTTCGATACCGATCCAGGCACCGACGACGCCATGGCCTTGATGCTGGCACTGAACTCGCCTGAGTTAGATGTTCGCGCCATCACCGTCGTGCCCGGCAACGTGACCGCCAAGCAGGGGCTGGACAACGCACTGCGCATGATGTCGCTGGCGAATCGCTGCGATATTCCTATCGCCGCTGGTGCCCAGCATCCGCTCTTCCAAAAGTTGATCACCGCCGAGATGTGGCACGGCAAGAATGGGCTCGCCAATATCGAATTGCCGCCCAGTAAATGCAAAGTCGATTCTCGCTACGGCCCCGATCTGATCATCGAAATGGTGCATGCCGCTCCGCACGAAATCACGCTAGTCCCGGTCGGCCCCCTCACCAACATCGCGCTCGCCGTGGAGAAAGACCCGTCCATCGTTCCGCTGGTAAAGGAAGTCATCATCATGGGCGGCTCGATCACGGGCGGCAACGTGAACGCCGCCGCCGAAGCAAATATTTACAACGACCCCGAAGCCGCGCAGATCGTTTTCCAGGCCGGCTGGCCGCTGACCATGGTTGGTCTCGACGTTGGCGATAAGACGTTGCTCTCGGCGAAATACCTGACACAACTCGGACAGACCCATGGACCAATGAACGATTTCATCTACCAGGTGGCGCACTACCTGATTGATCTGTCGGCGCAATTCGGCCTCAGCGGTACGCCGATGTATGACCCGCTCGCAGTCGGCGTAGCCATTGACGCAACGCTGGTGAAAGCGCCAGCGATGCACGTCGATGTCGAGACTCGAGGCGAGTTCACGCGCGGCGAGACCGTCGCCAATCGCCACGGCATGGTGGAGCGTAATGTGCTGCACGGGGACCGTTACATTATCGAAGGCCTCGACAAAGTCGCGCCTAATGCGAAGGTTTGCGTCGACGTCGACGCCGACCGCTTCCTGCAACTATTTGTTGCGAGAATTCGCGGCAAGTAGTCGCGCAAGTAATTCAGAACGACCGTTTCAAGGAGAAGCGATGTTCACTCCCCACACTCTGGGTATTGCATTGTTCATGATGATCACGAGCGCCATCTGCTGGGGCTCCTGGGCCAACACCTACAAGGGCGTCAAGAATTACCGCTTCGAGTTGTTCTACTGGGACTACGCCGTCGGCATCTTCCTCATCTCGCTGGTCCTCGCGTTCACCATGGGAAGCACCGGCAACGATGCTTCCAGTTTCTTGAACAACGTTCGTTCCGCCGACACCAACAACATCGTCTCCGTCATGGTCGGAGGCGCCATCTTCAATCTGGCGAACCTGCTCCTGGTGGCCGCGATTGATATGGCCGGGCTCGCCATCGCATTTCCGGTGGCCATCGGAATCGCGCTCGTAGTCGGCGTGATTTCGAGTTATGCCCTCCAGCCCAAGGGAAACGCAGTGCTCCTCGCCGGGGGCGTTCTCTGTGCCCTGATCGCCGTAGTTCTCGACGGAAAGGCCTATGGCAGTCTAGCGATCGCCGGCCGCGTCGTTTCGAAGAAGAGCATCATCGTCTGCGTGGTCTCTGGCGTTCTGATGGGCCTCTGGGCTCCGTTCGTGGCGCACGCGATGACCAACGGCAACACGCTCGGTCCCTACAGCATTGCCGTATTCCTAACATTTGGCGCGCTGCTCTCGTGCCTGATCTGGAACGTTTATTTCATGAAGCACCCGCTAGTCGGTGAGCCTGTGAGTTTCGCTGGCTATTTCAGCGGACCCATGTCCGGCCACGCCCTCGGACTGCTCGGCGGATTCATCTGGGGCATCGGCATGGTTTTCAACCTGGTCGCTGCCAGCTTTACCGGCGTAGCCATCTCCTACGCCATCGGCCAGTCCGCGCCCATGGTCGCCGCTCTTTGGGGTGTGTTTGCCTGGAAGGAATTTGAAGGCGCTCCCGGCAAAGCCAAAATGTACCTCGCGTTCATGTTTGTCTTCTACTGTGTAGGCATCTTGCTGGTGGCGAGAGCCAACGGCTGATCGGGAGTCACAGTCGCCCCGTGCGCAGAAAATCTCGTTTACCGAAATTGGGAGGCGCTCCAATCGCGATACGGTCGCCGTCAACGGGAGCCTCGTGCAGGTGCATGGAAAACCGTCGCCGCCAACCCGCAGGTAAAGAATCCACGAAAACGTAGGCGCTATGGAAAAGTGAATTCCCATCCTCAGCGCCGCACATTCGCCGAGTCGGTACAAAAACTCTTGACTTTGCCCATCTAATCTATTTATATGACCCATCGTTAAAAAAGGGACGCTCCACGTACCAGCCGCGACGGAGTCGGGCCCAAATCGCGACTCGTCTTTGCAAAAAGATGAGTGGAAGCCAAGGTGGGAACTGATGCTGAAAAGTAAAGCGCTGCTCGTAGCGGTTCTGTGTTCCGTGTTTTCCCTTTGTCCACTTCTTTACAGCCAGGCGAACGGCAGTCTTTCCGGAACGGTTGCCGACAAATCCGGCTCCGTCATCGCCGGAGCAACGGTGAAACTCACCTCGCAAGCCACCGGCATCACGCGCGAAGTGAAGACCGACGGATCGGGCCACTACATCGCGCCTTTCCTGGCGGTATCGATTTACACCATTCGAGTGGAGTCCCAGGGTTTCCAGACCACCGAGCAAAAAGACATCCGGCTGCAAGTAAACGAACAGCGCGAAATCAATTTCGCGCTCAATCTAGCGTCGGTCAGCCAGACCGTGGAAGTGAGCGCCACCGAGGTAGCCGTGGAGACAACCAATCCCACTCTCGGCCAAGTCATTACCGAACAACAAGTGGCCGACCTCCCGTTGAACGGACGCAACTTCGTCCAACTGGCGACCCTGACGCCCGGCGTGACTCAGGAAACCAACCCGAATAGTTTTTTTAACGGCGGCCCCAGCAGTGAGGTTTCCGCGCGCGGATCATTCTCCCTTTCGGTCGGTGGATCGCGCGCCAGCAGTACGGACTGGCTGTTCGACGGTGTGGACAATAACGAACTGACTGGCGGCGGCATCGGGGTAATACCCTCGATTGACGCTATCCAGGAATTCAAGGTTCTCACCTACAACTACTCTGCTGAGTACGGCACACGCGCGGGTCCGACGGTGCTGGTGACCTCGAGATCCGGATCGAATCGGTTCCACGGTTCACTGTTTGAGTTTTTCCGCAACACGAAGCTCGATTCAAAGAGCTATTTCGCCCTGTCAAAAGAGAAGTTCAATCTGAATCAGTTCGGAGGTTCGCTCGGCGGAGCGATCCAGAAGGACAAAACTTTCTTCTTCGTCGACTATCAGGCAAAACGTCAGCGACACGGCATCCCGAACTCAGGAATTGTTCCCACGCAGGCAATGCTGGGTGGGGACTTTACCAATGATCCCTTTGGGAAGCCCCTGGGGCAGATCTACAACCCCTACAGCACGAACTACACACCGGGTGTGGGAGGAGCACCGCCCATCATCACACGTGATCCCTTCTTATGCACTTCCCCGGGCGTTGCAGCTCCGGTGAATCCTGATGGAACTCAGTCCAGCGGCGAAGCATGTAACATCATCCCGTCAGACCTAATGAGCCCAGTGTCGAAGCAGATTTTCGCGTCGACGAACTTCTACCCTCTACCCAATGTAACGAACGACCCGAACGTCAACTTCTCGGCCGTGCCCGTAAGGAGCCTGAACGAAGGCGAGTTCGATGTTCGGTTAGACCACAATTTCTCAAGTAAGGATTCGGTCTTTGCCCGCTTTAGCTACGATCAGGCGAATTCGTTTGTTCCCGGGGGTTCTCCGGGTTTCGCGGAAGCAAATGGATTTGCCAGTAACCAGTTCATTTCCAATCACGGACGAAATGTGGCCGTGTCGGAAACCCATATTTTTAATGATCGCAACATCAATCAGTTCACGGCGGGTTTCAATCGCATCTTTAATCACATCAAGTCGCAAGGGGACCGGACCTGTCAGGCGGCAAAGCTGGGAATTACGGGCGCCGACATCAACAGTGCCTGTGGAAACTCAGGCGGAATCTCGCAATCGACAAAGGACTGCGTGAGCTGCGGAATGACTTCGACCCTGGTTGGCGGCGGATTCTGGGCGCTTGGGGACCGAGGTTTCGCTCCGTTCCAAGGCGGCACGAACGTGTTTTCGATCGCTGATTCGTTCGACATGATTCGTGGAAACCACAACATTCGCATTGGCGGTGGGTTCCGGGCCAATCAGATGAATGTTGAGACCAACGCCTTTCAGGATGGTTTCTTCGTTTTTACGAATTTGTGGACTGCCAAGACCGACTATTCAGGCGGTTACAACATGGCCGATTTTGCGTTGGGGCTGACCAGCTTGGCGATCCACGATCAGACGTTCAAAGGCGCTACCACGGGCCGCCGCTGGAAGCTGTTTCGACCCTACATTCAGGACGATTGGCGGGTTACCAACAATCTGACCTTGAACATCGGGGTCGCATGGGCGTTGGTGACGCCGATTACCGAGGCGCAAAATCGCCAGGCAAATTTTGATGTTGCCAGCCTCAAGTATTTCATTCCGGGAGTCAATTCCAACGGACGCGTGGGAATCCAGTTCGATAAGTCAGCGGTAGAACCGCGCATCGGACTGGCGTGGAAACCATTTGGCTCGCAGAGTACGGCCGTACGAGCTGGGTACGCAATTTTCCACGACTCTTCCTGGAACCAAGGGGCTCAGGGTCTCTGGGAAAATCCTCCATTCTTTGCAGAATCTGACTTCTTCGGCTTTACTCCGGCAGGATGCCCCTCGGCGACAGTTCCTCTCGGTGGAATCTCGTTTTGCAAGGCGAGCTTTATGGCTTCGGGAGCCCCAGGGATTCAAGGTCTGACCATGTCGCAGGGATTCCAGATTTTCCCCGCGCCTCCGGATCCGTTCAGTTTTCAAGGTACCTTTCAGGGGCAGAATCTCAACTTCAAACAGGGACAGGTGCAGCAGTTCAACCTGAATATTGAGCATCAGATGCCGGGTAATGTTGTAGTGACGGCGGGATATGCCGGATCTCGTGCCCACCACATCCTCGTGGATGGCATGAATATGAACGTCGCTTCACCGACCGCGTGCGGGACTGTTACTGGATACACTTTGGGTTGCGGGAGACCAACTCCGCCCACGGGGAACCTCTTTCCCTTTCCCCCCGTGATTGCGGGCAGCATAAGCACGGGATTGGCTCACTATGACTCCCTCCAGGTCAAAGCTGAGACCAAGAGCATGCGGCACGGCCTCTACGCACTGGCCGGTTACACCTATGCGCGGTCCTTTGACAGTGGATTCAATGACGGTCTGGGCAGCGGCGCCGGCGTGACGTACTATCCTTTGCCCGGGACTAAGCATGCCGACTGGGCACTGTCTCAAATCAACTTGAATCAACAGTTCACTGCCAGTGTCATCTACGACCTGCCCTTCGGCAAAGGCAAGCAGTTTGGCGGCGGCTGGAGTGGACCCGTAAACACCGCCTTTGGAAATTGGCAGATTACTGTCATTGAAAAGGCGACCACTGGTTTCCCGATCTTCACGATCGCGAGCAATAACGCGTCCGGCGTCAATCTGACAAACAATGGGAACAACTACAATCGGCCTGTCGAAATAAGCGATCCGCACAAGGCCGGGATAGTCGCAACAAACAGTAATCCAAAGTGCCAGACCCTGGTTTCCGCAGGCGGTTTGGCACCCGATCGAGTGGGAGGGACTGGCGCATGGTTTAACCCCTGCGCATTTGACAACCCACCGTCAGGTGAGCTTGGAACCGCGAACCGGTCACCCCTGTATGGTCCGGGCTATGTGAACACGGATTTCTCCGCGATCAAGAATTTTGCCCTTCGAGAAGGTATGCGTTTAGAGTTCCGGGCTGAAACGTTCAATCTGTTCAACCACAACCAGCTTGGAATGCCTGCGGCGGACTTGAACTCGACGGGCTTCGGGGCGATCACCAGTTCCGTTAACAACCCGCGCCTGGTTCAGTTCGCCCTCAAGCTAGAGTTCTAGGGCGTTCTGGGCAGTGCGTTCAACTTCGGGCAGACCGAGCCGTCTGGATCAGTCCAGACCAAGCTCAGTCTGCCCTTAACTTTCCAATCCAATACTCTTGCCCAAGGAATGCTGACATGGTGATTCGCACCACGCGGAAACTCGCGTTGATGTCTCTGCTCGCCCTCTTGCTGGCGACCTCCGTCTCCGCCCAGAAAATCAAAGTCATCGTAGATCAGGACGCCCGCGGCCCCGGCACCAGCGACCAGCAAGCGCTGCTCGTTTTCCTGCAATCGGAGAAGTTTGATGTCCTTGGCATCACCACCGTCAGCGGCGATCAGTGGGTGAGGGAAGAGACGCAGCACACGCTCCGCATGCTGGAGATTGCCGGGCGCACCGACGTTCCCGTCATCCAAGGCGCCGAGTTTCCGCTGCTCAACAGCAAAGAAGAGACCGAGCGCTGGGAAGCCCTCTACGGCAAGCTCGAATACAAGGGATGCTGGACCGAACACTTTCAGGCGAAGCGCTCCACCATCTACGACGAGCCCTACCATGCGCCTGACGTTGTGCCTCCCATGTCTGAAGGGGAGCCGCACATTCATGCGCAGCCCGGTACCGCCGCCGAATTCATTGTGCAGATGGTCCACAAATATCCCGGCGAGGTCGTGCTGTGGGCGGGCGGTCCGCTGACGAATTATGCGCTGGCGCTGAAGCTCGACCCGTCGGTGGCGACGCTCGCGAAAGAGTTTGTCATGATGGGCGGAGGACTCTACGCCGACAAGGGTGCCATCGACCCCGGGGCGATCGATGCCCGCCGCGAATTCAACTGGTGGTTTGACGCGGAAGCGACGCGCATCGTCCTGCGCGCGCCCTGGAAGAAAGTGACCATCACTCCCATCGATATCTCGGTCAAAACGCGTTATACGACCGAGATGAAAGCCACCATCACCAAGGCCGGCACCCCGGTGACAGATTATCTGGAGAAGTATTCGCTGCCCGGCTACATGTGGGACGAGATCGCCGGTATCGCACTTATCGATCCCTCGATCATCACCGGACAGAAGCAGCTCTACATGGATATCGACGTCGATCACGGCGCCAGCTACGGCAAGACAATCTTCTGGAACTCGACCGCGAAGGTGCCACCGTATTTGCACCTGGCCAACGTCCAGTTCGACATTGATGCTGAGAAGTTCTACAAGATCTACATAGACCTGATGACGCGCCCGGCGCGAAAGTAATGGAGCGACGGGCGCCCCCGCCCGTCCACCAGCGGCCCGACGGTTAGAATCGACTTCAGTAGAGCCCGAGACCGTGGAGATTACATAGTGAAACTGAGTGCCGTTCGTGGTTTGAATCGACTGAAACTCTATTACATCTTCCCGCTGTCAGTGCTCCTGCTGGCGACCTGCTTCGCTTCAGCGCAGCCGCGCCGCAAGGTCATCATCAATGAGGACTGCTCCGGCCCGGGTGGCAGCAACCTGCAGACCCTCCTGGTGATGATCCAATCCCCACAGGTCGAGGTGCTTGGCATC
>Ga0209890_10000671_pt1 | contig 15803 bp, 5 predicted proteins | sample OrgsoiDNA2013049_FD_185799 | JGI IMG/M metagenome (GOLD analysis project Ga0209890, IMG submission 185799) | Permafrost soil microbial communities from the Arctic, to analyse light accelerated degradation of dissolved organic matter (DOM) -... | ecosystem: Environmental > Terrestrial > Soil >...
CCCCAGCGGAATCGCCATCGTCCCCGACGGCAGCCGCGCCTACATCTCGCTGGCGAACGCGTCGTTCGTCATTTCGGTCGGACTGACCAGCGGCGGGCTCACGCTGCCCGGAAACGCCATTTCCTTGCACGAGGGGGCGCGCGGATCGAGCCGCGTCCGGCTCAACGTCGACCCGAATCGCTACCTCACGAACCCGGGCGTCGCCGGCGTGTTCGTCGGCGCGCAGACCGCGACCGCCACGCAGGGGACGATGCTCCAGTCGGACCGCGAGTACCTCTACGTGATCGCTCGTGACGGGACCGTCCGCGTGGTCAGTGTCTTCACTCCGGGCGCCGAGACCGAGTGCGAAACCAACGCCGATCCATTGCACCTCGCGCCCGGCGTCTCGGCCGCCAGCGCCTGCATCCCTGTCGATCCGGCGCACCGGCGGCCCTTCAGCATCGGCCCAGGCATTCATTTTCCGTCGCTTCCGATCGACCTCGCTGCGGCCGACATCGAGAAGTCTCCGACCGACACCGGCGAGCAGAGCGTCAATGGCGCCTACGCCTGGGTAATCACCGACTCGGGGATCGTCTACCTGGTGAACATCAATCCCGTCCTGCGCGGCTACGCTGCGGTGGTGCCGACCACGCGACCGCCTCCGCCACCGATGCTGGCGACCTATGAGGTCGTTAGCACGCCTCCGGGTGTGACCGAGTCGGCGCCCTTCGTGAACACGCTGCGCGATCGCAACGTGATCAGCTACTCGCTGACGCTCGATTCGAGCTCGGGGCCGCCGCGCGTCGACGTCCTGCCGAGCGTTCCGGTGACCGGCCCGTACGTGGAGCCGTTCTGGACGCAGGGGTCGATCCTCAACGCCACGGCGGTCAGCACCTCCTACGCGCAGACCGTGGCGTTCTTCCCGCAAGTCCCCAATCCATCGAACTTCCAGGACCCGATCGATCGGCGCGCGATCACGGCCCAGTCCTGGACGATCGCCTGGGAGGGCGCGCTGTCAGGCGTCCGCAACTCGGGCACGCCGCAGGCCAGTGATCTCGGCCTCCCGGGGGGCGGGGCCGGGTCGCTCAAGACCGATTCGCTGTTCCAGGACGGCGGCGTCAACTACTGCGCCATGGGCGTCGTCCCGGGCGATCTGGTGACGCTGACCGGTTGCACCGACAACACGCAGTGCGGGCTCGGCGAGGTGTGCGTGTTCGGCGACGGCGTCTCCTCGGCGGCAGCCGGGCTGGCGGTGACCGGGATCTGCGTCGATCCCAACCGCGCGAGCGCGCAGACGTCGCTGTGTACGGAGTTCCTCAATAGCGTGCGGCGCTACGAGGTGGAATCCGCGTCTCCCAACAACCTGATCATCCGGCCGCATCTCGACGAGATCGTTCTGTCGGCGCTGACGCCCGCTTGCAATGACCCGCACACTCCGACGTCCTGCTCCGACGTCGCCGAAGATCTGACCACTGCCAACTTCAAGTGCGAGACGGTCTACCCGGGGAGCGCTACCGGGCCCCGTTGCCTCATGCCGTGCACGTTGAGCAGCGACTGCCGCGCCGGTCGTCTGTGCGTCAACTTCAAGACTGCCACCACGGTGTCGCCCTTCTGTTCGCGCACCCCAGATGGTGGGACGGCGGACAACTGTGGTTGTACCGGCCCGGACTGCTTCTGCGCCGACGCACCGCCGTTCGACCACACGGGGAAGGCCTGCTTCGACCAACTGGTGAGCTACCAGGTCAACGCCGGGAAGACGTTCCTCGTTGCCGGATCACAGGCCGGGTTCGTCACCACGGCGACGTTGCCGCCGAGCGGGATTTGCGACCCCAACCCAACGTCCGACCCGCGCTTCAGCTTCCGCATCCCGATGAACGGGCCGACCTGCAGCAACGCGCCCGCCAACCTGGCGACGATCGACAGCCGGCTCGACCCGGGCGCCTATCCCAGTAACTCGACGGTCATGACCTCCGTCGCGACCGACGCCAACACCTTGGTGAGCTTCGTGACCTCGACGCCGTCGCCCCGCGATCCCTGTCTCTACATCGGTGGGTCCACCGCCGGTGATCCGCTCACCGACCCGACGAAATCGGCAGACGGCGGAGCCGGTGCGGATGGCGGCGTCGGCGACGGTGGCGTGGCGCTCGGCCCGCGGACGCACGTTCGCGCGCTGTTCCAGAATTCGCAGCTGAGCTTCGTGCTCGCCAACATCGATCGGGCACCGACCTCCCAGTTCGTCACCAGCTTCGATGTTCACGGCGGGTTCGGCGCCCAGGTCGTCCAGGATCCGATTACCGTCGAGGTGTCGATGCCGGCCCGAATTGTCCTCGGGCCGGTCGACTCGCTGGCACAGGTGACGACGGGAACTTCGATGCCCGGGTACGAGGCGCCCTATCTTTTCGTCGTGGACCAGCATCGGCTAGGCCGCGAGCAGGGCGGGGGAGCGACCCGCGGCCAGCTCCTGCGCATCAATCCTCTGGGCTATTCGGTAACGGTCGGATCTACACCGACGGGCTATCAGCCGATCTTCGAGGACTACAACGCCAGCGGCGGCCTCTTCCCGATCCAGTGAGCCGGGGGGGCGACGGCCGACCGGCGACTGCAAACTGCGGGAACTTGACGCGGCCCAGGTGCGCGTAGAAACTACATGTAGGTGAATGACGTGCGGCCGGTCAGTGCGCGTGAAACTGTTCGGGAAATTCTGGTCCGGACGGTCAATGAGCTGGCGCGCGAAGGGTTCGTCGCAGCGGTGACCGGCGATTCCGTGTCGGTCGATCGGACCAAGCGGCCGGAGCATGGTGACTTCGCGTCCAACGTGGCGCTGACGCTGGCCAAGCCGGCCGGGAAGCAGCCGCGCGCGGTCGCCGAGGCGATCGTGGCCCGATTGCCGCTGGGCGGGCAGTCGCCGCTCGGCGAAGCTACCGTCGCCGGGCCGGGGTTCATCAACGTGCGGCTCGCGCCGGCGTTCTGGCAGGCGGCGCTCGGCGAGATGTTGGCGGCCGGCGCCGACTGGGGGCGGGGAGCGCCGCGCCCGTCGCCCAAGGTGCTGCTCGAGTACCTGTCGTCGAACCCGACGGGACCGATCACGGTGGCGCACGGACGCGTCGCCGCGGTCGGCGACGCACTGACGCGGCTGATGCGCTTCGCCGGCTACTCGGTGACGCCCGAGTTCTATATCAACGACGCGGGCAACCAGGTGCAGACCCTGGCGCTGTCGACCTGGGTCCGGTACATGGACAGCGCGCGCGCTGCCGACCCAAGCGTGCCCGAGGTCGCTTTCCCGGAGAACGGCTACAAGGGGGCCTACATCCGTGACTTCGGCCGGGCGCTCTACGAGCGCGACGGGGCGCGCTGGGTCAGCGCGACGCCACCCGTGGGCGCCGACATGGAGGCGATCCAGAGCTTCGCCATCACGGCGTCGCTGAGCATCATTCGCGCGACGATGGACCGCTTCGGCGTGACCTTCGATGTGTGGCAGAGCGAGCGTGAGCTGCATCGATCAGGCGAGGTGACCGCGACGCTGGCACGGCTGGAGGCTGCCGGTTTCATCGAGCGCCACGACGGCGCCGTCTGGCTGAAGACGACCGCGCTGTGGGGCGACGACAAGGATCGGGTGGTGATGAAGTCGGACGGGCTGCCGACCTATCTCCTGGCCGACATCGCCTATCACCTCAAGAAGCTGGCCCGCGGCTACGACGAGCTGTGCGACATCTGGGGCGCCGACCACCACGGCTACATTCCCCGCATGCAGGCCGCGCTGAAGGCCTTCGGCCACGATCCGGCCGTGCTCCGCGTGATTCTGATCCAGATCGTCAGCCTGCTCCGCGACGGGCAGCCGGTGGCTATGGGGAAGCGGGAAGGGGAGTTCGTGACGCTCGACGAGGTGCTCGCCGAGGTCGGCCGCGACGCGACCCGGTTCTTCTACCTGATGCGCCGCCACGACACGGCGCTGGAGTTCGACCTCGACCTCGCCAAGAAGCAGTCGATGGACAACCCGGTCTACTACGTCCAGTACGGGCATGCGCGCTGCGCCGCCATCATCCGGCGGGCGGTCGAGTTGGGAGCCGAGCGGCTGGCGTTCTCAGCGGAGCTGGCGGCGGAGCTGACCCTCCCCGAGGAGTTGGCCATCCTGCGCCGCCTGGCGGAGTTCCCCGACTTCGTGGCCGACGCCGCCGCGGCGCGTGAGCCGAACCGGCTGACCACCTACCTGATGGAGCTGGCCGGCGAGTTCCAGAGCTACTACACGCAGCTCCAGAAGGTCCACGGAGACACGATCCTCCCCCAAGAGCGCCACCGTACCGGCGACTGGCGGGTGACCTGGAACTGGCGGAAGACGGCCGCCCGGCTCTACTGGGTCGACGCCATCGCCCAGGTCATTCGAACCGGGCTCGACCTCTTGGGCGTCTCGGCGCCCGAGACCATGGCCAAAACAACGAAAGAAGACGATTCATGAGCCTGCGATACACTGCAGTGGCCAGCATGGATGGACCCGCGCTCGAAGACGCCGACCAAAACGTCGAGCGCTGGCGTGAGAAGATCGAGGTCAAGCTCGACAACCGCCAGGTGTTCTTCCTGTTCTTCGGCAGCGCGGTCGTCGCCTGCATGCTGTTCGTCCTCGGCGTGATGGTCGGCAAGCGGATCGAGTCGCGCGGCCAGGCCGACGCGCCCGTGCTGCAGGACCCGCTGGCGGCGCTCGATCGCGCCCATCAGCCGCCCCCCGGCGTCGCCGCGCCCGATCCTCAGCTCACCTTCCCGAGCACGCTCGGGGGAACGCCCAAGCTAAAAGGGGCCAGCGCGCATCAATCCTTGGGATCGCTGCCGAAGGTCTTGCCGAAGGCCCCAGCGGTCGCCAAGGTCGTGCCTACGACGAAGTCGATCGTCGCCTTGAAGCCGCCGGCCGCGCCGAAGGCAATCGCCGCCGCCAAGCCGGCGCCGGACGCCAAGCCGGCGCCGCCGCTCGATCCCGCCAAGTCCAAAGGGAAGTACACGCTGCAGCTCACCACGTTCACGACTTCGGCCGACGCCGAGTCGTTCGTACAGAAGTATCCCGGCGCGTTCGTCATCGCCGCCGACGTCCCCGGCAAGGGGATGGTCTACCGGGTCCGCCTCGGCAACTACGGCTCCTACAAGGACGCGGTGGCCGCCAAGGACAGCTTCGAGAAGCAGCACAGCATGATCGCGCTCATCGCCGCGCGATAGTCACTGGCGAAGACCTGGCGACCGGCTTCTCCAGCGGCGACTGACCTGCGCTCAGAACATCAGGCCGACGTTCACGTGGAGGACGCCGATGCGTGTGTCGCCCGGGCCGGGATCGAGCGGCCAGCCCCAGGCCAAGCTGACGTCCCCGATCGGCAGGCGGATGAGCAGCGGCGAGATGCCGACGCCGTGGCGAAACTGTGAAAGCCCGAGCCCGGAGAACGAATCGGCGACCACCCCGTTGTCCATGAATACCGAGCCGTACCAGGGGGGGATGATGGCGAACTGAAGGTCGATGTTCTGCAAGACGCGTAGGTTGCCGCCGAGCGGGCGGTACTCGACGGCGCAGAGGCCGCAGCCCCCCTGCGGGTTGGGGACGAGGGGGAACTGATCGACCTCGACGCGCGCGCGATCGAGCTGATAGCCGCGGATGGTGGTGTCGCCGCCGGCGAAGTAGCGCTCGACCTTGGGGAGAAGCGCCGCCCCTCCGAAGGGAAATCCCTGGTCGTAGCGAAAGCCGTGCCGCAGGAAGATGCGCCTGCCGAGGGGGATCACCGACAGCGAATGAACCCCCACCTTGAGGAACGTGTCGTCGCCTATTGCGAACGGGAACGGCCGCAGCGGCAGCGAGAGCGCCGGCAGCGCCAGCTCGGCGACCGCGTCGATCCGGAAGCCGCGGGTCGGGAGCAGCCGGTTGTCCATGCGCAGCCACTCGACGTTGGCCGAGAGACTGCCGACGGTCGTTCCCAGGGTCACGCTCTGCGTGTTTTCATTGGGACCGGCCGCGCGCAGGAGCGGCTCGGTGTGCGTCGTGTTGCGTAGGTTGTAGTGAAGCCCTGCGTCGACGCCGGGGTACATCTCGCGCGAAAAACCGATCGAGCCGCCCCCCGAGTGGATGTCCCCGAGCCGCACCGTCTGCTGTCGCAGATAGGTGGCCGAGACGTCGAAGCGGAACAGCGTGCCGAGAAAACGCCGGTCGAGAAATCCAACGTTGGCCCGGAGGATGGCGGTGCCGTAGGTGAGCTGGCTGGTGAGCGCCCATCCGCGGCCGCCCAGATTGCGGTCGTCGTAGCCGCCACGCACGTAGACGCCGAAAGGGAACGACGACTCGGGTGGCTTCTGATCGGTCGAAGCGCCGGCGCCGATGTGCAGGACCCGGTACTGCTCGTAGCGCTCCTCGACGTTGACCAGCATCGGCACGGTCTGGTCCGGTGATCCGTTGAGCGGCCGGTCCTCCTTGCCGGGGAACGAGATCGGCGTGGCGTTGTTGAACAGCTGGAGAAATCCGATGTCGCGCTGGCTGCGTTCGACCGGCGTGGTGCGGAGGTAGTCGCCGGTCTGCAGGCGGATCTGCTGCAGGATCGTCCGCGGCCTGGTGACGAAGTTGCCACGCACGAAGATCGGTCCCACCCGCATGCGCGGGCCGAGGGTCACTGCCCAGGCGAGCGTCACGTCGTTTCCCCGGCGGTCGACGTCGGGAGTGACGGTCGCCGCCGGGTAGCCGGCGTCGCCCAAGAGCCGCACCAGCCGCTTGGCGTCGGCGGCCACGGTGGGCGGGGCGTAGGGGGCGCCCGGGCGTAGCGTCAGGCTGCCGAGCAGGAATCGCGGGTCGTAGGGGAGGGGGGTTCCGTCGGTGCTGCGCAGGTCCTCGGCCGCCAGGACCAGGCGCGGCCCCTCGTCGATGGTGAACCGGACGTAGAGCTCGCCCGCCCCGCGCGAGGCGGTCTCGGCGGCGGCGGCGGTCGCTCCGAGCGCGCCGAGGGCGGCGCGGGAGGTGGCGGCGTCGACGCGCGCCCGCGCCTCGACGAACCCGCGGCCATGGTAATGCCCGAGCAGTCGCTCGACGTCCTGTTCGAGCTGCTTGCCGGTGGCGTAGCCGCCCGACCCGATCCCCCAAAACGGGTACGGCCGGACCGAGACGACCTCGGCGAGTTCCTCCGGCGAGAGCGCGTGCGCCCCGACGAACTCGACCCCGCGCACCTTCAGGACGGGTCCTTCGTCGATGGAAAATACGATCCGTTCCTGATCGGCAGACAGCCGTTCGCGCCGCCAATCGACCCGCGCGAAGAAGTTCCCCTGCTGCTGGTAGTGGCGCTGGATGGCGTCGGCGCTGGCGCCGACCTCGTAGTCGTCGAAGGACCCGCGCGCGAACAAGGTCAGCTCGTCCTGCAGCGCGGACGACGACTGGCTGGCGTTCCCCTCGAAGGCGACGGCGATCCGTTTGCGTTCGTTGATGGCGATCCCGATGCGGACGTTCTTGGCGGCCCGATCGATGCTCTTCTGCACGCTGAAGTCGGTCGTCACCCGGACGCCGGCAAACCCGAGCGCCCGGTAACGCTTGGTGACGGCGTCCATGTCCTCGCGCAGCTGCTTTTGCGTGAAGGGGACCGGCGTGTTCCAGAGGGTGATCCAGTCGCCGTGGCGGAACATCGGGTCGAGCTCATCGGCGGCGAGCGCGTGGTTACCGGTGAAGGTGATCGGTCCGAGCGGATAGGCCGGGCCGAGGCGAACCGTCACGTAGAGATCGAGCGAGCCCCGGTCGCTTCCCGTTCGCGTGTCGAGACCAACGTTGGCTTCGAAATAGCCCCGGCTGCGCAGAAAGTCGATGATCAGCTCGCGCTCGCGCTCGAGCATGACCGCGCGCTCGTGGCCGTCCGGCGGCAGGGTCTGGCCCGGGCGGATGGTGATGCGGCGCTGGATCTCGTCCTGCTGGATGCGGCGGTTGCCGCTGACGAAGACGTAGCGCAGGCGCTCGTACGGGAGCAGCGTCGCAGTGATGATCACGCCGCCGGTCGCCGCACGGCTGCTGAGCGCGGCGCGGTAGCCGACGGCGTCCAGCGCCTGCACGAGCCGCGGGATCGTCCCGAACGGCCGACCGATCCGATCGCTCGGTCCCGCCTCGACGAAGGGGTCGCCGATGGCGGCGACGGAGACCATCAGCGCCTGTAGCTGGCTGTCGGCGTCGATCCGGGAGCCGCCGAGCTCGTAGCCGACGATCGGGATGCGCGCGGTCGGTGTGGCCAGCCCCGCCGCGGGGGACGGCGCCGGCGCGGGCGTCTCCGTTGCGGGGGTCTGGGCGCGGACGGCCGGCGCCGATACCGCCAGCGCAAACACGATCGCCGCGAGCGCGATCGAACCTCTCTTCATCGTCTTCTTATCGCGTAGTCGAGTCGCAATTCGAGGTTGTAGTTGAGGGGGAGCGTTTCCGGGACCCCCTGCTCGGAGGAGAGGCGCACCTGCTCGATGCCGCCCCCGATGCTGAAGTAGTCGAGCAGCCAGAGGTTCCCGGAGCCATTCCAGTGGCTCTGGTTCTGAAACCCCTGCAGGTAATCGAATTGCAAATCGCCGTAGCGGCTCACCCGTTTGCGAATGCGCCCCTCGAAGCCGTCGGAACCGACGGTGAGCCGAAGGTTCAGGCCGGTCAGGCGCTGGAAGGTGTCGTCGATGTACGGTTCCATCAGGTTGGCCACCGTGTCGCGCGTCGCCTGCCCGGCGATGTCGGCGCCGGTCGTCAGGTTGGCGCCGACGGTGGCGTTCTGGGTGCCGAACGGGCTGCTGGTCGAGACGGAGGTTCGCCCCGTCAATAACAGGAACGCCGTCTGATTGCGATCGAGGCCGTCCTCGCTGGAGAGGTCGATCTGCGCTTCGCGCAACGGGCCGCTGATCCGCATGTGGACCATATGGTCGGCGCCGTTGGCGTCGGTGACCAGGTTGGTCGCTTCGATCTGGATGTCGGGGGTGTCGCCTTCGGCGATCGACTTGCTGGCGATGAAGGTGACGTGGTTGACGTTCGGGACCAGATCGAAGTCGCCCCGCATGAAGGGGATGTTGAAGCGCCCGTCGGTGGGGCGGACGTCGCCGGCCAGCTGCGGAATCGCCAGGGTCCCGCCGACGTGCAGGACGATGTCGGCGTGGATCTCGGGTGCGAGGTTGTTCTGCACGACGAAGCCGTCGCCGACGGTACGCACCGACATGTCGAGCCGCAGATGTTCGAGCAGCGGCTTGCCGTCATAGAAAGGCCGCACCGTCGATTCGTCGACCCGCGGCCGCAGCGCCAGGTTCTGCACCTGGAAGGCCTGCAGGTAGCGCCCCGAGACGAGCCGAACCTCGCCCCCGAGGCCGAATCCCTGCTCGAGGTTCCCCTTGAGATCGAGATCGAAGGCGAGGTCGTCGACCTCGAACACGCCGGGGCTCCGGTAGGTGAGCCGCTCGCCGTGGAGCGGTAGATCGAAGTCGCCCGGCTTGAACGGGAACAGGTTCGAGAACTGGACACGACCGGCGCGCACGCCCGAGGCGCCGATGACCAGGAGCCCCTGGTCGTCGAACAGCACCCTGACGTTGTGGAGGACGACGCCCTCGTTGCTGATCTCGACGATGCCGCTTTGCACCTGAACTTCGCTGCCCAGATCGCGCAGCCGGAAATCGATGGTGTCGAGGTCGAGACGCCCGCGGATGTCGGGGTTGAGCAGGGTCCCCCGGAGGTGGGCCCGGACGTGCGCCTTTCCGTGCGCGTCGGAGACGGCGTCCGGCGCGGCGTAGGCAAGCAGTCGCGCACTGACGTCGCCGTCGACGTCGGCCTGCAGATTCTCGGGGACGAACCCGGGGCCGAGCGTGGCGCGGCCCGCCATCTTCATCGTGGCGCCGTCGATGGTGACGGCCAGGTTCTCGATCGCCACGCCGCCGCCGGCGGTCAGCGCGAACCGCCCGGAGTCGACGACGATGTCGCGGTTCAGCTCGTGCAGACGGACGTGGATCGGGTTGGCGATCGCCACCTCGCCCCGGAGATCGGGGCGATCGAGCGTGCCGCCAGCCGTCAGCTGGGCGCGCAGATCCCCACCCAGACGATCGATGGCGACGACCCCCAGAAATGGCTGCAGCAGCTCGAGATCGAGGTGTCCCGAGAGCGCCCCGGAGATGGCGCGTCCGTCGAGCCGCCCTTCGACCCGCAGGTCGCCGCCGTCGGTGGCGAAGTGCGCCTCGTCGAGCGCGATGTGGTCGCCAGCGACGTGCACGTGCACCGGGCGCGCCGCCTCGATCCGGACCCGCTGCATCGTCGTCTCGCCGTTGGGACCGTCGACGGCGCGAGCGATCGACAGCCAGAGCTCGGGCAAGAGGACGTCGAGCGCCAGGGGCTGGCCCGGCTCGAGATCGACGGCCACCCGCCCGCTGGCGACGCTCCGACCGTCGCCGAGCGCGACCAGCTCGGGAGCGAGCGTATGGAGCTCGAGCCGGCGGAAGGCGACCCGGCCATGAACGCTCGGCCCCTTGGGCAGCAGGGCGGCGTCGACGTCGACGTCGAAGCGGTCGAACAGCTGACCGTGAATGGCGACACCGGGCGCGCGCTTGGGACCGACCGGCGCCGGCGTCAGCGCCAGGTGCCCCTTGCCGAGGTGGACCCCCCGCACCACCACGTCGGTGAGATCGATGTCGCCCGCCACCTCGGGCTGCTCCGGCCGCCCGGCCACATGCAGCTTGGCGCTGACGAAACCGCTCACCGGTACGTTGGAGGTGGCGACGCCGGGGATGGCGGCCAGCGGAAACTTGGAGAGCGCGACGTCGAGATCGAGGTCCTGGTGGGCGATTCCGACGCGACCGTGCACGTCGGCCTCGCCACCGCCGCGGTGGGCGATCCTCAGCGCCTCGATGGCGAGCGTCTTGCCGTCGAGCGCGATGTTCACGGGGCCGATGGAGAACTTGGCGCCCAGCGCGGCGATCGGTGTCCCGGCCGGGATCGTGACGTGCGCCGTGAGGGCGTCGAGCGGACCGTGGGCGTCGGCGGCGAGGGTGATCCGGCCTGCCACGCCGGCCTCGGGGGCCAGCGCGGCCAGATCGATGTCGCGGGCGGCGAGCTTCAGATCGACCACCGGCGACCTGAGCGGCTTGCTGGCGCGCTTATCCCAGAGCCGCAGCGAGCCGTGGGCTTCGATCTCTCCCCCGAACGCGGGCCCGGAGAGTCGATCGAGGCGCGCCAGACCGTGCTCGAGCCCAAAGCGCACACCGAGCTCGCGCACGGTCCGCCCCCCGACGCCGAGACCGTGCACCGTCGCCTCGCCTGAGGCGCTCGGATCGTCGAAGCTGCCGGTCGCTTTGACATTCAGGCGCGCGTCCTTGCCGATCGGCGGCAGGCCGAGCTCCCCGCAGAGCCGCCCGAGATCGAAGGCCACCACGCCGAGCGCCAGGTCGAGGAGCTGGCGGTCGAGATCGACCGACCCCCGCGCGGTGGCGTCGGCGCCGGCGACCGAGACCGTCAGACCGCCGGTCTTGACCCGGCCGGCCGCGAGCTCGGCGCCGCCGCGCACGCGCACCTCGCGCGGAAGACCGGGAGCGCCCGCGCGCCTGAGCTTGAGGTCGATCTTCTTGAGGCGCGCCGACTTCCTGCCGAGCTCGGCGTGCGCCTCGATCTTCCCGTCGAGACGCCCGCCCGCGAGCGGCCGCAGCTCGCGAGGGAGATAGCTCTCGGTGTGAAACCCGGTGAGCCCGAGGCCGGCGTCGAGGGATAGCTTATTGACGTCGAGGTGCGCTTCGAGGCTCAACTTGCCGCCGCCGGGCGCGCCGAGCCCGAAGTGAGTCACGTCGACACGCCCGGCGCCGCCGTCGAACGCCAGATCCAGTCCCAGGTCCTGCGCGCGGTTGTCGCCGTAACGGACATCGAGACCGCGGATCGCCGCCGCCACCTTGATCTTGGCGAATGGCTGCGTCAGGTCGGCAGTGATGGCCGCCCGCTCCCCGGTGACAGCAAGCCCGGCCAGCCCCTTGCCTGCGGCGACGGCCGTCAGCGCGTCTCCTGCGTGGGCGAAGGCGATATGGAGGGCGATTCCAGCGACGCTGGTCGCACCGTAGATTCCGGTGAATGAACCGAGCCCGGTCAGCTGGCTGCGTCCGGTGTCGGCCTCCCCGAGATCGAGCTGGATGTCGTCGGGGTGATCCTGCGTGGTCGCGATCCGGTTGATCACCACCCGATCGAGCGGCAGGACGTTGTCGTCCAAGATGCGCAGAAAGCCGCCCCCCTCTGCCACTACCTGACGCGCGTCGAATCCGAAGATCGGATGGTGAGGATCGAGCGTCGACTGGATCAACGAAACCGTCCCGTGGGCGTGCCGGAGCTCGAGCCCCCAGGCGCCGGGGAAGTCGAACACCGCGGTGAGATCGCCCAGCTCGGCGTCGCCGATCTCGAACTTCGAGCCTGGCCCCGCCGGCGTCCCCGGCGGTGGCGGCGGTGGCGGCGTCTTGGGGGCGAGCGCCGCCAGAAAACCGATCGCGTCGCCGTGCTTGAGCTCTGCGAAGCGCCAGAGCACCTTGGGGACCCGCAGCTCCTCTATCGAGAAGCTGCCGCCGATCAGCGTCCGGAGCTTAACCTTCGCTTCCAGATAGGGGACGTCGAGGACCACCGTCCCTTCGGGGTCGACGATCTGCAGCCCTTCGACGGCGATCGGGCTCGGCGCGTCGGTCACCAGATCGCCCAGCGCCCGCAGGTGCCAGCTGACGCCGCCGATGTGTATCTTCCCGGCGTTGGCCGGCAGCGCCCCTTCGATCAGATGTCCGAGGCGCGGTCCCTGCAGCACCACCGAGGCGGCCAGCACCGCGAACACGATCGTCGCTCCGAGGCAGAGCGCGGTGATGCGGGCGATGCGGGCGATGCGAGCGAGACGAGCCCTCGGCAATGGGGAACCATTGTGTCATAAACGCCCCGGGCCGTGCCTATGTCCGAAGACACATCCGACGACAAAGCCGAGGTCGCTGCCGCGTCGCCAGCCTCAGCCGCGAAGCCGAGCCTGTTCATTGTCGATGCGCTGAACTTCCTGTTCCGCGCGTTCCACGCGCTGCCGCCGCTCACCACGACCAAGGGGCTGCAGACGGGTGCCATCTATGGCCTCTGCCAGATGATCCTGCGCATCGAGAGGGAGGAGCGGCCCACGCACCTCTGCGTGGTCTACGACGCGCCGGGCGACAACTTCCGCAACGAGATCTTTCCCGCGTACAAGGCGCACCGCCCGCCGATGCCACCCGAGCTAGCGGCGCAGCTCTCGCTGGTGCGTCAGGTCGTCGACGCGTTCGGGCTGGCCCAGCTGCAGGTCGCGGGGTTCGAGGCCGACGACATCATCGCGACGCTCGCCAAGGTGGCCAGCTCCGCCGGGATGCAGGTGGTGATCTGCTCGTCGGACAAGGATCTGATGCAGCTCTGCGGCGGTGACATCTCGGTGCTCGACACCATGAAGAACCGCCGGTTCGGGGTGGAGGAGGTGCGCGAGAAGTTCGGCGTTCCGCCCGACTTGGTGGGCGACGTGCTGGCGCTGATGGGCGACAGCGTCGACAACGTTCCGGGCGTGGCCGGCATCGGGCCCAAGACCGCGGCGGAGCTGATCAACAAGTTCGGCTCACTCGATGCGCTCCTGGCGGGGGCGGGGGAGATCAAAGGAAAGCGCGGCGCCTCCATCATCGAGGCGCGCGAATCGATCCGTCTGTCGCGCGAGCTCGTCCGGCTGCGCGACGACGTGCCGCTGCCGAAGACGCTGGCCGAGCTGCACCGGATCGATCCCGATCAGCAACGGCTGGGCGGGCTCTTCCGCGAGCTCGAGTTTTCCCGGCTGGCCGAGCAGCTGAACGCGTTCGACCGGGAGAACGCCGCCAAGATGCCTGGTGCCGGCGCGGGTGCCGCGCCGCCGCCGGCCGCGCCGGCGCCCGTTGCCGAGCCGCCGGTCGCCGTCGACACGATCCTCGACCGGGCGGCGCTCGCCGAGCTTGCGCGGCAGATCGCCGCGGAGGGGGCAGTCGGGATCTCCGCGCTCTACGACGGCGTGTCGGCCGTCCGCGGGGATCTCGTCGGGCTGGGGTTCGCGCTCCCCGGCGGGCGCCGTCTCTATCTGCCGTTTCACCACCGCTACCTGGGGGCGCCGGTCTGTCTGCCGGAGGCGGCCCTTACCGAGCTCGCCGCCGTCCTGGCGTCGCCCGCGGTCGCCAAGCACGTGCACGACGTCAAGACGCTGGAGGTGCTGCTCGGGCAGCGCGGGTTGGCGCTCGGTGGCGTGGCCTCGGACCCGATGCTGGCGGCCTACCTGCTCGACGCCGCGCGCACGCACTACGATCTCGACGTCGTCGCCGCATCCGAGGGCCTCTCCCCCCCGGCGCCACGCGGCAGCTGGATGGGGACGGGCGCCTCGGCCCGTCCGGGATCGGACATCTCGGTCGAGGAGGTCGGGCCGCGCCTCGGCGCCGAGGCGGCCGCGTCGCTGGCCCTCGCCGATCGCCAGGCTCCGCAGATCGTCAAAGGTGGTTTCGAGTCGCTCTACCGCGACATGGAGCTGCCGCTGGCCGATCTGCTCGCCAAGGTCGAGTGCCGCGGGATCCTGCTCGACGTCGGCAAGCTGCGCGAGATCGGCCACGAGGTCGGGACTTCGTTGGTGGCCTTGGAATCGGAGATCCACGCCATCGCCGGCGGTCCGTTCAATATCGCCTCCAACAAGCAGCTCGCCGACGTTCTCTTCGGCAAGCTGTCGCTCCCGGTCGGCCGCCGGACCAAGACCGGCCCCTCGACCGACGCCGATACGCTGGAAGAGCTGGCCGCGCTCCACCCGGTGCCGGCCAAGATCGTCGAGTTTCGGGCGCTGGCCAAGTTGCGCGGCACGTACATCGATGCGCTCCCGGCGCTGGTGAACCCGGCGACGGGGCGGCTGCACACCTCGTTCAATCAGGCGGTCGCCGCCACCGGGCGGCTGTCGTCGAGCAACCCCAACCTCCAGAACATCCCCATTCGCACGGAGCTCGGCCGGCGCATTCGAGAGGCGTTCATCGCCAAGCCGGGGCATCTGCTGGTCTCGGCCGACTACTCGCAGATCGAGCTGCGGATCCTGGCGCATTTCTCCCAGGATCCGGCGTTTCTGGAGGCGTTTCGCTCCGGACAGGACATCCACCTGCGGACGGCGGCCGAAGTGTTCGGGGTGCCGCTCGATGGGGTCACCTCCGAGCAGCGCCGGATCGCCAAGGCGATCAATTTCGGGCTGGTGTTCGGGCAGAGCGACTTCGGTCTCGGGCAGGTGCTGCGCATTCCGCGGGCCCAGGCCCGCGCCTACATCGACAGCTACTTCGCGCGCTACGCCGGGGTGCGAGCGTACATGGAGCGCGCCATCGCTGACGCGCGGGCGGCGGGGGCGGTCTCGACGCTGTTGGGACGGCGGCGGCCTCTGCCCGAGATCCGCGCGACGCGCGCCCAGGATCGCGCCTACGCCGAGCGGATCGCGCGCAACACGCCGATCCAGGGATCGGCAGCCGACCTCTTGAAGCTGGCGATGATCCGGGTCGAGCGGGGGATCGCCAGCCAAGGGAGGATGGCGCCGGGGACGTCGCCGGCGGCGGACGCGGCGCTGCTGCTCACGGTGCACGACGAGCTGGTGTTCGAGGTCCCGGAAGCGGGCGTGCCAGGTTTCAAGCAATGGATTAAGAACGAAATGGAAAGTGTCTTCGAGCTGGCGGTTCCACTGGTCGTCGATGTCGGCGCCGGTGCCACCTGGGGCGCGGCCCACTAGCCGGTAATCGGACACGCAGCGACCCCCGATCCGAGGCGCGCGAATCGCATCCAGTCGGGTATGATGATCCAACCGATGCAGGTGGCGAGTTCACTGGGGGCCGCGCGG
>Ga0209890_10000672_pt1 | contig 15801 bp, 15 predicted proteins | sample OrgsoiDNA2013049_FD_185799 | JGI IMG/M metagenome (GOLD analysis project Ga0209890, IMG submission 185799) | Permafrost soil microbial communities from the Arctic, to analyse light accelerated degradation of dissolved organic matter (DOM) -... | ecosystem: Environmental > Terrestrial > Soil >...
ACGAAGATCCCTGACCAGCGCGCAACGGAGCTACGCCATGCGCAATTTTTGTTACCCCGGGAGCAGGAGAACTGGCTGACGCCACGTAACGCTCCTTATAAATTCAGCTTATTTGTCCGACAAAGAGAAAAGAACCTGTCATTATCCGGTGCCGGGAGAAGTGAAGTCAAGGAAGCCTGGCGGCAGTGGCCCAATTTTGAAGTTACCCACCACGGAGTGAACGAAGTCGCACGAAAGAAAATGCCAACGAAGTCCTTCGTGATACTTTGTGTCCTTTGTGGTTGATGATTTGTCTTACAGCGATTCCAGCACTCCCCGCAACTCCGCGAACGATTCAACCACCACATCCGCCCCCGCGCGCGCCAACTTGCCTGCGTCAAACGTCGTCGTAATCCCGACCGTCACGCACCCCGCAGCTTTCGCCGCCACGATTCCATTCAACGAATCCTCGATGATCCAGCACTCCGCCGCTTCCAGCCGAAGATCATTCATCGCCACCCGAAAGACCTCCGGATCGGGCTTGGGACGCTGGTGCCGGCTGCTGTCCACAACTGCCTCGAACTGATCGCCAATGCCCAACAACTGGAATGCCATGTTTCGGTTCCGCGGTGTGGAGGAAGTCGCCAACGCAATCCGAAACCGCGTTTTTGCCCAGCGAACGAAATCCACGGCGCCAGTAACAGGCTGCACCTGGTGCTCAATACTCTGAAAAAACGCATGCTTTCGCTGCGTAAGTTCGGGAAGAAGCTCCGGCGATCCCCGTTCTTCGAGGATTTCGCGCAGCGTCGTCTCGTCGGGACGACCCTTGTATCGATCGTAGACCTCCTCTGACAAGACGATCCCGAACTCGGCAAATGCCATCTCCTTGGCCTGCTTGTGCAGGGGCTCGGAATCGATCAGAACCCCGTCCAGGTCGAAGATCAACGCGAGCGGAGAACGAAGTGGTCGAGCCGTCACAGGCGATTTCTCATGGTAGGGAATTCCCCTTCATACCATTCCAGAAACGCGCGAAACGCCGCGCCCCGATGGCTGTACAGCGCCTTCTCCTCCGCACTCAGTTCAGCGAAGGTCTTCTGAATCTGCGGAAAATGAAACAGCGGATCGTATCCGAACCCGCCCGTGCCGCGCGGAGAGTCGAGAATCAAGCCTTCCGCCGTGCCGCGAAACGTCGCCAGAGTCTGCCCATCGCGCGCGGCGGCCAGCACGCACACGAACCGTCCAGTGCGCTTCTCCGGAGGAACGTGCCTCAGTTCTCGCAGCACGCGCGCGTTGTTGGCCTCGTCGTCCGTATTCTCGTCGGCCAGGTGCGGCTGATCGGCCGCATACCGCGCCGAGTGCACGCCCGGAGCCCCATTCAGCGCATCCACCTCAAGCCCGGAGTCGTCAGCCACGACGATCTCTCCCGTCGCACTCCGGCTATACTCCTCCGCCTTCTTGCGCGCATTCTCCTCAAACGTGAGCCCGTCCTCGACGACGGCCGGCAGCGAAGCGAACCCAGGGATGCCCGCGATTTCAATCCCGTGAGGCGCTGCCGCCCCCGCAAAGTCCCGCAGCTTCCCCGGATTCGAAGTAGCAATCAGAATTCGTCGCATGAGTTAAACAGAATCATTCAAGAAACACGCGCTGTGGAAGCACGGCACCGGGAAGGGCACGACTTCAGTCGTGCCGTTAAGAACCAGGGATGATGCGGGCTTTAGCCCCTGAGGGTCGCTCTTCCCCGTACTCGCAAACTCCAAAGACCCAGGCACGCCGCCGCCACAACCGAAATCCATCCCCCCGCCGCCCGATCCCACGTCCGCACAAAGATAATCTGCACCCGATTCATCCCCGCCGAAACCGGAACCAGCATCTGCCCCGTCTCCGCCCGCGCCGCCGTCTCCACGACGTGCCCATTCACTTCTACCCGCCACGCCGGATAGCGAAACAGCCGCAGCGCCAACTGATCCGCCGCAGACATCTCCGCCGTAAATATCCTCGACTCGGCATCCCACCGATAGACATGAATCGCAGCATGCGCCGGTCCATCCACGATCACGTTGCGCGCGTCTTTGTCGATCGCCCCCGGCTCCGCCCCGACAGGCGTATATTCGTCGGTCCCTTCGTAGCCCACGCGGTCCGCCATGTTGTCTTGCATCTCGCGGAGATCGCTGGCATTGTCCCACCACGGCGCCTGAACGCGATGCCACGCCATCCCAATCACCAGAATCGCGATCGCACAGACCGCACCCCGCCACCACCACCGCCGCAGCCCCACTGTAACGAAAAGAGTAAAGATCATGCTCAGGCAAAGCAGCCACCGCCACGGAAACTGCATGAACTGCATCTTCGGCAGCACCTTCCACAGCACTACCGCCATCGGAAACATCAGCACGCTGCAAGCGATCGCCCAGCCCAGCAGAATGTCCCAGAGTTCGCGCTTCGTTTCCCTCCACTGCCGGGCCGCCCATGCCGCCACGAAAATCACCACCATCTCCAAGACCGCTACCCACGAGATGATGCGGTTAAACGCGTCGTGATCGGCGTCCGTCGTGTGAATGAACAGAAAGTTATCCGCCGGACGCGATCCCGCCGACACGGCCTGCGCAATGTCGATCCACCGCTGCTCGTAAATCGCCGGCAACAGATAGAAAGCCGCAAGGCACGCACCGAGCGCCACTGCGCCCGCTCCCACGAGCAAAAGTCGGGCCGATCGCCGCTTCCACGCGAAGAACACCACCATCAGCGCCAGCGAATAGTGGATCATCACCGCCGCCGGAGCATTCGTCAGCCACGCCGCCGCCAGCACCAGCGCCAACGGCACCATTGCCCGCCGTCCTTCGTCGACCGCCTTCAGCACAAACAGCAGCAACAGAGGCACCAGGCAACTCGCCAGCAACTCGGCAAACGCGCTACGCCAGTAAACAATCACCAGATGATAGGGATTGACCGCATAAAGGACGGCAGCAAACATCGCATCCCGGCGGTCCAACCATCGCCGTGCCAGCACAAACATCGACACGCCCGCGGCCACCAGCACAATCCAAATAAAAATGCGGGACGCAACCGTCCAGGGAAAGATCGCGCTCAGAATGGCGCCGAGAGTCCACGATGCCGGCGGATAAAACACAAATCGAGGCTCGCCGTAGGCGAAGTGTGCCATTGCGGCCCAGCGAGGATAGAAAACCCCATGCTTCCATTGCGAGAGAACTTCGAGCCACGAGTAGAGATGAAACTCGACATCGTGCCCCGACGGCGTACCAAAAAAGAAAAAGGGAATCTCCACCGCGAAGGCCGCCATCCCAATCGCGAGCAACGGCGCCCATCGCCGCGCCGCGCCGGGCCGAGAGGTGCCAGGTTCTCTCAACGGAGATTTCGCCGTGCTGGTCTTTCCCAGACTCACTCCCCTTGTTCTAAAACCTTCGATACGCGCGGTAGAAACATGATCAACTTTAACCCAGATTTAACATTGCTGAAATCACCCCGCAATGGACTTCCACTAACGTACTCGCATTGGGGTGGAACAGACCACGAAGAGTTGAGGGACCCGTGCCAAAGACGGGGCCAGGGTCCCTCAGCCTTCACAAGCCTGTCACTCCCGAAGCCTCTCGCTCCTACGATCTCTTACCCGTTTTAAAGCCCACATGAACCGACCCTTGAGCAATCTCTGCCCACAACCTGCCGCGGGAGGCTTTTGTCCGAGCAAGGCGACTGGGGATGTCCAAATGAGCGGGCGCCGCAGCAGCGAAACTTCGCTACTGCTCCGGGAAAGCGGTGTGTGTTTTCGGGTCGTGCAACCCTGCGAGAAAGATCGTGTGGAGTTAGACCGAGGCTTCTTGCGGACTGCGCTGCTGCTGAAGTTCCGCCAGGAAATCGTCCTGCTGCAAGGATGTACCGCGCCGCAGCAGATCCAGCAGCGGGTCTTCGAGTTCGTCCCCAGACGCTTCCGCCGACTTATCAGCCGGTTCAAACTGCGTGACGTCCGCCACCAGCGATCGCGGAGAAATCATCAATTCCAAATTCGTTGTGGAACAATTTCGCAGGAATCCGATCAGGTTTCCCACTTGCGCTCGCTGCTCCGGCGTGCGGGAAGGGAACTCTACTCCCATGCCGTGCCCCGGATGCGCCACGCGGACCATGCCTTCGGTGTGAACTTCCATCTCCTCGACTTTAAGGCAAAGGTCGACCAGCGCCCGTTCCGGAAACGGTGCGTCGGTTTGTACATAGCAACCGCCCAAGCTCAGGTCGGTCAACTTGCAGTGCGGCACGGTTTCATCCGGGTCCTCGCCTGCCAGGCTGGCCGCGGATTGCAGCCACGTCTTCAGTTCGGCCTTTGCCACCTCCGCAACATCCAGGAAGTGAACTCCTGTCTGTCCGTTGGGATTGGCCCACGCCACCTGCCCGTGGCCATCGAGTTCCACCGCAGTATCTGGCAGTTGAAAGCGGAATGCCAGTAATGACCCCGGAATCTGCGTCTCCGCGGTCAAAACCTCCATGCCGGTTTCCGATAGATCCAAAAGAATGCCATCCAACTTGCGCGTGTCCGGCAGCGTGACCTCCACCGGCGCCTGCACTGGAACACGGAACGCACGTCGTCGCTCCCGGCTCAACAAAGCCGCTGCAGGACGCAATCCCGCTTTCACAGCCTCTTCGGAAAGCGGCTTGTAAAGCACGAAGTGGGTCCCACTGCTGAGGATGGAGCGCACCTTTGCGGAATCCGCCACCAGAGCAATGCTTAACGGTGTTGCCCCAAGCTTCTGCGCCTGCAGCAAGACTTCTTCCGCCATCGTCGAGTTATCAAAGTCGACAATCAGCGCGTCGAACTTCTGCTGCTGGATCCGGCTGATCGTGGTTTCCGGATCGCTGGAGCGGTCCAGAGCGATGCCGAAGTTGGGCAGCACTCTGCCCAGCACGTCAGCCGCGCTATCGTCGGTCGAAACCAGTAGTGCCTGTAGGGTCATAAATCGATCGGGCTCTCGACTCCCCAGCGCTTACGGCCAGCGCGGAGCTGCAGGCCGCGATGCCTTGGAAGATGTTGAACTGCCAGAACTTGCGCCTGCCTTGGCCGACATGGCATCGCCCTGGATCGAAGCATCGTCTACTTCCGCCAGCACCCCGTTGTCGTCATCGTCGTTCTCAGCCAGCAATGGTGCTACTTCGCGCAGCTTTTCTGCTGCCTGCTGGAGCATCTCAATCTGTTTGCCGAGTTGGGCGTATTTTGCCTGCTTCTGCCGCAGAACCTCATGGATATCTTTCATACAACCCCCTGTTGGCAATCTAAGGAGGCTGCGCCGGTGGGTCAACGGTAATCCCCCTCGCCATATTACCGGGGTAATCGACTGCCTGATGGGGAATCTCGGTCCTGCAGAAATGAGAAAGCCCCGCTCATAGAAGCGGGGCTTTCGATTCAGGAGTTTCGAGGAAAATCTATGCCTTCAGCTTGCGGCGCAACAGTCCGGCCAGACCAATCAGCCCAGTACCCAGCAGCGTCAGGCTGCCCGGTTCCGGAACCACAATGTTGGTGTCGCCACTGGAGATTGTTGTCGTCCCGTTGAAGAAGCCCTTGCCGGTATTGATCGTCAACTGTACGGTCGCTCCAAAAACGGTGCTCCCGTTGTACCAGGTGCCAGTCACCGATCCCGTAAGCGTGTAGTTATGGGTTCCGTTCGCGAGTGTGACCAGAGTCCAAGTCACCGGTCCATCGAACGTTCCAGTAAAGATCGCGCCATTCGGGATCCCACCCGTGCCGTTGCCGGTGATGGTGAAGTTTCCGCCGCCTGCGAACGTCGCGCCCATCTGGAGATTCCCGGTGCTCAAAGCCCCGGTGCTGAAGCCTACGCTGCCCAAGTTGCCGGTGACCAGGCCCAAACCATTCAGGCCATTCACGGCAATCAATTCTGAGCCGCTGAGGGTCAATCCTGCGCTGCTGCCAGACAGGGTGCCTCCGCTGTTCGTGAAATCAACTGAACTACCTGCAAAAGCTGCCATCGGCAACGCTAAGCTAAGGAGAGCCATCCACAATATGCGCTTCATAATATACTTCCTCCTGAATCACATTGGGAACCCACCGGAACACGGAATCCCGTTACGTGTACTGCACCCATCGTACCAAACCGGGAATACGATCAATTCATTACAAACAAACAGCTTATTGGCATAACGCCCGTGCCTTCCAAATGCCCAAGTGCAAACTCATGCACACTTGCATCATCCATTTGCGACTTGCCCGCTTTCCCAGTTGCATACGCCCGCTCACTTTATGCCCAATTCTTCTTCCCGCAAGTAGCCCTCTCGTGCCTCCCTATGGCACGAAAGTGGCATTCTCAGACCCCACGACTACAGGTAGCTTGTGCGGTGAGCAGTTCTGGGGGAGGGCTGTTCGGGCGTCCTGTGACTCGTAAAGTGCCGCAGGACGCTTCTTAATTTTGGGCGGAGGTTTTCGCCACAGCATTCCGCTGCCTCGTCATCCCGTCAGAGAAGGCAGCCTGCCTGCCGATCCCAGCAAGAAGATCGTTCCCACCACAATGCTGTAGGCCGATGTAAGCAAGGTGAGCCCGCTCACAGCGTGGGCGCTGACCATCGTCATCACGGAACTAAGAGCCCGCGAAAACAGGCCTTGCGACGCCTTACTCGGGGACAGCCACAGCAGGATTTTGTCCGTCGAGAACAATCCCGCAGCAAGGCCGCACATCAGGGTGTTCATGAAAAGCAGTCCTACAATGAACATGAGCAGCCCCAACAATCCCGCGCCCGTTCCCCCCAGGTTCGCCGTCATCAGAAACAGGAGAATCTGGGTCGGAGTCTCCGCTCCTAGCCCGTGGATTACCCCCACCAGAAACGTCGAACTTGTGCTGTATCCGTCTCTGAATACCTGCGGAGCTTCCACCCTCGTGCCGCCAAAAACCCGGCTCAAACGCCAGTAGATCCACAGCGCCCCGTTGACCAGCAGCGTGATGCGCGTACGCGGACGGGCATGACTGTGGGTGGACGGACGGAAGAAAGTCCCCAGCACATAGACTCCCAGCACCAGAAGCGTGATCCCCACCAGCCGTTCCGCCCAGCGATCGCTGGCGGGTGGCAGCGCGATGCGAAAAACAACCGCCGCCGAGCCTAGCAACGCCACCGTTGTCGCATGCCCCGCGACATAGAGCAGTCCGTAGCGCATCGCGTCGCGCGCCTTCAACTGCACGCTGCTGATGTCGGTGATGGCTGCGATGTGGTCGTAGTCCAACCCGTGCCGGAACCCCAGCATCGTTGCGGATACGAGGGCCAGCCGAAGATTGACAGGATTAACCACAGAAGAATTCCCGCGCGGCGAAGTCGCCACCTGGCCCATTCCGCGCCCCGCGCCGGACTTGTAGGCTAGCACACTCTCGCTCGCGGACTGGAAACTCCCCGCGCGGTCTTTTACTTGGGCGACTCGGCCTTGGACGGCGGAGCCTGCCCAATCAATTCCCGCAGTCGCCGCGAAAGAATCGCGGACAGCGAATGGTAGAAGCGCGAACCCAGATGCGGAAAAAGCTCAAACATAGATTGCAGGGTGGGCCGGTCAAGAAAATAGGCCTCGACCGCCTCATTCGCCACCACGTTCGCCGTGGCCGGCAGTTCGTCGAGAAATGAAATCTCGCCGCAGGCCTCCCCCGGGTTGATCCCTAAGGCCGTCCCTTGCGTCGCAATCTTCACCGAGGCTGTCCCCTTCAGAAGCAGGAACACCCCGTGGGTTCGTTTCCCCTGTTGCACAATGAACTCGCCCGCCTTGAACTGCCGGCGAGTTGCTTTGTCCGCGATCAGGGCCCAGTCATTGGGGGTCAGATACACCAATCCGTTCTTGGCCGCCGACAATACAGACACATCTTGCTGCTGATTTGCCTTCGACATGGCGCGCTAACCTGATACTCCGGGAGAACCGTCCGGCAGAGATTTGACAGAACAGATTTGCCTGAAAACGACAGAAACAACAGGGCTAAACGAGATTAGCAGAAACGTCCGCTCGTCGCATACCCGTGCGAACCTGCCAAGGTACGACGACGAAGATCAACAAGCCGAACCAAATCTAGGGTGCCACTGAGGATACGTCAAGAACGTACAAAAGATAAAGGATGGTGCGCCCTGAGAGATTCGAACTCCCGACCTTCTGGTTCGTAGCCAGACGCTCTATCCAACTGAGCTAAGGGCGCGGATTTGCTTTGGCAGGAAGAACCGCCCGTTGATTATAGCGAAGATTCCTCTGTCTGAAAACGATCTGACGCTTCGTCTCTCGAGCTACGCTTCTCTTCCGCACAATTACTCCCAGATGAACTGTTTTCAACAGCCCGTTCAACGGCCATCCTGTTGCCTCCTTCGACCGAAGTAATTCTTTCCCGAGCGATGGAAATTCCTACCGGGGTGAAAACCCTAGCCGCTATCATTTTGAACGGTTTACGGATGGCACGCCGCTTGCTCTAGTACAGAACAGACGAAGTGGCGCGCAACGGGGTGCTTCAGAGAATAACTTCGGCCAGAGGTTTTCTGTGAGCACCCCTTGCTTTCTCTCCTAGGACGCCAAAATTCAGCCCTCCCCCCTAAAATCTAAAACCCACGGCTCCTTAGGAGCCGTGGGTTGATTTGTCCGAGAATTGGCGACGTCGCAGCGTTTCAGTCTTCCTCCGTGAACTCAGAGTCCTCCGTGGTGAAGCGCTGTTTTGTCGGGGACCGAAAGCCCTCAGGCCAGCACCACCGGCTCCCTCACATCCACTCCCGCATTCCGCAGTAACTTCGCCACCGCTTCCTGTTTCAGCCGCGACGCGTCAAATTCCACTCGTACCGTGTGCTCCTTGGCGTTGAACTGCACGCGCCGAATGCCGTACACCTCACGCATCGTGTCAATCGCTCGCAGTTCGTTCTCCCCTGGGGTCGCACCGTAGTTGAAAACCACATCCAGATAAGTCATCTGCTCAAACCTTTCGGTATGATGAATTGGAAGTTCCGGCGGTCCCGCCGGGATGAATCCAATATAGAGCATCCGCGCTCCAACAACACAGTGCCATCAAACGTCGCGGCAGCATCCGAGTCCCGGAGGGACTCCTGACAATAGCCCGCCAGTTCCACTGGCGGGAGAGTTGGACCTTAAAGAAGAACCGCGTCCCGTAGGGACCGCCTGAAATGAACGAGACACTCCCGAACTCGCCTTCCCTGGCACGCGATCCCGTCTGCGGAATGAACGTCAATCCCGCGACCGCAAAGCACGTCCACGAACACGCCGGGAAGAACTACTACTTCTGCTGCGCCGGCTGTGTCGAAAAATTCAAAACCAATCCGCAGATGTATCTGAGCAAACCAGCCCCGTCAGGCCTGGTAATGCTGGGCATGGCCCCGGCTGCTCCCGCCCCGAAGGCAGCGCTCGAAAGCCGGAAGCCGGAAGCCGGAAGCCCGCCCTCCTACGTCTGTCCCATGTGCCCCGAAGTCCGCGAAACCAAGCCCGGAGCCTGTCCTTCCTGCGGAATGGCGCTTGAGCCCGACGTTCCCATTGCAGCTACGCGCACCGAATATACCTGCCCCATGCATCCCGAAATCGTGCGTTCAGAGCCCGGTTCGTGCCCCATCTGCGGCATGGCGCTCGAACCACGTACGGTGACGACAGCCGCCGAAGAAAATCCCGAATTGCGCGACATGACGCGCCGTTTCCGGATCGGCGTCCTCCTCACCGCCCCGTTGCTCGCGATCGCGATGGGAACCATGTTCTGGCTTCATGCCATCATGCGCATATTGGCTCCGATTGGCGTAAGCGGCGTGCACCTGAATCTGCCGCGGTTTGAGTTTGCTTTAGCCACTCCCGTCGTCCTCTGGTGCGGACTCCCATTTTTCCAGCGCTTTTGGACGTCTCTCGTAAATCGCAGCCCCAACATGTTCACGCTGATCGGTCTCGGCACGGGCGTGGCCTACATCTACAGCGTGGTTGCTACGTTCGCACCGCAAATTTTCCCCGACTCCCTCCGCGGCATGGGCGGATATCCCGACGTCTACTTCGAAGCTGCTGCCGCCATCACCACGCTGGTCCTGCTCGGCCAGGTCATGGAACTCCGCGCCCGCAGCCGCACCAGCGCCGCCATTCGCGCTCTCCTGGACCTCAGTCCGAAAACGGCGCGCCTCCTCACCGCCGACGGAACGGGTGGCGAGGCTACAGAAAAAGACATCCCGCTCGAACAAGTGAAGCCCGGCGACCGTCTCCGTGTCCGTCCCGGAGAAAAAGTTCCCGTCGATGGCGTAGTCCTCGAAGGCCGTAGCTCCATCGACGAGTCCATGATCACCGGCGAATCGATCCCCGTCGAAAAATCTCCCAACAGCAACGTCATTGGCGCCACCATCAACGCCACCGGATCCTTCATCATGCGCGCAGAACGCGTCGGCTCCGAAACCTTGCTGGCGCAAATTGTCCAACTCGTAGGGCAAGCCCAACGCAGCCGCGCTCCGATCCAGCGCTTAGCTGATCGCGTCGCCGCCTGGTTCGTTCCCGCAGTCCTAGCCGTGGCCGCTATCACCTTCGTCGCATGGTTCGTCTTCGGTCCACAGCCGCGCCTCGCGCACGCGCTGGTCAATGCAGTCGCGGTTCTCATCATCGCCTGCCCCTGCGCCCTCGGACTCGCCACTCCCATGGCCATCATGGTCGGCACCGGCCGCGGCGCCCACGCCGGAGTCTTAATCAAAAACGCCGAAGCCCTCGAAACCATGGAAAAGGTCGACACCCTAGTCGTCGACAAAACCGGCACCCTCACCGAAGGCAAGCCGAAGCTTGTGAGCTATTCCGAGACGCTCCATCAAGACCCCGAAGTGCTGCGCCTCGCCGCTAGCCTGGAACGCTCTAGCGAGCATCCCTTGGCCTCCGTCGTCGTTGATGCCGCCGCGGAACAGAGCTTGAAACTTTCACCTCCGCAAGAATTCCGCGCTGTCACAGGCAAAGGCATCGTCGGCGTTGTTGACGGAAGGAAGGTCGCAGTCGGCAGTCCCGCCTTGATGGTGGACGAGGGGGCCCTGCAGCAAGCAGCAGTGCTGACAGTGCTGCAGCCCGGTGGCACTGTTCTGTGCATTGCCGTCGACGGCAAGTACTCCGGCAACCTCGTTGTGGCTGACCAATTAAAGCAGTCCACTCCCGATGCGCTTCGCGCCCTCAAAGCTCAAGGCCTCCGAATCGTCATGCTCACCGGCGACAACAAAATCGTCGCAGCCGAGATCTCAAAGAAACTCGGCATCACCGAATTCGAAGCCGAAGTCCTCCCCCAAGGCAAACTCGAAGTCATCCGCAAACTCCAGCAGCAGGGAAGAGTCGTCGCCATGGCCGGCGACGGCATCAACGACGCTCCCGCCCTCGCCCAAGCCGACGTGGGGATCGCCATGGGTACCGGCACCGACGTCGCCATGGAAAGCGGCGGCATCACGCTCGTCAAAGGCGACCTCACCGGAATCCTCCGCGCTCGCAAGCTCAGCCAGGCCACCATGCGCAACATCCGCCAGAATCTTTTCTTCGCCTTCATTTACAACGCCGTCGGAGTCCCCATCGCCGCCGGTATTTTGTATCCCTTCTTCGGCATCCTACTCAGCCCCATCTTCGCCGCCGCCGCCATGAGTTTCAGCTCCGTCAGCGTAATCACCAACGCCCTACGCCTCCGCCACGCCAAACTGTAGAGCCGTAGGAGACACTCCTTCCTGCCTGCTCGCCGCTCTTTCGTTTTCCAAGAACAGATTCTGATTTGAATGGTCTGAAGAGGGGACTCGGGGTAAAATGCGCGACCTGGATCGCAAGGTCCGCAACCCTTCACCTAAGAGGAGAGCCTTATGGGACAGATTCTGGCGGCGCCACCGTTCAGTTCCGTACTTCCTGGAGGTGAATTTCCGGCTATTCGAGAGCATCCCCCTGCTCATTTTGTCGGCCTCAAGAAACAGGTCCAGGGTTTCTGGCAGCAAACCCCTTGCGACTCGTGGTTCACCGACGCCGAGCTCGGTACTGCGGCCTTTTACAAGACTCTGGATGAGCACCGGTATCGAGTTCACCCCAGGCTGCGCGCAGCCGTGGGCTTTGAAAAGTTCCGCGGCCTCCGTGTCCTCGAAATTGGCTGCGGATGCGGGAGTGAGGCCGAATGCTTTGCGCGCGCGGGTGCACACTACACCGCGGTCGATCTAACCAATGCTGCGGTTTCCGTAACCCAGCGGCGTTTTCAACTGGCCGGACTGCGGGGACACTTCACCCAGGGAGACGCCGAAGACCTGCCATTCGAGGATGGCTCCTTTGATCTCGTGTATTCGCACGGTGTGCTTCATCACACACCCAATACCGCTCGCGCCCTACGAGAGGTCCACCGGGTGCTTGCCCCGGGCGGCCGCGCCATCGTCATGCTCTACCATCGCGATTCCTTCAACTACAACGTCAACCTGCGCGTAGTTCGCCGTCTCCGCGCACACCTCATGCGAACCAAACCGGGCCTTTGGCTGGTCCAGAAGATCTGGCGGGAGTCCGTCCAGGAGTTGCAAAGACACGCGGAGTTGATCCGCCAGGATCCATCTGCCTACCTTGACATGCAGAACATGCTCAACCGCAATACGGACGGACCTGACAATCCTCTCTCGCAGGCCTTCTCCCGCGATTCAGCGAAGCGACTGTTCCTGGGATTCCGCGCCGTCACCACTGACGTAATGTTCTGGAATCCCAATTGGCTTCCGTTGTTAGGAAATTTTCTGCCCCGATCCGTTGAAGAAAAGCTGGCGGCGCGGTGGGGTTGGCATCTCTGGATCTACGCTCAGAAAGCGACTGCGGAATGCGCCACTTGCACAGAAAGTGAATATAGATCTTTCCCGCGGAGACTGGGCAACGCCGCCTGACAACGCACTTACAGCTTGCCCAGAAAATCCGTGATCTCCGGCTCCGTCCAGTCCACTGCTCCAATGAACTTCCGCCGCATCACACCGTTCCGGTCGATGATGTACGTTTCGGGAAACTTGAACGTCCCGTAGAGCGCGTTACTCTTCTGATCCGGATCTCGCACCGTCAGCAGGTTCACTCCATGAGTTTTCAAAAACTGCCGGTAGGCGCTTTCATCCACATCCGTGCTGACGGCCACCACGGTCACGCCCTTTGCCTTCATCCGCCGCTGCATCTCCACCAGCGACGGCATCTCCTCCACGCACGGCGGACACCAGGTCGCCCAGAAATTCAGCACTACGACCTGCCCCCGAAACTGGCTCAGCGTGATCTTGTTTTGCGCATCCTGCACCGTGAAGTCCGGAGCATTCGACCCGATCCGTGGAGGTCGCGACCCGCTGTAACAGCCGGAAAGCGTTACCAGCAGGCAGGTAAGAACAGCCGAGTGAAACTGAATAGTGCGTCGCACAAAGCTATAATAATAGATTCAACCGCTCAGCCGATCCCATATGACCGCGATGCAGACCAGCCCGCAGCGCCCCACGGTTTCCGTGATCGTCCCCGCGCGCAATGAGGAATCCTGCCTCGCCGATTGCCTTGCTTCGCTCACCACGCAATCCGATGTTGCCTTCGAAATCATCGTCGTCGACGACCATTCGACCGACCGCACTCGTGAAATCGCCTTGTCCTTCCCCGCCGTTCGAGTCATCGAAGCCGCCCCGCTCCCCTCAGGTTGGACGGGCAAGAACAACGCCGTCACCTCCGGCGCGCGGCAGGCCCGCGGTGAGTGGCTGCTGTTCACCGATGCCGACACGGTTCACCTCCCCGGATCCCTCGCGCGCAGCCTCGACGAAGCGCAACGCAATCGAGCCGCTCTCCTCTCCTATTCCCCTGAGCAAATCGTCACCGGATTTTGGGAGAAGGCCGTCATGCCCGTGATCTTCGCCGAACTGGCCTCGAAGTACCGCCCTTCCCAGGTCAGCGATCCCAACTCGCCCGCGGCTGCGGCCAACGGACAGTACATTCTCGTAACCCGGGAAGCCTACGACTCTGTCGGCGGTCACGCGGCGGTAGCGAAGAGTCTGCTCGAAGACGTAGAACTTGCCCGCGCCGTGAAGCAATCCGGCCGCAAGATTTTCTTTCGTTACGGTGGCGACACCGTCCGCACCCGCATGTATCGCACATTCCCCCAGCTTCGCGAAGGCTGGACCAAGAATCTCGCCATCCTTTTTCCGTCCCCGGGACGTCTGGCGCTGTGGCGTTCGTTGGAATTTGCGGCGCTCACATCCTCGCTGGCGCTCCTGATCCTGTCCATCGCTGCTCGCGATTTTCGCTATGCCGCGCTGTACTTGCTCGCGCCGCTTTTGACTTACGCTCGAATCTCCCGCGCCCATTTCTCCTGGGGCGCAACTCTTCTCGCGCCCTTCGGCCTCCCCCTCTTCTCATACCTGTTGCTGCGTTCGAAACTATCGCATCAGGCCGGCAAGGTAAGCTGGAAGGGAAGAATCTATGCTTCGAAAGATGACCCAGTGAACGAAATCAGCCATCCTACGCCCAGCACCGCAGGACGACTTTCATGAAACTTGCCCCGACCCTGATTATGCCCGCCATTCTCTTGCTCGGAATGTCCAACCCGGCGACTCTGTCCGGGGTTCGCGCCACCCAACCGCTCGCTGCGAACACCTCGCAGGGCCCCGACTCCAGCTCTCTGTTCAACCAGACCACGATCGAACCCGGCTCGCGCGTCGGCCCCCTCAAACTTGGCGACACTCGCGACCGCGCCCTCGAATTGTTTCCCAAGAAAGATGAAGACCAGGAATGGGAGGGCAAATGCGGAACCACCCTCAATTGGGTGGACGCCACCAACCCCACCGGCCGCGGCGATCTGTTTATTCGGATCAAGAAAGGGAAAGTCGTCCAGATCGAGTCCGCCACCACGCGCTTTCATACCGCTGAGGGCATCACCACTTTCGATCACGGCGAGAAAGTGGCGAGCGCCTACAAAGATCTTCGCGCCTACACTATGTTGACCTCTCCGGTCCCCGCCCTGGGGGACCGCCCGCTCGTCTTCTGGATCGACAAAAAGAAAGGCATCGCCTTCGTATTCGCCTACTATCCCAAAGAACGCAAGCGTTATCTCTACAAGATCATTGTGTTTGAACCCAACAAGACCTTTTGTCCAGATGAGGAAGAAACCACCGGCTCTCCGAAGTGGCAGCCGATTCCTGCCTACGCCCTGGAGCCTCCCGTTGAACTAGCACCGAATTGATTTGATTTCCTGCGTTGCTTTTTTGCTGCAACCGCTTTTGTTGTTGATTCACCGGCAACCCGATTTCTTATGGTCTATCTCACGCGCAAAGCCGAATTCTCCGCCTCGCACTACTACCACAATCCTGACTTCACGCCGGACGAGAACCGCCGCATCTTCGGCAAATGCAACAACCCCAACGGCCACGGCCACAACTACACCCTCGAAGTCACGGTAAAGGGAGAAGTCGATCCCCGTTCCGGCTTCGTCGTCGATCTCAAGCAACTCAAAGAAGTGATGCACCGCGAAGTCCTCGATGCCATGGACCACCGCTTCCTGAACAAAGAAGTTCCCGAATTCTTCACCCAGATTCCGACCACCGAAAATCTCGCAATCGCCGTCTGGCAGCGCCTGGAATCCAAACTCCAGAAAGCCCTCCTCCACCGCGTCCGCGTCTACGAAACCCCCGACCTCTTCGTCGATTTCTACGGAGAGCAATCGTGACAAAGCGACACCATCGCCATGAGCGACAGCATAACCATGAGCGACAGCAGAGCCGTGGAAGAGCGGCCCTTCAGGGCCGCGTAAATCACGTTGAATTGAGTTGGGCTTTAGCCCCCGTGTTCGTCTCGGAGACCGCATGAAAGCTCACCTCACCCGCCGTTACCGCTTCTCCTCCTCGCACCGC
>Ga0209890_10000673_pt1 | contig 15799 bp, 10 predicted proteins | sample OrgsoiDNA2013049_FD_185799 | JGI IMG/M metagenome (GOLD analysis project Ga0209890, IMG submission 185799) | Permafrost soil microbial communities from the Arctic, to analyse light accelerated degradation of dissolved organic matter (DOM) -... | ecosystem: Environmental > Terrestrial > Soil >...
AAGGCCGGCACGAGCAGGCCTACCTGCTTGCCAAGGGTGACCCGAAGTTGCCACCGGCACCCATCTCCGATGTTCTCGATTGGGAGTACACCGGCAATCGGCTGCATCCGACGCAGAAGCCCGTCAATGTCCTACAGCCACTCATTGAGGCGTTTTGCCCGGTGGGCGGAATTGTACTCGACCCGTTCTGCGGCTCTGGTTCGACGCTGGTTGCAGCACGTCGCGCAGGACGGTCCTGTATTGGAATCGAGCTTGATAAAGACCATTATAGCACGGCGGCACTTCGCCTGTCCGCGTCATTTTTCGAGGCGCGCCTTCAGCTTCGGATCGTCAAAGGCTTTCAAGGCGTGCAGCCTTGCCGGACGGCGGCCACCTTCAAGAACAATGACCTTTTCCGCGTACTCTGGTCCCATCAACTGCTGTGCCGTGGCCAGCGGCTTCATTGTGCCGGACAAAAGGTCGCGTACGGTGCCAAATTCTTTCGATAGCTCGTGCGCCATGGCGCCGGTTGGCTCCATGAAGCAGCGCACGGCCATCATCTCAAGAAGCCGATCAGCGTCGCCGTACGCTTGCTGGAGCTGTGACTTGGTCTGGGCAAAGAGCCAAAGCCGCAGGCCGGATTGGCGACTTAGGGCGAGCATTTGCTCGACTTCTTGCATGTAGCCGAGTTGAGGGAATTCATCGAGAAAGAATCTAACGGGCGGCAGGTCCCACTGGTTCCGCGCATCCCGAATGGAAATCTGCCCGAGCAAGGTGCGGATGAGCGGGCGGTACGTGATGAGTTCTTCCGGAGTGACGCACAGGTAGAGCGTACCGTTGTCGCGGCGGAAGTTCCCGAAATCGATGGTCGTCTCCGCGATGACCGGTTCAAGCTGAGGCGCACCCCAGACTTCGACGTGCCGCAGGACGGTGTCGTAGAGGTTCGAGCGGGTTGGCCCGTTTAATCTTCACAACGAACCAATGGACTCAGGCCGACAAGCGCCATCCGATCGCTCTCCTATGTGACGAGGCACATTTGTACATTCCTGAACGCGCCACCGCCGATAGTGGCGATGCCGTATCGGTTCAGATTTTTGAGTATTGCGAAGGAGGGTCGCAAATATGGAGTTGGCCTGGTCGTAATTAGCCAACGCCCGGCTGAAGTGAACCGGACGGTGTTAAGCCAATGCAATAACGTTATCGCCATGCGGCTCACCAATGGCGACGATCAAGCCGTGATAACGCGGCTTTTGCCTGACAGCCTTGGAAGCTTCGGCGATCTGCTGCCGATTCTGGATATCGGGGAAGCATTGGTCGTTGGCGATGCGAGTCTTCTTCCGACGCGGGTCCGGGTTGCCGAGCCCCGGAAAAAACCCAATAGCCAAACAATTGCGTTTTGGGATTGCTGGAACGAGCCAGAACCGAAATCTGATACGGAAAATGCTGTTAAAGCGTGGCGCCGACAGAGCCTACAAAGCTAACAGTTTCGTAAGATACATTATCGCTCTCCGATTCTTTCGATCCATATCTTTGCGAGAGCATTTCCACAATTGTCCTCGCTCTGGTGTCGGTCTTGACACGTCTCGAGGGAATTAGCTCATTCCCGTCATGCGACGGCCTATTTTGCCCGGTGGCGACGGTACAAAGCCTGGAACATCTTCCAGCACTGAGTTTCCGCCATAATTTCTCGACTAGGCATTCTATAAGTTGTAGCACAAGACCAACGCGACCTCGGCCCGCTCACTGGGGAGTACAGCGCATTGCTCTTGGTATTGGGACGGGGGATGCATGACAGATTTAGCCATCTTTGAGCGCCCGCGCTGGCTTAGAGACCTTTTGCGATTTCTGCCCTTAAAGCCACAATTTGTACTGTCAGGAAACGTTCGGGATCTACAATTAGTCGAGTTAGCACCTGGCACAGTGACGGCCCAGCCACTGGTGGGAGCGCTCGCGAGCGGACTCCGTCAGGCGGGATATGTAGGTACGTTGATCTATGATCCCGTCTCCGGCTTTCGCGCGCAATCCCTTCCTGGTGAAGAGCCGCGTGCTGGCGTTGAACTCCTGTCCCGGCTCCAGCTGCAGCCGGGCGCGGATGGAGCGGCCCCCGCCGGTCTCGAGCTGTTCGCCGAGGTATTGCAGCGCGCTGCTACACAAACTGGCGAGCCGTTCGCGATCATTGTCGATTTCGCTTCGCGTATGGTGGTGCGCCACGACGTATTGACCCAAACTGAACATCTGGCATTTACACGTGCACTCATGCTCTCACACCAAGCGAGGGCCCGTCCCGCGGGAGTGCCGCCACGTCCCTTTTTTAATACAACCATTTGGATCGTCGATAAGGAAGGGGATCTACCAGATTGGATGCTGATCGGAAACCATCGCGTGCGGCATATTCCTGTCCCGCGTCCGGACCACCGAATGCGATATGTACTTGCAGCTACGACGCTGCGTAGTCTTGACGGGTATAGAGAGGCATCGCCCCACGAAATTAAGGTGGCGCTCGATAATTTTGTCGACCAAACCGGAGGGCTCATTCTTGCTGACTTAACAGCCATCGGACAGCTTGGAAGAACGGAAGGCCTGAGTTTCGCTGCAATAGGCGAAGCGGTTCGGCGGTACAAAGTCGGTATCGCTGAAGATCCATGGGCGCGCATCGATCGCGAAAAAATCAGGAACGGCTCTGCCTTTATGCAAGAGCGGGTTAAGGGACAAGATCATGCGATAATCCGTGTGTTAGATATCGTGAAGCGGGCGGTGACTGGTGTCGGCGCGCCGCGCCGCGGCAACCGGCCACGTGGTGTCGCCTTCCTTGCCGGTCCGACCGGAGTCGGTAAAACAGAGCTTGCCAAGACGCTAACCAGTTTACTTTTCGGCGATGAGTCCGCCTACATTCGTTTCGACATGTCAGAATTTTCGGCCGAACATTCCGATCAGCGCTTGATAGGCGCCCCGCCCGGTTATGTGGGCTACGATGTTGGCGGCGAGTTGACTAACGCCATCCGAGAGAAACCCTTCAGCGTCGTCCTCTTTGACGAGATAGAAAAAGCACACCCGCGCATTTTAGATAAGTTTCTGCAAATCCTTGATGATGGGGTTCTGACCTCGGGGCGAGGCGAGAGGGTATATTTCTCTGAAGCGTTTCTCGTGTTTACGTCAAATCTCGGAATCTATCGTTTAGATCCGAATGGAGAACGCGTTCCAAACGTGGCGGCTGAAGATGCGTTCGCCACGGTCGAGAGCAAGGTCCGTAGTGAAATAGACCGGCATTTTAAAGTTGTACTAAACCGGCCAGAGCTTTTGAACCGGATCGGTGATAACATTCTGGTCTTCGACTTCATTCGACCGGAGATCGCCGACGAGATTTTTGCCGGGATGATCGATGGTGTTCTCACCGACATTGCATCCTCGCAAGACATTCGGGTGGCGATTGATGCGGACCCTCGTGCGCAACTTCGTACGCTATGCCTGACCGATCTCTCCAATGGCGGTCGGGGCATCCGAAATAAAGTTGAGGCGCATCTCGTCAATCCCTTGGCGCGCGCCCTGTTTGACCAAAATGCACAAGCTGGCTCGGGGTTTGCGATTCAGACGTTGGCGGCTGAAACTGGCAGTGCGACTTCGCTAAGACTGCGCGACGCAGGCTCTGTTGAAGCGTCACGAAGAGCCACACAATGAAAATCGCGCTTTCTCGTATTCATTTCCCAGTGCGGGCGCTTGGACCTGGCGCGCGGCTAGGCATCTGGTTTCAGGGCTGCTCCATTCGTTGTCCGGGCTGCGTGTCGATGGATACCTGGGTTGAAGGCCAGCACGTAACGACGTTGGCCAAAGTGAAGGAAGCGCTATTGCCCTTTCTTGCGTTGTCGGACGGCGTCACAATTTCTGGCGGTGAGCCATTCGACCAGCCGGAAGCGTTGCTGGCCGTGCTGCAATGGTTGCGGGATGTGCATTCCGGCGATCTTTTCGTCTACACAGGCTACACGTACGAAGCACTGAAACAAACCCTCCTGGCGTTCGATGGACTGATCGATGCCCTCATGACTGATCCGTTTCGCCAGGACATTCGCCAAACGCTAGCCCTGCGCGGAAGCGACAATCAGCGGCTGTTTCTTCTCACTGAACGTGGCAGGCGGCGCTTCGCGACGTTTGAACGGCCGCGGAATGAAGAAGACCGCGCCCTGGACATAATGTTTGATGATCACACCGGCGAAATATTCTTAGCCGGTATTCCAGCGCGCGATGATCTAAAGCGTCTGGCGGCGCAAATGGAAGCCGACGGACATCGCCTTACAATGACAGCGGACAAGCGAACCGCATTATGATGTCCGCGCCCGACTACGTCAAAATTTGCCCCCGCTGCCGCCAAGAACGGCGGCCGAACGAGATGAGCTGCGAAAGCGTCGTTGAAGGCCTGGAATGCAGGTTTCCTCTGGAAGATGTCGAAATACGTGTCGCCGGGTCCAACCCAAATACCGCGCCAACTGTCGTGCCCGAGCTGACCTGCACAAACGGACATTCGCTCGAACAGGGGGATGAGGTTTGCCTTGTCTGCGGAGCCGATGCGGCTGTGGCCCCAGCGAGTCCAATCACCGGGTCGTGTTGCGGGAGCCAGGAAGCCGAGAAGCCTTGCTTTCGCTATATCGCGAAGGCTTTGAGCCGGATCCAGCCGTGTATGAGGTGCTGCGGCGAATGCCGCTCGATCATATTCCGGAGTTGCTCGCAACCGGACGCCACGAAGGGCGCGCTTATGATGTGGTCGAGCTCGTCACGCAGGGGTCACTTGCGCAGGCTGGATTCATTGGCGCCAATGATCCCAACGTTTTGCGCCGTCTCGCCGAAGAGCTAGGCCATGCGCTAGCTGATTTTACCGAACAGGGCTTGCGGCATCGCGATTTACGACCCGACGCTATCCTGCTGCGAACGCCTGAACCGCTCGATCTCGTTATTACTGATTTCGGTTCGGCGCGCCTTTCGGACTTCGACCTCGAAGCTGTGGCGCCTCTTCAATTGACGCGTTACTCGGCACCCGAGGCGATCGTTGGAACCGTTAGCGCCGCCTCGGACTGGTGGTCCCTCGGAATGATCGTCCTTGAGCAAGCGACGGCAGGTCGTTGCTTTCAAGGGGTCAACGAACAAGCTTTTCGTTTGCACGTGGTGACGAGGGGCATTGATATCCCAACCGAGCTAGATGCCGACGTTCGAGTTCTGTTACGCGGCCTCCTGGTCCGCGATCCACACAAACGCTGGGCGGCGCCACAACTCTTTGCTTGGTTGAAGGGGGAGCCAGTCTCCACCGAGGATATGCCTGAGCGGCCCGTCGAGAGTGGGCCAGCGATAGCGTTGAATGAACTCAGCTATACCAGCCCGGATCTTTTTTCATTGGCTGCAGCGGGGGCCGACAATTGGGACACCGCGCGCGATCTGGCAACGCGTGGTGTTGTCGCCACGTGGTTGTCCGAACGAAAATTCGATTCGCGAACGGTCGCGGAAGTACGGCGTTTGCTGTCGGAACAAAACCTTGCCGAGGATTTTCGCCTCGCCCTCATGCTGATGGCGATCAATCCCGCACTGCCGCTCACGTTAAAGGGTGAAATCGTCACTCCCGCATGGCTGCTTTCACATCCGAAAGATGGCTACGACATCGTTACCGGTGAGGTGGGAAAACAGCTTGAGCGGTTGGACCGCGAAAGCTGGATCATCCGCCTGCGAGCGCGCGCGGTTGCAGTCCGCGAACGCGCCAAACTCCTTGAAGTCGATCTTGACGAAGAGCGCCTACGTACGGTGTTGTTGGCGACCTCACGGGCCAATTTAGAAGCAGAACGCGCTGCACTGCGCTGCATCTATCCAGATTCCGATCATGCGGGCCTGACTTCTATTCTTGAGCGCCCACGAATTTCGGATGAAGACCTTATTATTTTGATCGGCGCGAACGCGCAGCAGTTTACGCCTATCGCGGCTCTCGTCGACAAGGCCGTGGATCTGGCCAGTGAAACAAACGTGGCGTTAGATCGTGCGCGGCTTCCGGTTCAACTCGTCGAGCCGCGTCGAGAGATATTCGGTAGAATTGATGAGCGTATAGCGAGTTTTGCCCGTTGCGGCGTCCAACGTGTTGACGAATGGGCAGACGCCTTCCGGGTCGAGCGCCGACTGACGTTACCTCGTGCCATGGTGCTATTGGCCGTACCCGCAGGTCGCTGGGAAGCGCCCAAGGGCCAACAATACGTGGCGTCATTGCTTGAGCACCTTGAAAAGCGCGTCGCGGGGACAATTGCGCGCGGACCGCTTGTTCGCTTCACCATAGGCAAGACAACGCCGCGCGTTGATCTTTTTGAGCTTGGAACAAGTCAGCGCCCCGGCGAAGCTTTGCTCAATCACGTCTTGTCGCGGGCGGACGCGCCGATGCCAATTGATCCGGCTGGCCTTCTCGCCGATGGGCAGCGAGAAGCTCGGCTCCGCCGTCTCGCGAACCACGCTCGCACCTTTCAAAGAGATACGGGGATCGATGGTCGGTATCTCGGCTTTCCGTTTGTCCTGGTACGCGACGGGCGTATGACTTCCACTAGGGCCCGAATTGCGCCGGTCCTGCTTTGGCCGGTCGTACTCGACGTGGCGAACGGAGCAGGCCGCACCGCGACCCTAATGTTTGACCGCGATCGCGAAGAAATACGGCTCAATCCTGCCCTTGAAGGCTTGTTCGGGACACAAGAGTTTGCGCGCTGGAAGGCTGCGCGTGAAGATCTGCTTGCGCGTGGCGCCTTTAAGATTCGTGATGTGATGGACGGTTTTGGAGGGCTAGCGGCGCCGATGAGCCGCGAGCTCGCTGCTGTGCCAAGTAAAGAGACGAGCATTCCATCGGGATCTCGTCAGCTCGCCGCAGCCGGTGCCTTATTCAACGCTGAGTTTACAGGCCAAGCGGTTGCAAACGATTTGCGGCAGATGCGGCAGACGCCCCCGGCGGGTACAAGCCTTGACGCGATGCTTCGTATTCCGGATGCACCCAAAGTGACGCCGACAATCGCAGCGGCTCGGGAACAGGATCGATACGTCGTTGTGGAAAGTGATCCATCACAAGACTCCGCGATCCTGCAGGCGCGCGTGGCGCCGGGTCTTTTGGTTGAAGGTCCTCCGGGCACCGGCAAAAGTCAGACGATCGTCAACATTGTCGCGGATGCAATGGGACGCGGCGAGACCGTACTGATCGTTTGTCAGAAATATTCAGCGCTCAAAGTCGTCCACAAGCGCCTGGAGGCCGAGGGTCTCGGTAACCGGTCGTTCCTTCTGGTCGATACCACGCGGGACCGACAGGGGGTCATCAATGCTATTCAGGACCAACTCTCGAAGGTGCAAGGTATTCCGGCTGGCCGCGTCGCTTCCCTGCGCCAGAAACGGATCGAGCATGCCGCGCGCATCGAAGCGATTGAAGCTCAGCTCGACCGCCATCACTCAGCACTGCACACGCTCGATAACGCGAGCGGTGCGAGTTATCGCATGCTCATAAGCGAACTGGTGGGCGTCGAGTCGGACGGGAATTTCATCGTTGCCACAGCGTTGCGGCAACTTTTCGCTGGATCGGGCCGGTCATACCTTTCGGCTATCGAAGAAACGTGCGCTCCGCTCGCCCGGCTCTGGCTCTCTTCTGCGTATGAGTCAAATCCGCTGCACGTTTTGCGGCCATTTGTGGTTGACGACGCCATCGAGTCAGATCTGAATACTGTTCTCACGGAGTTTTCCGCGGCGGAAATGCAACGCTGCGCGATCCTGGTCAAGGGCGGCATTGTCTTTGAGATCGATGATCCTCCGCCGTACCGGGAATGGCTTCAGGCGAGCCGGCCAATCTTCGAGACCATGACGCCGGTAACCCGTCAGGGGGTGATGATTTGGCTAGATCTCTTCCGGTGTGACGCTGACGGTGACAATAGTGAATCAATTGGTCACGGGCTGATCAAAAGGCTCGACCAGATAAAAGCCGTTCTCTTAGCCCTGGACGCGACCACCCACGATGACGACGTGTTTGAGGCGATTGCCGCGCTTACACCCGCGGCGTTACGGTCTCACCGTCTCGACGCGAGGGGTGCGACGGGACCGGCTTCCTTTTGGCGCATAGTCAGCCTCGCGCGTTGGTCACAGCGGCGGCGGGTTCGTGCCTACCTGGCAACCTTAGGGGAAGAGGGCGGCCTCCCAAGAATAGCGAAACTATGCGATGCGTTGGACTTGGAAGATGCGGTGCGTCCTTTGCGTCGGGACTTTTCAGAAGTAAAGAGAGCGCTGCGCCTTGCTGCCGGTGCCGCGCCGCCTTCAATCGCCGTGTTGCGCCAGGATATCGATCGGCTGCTAGCAGTTCTGCGCCCGGTCGAAGTTGCAGCCACGATCGCCTTAAGCTGCCCGCGTCCGGCAGACGGCCAAGCGATGGCGCGTGCGGGGACTGCCGAAGCATTTGCGGAGCTTGCAGGGACCTATCAGGACGCGTTCGCGCGGCACGCCTCTCGCATTTCTAGTCGCTCAGTGCTGGAAAAGTTCTCGAGTTGGTTCAAGGAGGAATGGATCGCTCGCTGCACCGAGGCAATCGTCCGCGGCGAGTCAACCGATCTGTTTCTAGATCCGGTCGTGTCGGCTCTTCCGACTCTTCAATCTTATCAACGCTTCCGCGCTCGCGTCGGCGACCTTGGGCCTGACGCACTGCGCGCATTTGCGATTCTGCGTGGTAACGAAGGTCAATTGAAGGGCTTTGCTCCCGCTGAGCTGGAAGGCGTGATCCGACGTACCATTCGGCGCGAAGCTCTCCTGTCATGGAAGGCGCGCGTGGAAGAATCAACCCCAGAGCTGTTGCTGGAGCGGGAAGAGGCCAAGAGCAAGATTATCAATCTTGCGCGCCTTGATGATGAGATGCGCAAACTCAATCGGGAGCTTCTCGCGATCGATATCGAACCCGCACGGCTGGGATCGACGCCGAATTGGCAGAGTATCTTACGGCTGAGGGGGCCACAGGCACGAAGCCTGCGAGGGATATTTGACGAGGGAAACGATCTTGGTCTGATGAGCCTTCGGCCGATCTGGTTGATGAACCCCGACGTTGCAAGCCGGGTGCTACCGCTTAAGGCTGGTCAGTTTGATCTCGTCATTTTCGATGAGGCTTCGCAGATACCGGTCGAGCACGCGGCTCCAAGCCTGTTCCGGGCTAAGCGGACGGTGATCTCGGGTGATGATAAGCAAATGCCACCGTCCAGCTTTTTCGCGTCCCGAATTGATGATGACGGAGCGGAAGAGGGTCTAGACAGCGATGCAGCACTCGACGACGCCGCGACGGAGGCGGAGCGCGCTGTTTTCGAAGAGGCTTGGAATCGACGCGAAATAAAGGATTGCCCAGATCTCCTGCAGCTCGGGCGCGGTATACTTCCGATTGCAATGTTGCAGATCCATTATCGGTCTAATTATCGCGAGCTTATCGATTATTCAAATGCAGCTTTCTATAAAGGCGGCCTCAGTGTACCTGTGCGCCACCCCACCGCCGAAATTCGACGTGTTCGTCCCATAGAAGTAATTCAGGTCGATGGAGTTTATGAAAAGCAGACTAACAAGATCGAAGCAGGCCGAATTGTTGATCTGCTAGCCGATTTTTGGCGCGACACAGCTGGCTCGTGCGGAAGCATTGGCATTGTCTCCTTTAACCGCAAGCAAGCGGATCTGATTGAAGAGGCGATCGAGGCACGGGCGGAGATCGACCTAGAATTTTTGCGCGCCTATACGCGGGAACGCGACCGCACCCAAGATGGGGAAGATATGGGATTCTTCGTCAAGAACGTTGAGAATGTTCAAGGCGACGAACGCGACATCATCATCTTCTCCACGACATTTGGACGAGATCCCAATGGCACATTTCGCAAGAGTTTTGGAGTCCTAGGGCAAACGGGCGGCGAGCGGCGCCTGAACGTGGCTATCACTCGGGCGCGTGACAAGGTGGTCATCGTCACATCCATGCCTGTGAACGGCATCTCAGATTGGCTGGAACGCGGCGGGCGTGCGCTGCAGAAACCGCGAGATTATCTGCAAGCGTATCTGGCCTACGCGATCAAGATGAGCGCCGGGGATATTGATCTTGGTCAGGACATGGCCATGCGGCTGGGGAACGGCCGCAATCCTTCGCGCAATGAAAGCGCATCGTTGGTACAGGATGGTTTGGCACAATCCGTCGAGCGTTCTATTCGCGAGATGGGCTTTTCGCCGGTTTCTGTTCAGCGTGGCGATGCATTCGGTCTGGATTTTGCCATCGAAGATCCGCGAACCGGACTGTTCGGAATCGGCATCGAATGTGACGCGCCCCGCCATGATTTGCTGCAGCGCGCCCGCGCGCGCGAGATATGGCGGCCGAATGTCTTGGGACGAGCGATCCGTTCGGTTCATCGCATTACGTCGAGCGCTTGGTACGAGAATCCCCAGGAAGAGCTAGGCCGCCTGCGCGCGGCGTTGGCAAACGCGCTAACTGAACCCGAGGAGGGTCGCAATGAGCGGGCCTAAAGTTGTCCGAATTGTAACACGCGAAGAGATTCAGGCAGTCTGCCGCGGATTAATGCGCGTTTTTGAGCTCGCGGCCGCACAATTGTTGCAGCAGGCAAAACGCTACGATCTGCCCCGCACAGCGCTTGAGAAGGATATTGCCAGCCGCCGTGAAACGTTAACGATGCTTTTCGATGACGGTCAGTGGCGCGACCTCCAGAAACTGGCGCCCGCCATGACAGATTATCTTGTTGCTGAGGAGAAAAGAATCAAATTGCAGGCACAGGCCGCCGCTGAATTGGCACGTTCCAATCGCCGTCACCTGACAGACTCAGCGCGCAGCCTCATCATCTTTCTGGAAAGCGCCGGAAAAGCCATTCCTGACGCGCTTCGCGCCATTCCTAGAGAAGCTCTTCAAGCGGATGATCAGCAGTTCGCTTCTATGCAAGCGATAATTAGCCGAGAGATTCAGCAAGAAACCGGTCGAGGCAGTGCCGGCGTTCTCTCTGCGGAAGATACGGAGCTAGCAAAGAGGCTCAGTGTAGGCGGCAGAGGGCAAACCGTTGCAGAATGGGTGGCCCTACGTCAGGTTGCCACGACCGACGCAGCAAGCAGGCGCCTTGATGCACTGCTGGCAGAAATCGAAACGAACGAGGACGCCGTTGTTGCGCAGGGCTTTGTCGCGCGCGCAGCCGCGATCGCAGGCGAAGAATCGGAACAACGACGGGCACTCCTAACCGATTCGCTAATTTTGGATGCAGTCGCAAGTGCGCATCGGCGGCACGAGCAGGAGGCAAAGTTTAAGAGACTTCAAGGGATGCAGGCGTCATTGGAAGGCCTTGCCACCGGGCCAGCGCAAGCGATGGCAAGCAGTATCGCCAAGGCGCTGCAGGCGAAAGATACGGCTAGCGTAGACAGGCTTATCGCTGAGGGAGCCTCGTTAATAGGTAGTGAGACGCGCGATCTTGCTGCGACATCGCGACGACGGGCGATTCTAAGCGGCTTAGCCTCACTCGGCTACGAGGTCCGAGAAGGAATGGCGACCTCGTGGGTCCGCGATGGTCGAGTCATGCTTCGAAAACCTGGAACGCCGGATTACGGAGTCGAACTCGGGGCGCCGGCAGATGCTGCTCGGCTCCAGGTTCGATTGGTAGGATCAGATCGACCTTCGACGCCGCGGAGTGCACAGCGCGACCGAGATCAAGAGACAATCTGGTGTTCGGAATTTGGGAGGCTTCAGGACCTGATCGCGAAAAGCAGCGGTGAGTTGATCATCGAGCGCGCACAACCAGTTGGAGCGATTGCGGTTAAAACAGTAGCAATGGGCCCTTCGGAGGGGGATGTCCGTGATATTGATCGGCAAACAAATGATCGAACACTCTGACAGGCGAGCAAAGGTGAGCACGGCGCATCCGGCTGAAATTCATTGCGCAAATTCATGCAACGCGACATTCCATAACATTCGATTAGCGAAAGTCCGCTGTTGGGGAAAAGTTCAGGTCTGTTTTTCACCGATTGTGTTGATAAAGCCATTTTGTTGAATTCTCAGGGCGCTCGTGCGTCTCACGCGCTACGATGTGGGGGGCACATCGATTAGCGCAAAAGCGACCATCGACGAATTGACGCGACGGTCGTTGCTTTTAAATTACTTCCGCTTTCGGGGCATAGCGGACATGGCCGGACTTGCTGCTGGCTCGACCCAGTCGCGATTGGACCTGAAGCGGACAGTGGACCCCAGTGCAATCCTCACTGCCCGCGTATCGTTCAGGAGTTGTCCTAGATTTCCGATCTGTTACATAGCCAGACGGGGGCTGGCCTGTTCGCCCCCGATCCGATGGCAGAAACAAAGGGCCTCCGATGCGTGGAGGCTCTCTTACTTTATCAGACGCGTCCTCGGTTGGAGATACCTGTAAGGAAAAAATAATGTCAGTTGATAAGGCCAAAGACACTTCGCCTAAAAAACCGATCACCGAGAACAAGATTGTTGAAGCCAAGCCGGAATCCTCTGCCAAGACTGAAAACAAACCGGACGCTACACCAAAAAAACAAGGTATGGGCGAGGGTCAGAAGCCAGTATCCAAAGCCTACAAGGACAACTGGAACGACATTTTTGGGAAGAAGAAAAAGCGATAGCACCTGTCATCTACTGCATGGGGGGACCTATGCAGCCGCGGCAGTTTTAGTGTGGTCGTTCGCTGGAGGTGTTGGGTGAGGCTGCCAATGCTTAAATACAAGTAGGCAAGTCCACCTTGGGCCAGTGATACCATGCATCCTCATTCCATCCAGCGATGAAAGGATGACCACTTCTCCTTTTGAATTGGATCCTAAATTGATCCGTTTCGTCTTCGGGTCGTTCTAAGTGGTGGGACGCATCCCAACGTAAAAGGCCCGGCATTGCTGCCGGGCCTTTCTTATTGTTGTGCTCTGAACGGTCGGACTTAGAAATCCATACCACCCATGCCGCCCATGCCGCCGCCACCCGCAGGCATGCCACCGCCTGCGTTCTTCTTCGGCACTTCGGCCACCATGGCTTCGGTGGTGATCAGCAACGCTGCCACCGAGGCCGCGTTCTGGATCGCCACGCGAACCACCTTGGTCGGATCGATGATGCCCTTGGTGATCAGGTTGACGTATTCGCCGGTCTGCGAGTCGAAGCCGTAGGCATACTGATCCTTTTCGAGGATCTTGCCGATGATCACCGAACCGTCTTCGCCTGCGTTGATGGCGATCTGGCGTGCCGGCCAGGACAGCGCCTTGCGGACGATCTCGACGCCGGTCTTCTGGTCGTCGTTCTTGGTGCGCAGCCCCTTGAGGTGCTGGGAGGCGCGCAGCAGAGCGACGCCGCCGCCCGGCACGATACCCTCTTCAACCGCCGCACGGGTCGCATGCATCGCATCATCCACGCGATCCTTGCGCTCCTTGACTTCGGTTTCAGTCGCGCCGCCGACGCGGATCACCGCGACACCGCCTGCGAGCTTGGCCAGACGCTCCTGCAGCTTCTCACGGTCGTAGTCCGAGGTGGTTTCCTCGATCTGCGCCTTTATCTGCGCCACGCGTGCCTCGATGTCGGACTTCTTGCCGGCGCCGCTCACGATCGTGGTGTTCTCCTTGTCGATCATCACCTTTTTGGCGCGACCGAGCATGGCTAGCGTGACGTTCTCCATCTTGATGCCGAGATCTTCCGAGATCGCCTGACCGCCGGTCAACACTGCGATGTCCTGCAGCATGGCCTTGCGGCGATCGCCGAAGCCCGGAGCCTTGACGGCCGCGACCTTGAGGCCGCCGCGCAGACGGTTGACGACGAGGGTGGCGAGAGCTTCGCCTTCGACGTCTTCCGCGATGATGACCAGCGGCTTGCCGCTCTGCACCACGGCTTCCAGCAGCGGAAGCAGTTCATTCAACTGAGAAAGCTTCTTTTCGTTGATCAGGACGTAGGCATCTTCCATTTCAACGCGCATCTTGTCGGCGTTGGTGACGAAGTAGGGCGAGATGTAGCCGCGGTCGAACTGCATGCCTTCGACGACTTCAAGCTCGGTTTCAAGCGATTTTGCTTCTTCAACCGTGATGACACCCTCGTTGCCGACCTTCTTCATGGCGTCGGCGAGGAACTTGCCAATTTCCGCGTCGCCATTGGAGGAAATGGTGCCGACCTGGGCGATTTCCTCGTTCGAGGTGACCTTCTTGGAGTTCTTGACGAGGTCGGCGACCACAGCGTCCACAGCCAGGTCGATACCGCGCTTCAGATCCATCGGGTTCATGCCGGCGGCAACCGACTTAGCGCCTTCCCTAATGATGGCTGCGGCCAGCACGGTCGCGGTGGTGGTGCCGTCGCCGGCAGCGTCGGCCGACTTGGAGGCCACTTCGCGTACCATCTGGGCACCCATGTTCTCGAACTTGTCCTCAAGCTCGATTTCCTTGGCGACGGTGACGCCATCCTTGGTGATGCGGGGTGCGCCGAACGACTTGTCGAGCACGACGTTGCGGCCCTTCGGGCCAAGCGTCACTTTCACCGCGTTGTTGAGAATGTCGACGCCGCGCAGCATCTTGTCCCGCGCATCAACGCCAAATTTAACTTCTTTACTAGCCATGATGTGTTCCTTGAAATGTTGGGGATTAGGCGCTTAAGCGGCCTTCTTCTTGGAGGCGGGAAGATCGGTGAGAACGCCCATGATGTCGCTCTCCTTCATGATCAGCAGCTCCTCGCCGTCGAGCTTGACCTCGGTGCCCGACCACTTGCCGAACAGCACGCGGTCGCCGACCTTGAGGTCGATCGGGATCAGCCTGCCGGCTTCGTCACGGCCGCCCGGACCGACTGCCGTGATTTCGCCCTGCGAGGGCTTTTCCTTGGCGCTGTCCGGAATGATGATGCCGCCAGCTGTCTTCTCTTCGGCGTCGATGCGCTTGACCACAACGCGGTCGTGAAGCGGACGGAATTTCATGCGATCCTCCTTGGGCTTTTGTGATTATTTCTGGATTGGCAGTCGCAATGAGCGAGTGCTAGGCGCTCTTCACATAAGCCGGTGAGACGGCAGCGCAAGGGCTTCGGACCGCGATGTTTGACTACAACTCGAATCTCTCGAGGAGGATCGCCTGCGGCGATTGCTAGCAGGCGAAGTAACATGCTGCTAGCTCGTTGATTACTATCGCCTATTGAACGTTTTTCTTTTTGGCGAATTGAGAATCGTGCATTGCTCTTCAGTTAGCTGGAGGTTGGCATGGTTGAGAAAGATGCAGTTTCCAAGGATTTCAGGAAGCAGGTCTTAGGCTACGGACTGACAACAGCGGAAATCGTTTATCGCCGTCCGGATCGTCACTGGTTGCTGCAAACTTACGTCTGGCAGGACTACGATATGTTTCCGAATTTCCCGGCGCTAAAGGATTTCCTCGCGTTCTGGGAAAAATCACTCGAAGGACCCCTGTTCGCAGTTACCGTTGCGCACTCGAAACTCATCAAGCCAGCCGAACTACACGCCGTCGACGGCGTGTTCCGGTTGCACTAACTCAACTGGAGCAACTACGGCCCAACTGCGGTTCAGAAGTAAAGAGCGTCCGCCGACCAGATCGGCGCAAGTTGCCTAACGGGTTCACAGTCGACGTTGAAGTAAAATCAACGCAAGCAGAACATCTGCGCGATCGAAATCCCATAACATTCGATCCGCGCAATGTTTTCGGGCGACCAAACCAATGTCCGTTCTTGGGCTAAGAGCGGAAGACATCTGCTCGTGCTGAGTGTTTCTCAGTTTGACCCAAAGCCGACATTGGCGCGCCCAGCGAAAGTGCTCTCGATGCCGGTTTTCGCCCCTATCAAAGAACGTGTTTGAGTCGCTAAGAT
>Ga0209890_10000674_pt1 | contig 15796 bp, 14 predicted proteins | sample OrgsoiDNA2013049_FD_185799 | JGI IMG/M metagenome (GOLD analysis project Ga0209890, IMG submission 185799) | Permafrost soil microbial communities from the Arctic, to analyse light accelerated degradation of dissolved organic matter (DOM) -... | ecosystem: Environmental > Terrestrial > Soil >...
CTGGCGGAGAGGGAGGGATTCGAACCCTCGGTACAGGTGTTAGCCCGTACAACGGTTTAGCAAACCGCCGCATTCGGCCACTCTGCCACCTCTCCGGCGCTGCGGAACTTTATTTTACCACTGGCCGGGCTTCGGGTTCGCGCCGGCTGCTCTTTTCGCTGCACCAGCGCGCGAATTTTCCTTCTTCTATTCGGAAGCTGCGGCGGTTGCGTTATGCTGAACGTTTCCTGACACAAGGTTGGAGACGTCTTCTTTCGCATGGCTAGCCCTCAAGCTGAGCTTTCCCAGTCATCCTCGAACCGGAAGCTGATCCTCGCCGGACAGATTGCCTTTTTGCCTACCGGCATTCTGACGACGTTGCTCGGCCCCATGCTGCCCATCCTGATTACGCGCTGGGCGATGAATGACACTCAGGCCGGCAATCTGTTTCTGGTGCAATTCCTGGCTTGTCTCGCGGGCGTGCAACTCTCGGGAGTCTTGCTGGCGCGCTGGGGATTTCGTCCGGCGTTTCTTTCGGGGCTGCTGCTGATGGCTGGTGGAGTGGCGACGCTCTACGCGGGGGGACCATGGCTGGGACTGATCTCGGTGGCAGCGTATGGTCTGGGACTGGGACTGATTATCCCCGCTGACAACCTGCTGATTGCAGAGATAGCGTCCAGTTCGGGTTCCGGCTTGAATTCGCGCGCCGGCGCGGTGAGCCTGCTGAATTTTTTCTGGGGCGTCGGCGCGGTGTTGTGCTCGCTGATGGTGGCGTGGACGGCGGCACATAACTTACTCCCATTCTTTCTTGGATCGGTGGCGCTGTTCCTTCTGTTGCTGGCGTTCGCCATGCGCAATCTGCCTTTTCCTGCGGCGGAAAAATCCGCGGAAGCTTCGGCCTCATGGAAAGAGCTTGTGAAGAGTCCGGCGATCTGGCTTTTCGCGGCCGTGTTTTTTCTTTATCCCGGAGCGGAAACGGCGGTGGGCGGATGGATCGGCTCCTATGTTTCGCGGCTGGGATCGCGCGGGGCGGCGATGGCGTCGATGATGCCGGCTTTTTTCTGGTCGGCGCTGACGGTGGGCCGGGCTTTGGGAACCGCATTCCTGCACCACTTTTCGGAACGCCGCGTTTTGCGGGCGGGCTATGCGGCGGGAGTGGCGGGCATCGCGCTGATGCTCTGGGCTCCTTCACTGCCGGGAGTGATTGGCGGGGCGCTGATTACGGGATTGAGTTACGCGACGTTGTATCCGATCACGGTGGCGCGTTTTTCGCACCGGTTCGGCGTGGCCGCTCGCAGCATCGGCGCGGTCATGTTTTCCCTGGCATCGGTTGGACCGGCGGTCATTCCCTGGATGGTCGGCGTGATCTCGCATTCCACGGGGAGTCTTCGCGCCGGGCTACTGCTGCCGCTGGGGGCTACGGTGATTCTGTTTCTGATCCATCTTTTTGAGTGGTGAGCAGTTCAGGTAATTTTCGTCTGTTTACTCCGAAGCCATCCCACCCCCTCCCCCCCTGTCTATTGGAATCATGGGGTTAGGACGACGCATATTTAAGAAATCCAAAATCAAGGGCAAGAGCAACGTCAAGGGCAGCCGACAGGAGTGTCCGCTCTACACGATCACAGTCGCGACGCTTTCGCGCGTTTGCCTTCGGCTATCCGAAGGGGGGCGGTGGAGGCCAGTTCCACACGGTTCCTTCCCTTGTCCTTGGCGCGGTAGAGAGCCTGGTCGGCGGACTGGATTACCTGCTCGGGCTGGCGGTTGCGAGTGCTGGGTCCGGCTACTCCGATGCTGACGGTTACGGATAGGTGATCGGGCGGCGGGCTGGCGGGCAGCGGGAAAAGGTTTTGTTGCGCACTCGATCGGGCCGCGGCAGTTTTCTTTTTTGTGGATTTTCTGCGATCGGATTGGGTGGTTGCCGTGCGGCGATCGTCTCTGCTCTCGGCGCTTGCCTTGGCCATTCTCCGCGCTCTTCTGTCGGAGCCACGGACATGAAACGTGGACTTCTCGATGATCTGGCGCAGAGAGTCAAGATGCTCGAAGGCTTCCTGGGCGGAAGTGTTGCGAAAGACGATGGCGAACTCCTCGCCACCGCAGCGGTAAGCCAGGCCGTCGCCAGCGACTTGCGATAGACGCTTGGCGACCATGCAGAGGACCTGGTCGCCTACGTCGTGTCCGTAGGTGTCGTTGAACTTTTTAAAATGATCGATATCGACTATGGCTATGGCGTATTGCTGGTCGAGCGAAAGCAGGGACTCGTTGAAGGCGCGGCGTCCGCGAATGCCGGTGAGTTCGTCGTGGTAGGCGAGCACGTAGGACGTTTCAATCAGCGAGGCCCCGAGGATGAGCGCGGCGGTGGCTACGTAGGCGTCCGACGGCTTGCCTACCGGAGCGAATTGGAGCCACATAAAAACGGCGGCGGCGGACCACACGAAGCCGGGTTCGATGGGCTTGCGGGTCAGGAAAAAGCGACGGACGAATACCGCGACGGCGGCGGCGAAACTCAACAGAACCCCGAGCAGGATCGCGGTGGCGCCGGGATGATTTGGATCGGCAGAGCTGTTTTCCGGGCGGCAGGCTACGGCGAAGATGACCGATTCAATGAAGAGCAAGGCAAAGCGGGGAGCTACTCCGGCGACGATCAGGCCGCGCTCGCGCATCTGCGCGAAGGCGATGAAGTTCAGCGGGATCAGGAGCGCAGCCAGGGCTGCGGCGGTGCGCCCGGGTCCGTTGTGAACCTGGCCATTGGAAAAGAAATCGACCGCGCGATGGGCCAGCAGCAACGCCAGCAAGGAAAACAGAACGCGGCTGGAATTAAAACGCCAGGCTAGAAGCAATCCGGCGGCGAAGACGGCAACGTAGAAGAAGCTTAGCGAGGGCGCGACCTGTGCGAACAGAGAGCTGCTGACAAGCGTTGCCGCCAGCGCCAGTAACAAGCCGCCGGGAACCAGCCACGCTTTCCATGTTCTCGCGTTCACTTCTTCAGAATACGGCAGGCGGCGGCGGGAGACGGTTATGTTTCGGGCACGGGCCGCGGCGCTGCTCAGTTTCCGGAAACAGTGTTTCCTCGGCGGCAGTCTGACCGCAGCGGCTAACGCCGTCGGAATCGATCGGCTGAATCGCAGCGGTAAACCGCTGCGCCACTCAAATCAAATGAACATCGAGTTTTTCCGCAAGCGGTGCTGCGCGGGTTGCGAGCGGTGGTAGTCTTCCTTGTTCATCTTCGGCGTCCATGGCGCGCGCATCAAATTCCGAACTTCATTCCGAACTCCGCATCGCAATCGACACCGGAGGTACGTTCACCGATTGCGTCTGGGCGGAAGATGGCGATCTTAAAACTCTGAAGGTGTTCTCGACGCCGGATGATCCGTCGCGCGCGATTGCCGAGGCTCTGAAAAAGATTGGCGGAGCTAGAACAACCATTGGCGATGCGCGAGGCAAGACTACCGGAGCCGCACTTACGCTGCTGCACGGCACCACCGTCGGGACCAATGCCCTGCTGCAGAGAAAAGGCGCTCGCGTCGCGCTGATTACAACGGCGGGATTTGAAGACGTCATTGAGATTGGACGGCAGGCTCGTCCTCGCCTTTATGACTTCTTCTTTGACCGGATTGCGCCGCTCGTCCGCCGGGAATTGCGATTTGGCGTCAAGGAAAGGACGGACGCCGAGGGCGTGGTCTTGGAGCAGCCGGCAGAGGCGGAGTTGACGCGGGTGCGCGAGGCGGTGCGGCGTGCCGATCCTGATGCCATCGCCGTCTCTCTGCTGTTCTCGTTCGCCAACCCTGAAAACGAGACGGCCGTCGCTGCGGCCGTGGCGGAACTGGGCAAGCCGCTTTCTGTGTCTCATCGAATTCTGCCGGAGTTCCGCGAATACGAGCGTACCAGCACGGTCGTCGTGAACGCCTACCTGCAACCGCTCATGCAGAGCTACATGGAAAGACTGGCGGAGCGCGCCTATACGCATGCCGAAGAAACGGAGCGCAATGACGACTTGGGGGATGGCTCCACTGCCGCTCGGAAGCGAAGCGCGCCGCGAATTTTCGTCATGCAATCGAGCGGCGGGATCACCGCGCTGGAGTCGGCGGCGCGGGAACCGGTGCGCACGGTGCTATCGGGCCCGGCGGGCGGACTGGTGGGAGCGGCGGCGATGGCCGCCCTTAGCGGCTTGCGCAAGATTCTCTCCTTCGACATGGGAGGGACCTCGACCGATGTGGCGGCGGTGCAGGATGAGGTCCGAGCCGGTGGTCAATCGGAAGTGGCCGGGCTTCCGGTGGGCGTTCCCATGCTGCAGATTCACACCGTGGGCGCGGGAGGCGGTTCGATGGTTCGCTTCGATGCGGGCGGTTCGCTGCGGGTGGGACCGGAATCGGCGGGCGCCGATCCGGGACCGATCTGCTATGGGCGCGGCACCGAACCCACGGTCACTGACGCCAACTTGCTGATGGGGCGTCTTCGCCCCGAGCGTTTTCTGGGTGGCGAGTTCACGCTCGATCTCGAAAGAGCGCGGCGGGTAACGTCGCAATGGCTGAAGAAACAAGGCTCGCGCTTGAGCCTGGAACAATTTTCCGCCGGCGTCGTACGCGTGGTAAACGCCAACATGGAGCGGGCTTTACGCGTCGTCTCCATTGAACGCGGGTACGATCCGCGCGAGTTTGCGCTGGTGGCGTTCGGCGGAGCGGGAGGTCTGCATGCGTGCGAACTGGCGGAGGAGCTGGCGATTCCGACGGTGATGATTCCGGCGCGACCGGGCGCGCTGTCAGCGTTTGGAATCCTGGTCAGCGACGTGGTCAAAGACTACTCGCGTACGCTGCTGTGGCGGTTTGCCGATGGTTTACCGCAGGCAAAACTGGAGAAAGAATTTCGTAAGCTGGAGGCGGCGGCGCGGAAGGAATTTCTTGCGGAGCGTTGGCGCGGCGCTCCGCAGTGTGAAAGGAGTCTGGACCTGCGGTATCGCGGTCAGGGCTACGAACTCAACGTGCCTGCCGCGGGGAACGTCGCCGCTCGCTTCCATGACGAACATCAGCGCCGTTACGGCTATCACCATGCGGGACGGGAGATTGAACTGGTCACGCTGCGTTTGCGCGCCAGGCTACGCACACCGCAGCCCCAAGCTCGATCGAAATCCAGTTCCAAAGTTGCACGGCGGCAAACGGCGCGCAAGCCGTCGCCACGCGTGGCACCCGTCGAACGAGCGCCCGTGTTCTTTCACGACAAGACCGTAACTACGCCCGTGTTTGAGCGTGGCGATCTTGTCCCCGGCCGAAAGATGCGGGGACCGGCTGTGATCACGGAATACAGCGCGACCACGGTGATTCCGGCGGGGAAAATGTTTTGGGTGGATGCGGCGGAAAACTTAGTGATCAAGATCAGTTGATTTAGAATTTGCTCCCGGAGACCAAAGAATAGCCATAAGCTAAGGGCGCTCGAACGCGCCTCACTCTTCTTCCGGTTCTTTCTTTTCCTCAATCGCCATGTCCTTCAATTCACTGGACTCGAAAACGTCCCCGCATTCCTGGCATTCCACGTATTCGGATTCTTCGTCGCGGGAGACGATCTGCACCCGTGGATGCTTGCACTGTTCGGGACTGACTTTCTTCTGGGGAGATTGCGACGGCTGGCTAAGCGTCATAAACTTGTCGACGGTTCAACTCTTGAGCGGGGATATGCGTTTTGTCCTAAATTGGCGATATTTTGCGGCGGCGGGCTGCGGATGTCAAGTACCTATAGAGCGAATTTCATACCACATTAGTAATGTCCCCAGTTAGACCCCAATGGAAATGTCCATTGATGGTGGTTTCACCAAGCCCACGATGCTGCGAATCGACGAATTCCTGCCTAATCACGACTTCCGCGCGGCCTACCAGATCCGCGTCAACGCGCCGCGCTCTGCGGTGTACGAAAGCCTTCTCCATACGGACTTCAGTGAGCTGTGGCTGACGCGCTTGCTGATGACCCTCAGAACCGGAAAGCCAATGCCGCGCCATCGTATGCCCGGCGACCTCCATCAGCGGCTCCAGGGCACGGGCTTCGTGATGTTGGAGGAGGCTACGGATGACGAGCTCGTCATTGGAGTTGCGGGACGATTCTGGCGTCCGGATGGCGGGCGCTGCATGGATCTCACGCGGGCTAACTTCATTGATTTTTCCCGGATAGGGTATGCAAAAGTCGCGTGGAATTTTAGGGTGCGGGCGGAATTGCCGGCGACAAAGACAGGGACAGGGACAACGATACTTTCAACCGAGACGAGAATCCAATGCTTCGGGCCCTCGGCGCGGTGGAAGTTCCGCCTTTACTGGAGTCTGGTAGGGCCGTTCTCCGGACTGATACGGAAGGCAATTTTGAAACAGGTAAAGACCAAAGCGGAATCAAAAGCCCAATGAAAGGCTTGTAGTCAAAGCCAGTGTCCTGAGTTAGAGGCTCCGGTATAAGTCTCGTCCCGAAAGTTGCAATTTCTTGCGCAGGCTCCCCATTCTGCCCGCCGTTCGAAAGCCCTTCCCACGCAGACAAAATTCCCTGGATTCAGGTACATTTGGGGTAAGTTTCTAGTCGAAACAGTGCGTCCGGGCAACGGATTCCAAACTGCTGGGTTCCAAGAGATTTGGGTTAAGAGAGATAGGGTCATGATAAAAAAACTTTTGTTTGCAGTGGCTTTGCTGAGTCTGGCGCTGGCCAGCGGTTGCGCCAAGGGTGGCAACGGCACGGGCCCCCCTCCAATTACCATTGACGTTACAACGCCCAAAGGCGTTAACTCTGGCGCGATCTACCCGACCCAGTCTGTGACTCTTACGGCCACGGTGACGCCCTCGACGAATACGGCCGTTACCTGGAGTCTGAGCGGCCCAGGGACGCTAACGCCCGTGACCCCGGCGACAACCCCGGCAACCGCGACCTACGTGGCCCCGGCAACGCCGGCTTCGGCGACGGTCACAGCGACATTGGTGGCCGACACTTCGAAAACGGGCGCGCTGGCGTTGAATGTTGTTGATATCACCACCGAAGTGGCGCCAGCGGCGCTGAGCGTGGGCAACGGTCTGACCCAGCAATTTACCGCCATAGCCCTCCCTGACGATGCGCCCCAAACCTTTACGTGGACCTGCACCGTAAACAACGTGCAGTGCCCGACGGCGAACTTTTTTCAGGATCCAAACGTGTCCGGCTTGGCCCATTACACGGCACCGGGCAGCTGTAGCGGCACTTGTAATGTCCAGATATCGGCGGTTACTCCACTCGATCCGACGGGCTGCGTAGCCAACCCCAAGTTCTGTACCATCGCCAAAGCGGCGCTGGTACCTTCCCGTGTAAGCGGTACGTACGCATTCCGGTTTTCTGGATATGACAGCAGCGACCACCCCACAGCCGTGGTTGGAACGTTCACCGTTGCTGCGAATGGAATGATCACAGGCGTGGAAGACGAACTGACTTCGAACGGCCCGGCGCAACACCCGATCACCGCAGGATCCTACAAGCCCACGCTTTCCGATCCGAACAACTCGAATAACGCGGGCGTGCTAACGCTCACCGGAGGCGTTCCCAATAAGTTTCAGGTCGCTCTCGACGGCGCGGGCGATATCGAGATGATCGAATCCGACGGCAATGGCACCGGCTCCGGCATTGCTCAGAAATCAGCCAACCCCAGCGTGTTTACAGGCAACCAGACTTTCGCGTTCGGCTTCACCGGTGTGGATCTCAGTGGCAACCGCGTTGGCTATGTTGGAGTCTTGCCAATGAATGGCACTGCGGTAGTCAACGGTCAGATGGACGTGAACGACAGCACCGCCACCACCACTGTTTGCGGATCATCGCCCTGCAGCATTGCGGGTACTTACTCCGCCGACCCGAACATCCTCGGGTTGTGGCACATGGCGTTAAATGCGGGAACAGCCTCTCCTATGGCCTTCGATTTCTTCATTTCTTCCGGCAGTGCCAACAAGACGACTCCGCTGACTTTTTACGCTATTTCCACGGACAACGTCGCGACCCACCCCGCAGTTTCCGGAACCATGGTGCTCCAGGATTCAACCCAGACCTACAGCATAACGGCCTTCAAAGGCAATTCCGTCTCCGCTCTGACGGGGACTGGGGCGAATGCGACCAATACCAACGTATCGCTGACGCTCGGCTCGACCGATGGCAATGGGAACTTCTCCGGTCAATTCGATCAGAATAACGCCGGCGTGATTCTCTCTTACCCGAGTTCAACGCAATCGCCCTTCGGATACAAATACACCGCCGACGCCTCCACCGACGGACGATATGCGTTCCAGATGCTAGGCAATCCAGGAGCAAATCCCGTCGTGCCACCCCTTCCCTTCGTTCTCTATGCCAGCGGAGCGAACCGCGGGTTCCTGCTCGATCAATCCAGTGCGTCTGTGATGACCGGAACAATGAATCCGCAGGGGAAAGGAAGCGGGGCTTTCGGTGGCTCGGAGTTGCCGGGTACGTATGCCGCGGCGACCACCAGCAGCGGCAGCTCCTTAGTAACTCCGATTGCGGCAAACCTGCTCCTGACATCCCCAGGAGGCGGGATCTTCAACGTCTCCGGAACGCAGTACGACCCAGGGCCCCAAACGCTGACCGGAACTTACACGCTGTCCACCTTGGGTACGGGTACAATCCCGCTGACTGCTCCGTCGGCCCAGAATTACGTGATCTACATTCTTGACACTGCAGGTTGCACCGGCCAAAGTCCTGTTTGCGCGATACAAGACTTCCTGATGATGGATGTGGACAAGACGAATCCGAATGCGGCGGTGATTTTCGCCCAGCAGTAATGAGGAGTGGCTTTAGAGCCGAACCGGGTTTTAGCGACTTTAAGGTATGCCTGAAAGCATACCCAGACACGAATCGCGGGTTTTTGCGCAAGCTGCAAAGGCTACTGCAATATCGCAGCGAATTGGGCCTAGATACTATCGGCTGCAAAGCAGAATGAATTGATGAGTCTTATGCCACGGAAGCCCCGGACAACCCTTTTTTCACCCACGAACTCTTACACGGGTATGGGTGATCTGCTGGTGGGGCGGCGGAAGCAGTCGATTCTGGTGGTCGACGACAATCTGGTGAACGCGGCGCTGCTGAAGGAGATGCTCGCCATGCGGGGCTATCAAACGGTGGCGGTACAGAGCGCGGCTGCGGCGGAAGCGGAAATCCGGCGTGAGGCTCCGGACCTGATTTTGCTCGACGTGGTCATGCCCGGCAAGAGCGGCTACCAACTATGCCGCGAACTCAAGGAAGATTCCAAGACGCGGCTGATTCCGATCGTGATGATTACCGGGCTGAGCGCTCGAGAGGACCGTCTTGAGGGAATTGAAGCGGGTGCCGACGATTTTCTGACCAAGCCGATCTGTCCCGAGGAACTGTTTGCGCGCGTGAGTTCGTTGTTGAAGTTGAAGGAATTCACCGACGAACTGGAGACGGTGGATTCGGTGCTGTGCACCCTGGGGCTGAGCGTGGAATCGCGCGATCCTTACACGGAAGGCCACTGTGAACGACTGGCGCGCAATGCCACGGATCTGGGGCGTTTTCTTGGGATGGAGGAAGAGTCCCTTGTGGCGCTGCGGCGCGGCGGCTATCTGCACGACCTCGGAAAGATCGCTGTACCGGATGAAATCCTGAAGAAGGGCAGCGATCTGACGCCGGCGGAGTGGGCGATCATGAAGCAGCATCCGGCGACCGGTGAAACGATTTGCCGTCCGTTGAAGTCGCTGCGGCTGGTGCTTCCGATCATCCGGCATCATCACGAGCACTCGGATGGCAGCGGCTATCCGGATGGGCTACGGGAGGACGAGATCCCGCTGCTGCCGCGGATTCTGCAGGTGGTGGATATTTACGATGCGTTGCGCACGGAGCGTCCGTACAAGCCGTCGCTCGGCCACGAGCAGGCCGCGATCACGATGCGGGCCGAGGCGCGAAGCGGACTCTGGGACAAGGAGTTGGTGTCGGAGTTCTTCGGTATGCTCGACAAGCGGCGGCAAGTGGCGTAAGCAAATCGGGTCATCTGATCATCGGGCCATCGGGCCATCTAAATTCAAATGCCAAAACCTTTTGACTCTCGATCGCCCGATGACCCGATCACCCGATCACCCGATCAGCTTTTGACCTACAGTTTTGTCATTCCTGCCTATAACGAAAGCGTACGCCTCCGGCCCACGCTCGATGAACTTCTCCGCTATACACGGGAAGAAAACTGGGACGCTGAAATTCTGGTCGTGAACGACGGATCGAGCGACGATACCGCGCAAATTGTGCGGGAATACGGCAAGTTGCATCGCCAGGTTCTGCTGCTCGAAAACCCCGGGAACCGCGGCAAAGGCTATAGCGTGCGCAACGGGATGCTGCACGCGCGGGGCGATATTTGCCTGTTCACGGATGCCGATCTTTCTTCACCGATTACGGAGGCGCAGAAACTGATCGACGCGCTTGGCCGCGGTGCCGACATCGCGATTGGGTCGCGCTGGCTGCGGGCGGAATTGCAGACCGAACGGCAGCCCCTGTACCGGCAGGCGTTTGGACGAATCTTCAATCTGGTGCTGCGGGTGATTTTGGGGTTGCGTTTCGCGGACACGCAATGCGGATTCAAAGCTTTCCGGCGAGAGGCCGCGCAACGCATCTTTCCACTGCAGAAAATTGAACGCTGGGGATTTGATCCGGAGATTCTTTTTCTGGCGCGGCGCGCGGGCTTGCGGGTGGAAGAGGTTCCGGTTCTGTGGGCGCACAGCGAGGGAACACGGCTGCATCCTTTTCGGGATGGGCTGCGGATGTTCGTGGAAGTTTTGCGGATCCGGTGGAATGCGATCACCGGGGAGTACACGGCTGCGGTCGTGCCTTCTCCGGGGAAGTTGTAAGTCAGACCAACCTTGGTGTGGGGACGGGGCTTTGCCCCGTCCAAGCGGGGCGGAGCCCCGCTTCCACACACTCCTACGAAGCGGCTCGATTGTTTGTGTTTGCGGCCAGGCGCACGAATTCGGCGATCTGAGCGCCCATTTCTTCGGTGGACACGGTTCGCTCACCGGGACGCGCCAGATCGCGGGTGCGGAAGCCTCCCTTCAAGGTTGAGATGACGCCAGCCTCCACGCACTCCGCTTCTTTGGGTAAATGAAAAGTATGGCGCAGCATCAGTGCTACCGAGAGGATGGCGCCCAGCGGGTTGGCGACGTTCTGACCAGCGATGTCGGGAGCTGAGCCATGGACGGGTTCGTAGAGGCCGACCGGGCCTCCGATGCTGGCTGAAGCGAGCAGGCCGAGCGATCCCACAACTCCGCCGGCCTGGTCCGACAAAATGTCGCCGAACATGTTCTCGGTGAGGATGACGTCGAACTCGGCGGGTCTGAGGACGAGCGACATAGCGGCCGAGTCCACATACATGTGGGAGAGCTGAACATCGGAGAAATCGTGGGCAACGCGAGTAACGACTTCGCGCCAGAGACGCGAGCACTCCAGAACATTCGACTTGTCGATGGAAAGCAAGCGGCGGCGGCGGTTTTGAGCAAGTTGAAATGCGATACGCGCGATGCGCTCGATCTCCGGCTCACTGTAGTGCATAGTGTTGATCGCATGGCGCGCGCCGGGGACGCCTTCAATCGAGCGTGGCTGGCCGAAATATAATCCGCCGAGCAGTTCGCGGACGATGAGGATGTCAGTTCCTTTGACAATTTCTTCGCGCAGAGGCGAGCAGGCAGCAAGCACCGGATAAAAGACTGCTGGCCGGAGATTGGCGAAAGCTCCGAGTTCCTGGCGGAGGCGCAGGAGTCCAACTTCAGGGCGAAGTTCTCGAGGATTGTGATCGAAGGCGGGACTGCCGACTGCGCCGAGCAGCACGGCCTGTGAGGCGAGGCAGGATTGGATGGTCGCGTCCGGCAATGGATTGCCGAACTTTGTCAGGGCGACGCCGCCGATTTCTTTTTCGTCGAGTTCGAGATCGTGGCCAAAGCCGTCGGCCACTTTTTCCAGAACACAAATGGCTTGGGATATAACTTCAGGACCGATTCCGTCTCCGGGTAGGGAAGTGACACGGAGTTGCATGGCATCCTCGATTCGTTTCGTCACCGAAAGGATATACGAGGCCTCGCCTGTTTCGGGGCGTTATACATTTCTTCACTATCGGCGGTGTTGGTTCCCATCCCGTCGTTACACACCCCAGAGATAGTCTTCCTGCTCGCTGTGATGATCGGTGAAGGGGATCGACACCGTCGCTTGGCCGGCGCTGCCGGAAACGTGAGCTGGATGCGAGTCGTTGGAATTGGAATTCGCTCCAGCCACCGCGGCGCGTGGGAAAGGTAGCGGGGCAGCGGCGGGTGGGAACTTTTTGCCGGCGGCATCGCCGCTGATGACGTCCTGAATCAGTTCGAGCAAATGGCTGTCCTGAACTTTCTTGATGCGGTCGGCAAGAATTACAAACTTACGATAGACCTCATCAAGTTCGCGGCGCTCAAACTGGTGTCCCAGTTGTTCGCAGCGCAGGGCCAGGGCGTGGCGTCCGGAGTGCTTGCCCAGCACCAGCCGCGAATCGGGAACGCCCACCGACTGTGGCGTCATGATTTCGTAGGTCAGCGGATTCTTGAGCATGCCATCCTGATGAATTCCGGCCTCGTGCGCAAACGCATTGCGGCCGGTGATGGCCTTGTTGGGCTGCACGGGAACCCGCGTGATCTCCGCCAACATCTGGCTGGACGGATACAGGTGCTCGCCGGCGACCGCGGTTTCGTAGGGATAGCGGTCGCGCCGCACCCGCATGGCCATGACGATTTCTTCGAGGGACGCATTGCCGGCGCGCTCGCCAATCCCGTTGAGGGTGCACTCCACCTGGCGCGCGCCCTGCTGCACTCCCGCGAGCGAGTTCGCGACCGCCAGACCGAGGTCGTTGTGGCAGTGCGTGGAGATGGTTACCTGATCGATACCAGCAACTTTCTCACGCAACGTGCGGATGAGCTGGCCGTATTCCTCAGGCATGGTGTAGCCGACCGTATCGGGAATGTTGACGGTGGTGGCGCCCGCTGCGATGACCGCTTCCACAACCTGGCAGAGAAACGCGACATCGGTGCGGGTGGCATCTTCGGGCGAGAATTCAACGTCGGCGCACAAGGATTTGGCGTGGCGAACCGCTTCCCGCGCCTGCTCCAGGCACTTCTCACGAGTGATGCGCAACTTGTATTTCAGATGAATGTCGGAGGTTGCCAGAAAAACGTGGATGCGGGGGCGCGCGGCTCCCTGCAGCGCCTGCCACGCCCGATCCACGTCGCCGGTACAAGCGCGAGCCAGGCCAGCGATGATGGGACGCCGCACTGAAGCGGAGATGCGTTGTACGGCTTCGAAGTCGCCGTCAGAAGCGATCGGGAATCCAGCCTCGATCACGTCCACGCCGAGGCGGTCGAGTTGCTGGGCCAGGCGCAGCTTTTCCTGCACATTCATACTGCAGCCCGGCGACTGTTCGCCGTCACGAAGCGTGGTGTCGAAGATGGTGATGCGCGGCCGATCCATGGATTCCGTACCTCCGGAAAGTTGTCTGTCTACTGTATCGGCGGATGGGAGCGAAAGAAAAGGTTATTATCTTTACAGTAGCATTAGCGATCAAGATAGTATTAGAACAACTTATGAAACATGCATGATTGTTAACGACGGGTTGATCGGACCAAATTTCGGCGTCGCCCCCGAACCCTGCAGGAGCTGTTGATTTCCCGTAGAGACGCGGAATGAGACGGGGCAGAACTCGCCGCGACAGTTAGGAGTGACAAATGGACCTTTCGCAACTCGAAGTCTTCCTGACGGTGGCTCGCGAACGGCGGTTTTCGCGGGCGGCTGAAAAGCTGTTTCGTACACAATCGGCGGTCAGCCAGACCATCCGGAAACTTGAACTGGAGATCGGCGAGCCGCTGTTCGACCGTTCTTCGCGGGACGGCGTGCTCACCGATGCGGGACGCGTTTTGCAGGAATACGCGGAGAAGTTGCTCAACCTGCGGCAGGACGCACAGACGGCGCTGGTGGAGATGCGCGAATTGCAGAAAGGCAAGCTGGTGATCGCCGCCAATGAATTTACCGCGCTGTATCTGTTGCCGGTGCTGGGCGAGTTTCGCCGTTTGCATCCCACGATCAAGATCACGGTGCGGCGTTCGCTGGGCAGCCACATTCCCGACGATGTGCTCAAGCACAACGTGGAACTCGGCATGCTCTCCTACGATCCGCAGGAGCCACAGTTGCGATCGGCCGTGGTTTATCTGGATGAGTTGGTATTGATCGTTCCTCCGGGACATCCGCTGGCGTCGGCCGGCGAGGTCAGTGTGCGGCAACTGGGGGCGGAGTCGTTCGTAGCCCACATTGTCGCGTCTCCCTATCGCGACAAAGTGATTGAAGCGTTCCGCCACCATAAGACACCGTTACACATGGACGTGGAACTGCCTACGCTGCAAGCCATCAAGCGCTTCGTGTGCATGGGGAATGGGGTGGCGCTGGTGCCCGAGATGAGCGTCGATAGCGAGATCAGCCGTGGAGACCTGGTGCCTGTCCGGGTGCGCGATCTGCACTTTCAGCGCAAGCTCCGGCTGGTGTATCGCCAGGAATCCGCGCTGTCGCACGCGGGACAAGCGTTCTTGAAAGTGGCGGAGCAAGTGGCGAAAGACAGGGGCGGCCGTTATCGCTTCCAGCGAGAGAAGTAGCGTTTATGCTCTGTGGTTGAGAAGTGCAGGAACCCCTAACCACGGGGGCACTGGGGACTACAGGAAAATTCCACAGGTGCAACCTAACTACTTGGAGGAATCTTTGCGGCGGGGTGAATCCGTGGGAGGGACGAGGGTTCGCCGCAGTGGCACAATCGCGCCCTTTGACGGATCCGCGGCCGCCGAGGCCCGCGCCAGTACTTCGTGTTGGATGTACTGCACGAACTCCTGGATCTGGCGCTGCATTTCTTCCATGCGTTCGCGCATCTGAAGAATGATGGCCATGCCGCTGATGTTGACGCCCAGATCGCGCGCCAGCGACAGGATGAATTCGAGCCGCTGTAAATCTTCGTCGGTATAAAGCCGGGTGTTGCCTTCGGTGCGGCTCGGCTTGAGCAGTCCTTCACGCTCGTAGAGCCGCAAGGTCTGGGGATGAATCTCATACATCTCAGCCACGGCCGAGATCATGTATGCGCCTTTGGATTTGCGTTTGGTCATCGCCTCGGTTCCGTCTAGATCATTCTACTGCGCGGCGGCAAGAGACAAACAGCTAACGCCGACCGAGCAGCCGCAAAAAAAGAGACGGGGCAAGCCCGTCTGCAGGAAAGGTTGATTCGCGGAAAATCTACGCCGCCAACTCCGGTTTTTGAGTCACGACCGCCCAGCCTGCCGGCTTCAGCGCACGGTTGATCGCGTAGGCGACTACACCGGCGCCGACCACGACCAAGCCAAACATGAACGAGCTCATGCCGAGCACAACTTCATGCTCGCTGCGGAAGATGGCAAATCCCAGCAGCAAGATTGGAGGAATGCCAACGGCGATCGCTCCAAACATGCCTCCGGGCACACGGAACGGCCGTTTCAATTCCGGCTCGCGAATGCGCAGGCAGATCAAGGCCACAAATTCGAGCGTCAGGCTTGCGCCGTAAATCATAATGTCGAGCGTGACCAGACGTTCGAAGCCGAGATTCAGAGCCAGGCCCCAACCCACCGCCAGCGCCAGAATCGCGACCCAGGGCGCGCGCGATTTCGGATGCAGTTTGCCAAAAACTTTCGGCAACATGCCATCCTGCGCCATGGCCAGCGGCAGCCGGGAGTAGCTCATGACGAGCGCATTGAACATGCCGAAGCCGCTCATCATGCCGCCCGCGACCAGTGCGATCCTAAGCGCA
>Ga0209890_10000675_pt1 | contig 15795 bp, 21 predicted proteins | sample OrgsoiDNA2013049_FD_185799 | JGI IMG/M metagenome (GOLD analysis project Ga0209890, IMG submission 185799) | Permafrost soil microbial communities from the Arctic, to analyse light accelerated degradation of dissolved organic matter (DOM) -... | ecosystem: Environmental > Terrestrial > Soil >...
CCACGCGAACCATGTCCGAGATTGGGGACCGACCGGGCATGTGCCAGATATGTCGGACACGACGCGAATGACCATATGAGAAGTCGGCGGTGTTGACATCTGCGCTGTTTCGGTACGTCATATACTTCTGGGGATTATCGCGATGACCCCGTGAGGCGGCAGCCAAATATCGCGTCCACGCCCTCGATGACGAGGTGGACGCCATGCCGTCACCAACCGAGATTTCGGTAGCTCAGCTATCCCGCCTTATTGGCCTGCCCGGCGCACCGATGCTCATCGATGTTCGCCCGTGCGATGACGGCGGTTCAGGCGGAGATTTGCTGCCAACAGCCCGGCAAATGAAATCCCAAACCGTCTCGGCATGGGCGCACACCTTTTCTGGCCAACGCGTCATCGCCTATTGCCGGGACGGCGGCGATGTCAGCCAGGGGACCGCCGCCTGGCTTCGGCAGGCAGGCATCGACGTCCAGACACTTGACGGTGGGTTCGAGGCATGGCGCGAAGCCGACCAGCCGCTTTTGTGCGCGGACCGGCTTCCGGAACGCGACCAAGCCGGCCGGACTACTTGGGTCACGCGAGCACGGCCGAAGATCATTCGGATTGCATGCCCCTGGTTGATCCGCCGTTTCATCGACCCGGCAGCCGTATTCCTTTACGTAGCCCCGTCGGAAGTAACCAACGTTGCTGAGCGCTTCAAGGCAACTCCGTTCGACAGCGGCGACGGCATCTGGAACGATCGAGGTGACGCCTGCACGTTCGACGTGATGCTTGAGGAGTTCAATCTCAAGACCAAGCCATTGTCGCGTCTTGCTGCAATCGTTCGTGGCGCCGATACCGGAACACCCGACCTGACGCCCCAGTCGGGAGGATTGCTGGCGATCTCGCTCGGCTATTCCCGGATGTTCAGGGACGACGTGGCCCAACTCGATGCCGCGATGCCGGTTTACGACGCGCTCTATCGCTGGTGCCGCGACGGGACCGAAGAGACGCACGGCTGACCGCCTGCGCCGACACTCCGTCCAAACTCAATTCACGACAACAAGGGGCACCCTCATGAGCTTTCCAATTCCGCTCGATCTCGCCATCTTCCTGCTTGGTACGTTCGCCGCCGCCTTCGTAACAGGACTCGCAGGCTTCGCCTTTGGCATGGTCGCCGCTGGCATCTGGCTTTTCGCCCTGACGCCCGTGCAGACAACGACAATGATTGTCGCATACGCGCTCCTGGTGCAGGGCTACTCCACCTGGCGGCTCCGGCGGACAATAATCCCGTCGCGGCTATTACCTTTCGTCGTCGGAAGCGCCATCGGTATTCCCGCGGGCATCGCCGTTCTTGAATTGGCATCGGCTGTGCACTTGAGAACAGGGGTCGGCCTCCTATTGATCGCGTTCGGCCTTTACAATCTGCTGCGACCGAAAATGCCGGACTTGAAAAATGTAGGGCAAGCTGGCGACGCCGGCATTGGATTTCTTAATGGTGTGCTCGGCGGTTCGACGGGACTCGGTGGCATTCTTCCGACCTTGTGGTGCGTTTTGCGCGGCTGGCCTCGCGACGAACATCGTTCGGTTTCGCAACCGACGGCGGTCGCAACCTTCGCGCTGTCGTTGCTGGGCTTAGGCGGGATGGGGCTGATTACGCCAGAAACCACCCGGCTGTTTTTGATCGGCCTGCCGGTGCTGGTTGCCGGAACGCTGCTTGGCTGGTCACTCTACGGCAAACTAAATGAGGTCGCATTCCGCAAGGTCGTCCTCGTTCTGCTTTTGGTTTCCGGCCTGGCGATCGTCGTCACGGGCCGGTGACTTCCGAAAGTCGCGGCGACGCGACGAGCGCGTTGACAACACGCGCCGATTTCGCTGTAATAACTCAATGGGGATTGTGCGATCTCCCCATGAGGCGACATGCCAAAGTATCGCGTCCCGTTTCTCGAGGGCGCACCATGTCACCCTTTACATCGATTTCTCCAGGTAAAATCGCGCGGCTGATCGGCACGTCGCTGCTTTTCGCCGCGGTGTTCGCGTCAAATCTGGCCACGGCCGATGAACGCTCTGAACAACAACCAAAAACGATAGTTTTTGTCTGCCTTCACGGCTCGGTGAAGAGTCAAATGGCCGCCGCACATTTTAACCAGCTTGCCAAGGAGCGAGGGCTGCCTTTCGTGGCAGTTTCGCGAGGTATTGCGGTCGACAGCTCCATTCCGACGAGGATTCGTGACGGTTTGGCGCTGGAGGGGTTGGCTCCTGTCGACGACGTTCCGCGAGGCCTGACTCCCGAAGAAGCAAACGGCGCAAGCAAGGTCTTTGCATTCGATGAGGTGCCGACCGAACGAAAGGGCAATGCCGACGTCACCTACTGGTCCGACGTGCCCCCCGCCACGAAAGACTACAGCGCGGCGCGTGACGCAATTGTTCGACATATCGACGATCTCTTGCCGTCACTGACAAGCAAAATTCCATGAGGACATCGCGCGGGCACCGTTATCTGGATTGTTGAGGGCGGTCGCCGAACATCCCCAACGGAAATCCAAATATTAGTCCCGCGCGAACTTCATCGACCGGACGGCCATTCGTGAGAGCGTGACGTAACCCGACGTCGAAACTGAGATTGTCGCGAACCTGCCAAATGAGACCGACCAAAGCGGATACAGTGTCGAACTGGCCAAACTCTTTCTCAACGAAAAACTCGGCGACTGGCCGCACCGACCATTTTGACGGGCCCTCGATAATTGCAGACAGAAACAGATCCGCATGATGATCGCGGGTCAGGGCTGTCTCTGCGTTCAAATGGATCGTTCCCCAGTCCCAGCGCTGCGAGACAATACCCGCCAAACTCGCGCCGACGCCTGAGTTGCCCGTGCTATCGGGAAGCAAGACGCCGAATTCCGTCGCCACGCTAGGTCCGCTCTTATCCTGGAGACTGCCGGGCTGCAGGACGTGTTTGAGGAACGCGCCCGCCGCCGTCAGGCTGGTCGGGCCTGAAGGTGAAAGCGGCGTTTGCCCCTGGCCCTCGAGTACCGCCTCCCATCCTTCGCTAAATCCGTAATTAAAGACCGTGGCCGGCGCAATGAGCGAGGTCCCGGTTTCGTCGCGCAGGCGTCCGGCGGGTTGCAGCTCGATTTCTACCTCGCCTGGAGCGGCTACGGCCGCATCGGTCCCATCAAACGGACGATAAGCGAGAGCCGGGAAGGACCACACTGCCAGTCCCGAAGCCATGCATAATCCTGAAACGATCCGCTCCAGGAGCCGTCGGTTTTGAAATGGAGGCCTCGCGAACATGCGTCAGTCCTCTGCTGACAATTTGTCTATCAAGGTATCGGTCGGAACACCAAGATGGCTGCCGGCTCGGCCGTGCCTGATCGAACAGCGACCAGCAGGCGATCAAGTTCGGGCACAAAGAGCGACGTGCGCGCCCCCGAAACCGTCGGGATGCGCGCGGTGCGCCGATAGGTCGTCCCCTTCGCCTCCAAAACATCGAGAAAGCCCGCGCCGCAACTGACGTAAACACGGCTACGCTTCGCATCGATGAATAGATCATCGGCGTCACCGCAGGTCTCGGTGGTCGCGATGAGCTTGCCGCCGGTCATGGAGAAGACGCCAAGCTCGGCGGGTGCCCGAAAAATCACCAGAACCTGGCGGTGCAGAGGATCGAGGGCCATTGGGAAATTTGCACCGTGATCGGCTATCGGCCATTTACCAGTTTGTTTTTGCGAGGCGCGGTCGACGACGGCGATACCATGGGCGTCCGGCACATTGACAAATATCTGGCCGGTACCCGGATCGATCTGGAAGCTTTCGGGGTGCGTCTTTACGGGAATGTCGCCAACCCTGCGGCGAGTTGAAGGATCTATGACGGCGAGCGCGCCGCTACCGTATCCAACAAAGATTCGACTGGCCGCGGCGTCAACGCGGATATTGTCGGCGTCACTGCCAAGCTCAATTCGCTCCCTTGCGGTGTAGTCGCCACCTTCAAACAATTGTACCGAGCCGTCGCCGGCATTGGCAACGTAGAGCATGTCGGTGGAAGGCTCGTAGCCGACGCCCTGCGGCTCTTTCAGTCCTGCAATCGTTTGGAGTAATTTGCGGTTTGCCAGATCCACAACGCCAACGGTATCGTTGCCCAATTCTGCCACGAACAACCGTTGCCGCTTCAAATCGACTGCCATGTGATCGATCCGCCCGTGCACATTGCCCAGCGGAATTTTGGCTTCGAGCTGGAGTGGCGCTGTCTCCGCCGGCTGGGCAACCGCTGGCGAGCGCCCGACAGACAGCGCCATGGCGGCGGAGACCAGCCCGACAATCATCCCAAATCGAGGTAACACAATCACACCATCCTTCCATGGCTGCAGCGCCGCGCGGGATCGATCTGGTTTACCCGTGCATGGCGCTAATCCAGCGGCTGCTGGATCGCTCTGACCTGGTTGTATGTGAGCACGTCAATTGAAGCGATGGGATGCCCGTCTTTCATACTAGGCACCACGCTTACTGCTCGGGTGTTCGCCGACTGAGCTATCGTTTTTTGGACCACGTCTTGCAAAGACGTCTTCGCGTTAGCCATCGTCGAGCTTTGTTCGCGGGCCGCGGAGAGATCCTCGCCTTCTGTGATGGGCTCGGCCCCCAAAACCTTGCCAGTCACATGATCAATCAATACCTCGAAAAACTTGTCTTCCTTCGCGATATAGACTGAAAGCTGGAGCTTGCCGTCGCCGACCTCGAATTTGGCCGAGATCGGCTTACCTCGCTGTTCGCTGGCTGCCAGACCCTGCTGAAGGCTAATCTTCGCGGCGTCCAAGAGCTTGATCAGCGCTTCTTGGGATGCATCCTCGTCGGCCGAGAAGGCACTGTGGCTGCCGAAGCCTGCCAAACCTGCAAATCCGAGCGCAACCGCGCCGGCCGTCATCAGCATCATCATCCTTCGCGTCATGTTCTCCTCCATAGCGTCATTTGAGGCCCCGGCCCGTTGTTATGAAATATCTACCGCGATATTCTCGGCTTCGTTTTTGTTGAGAATTTCGCGGCGGAGACTTGGTTGATCGTGAAAGCCTAGCTCTTTGTGCTCGCTGTCTTGTCAAGCGCGGCGCGCAACCCCTTGGCCAGCTTCATTGCATCGTCGACGGCCCAGAAATGCAGGAAGAACAGCCGCGGCTGCTCGTCCAGCATGTGACTGTGGACCGCCGTGACGTCGATGCCGTTTGCACGCAGGGCCCTGATCACGGGGTTCACTTCGTCGTTGGTGAGAACGAAGTCGCCGGTGATGGCGGCTTTCCCGCCGCCAGTCGGCTGAAAATTGATTCCAATGGCAGCACCCAGCGGCGCGGGAGGAGTTATGGCCATGCCGTCCATGGTCACGGCGTCGCGTCGCGGTACATTGAACTGGTAGACGCCGCCGTTGGCTTGTCCCTTGGCGCCCATGATTTGGTCGATTTGCGCGGTATCGAGATCGACTGCAAGAGGCGGAGACGCCGGAGCGGGCATCGTCATCGGCGTCTTGCTTACAGCCAGCGCATCGCGAATCACGGCCGCCATCTTGGCCGGGTCGCCATGGCCGCCGACGTGCATGTAAAAGGTGGCGGGGCTGGCGCGTAGCAAGTGATTGTGGACGGCGGTGATGTCGAGGCCGCCTTCGATCATCTTCAGCATGACGGGATTGATCTCGCTCTCGAGTAGGACGAGATCGCCCATCACCATGGCTTCCCCATGCATCGGCTTGAACGCGACCCAACCGCCGAGGGCCAGGCCCGGTTTGATGGTTACGCCGTCAAGCGTCACGGAGAGGTCGCTGCGCGGAAAGCCATACCGGCGCACGTCACCGGAAACCGCCGGTTTCCTGCCGAGCTCATCGTCGACCTTCTGCCAATTGATTTCCTGCGCGTGCGCGGAGGTCACGAACGGTTCGGCGAATATCTGCCAGTCGATATTCTGCGCGTTTGCCCCGGTGGCAAGCGAGGCCGCGAGAATCGAAATCGTAGTCCAAAGCAACTTACGCATGGGTTTGTGTCCTTCTTGGCTCGGTAGTTTCTTGAAAGTGGTCATCACTGCTGCGCCGACGGCGACGTTGGAGCGATCGTGATGCTGTCGAACCGGGTAACGCTGTCGGTCGAGGTCCAAAGCGCGACACGCCCCGCGCGCGACAAAACCTTGTCGAACGCCGTGAATGCCCAGATGCCGTCAAGCGAGACGACGAATTCGTCATCCTCCGCCCGTACTGTCAGCGTGTGCCATGCATTGGTTGCGATATTGACGTCAACTGCGACGATTTCTTCCGCGTCCTCCTTGGCGACGCGCAGGAACATCACGCGGTCCCTGCGGGCATCCATTTCGACGAGATAGTAGTTGTCAGGCGCCGTCAGGCGCAGCGCGATGCCGCCTCTCTGATCCCCTTCGCCAGTCGCCTTGATGCGGGCACTGAACTCCGCATCCTTGACCGAAGCGGGTTTGTAGACTGCGAGGAAGTGGCTGGCGGTTGCCGGCGCGCCTCGCTGTTCGAGCGCGATTCCGCCGGCGGCAGTTGCGTCTTCGATCAAGGCCCACGGAAGCCGCTCTCCTTCGGTCGCCGGTAGGAAGTCGAAATGAGCAGGCGGCGCTCCTAGGTTCTGTCCGATGTCAATTATGGCTTTTGGTTCCAGAGCTCTCGCCACTGGCGACGCGCACGCGAAGAGAGCGGCCGCGAGCAGCGCCGGAACGAGGCGCGCTCGGCGGGCGATGGCTGGTGCGGCTTCGAAGCCGTGCGGTCCGTAGAGGCCTGGAACGGAGTGGTTGCTTCGGCCCACGCGCAAGTCTCCTCGACAAATCGAGTGCTGCGCAGTCGTTGGACCGAAGTCTCAAGGGGACACTGCTCTTTCCCCTTTGCGTGTAATAGTTTCCGCCGACCGCAAAAGCAAGAGGGTCAATCACGGAGGGCGCTGCCTCACCAATTTGTGCGAACCGTAGTTCCCGCGTCGCGTGGTCCGTAGAGAAAGTCGGCATCCGGCTTCCCCTATGCGTTCAAGCCTTCGCATCGATGAATTGAGGTCACTCGGGGTTGACCCCGGACACCGCGGCCGCGGTCAGGGCTGCATAGATGCAGAAGCCGGCGGCAATAGCGGCGAAGAGACCGGTTGCTCCAAGGTCCAACCAGTATATTGCCGCGAGTCCTGCACCTGCGCTCACGAGCAACCGCACCGCGTTTGCGATCATCGCTGCAAAGCCGTGGCCGTATCCTTGACATACGAAGAACAGCCCGAGGCCGAGACCGAAACAGACATAAGCCGGTCCGACGATCCGCAGATACATCGCGCCAACACGCGCCACCTCGACGTCATTACTGAATAAGCCCAGCCAAATGCTGGGTTGCAGCGCGACGATTAATCCGAGGGTCCCGCATAGAAGCGCGATCATCGCGGTTCCCGTCCAGGCGATCTGGCGAGCGCGGCCATACTGCTGCGCGCCCCAATTCGTCCCCACCATCGCAACTATTGCTGTACCAAAGCCGAAGGCGATGGGCTGCATGATGTACTCGAGCCTCGCCCCCATCGCGTAGCCGATGGCAGTTTCAGGGCCGAACTGGCCAGCGATGCCCGTCAGCACCACGACAGACAGGTTGGTAAGCGAGGTGTTGATCAAGCCGGGCACGCCAACCTTGAGAATATCTGCGAATAACATCGCGGCACTTGTCCTCGGAAATTCAAATGAATTATCGAACGGGACGAGCGAAGGTAGAAAATCATGACGAGGCTGCCGACGCCGAAGGGGATCACCAGCCCCCAGCCAGCACCTGCAGGACCCAACGCCGGAAACGGTCCATACCCGAACATCAGAACAGGTGCGAGTGCGATGTGCGCGATCACGCAACCGATCAGAACACCCGCATGTAGGCTCATATTGCCCGTTCCCCGCACCGCGTTACCGAGCAGGTTGAGCAAGGTGATGCAGACGGCGCCGCCGAAGGCGACATTGGCGTATGAAAGCGCGTCAATCAGCATCTTGTCGCGGCCGCCCATCCAACCAAAAATAAAAGGCGCGGCCAGCAGCATCACCGTCGAAAAAATTCCGGCAAAAACGAGAGCCAATAGAAATGCGTGGAAGGCTAGTTCGTCGGCCCTCTCGCGCTTGCCCGCACCGAGCGCGCGCGCGACGGCAGACGACACGCCGGCGCCGATTCCGCTGTTGGTGGTTTGCAGAACCAGCATGATCCATGGAAACGCCAGTGAAGCGCCCGCGAGCGCGTCCGTTCCGATCCTGCCGAGGAAAAAACCATCGAAGATGATCAGGGCAACAAACGCGAGCAGGTTGAGAATGTTCGGCGCCGCCAGCCGCAAGAGTGTCGCGAAAATAGGCCCTTCGAGCAGCAATTTTGTTCGTGCGGCCACCGGGCGGGCTACAGGTGCGGGCTTGGCGACGAGCGCTGGCGAATAGGGCGAAGGCGGATCGGCGATGGACGGATCGGTCATATGCACTCCTCCCGATCGGGGGTCGGAGCAGCGCTTGAGACGGAAGCGTCCTCAAAGTCCGGGTGGCTGCGTTGAGAACCCGGTTTCGCTTCGTGCTTCGAAGCTGGGCCAGATGGCGCCATGCCGGACCGATCCGCAAAGCATCTTTTTTTTCGCGGGTCATTAGAAATTTTAATGAACTGCAGCGGGCAACACAGCTGGATCGAACTGCTCAGGGCCACCAGGGCGGCTTACCCAATTGCCGAACCTGTTCAGGCGAGATTCCGACATCGTCCAGCAGATGGTCATCCAATGACTTCAGGTCCTGGTATGAACGCCGGCGAGAGAACCAAATCGATACCGCGCGGATATAGCCTGTCATGAGGCTTTGGCGTGGCGCTGCGCTAGAATCGCGGTGACAGCGAGTTTGAATAGAATGGGACTGCGACATTTGCTGGTGCTCCGTCCGATCGGCTGGGCGTTGGCGCAGCCCCGGACCACAGCGATAGAACCGGGCAAGCCTTGTCAGCAAAGCATCAATTCTCTACCCTGCCTTAGATTTCCTCATGAAAGCAGATGATGCCAAGACATCTGCCGCCGCTTAACGGGCTTAAGGCTTTCGAGGCTGCGGCGCGGAGCGAAAGCTTCACGCGAGCGGCCGAAGAACTCTGTGTCACGCAGGGAGCCGTCAGCCACCAGGTCAAATCGCTGGAGGCCACGCTCGGCATCAAGCTCTTCAGCCGTGAGCGCCAGCGGCTAATCCTGACAGATGCCGGTCGCGAATATCTTACCGTTGTGCGGGACGCGTTCGACCGGATCGACGCGGGCACCGAGCGCGTCGTGCAGCGTCAAAACGCCGGAGCTCTAACCGTCAGCACGTCGCCGGATTTCGCTGCAAAGTGGCTGGTCAATCGACTGGGCCGCTTTGCCGAGGCGCATCCGGCCATCGATCTACGGGTCTCCGCAACGATGCATCATGTCGACTTTGCCCGCGAGGATGTCGACGTTGCGGTCAGGCACGGCGCTGGCAATTGGGATGGACTCGACGCCGTCCGCCTGTGCTCCGAAGAGCTTTTTCCAGTCTGCAGCCCCAAGCTCATGTCCGGACGTAACCGCATCACAAAACCGGCTGACCTGCTGAAATTTCCCCTGCTGCATCTCGACGACTGGAAGGCCTGGTCGAAGTGGCTTAGTTCCGCCGGCATCTCCGATTTCAAAATGCCCCGCGGTCCAGCGCTCAATCGCGCGAGCATGCTGATCGATGCCGCCATTGATGGACAAGGGATTGCACTTGCACGTACGGCACTCGCTGCCTGGGATCTCATCAACGGCCGCCTTGCAAGGCCGTTCGATCTTGGATTGAGATTGTCTAATACGTATTGGATCGTCTGCCCCAAGGCTACCGCGGCAAAACCAAAGATAACGACATTTCGTGCATGGCTGCTGGCCGAGGCCGCCGACGACGCCCGTCGTCTTAAGATGTTTCCTTCGAAATAGTTTATCCGTTGTAGGTTCCAGCAGCCACCACATGTGCGCCTTCCGACACGGCGACTCCTTGAGCTACGGTGTCGCGCACGACATGTCCGCTGGCCGGGCGGCTGGGAGATACTAATGATGCCTTCCCTTGACACCGCTGTAATCATACTCGCTGGGATTGCGTTGTTCGCGGCCTTTGTAAATGGTGCCATTGGCTACGGGTTCTCGTCGCTCACGGTGCCAATTGCGCTCATTTTTTATACAAATCGAATCCTGAATCCCGCCATCATTTTGATCGAAGTCTTCCTTAACTTATACGTTCTGTTCATCAATCGGGACGGCGTTCCCGCAGTATGGAAGCGGGTGTTTCCCATTCTCGTCGGACTGCTGCCCGGTATAGCCGTTGGAGCGTTCGTTCTTGCTTCGCTTCATCCCGGATGGATCAAATTCGGCACCTACACGGTAATTCTGCCTCTCATCCTGACCCAGGCAGCCGGTTGGCGGAGGCCGATTCGGTCGACATGGCTGATCGGTCTCCCTTTCGGGACGGCGCTGGGGATCCTTTATTCGGTAACGACTATCTCAGGACCGCCCTTGGCGATTCTGTTCAATAACCAAGGCTTGGTCAAAAATGAGTTTCGGGCCGGTCTCGCGTTGGTTCGTGTTGCTGAGTCGAGTGTGACCGCGATCGTGTATTACCAGCTTGGCCTGTTTATAGCCGAAAGCGAAAACCTCCTATTGGTATTTATTCCTTGCGTTGTAGTTGGAGTGCCGCTTGGCGTCTATCTCATCCGGCGGCTGGATGCCGAGACCTTTCGCCGGATATGCATGAGCTTTGATGCATGGGTGGTCGGATTTGGTCTCTCCAGGGTGTTGATTGATCTGAATTTGATGGAGAGCCCGTGGGCCTACAGCGTCATGATGGTCACCATCTTGATAGACGCCTACTTGTTGTACGTCTTCTTCACAGTACAGAAAGCGCTTCAAAGCGCGCGAACGACGACCGCTATTGATATTCGATGACGCTGTGAATGGGTTAAGGCTCGGTATGCAGACCGTCCCGGTGCATGCATTTCCTAGGGTAGATATCCGGATGCGCAGTACCACCCCGTGCCGCCACCAACAACTGGCGTAAAGCCATCGCGGCACGAGGGTTTTGTTGTATACAGATAGAGGAAACAAGCCACGATCGTTAGCGATATAATCCAGCAAGTCCGCGACTCCATCCACGCTTCTCCTGTGCTGCTCCAGCGATTTCTACTTCGTCTCACCGTAGGTCACGTCGTCAAACAGCGTAACGCTGTCGGCTTTGGTCCACAGCCCTACCTTGCCGGCATCGGTGAAAGTTGAATCCTCTACCTCGAACAGTTGTTTGCCGTCATAGGACACGCTGAAGCGCGTCGCTTTGAAGTCGATACGCAAGCTGTGCCAGGTGTTGGCCGGAACCTTGATATCGGTTCCGTAACCACCCTTGCGGCCAACGATGTCGAGCGGGCTGCGGACGCCGTCGACGGTCCTGTAGAGAACGACATTGTCCTCAAGGGCGTTGGCGCGCGTCACATAGTAATTGTTCGCGTCTTTGGCACGCCAGACGATGCCGGCTGCGCGATCTTGGGAGCCGACGACGGCTTTGAATTTGATCTCAACAAAGCCATCCTTGATGCTGGTGTCGTTCTTGAGAAGCAGTGGATAGGTCGCTCGGCCCGATTGCTTGAGCACTTTTGATTTTGACGGCGCCGTCTCGTCGCTTTCAACCGTCCATTTTGGATCGCCCGACCCTGTTAGGGTGGCCGTCCAACCTTCAGGTGCGACACCGACCTGGGTGCTCTCGAAACTGATCGCGCGGTTCGACATGTCATTCACTCCCAGGAGGACAAAAAATGTAACTGCAATAATGGCTCTGTGGCGTTGGGGATAGGGCATTTGCCCGGGCTCCTTTGAGATCGGGAATTCCGGTGTGCATCAATCGAGAGATCCGATTTTAAGGCTTTCGAACAAGGTCATGCTGTCGGCCCGAGTCCACAAGCCAACTTTGCCGGGGCCCGGAAACCTCCTGTCAGTCGCGACAAAAAGCTCCCTGTCATCGAAAAATACCGTGAGGCGGTCGTCTCTCGCCGCGATTCCAAGCGTGTGCCAGGCTTGGCCCATCACATTGACCTCCATACAGCCGATCATCTGCCACCTTCGGGCGACGATACGGTAAAGGATCACGTTATTTTCGTGCGCGTTGGCACGTACAGCGTAGTAATCATCGGGCGATCTATACCGCACGAATATACCGGCGACCTGCTCGATTTTGCCGGAAATGGTCATGAAGCGAGTCGATACGTAGACATCGCGTGCCGAAAAGGGACGGTAAATCGCAAAGCGATTTTCAGCAGATTCGGTTTCGATCTGCGCCAATCCTCGACTGGTGTCATTTTCACTGACCAACCATTCGCCCGGCCCGCCGTCGCCTGAAGCGGCAATATCAAAATCGTCAAGCCGTTTTGCTGGATCGAACGTGATGGCATCGCCCGGGCTGCGCGATGCCGTTGTTGGACCGCATGCAAACAACAAGAATGCGCAAAGCGGCAGCAGGTATGGGAAAACGGGTGTCTTCACGGCTTTGCCCCTTTGACGAGGTGCATTGCCGGCTCAGGAGGCTCTTCCTGTGCGAACCCCATTGCACTGAGTGCAATGAGGAATCCGCGGCGTACCTCCTCCTCGTTCCGGTAATAGACGGCGATCGAAGGCTCGTCGGAGACGTCAGTCCGGCAAGGTTCGGTTTGTTCGGAACGACTTTGCCTGTCTGGAACGACGCGTTCTTCTGACCTCGCTAACGCCGCAGGCGGCGAATTGACGGCAGCCGAGGTCCGATTTGAAGCAGACCGTGAACGTAAATCGTGAGGGGGGATTGAAGGCTTTCTATCGTCCATGTGCGCATGACCTCGACAAGTCGAGCGTTGCACAGTTCTTGGACCGAAGCCTCAAGGGGAGACCGTACTTCCCCTAAGCACGTGATAATTCAGCAAAGCGACAAATGCAATAATATCTTTTGAGCCTAAACCTATAAGTGCAACCGAGCCAAGGCTAGGCGTGCGATCTCTGAGGGGGCATGGTCCGGAAACGGAAACACGGAGCTGACATTGATCTCGCAAAGCGCGTAGGTGTCTTGGCCTGTTGCGTCGCGAGGTCCATAGAGAAAGTCGGCATCCCAGATGATGGGCAGCGACCCAGCGTCGATGTCGAGTAGTTGCATCATCTGAGGTGTCCACTCCGACTCCATTTTTGTCCTGAGCACCTGAAATTCCGGCGCCGCCGCCGGATGCATGATGCGCGGGCCCGGCTGTGCCGCTTCCGAGTCCGGACCTTCGGGAGGCGGCGTGATCAGAGCCTTGATGAACTGGTGCCCGAAGCCGACGACCTTCTCCGCGCCCATGTAGCAGCGGATCATGCCGTCTGGCAGCCGGACCTGGAACGGTTGATCGACGAGGCAACCGTTTGCGAAATAAGGTTCGCACAGTCTCATGAAATCGCCGAGGCGCATATCCCGGGGGACGCTGCCGCGGGGCGCGTGCAGCACCCGGACGGTTGCGCCGTTCTGCCCGGCGAGTTCGATCTTCCACACTCCCTCGCCACCGTTGCCGCGGTTCTGCTTGAGGACCCGTGGCCCCGCCACTCGCAGGCGCTGCGGAAACTCTTCGCGAAACGCTCCGACGTCGCGATACAGATGGGTGTCCGTGCCCCAGCCCAGATGCTTGGTGCGGTAAAGAACTTCCTTCACACCCATCTTGACTATGACGTCAGGATGGGTACTGACCCACACGCCGTTCGACGCCACGTCCCGCAGCAACGCGTCGAGCACGACGCGGTCGCGCCCCTCGGAGAGGGGATCGACCCAGACCAGCACGCCGTCGCAACGCAGAAGTTGCTCGCGCACCTGATCCGCCACGTCATCGGCATAGAGCGCTGGCTCCGCTTCGATGCCGAGCGCCGCCACCGCGTCGAAAACGCGATGAAGCCTATAGTCCCGTGGCGTTGCCGCACGCCACTTCGGAGCGTCCCGGGGCCACAGTAGCGCCAGCTTGCCAGCTTCGCTTGCGTTCGCAGCGATGTCCCTCACGACTTGGCCTTGTTGGTGGGCCAGTTATGGGTTTCGCCGGTCGCGTCGCGACACCAGCGGTAGAATGCGTCGTAGAGCGTGATGCCAGCCGCGAGTTGTTCGATATCATCGTCATACATCCGTGATAGGCCGAGCGAGGCCGCCAGCAGACCCGGCGCTTCGGGTGACAGGTCGAGCTGGCCTGTGTCGGCGGCGCGCACCATAGTCGCCAGCCGCAGCAGGGGTGGCGTCGCCAGGCCGAATTCCTCGATCATCACGTCGAAGGTGCATAATTCGCCGCGATGGCTCCAGAACACGTCTTCGATGTCGAACGGAGCGGCATTGAAGCGGTCGCCGACCGCGACCACCTCGGAAGGCGCCACGAATAGAAACACCGCGTCGGGGTCAACGAATCTCCGTATGAGCCATGGACAGGCGATGCGGTCGATCTTCGGCCGCGCACGGGTCACCCAGACCGTGCGCCCCTGCGCGTCGCGGGCCGGCAACTTCGAGGCGGGTACCAGCGGCAGCTTGGCGGCCTTCCAGCCTTCAAACCCGCCCTCTAACGCTTCGGCCGCCACGTTGACGTGCCGTAGCCACGCCGCGGTTCCCTCCGAGAGCTTTTGGCCGCGCTGACAGACGACGATGGCCGAGCGCCCCGAGAGCTGATCGCCCCAATCGGCGGCGTCTTGATGGCTCCGTCTGACTGTGCCGGGAATCAGCCGCGCGTCGGCGGCAAAGTCCTCGTCGGTGCGTACGTCGATCAGGACAGGTGTCTTCGCCGTACCGATCAGGCGTGCAAGCTTGTCTGGGGATATCGATGTAAAAGATGACATGAGGGCGCCCTCGTGAAAAACGGGACGCGATACTTTGGCATGTCGCCTCGTGGGGAGATCGCAGAACCCCCATAACGTTATTACAGCGGAAGGCGCGCTGTCTGTCAATGAACGGGCGGAGCGCATAGCCTTAGCGAGCGTGACTGCGGCACCCCGCAGTCTTCACGCCGCGCGGTCCTCCTTGTCGGCACCCCGCGCAACAATCATCAGGTCGGTGTCGGGCAGGGGGCGCTGCAATGCTTTCGCTTCGTCCCACGGCGCGCGCATCCAGACGTCGCATGCCTCTTGCGTGGTCAGGATCACCGGCATGGCTTTGGGATGGATCGGCTCGACTATTGCGTTCGGTGCCGTCGTCAGGAAGCCGTAGACGAGGTGAGGGCCGGGGATCGGTTTTGACTTGGTGCCACGGTCGCCCCTGAATTCGGTCCAGATGCCAGCGAAGGCGGTCAGCGGCCGGTCGTCGTTTAAAGCGAACCACACCAGTTTCCGGCTTCGGCTCCGGCGCGTATTCGGCGAAGCTGTTGAACGGGACCAGGCAACGGCTTTCGCGCTTCAGCCAGGCCCGCCAGCGAGGTGGTGTTGCGGATATTGGTGACAGGGCGGCCCACCGGTGCATCCGTGTGCCCAGTGGCGATCCAGACCCTGACGCCGCTCGGTATCGGGATCATCGCCGGCTCAGAACATCGAGGACCTTTGCGTACGCCGGCCCTGCCGTGCGCGCCGCACCACCTTCATGGGGCCGGCATCCGCAAACCTTCACAATCGCGTCGATTTGGCGATGTCAGAGTAACTTCCGTTTTTCCCCTGATAACCGACGTTCGTCAGAGGGGTCGGCAGTCCGAAAAAGTGCGAATAACGGAAATAATAACGAAGATGCTGCGAAGCAGCACCGGAACTTTCAGACGTCTGCAAGATTAGGTCGACCGTGGGGACAAGCGATCTCCTCATGAGGCGACATGCCAAAGCATCGCGTCACGCATTTTTGCGAGGCGCTTTCGCA
>Ga0209890_10000676_pt1 | contig 15781 bp, 11 predicted proteins | sample OrgsoiDNA2013049_FD_185799 | JGI IMG/M metagenome (GOLD analysis project Ga0209890, IMG submission 185799) | Permafrost soil microbial communities from the Arctic, to analyse light accelerated degradation of dissolved organic matter (DOM) -... | ecosystem: Environmental > Terrestrial > Soil >...
CAGTATTAAGCTCACATTTCTCCCTCGGACCAGCACCACAAGTCGGACAACGGACAGCGAGTATCCGTGTTGGGCTGAGTTCTTTTTTCATGGCGTAGATATAGCATAGAAAGAATGCCCCAAACCCATGTACAGGAATGGTCAATCTTGGACAGTTCTGGCAATTACTTACCGGGAACTGTGTACTCTGTAGTACACCCTTCAGAAATAAACACATGGGGCCGCGTTTGACGTAGGGGTTTTGGCGAACCGGGCACGAGCCTCGTGCGGGTTTCGTCCGTGGAGTCCGCGATGCGGACGGTCGTGGCTGTACTCCTCGCTCCAGCGTGCGATGCTCTGCCTGGCTTGATCGAAGTTCTGGTACTCGTTGAGCCACACTTCCTCTTCTTTCAAGCTGCGATGGAACCGCTCAATGTGGCTGTTGCCTCGGGGTGTATCTTCCTCAACAACGCCACCCGCACGCCATCACCGCCCCGTATCCGCTCGCATGCGCTACAATCCGCTCAGACTCTGAATAACGAGTTGCTTGGAGGCGTATATGGAGCTCGGATTCCCGGTAGTCACCGTTGCCATCGTCATCGTCATCATCTATGCGTTGAGCTCCATCAAGATTCTGGCTGAATATGAGCGCGGCGTCATCTTCCGCCTCGGACGCCTGCAAGGCCACGCCAAGGGTCCGGGCATCATTCTGGTCTTCAGCCCGATCGACCGCATGGTGCGCATTTCACTCCGGCAGGAAGCGCTCGAAGTTCCGCCGCAGGACATCATCACCCGCGACAACGTCACCCTCAAAGTGAACGCCGTCATTTTCCTTCGCGTGATTGATCCTAATAAAGCTGTGGTGGAAGTCTCCAATTACGTCTACCAAACTTCGCAGTTTGCCCAGACTACTTTGCGCTCGGTGCTTGGCGAACAGGAACTCGACGAACTGCTGGCTCACCGCGACAAAATCAACCTGCGCCTGCAGAGCATCCTCGATACGCACACGTCGCCTTGGGGCGTGAAGGTGACCAACGTCGAAGTCAAGCAGGTGGATATGCCCGAATCCATGCTGCGCGCCATGGCCAAGCAGGCCGAGGCGGAACGCGAAAAGCGCTCGAAGATCATCCACGCCGAAGGCGAGTTCTCCGCTGCCCAGCGCCTGGTGGATGCCGCGCACCTGTTGTCCACTGAACCGGCCAGTATTCAGTTGCGCTATCTGCAGACGCTGACTGAAATTGGGGTCGAGAAAAACACTACCGTTGTGTTCCCCGTGCCGATCGATTTCTTCGCTGGCATTCAGAAGTTGCTCGGGGGCTCCCCGAAACCCTCCGCGCCGGCAGGAAGCTAGAGGGCAACTCTACTAAACATGGCCACGGCGCAACAGGATACGGAGATCATCCTCGGCACTGGCCGCATGCTGGCCATTTTTTTCGGCTTCGTTTTGGTCTGTGCGTTCTTCTTTGCGATCGGCTTTTCGCTGGGCAGAAGAACCACCATCTCAGACGCGGGGAGCTCGCTGAGCGCTCCTGCTGGAGTTCCAGCGACGGTCGTTCGGCCATCGGCGGCAAAGAACGGAACTCCCCAGCCAACGCCGCAGTCGGGCGATTTTAGCTTTTACAAGGCCGTAGGCGAGAAGAATACCGACGCCGCGCTCACGCCGCGGGATACGAAGGCACAACCAACGGCCTCAACCGCAGAAGCGCCGGCACCGTCCGCGACAGATGTCGCAACTGCAGCACCTTCGAGCGGCGGTTACTACGTACAGGTCGCCGCGGTGAGCCGGCAGGAAGACGCCGAAGCACTCGTCGAGGCTCTAAAGAAGAAGCAGTATCCAGCTTTCACAGCTAACAATACGGCCGCTGACAAGTTCTATCACGTTCAGGTCGGACCCTACCCCAACCTGAAAGAGGCCGAGGCCTTGCGAGCCCGCCTCATCGGCGACGGCTACAACCCGATTGTGAAAAAATAGATCATGGCTGACGCCGCTTCCAATCTGGACCGCTTCCTGCACGCCATTGCCGACCCCACTCGCCGCCGCATTCTGCGCGCGCTCAAGGAAAAAGGTGGATGCTCGATCGACAAGGAAACCGGTCTTTGTGCCGCCGATATCGAGCGGCGCGTAAAGTTGGCGCAGCCTACCGTGTCGCATCACATGCGAATCCTGGAAAAGGCCAGCCTGGTGGAGGCCAAGAGAGAAGGCCACTGGCGCTGGTACCGGCGTAACGAAAAACTGATCACGGAAATGATGCTGGGCTTAAAGGGACAGCTCTAGAGCGAACATTTTAAGCGCAACGGCTGCGGCTATGCGCCCGCCATGGATGCTTTTTCTTCGCCGCTCTTTTCTTTATCTTTAGTCTTCATCGCCGGGTTCCCTTCCCTCTGGCTCAGCACACGTACATGTGAGATCAGGTCCGCCACCTCGAACGGCTTAGCCAACGACGGCACGCTGCGTTCCTGGAGGAAGCTTCGCGTCTGCGGGTCGGTCGCGGTGGAAAACGTCAGGAGCAGCCCTTTCTCCAGACCGGGGCAGTTTTTCGCGATCCAGTCGTACATTTCCTGCGGGCTGCACCCGCCGGGCATACGACCATTCATCACGATCACGTCGAAAGAGCCATTACGGAGCTGGTGCTGCGTGTCCTCCACGCTCATGGAAATAGCGACTTCGGCTCCCGCACCGACTAACACGTCACGTTCAAATTCCAGCACCGCTTCTTCGTCTTCGACGAGGAGTACGTGCCCTGCGAGCACCGATTCGCGCCGTGGCGAGACCGCTGCCTCGGGCAGCGCTGGTTTCTCGCTCGCCAGCAAACGAACTTCAATCGTCGCCCCACCCTCTTCCCTGTTGCGCGCCACGATTTCCCCGCCATGTTCCTTGACGATCCCATAGCATATACTCAGCCCCAGACCGGTACCCTTGCCCACCGACTTGGTGGTATAGAAGGGATCAAAAATCCGGCTGGGATCCTTGATTCCAGGACCGCTGTCATCGAATTCGACACAGACGAAGGCGTCTTTCTTGAACACGCGCACTTTCAATACGCCGCTGCCTTCACCCTCTACCATCGCATCGAGCGCGTTGTTGATAATGTTCAGAAAGACTTGCTCCAACTGATGCGGATCGGCCACTACCGAGGGCAGGTCCTCGGGGATTTCGCGTTCCAGCGAAACGTTGTTGACCTTCAAATCGTATTCGCGCAGCGTGAGTGACTCTTCCAGAACCTTGCACAGGTCCACTTCCTGCTTCTGCGGCTTGCGCTGGCGCGCGAAAGAAAGCAGATTCTGTACTACCCGATGCGTTCGCTGGGCCTGCTTGAACAGTTTGCGCACATAGTCGGCCGAACGGTGATCCAGGCCCGCACCTTCCAGCAACTGCGCGTATCCCAAGATTGCGGTCAGGGGATTGTTCAGCTCGTGCGCCACGCCAGAAATCAATTGGCCGACGGCTGACATCTTCTCACTCTGCAGCAGTTGCTCCTGCGTCCGCCGCAAGTCTTCGTAGGCTCGGCAAGTCTCCTCGTAGAGCTGCACCTTTTCGATCGTAGTCGCCAGTTGCCGGCTGATCGCGACCAGCAGATTTTCATCGTTACTGGAATAGTGTCGGTCTTCCTTGCTGGCAATCCCCATGATGCCGATGGGTTTGTCTTTGCTCCAGAGCACAACCCATATCCAGTAAGGCAAGCGGTCGGCACACACAAACTCCACCACCGCCGGCGGCAAGTGCGGCAGAAAATCCTGGGTCACCACTTCCGCTCGCGAGCGCATCACCAGATCGCCCAGACCTTCCGGAAAGAGGACTTCGGACATGCGCACGCGCGCCTCGCTGCGCGGGCCCCAACCTGCCCGCCGCCGGTAGGTGCCTTCCGGCTCCGCTGCCAGGTACACCGAACCGGTCTCCGCGCCAAACAGCGAGATCACCTGGCGCAGCGTCAGGTTCAGGATTTCATCCAGATCAAACGACTGCGTCGCGATGACTGCCATCGCGTTGAGCGCGTTCAACTCGCGATTGCGCCGCCGCATCTCGTCTTCCGAGCGTTTCTTTTCCGTGATATCGAGAACGAAACCCTGATAGCGCTCAATGTGTCCGCCCGAATCGCGCGTGGCAAAACAGCTCTGCGCGACCACCAGCAGCGTGCCATCCTTGCGCCGCACCGTTATTTCAAAGTTGCGCACGTAGTTGTGCGCCTCAATTTCCTTGCGGAAAGCTTCTCGCTCGTCGGGAACCGAGTGCAGCACGCTGCCCATGTCGAGCGCCATCAATTCGTCGCGGCTGGCATAGCCGAGCATGGTGACAAAGGCGTCGTTGCAGTCAAGCAGCTCGCCATCCGGCGTGGCTACGAACACGCCTTCCTGCACCTGCTCAAACAACATGCGATACTTTTCTTCCGCCACCTGACGTGCGGTCGTATCGTGCACCACATGGATGGTGCCCTTTAGTTGGCTGCCCTGCTCCGCGTACGATGAGGTCGAAACCACCGACTGCCCGCCGAAACACGGATCCATTCCATCGGTCAGTCCGGAGCCGCGCTCGCAATACGGGCATCCGCTCCAGTCGCGTTTTTGCGGTAGAACCTCTTCACACAGATTCCCCAATACATCGGCCGGCGCCTGTTCCAGCCGCTGCAGCAGAGCTTGATTGGTCTTGAGGATGCGGAAGTCCGCGTCGTGCGCCAGAATCAGATCCTGGATGGAATCGAAGGTATTCATCCACTGCCGCTGCGACCGCAGCACCTGCTCCAGCAACCGCAGATTCTCCACCGCAATACCAATCGTCTGCGCCGCCGTTTCCAGAAACTCCAGTTCTTCCCGGGGGTGGCGCCGGCTGCTTGAGCAGCCGAGCGAGAGCATGCCGATCAACGACTTCTTGCCCACGAGCGGCAGCCGGACGACTTGATGAATGCCGTGCTTCCCGAGTTCTTTCCGCTCCGGCCCTGACATCTCCGAGCGTTTCGTCACCACCGCCCGGTTTTCCTGGAGGACGCGGGCCAGCGCTTCATCCGTTCCGATTTGCCCCATGGCTCGCAGAAATTCCGGGGAGAGGCCAGCGTGCTGCGTGGGTACGAGATCGTCACCTTCGATCAACTGGAACCACGCTGCCTTTGCCCCCACCACGGTTTTCAGTTTCTCCAGCGCTGTCTGCATCATCGGCGCATGATTCTGGCCGCGCGCAATCGTAGCCGTCAACTCGTTCAGCACCGCCAGCCGGCGCATGCGCAGCCGCGAGTCGTCCAGCACCACCAGCAGGATACTCGAACCGAACAGCACTTCCGCCAACAGGTAGCCTTCAGGCGGAATGCGACTGGTAAATGGAGGCCAGTTGAGATTCAAGGTCAGCAGCCCGGCGGCGAACAGCAGAGGCCCCAGCCCAATCCGCCCGAATCGATAGCGCAAAAGTTCGATGGCGGCCACGGCCGCAATTAGCCGACATGCTACATCCAACCCCTGCCCAACGATTTTCGCATCGGGAAAATATAGCGGCTGCATGGCGGCGCAGACTATCATCACCCACGCGACCGCCACCAACGCGGTTAACGCTCGCCGCGCCTGCGCCGATATCAGCGCCGCCGCCGCAAATAGCCCCATCGCCAACACAAAGTCTGCCCGCGCGAATGCGGCCATCGCCTTCGACGCCGCGTGCAACTCGCCCGCGCCGGTTACCCAAAGAAACGCTCCATAGGCAATCCAGCCTGCTCCCCACGCCAGCAGATATCGTTCCCGAAAAACCCGGAAGAAAACCAGACTGACCACCACCACGATCAGGGCAGCGGTTTCCCGTGCCGTCAACCATGGGACGGTCAACATGCCAACCGAATTCCCAAATAGTCCGGCAGGATCCATAGACAAGCGCACGAACACCTAACCTTCTAGATACCACGCGCGGCCCCCATCGTTACCGGATTTCCGTGTCCAGTTGGTTACTTTCGGAATGTGAAGTCGTGGCCTAGAATGAACAATACAATCACTTAGCGCCATGCCTAATGACCGCATTCTCGTGGTGGACGACGAGGAAACAATCCGCGAGATTGTTTCCTCCATGCTCAGCGGAGCCCATTTTCAGACTCGCCAGGCCGCCAGTGGCATCGAAGCCCTCTCGATTCTGGAGTCGGGCGACGAATTTGATCTCGTGCTTTCCGACCTAATGATGGCTGAAATGGATGGGATTGCCCTTTTGGAACGCGCCAAGGAGCGCTTCCCCGATGTGCCGATCGTGATGGTCACCGCGGTCCACGACATTCAGGTCGCGCTGCAGGCCTTGCGCAATGGGGCGTACGACTACCTGCTCAAACCTTTCGAGCGAGAACAATTGCTGGCCACGGTTCGCCGTGCCCTTGAGCACCGCCGCCTCAAGCACGAAAACGATGCTTATCGAACCAACCTCGAGGCGCTCGTTGCCGCCCGTACGCAGCAATGGAAAACCGCGCTTTCCAACTTGGAGAAGTCCTACGACATCACGCTCGAAGCCCTGGGCGATGCGCTTGACCTCAAAGACGCCGAGACCGAAGGCCACTCCCGGCGCGTCACCGCATTCACCATCGCCATTGCGCGAAAAATGGGCCTGCCCAAAGAAGATATCAATGTCATCGCCCGCGGAGCTTTCCTGCACGACATCGGCAAGATGGCCATTCCGGACGACATCCTGCGCAAGCCCGGCAAGCTCACGGACGACGAAATGGCCATCATGAAGGAACACTGCTACCGGGGCTACAAAATCATCTCCCGAATTCCTTTTCTAGCGGAGGCTGCCGAAATCGTTTACTCCCACCAGGAGCGCTACGACGGACTCGGCTATCCGCGTGGCCTGAAGGGCGAAGAAATCCCTCTCGGTGCGCGCATGTTCTCGATCGCCGACACTCTCGACGCCATGACCTCCGACCGCGTTTACCGCCCCGCACAATCATTTGCGGCGGCCCGCAAGGAAATCGAACTCTGGTCCGGTCGCCAGTTCGATCCCCAGATCGTCAAGGTATTTCTCGAAATGCCCGACAATATCTGGCAAGACCTGCGGAAAGACATCAATGGGCAGAACCCGAATGGGCCGAGCCTGTCTTTCCCGAAGATTTAGCTACCGACACCACTGGCTGCGAGTGGCAGCGTCGATCTTTCCCGCCAAAGCCAGGCATCGTTTTACCCGGATTGCCTCATCCAACCCAACAGTGAAGTCAATCCAAACGGCCCCTACCACGGCGGTGTTCTGTCGTGCTGGGTGGATGAACCGGTGCCCGCCAGAATGTGCCTGTTTCGCATCTGGCGGGCAGATCCGGTTGGTTTTGGTTCGCCACAACGCCCTGACCCTCAACTTCCCGGTAAAGACGCCGCTCCGAGGAGTTCTCACCCCAGAACGTGACCGTCACCGCGCATGTGAACGCTATGTTTGTCTTGAAATAGTTCGTGTGGCGCGGACACTCTTGTCCACGAGCGCTTATCTACGAACGATGCGCAAAATATCGAAGAGAAACTACGCTTGCTGCCGGAGAGCCGGGCGTCGCCGGACGGACGAGGCACCCGTCCCTCCAGCGTACTCATCACGCGATCGCGGCACTAGTCGCTGTTGCGAACGATAACTTCACGTCGTGAGGAAATCCGGCTCGCATCCACCGTCACTTCCCGCTGGATCTCCATCTCGATCGACGTTCCCGGCTCCAGCCTCACGTCAGCACCCCGCGAGAGCATTCCGATCGCCAGCCCGGCAACTCCTCCAACTCCCGCACCGATGCCGGCTCCCTTACCCCCGTTAGTTACCGCGCCGATCACCGCTCCCGTGCCTGCCCCCTCGGCGGCCGACTTAGCCTTCCTTCCGGTCTCGCTATCCTGGCGAATCGTTCCTTCCGAATCTTTCATCGTGGTCTTCTCCGCCCCGGGCGTGTTCTCCACCGAGCCGCCGAGCATCACTGTATAGCCACTGGGATAAATCATCGAAGTGAAGTGGATCAGCAGTTCGGCGCGCCCCTTTACGTGTCCACCACGCTTGGCGCGCTCGATCTTCCCCTGGATGTAAGTCCCCGCCGGAATCACGACCCGCTCGTTGACCACAAACGGAAAGGTAGTCTCCGCGTATACCGGGTCCCCATCCTTAGCTGTCTTGGTCGAAATCGCCTGCTTCAGCGATAGTGGAACCCTGGTTCCCGCTGGAATGGTTAGCATAGGCTTCCCAGACTCCACCGAAGGCACAGCCGGAGTCGGCGCTAACGACGTCTGGGTCACCGCGATTCCCGCCAGCAGCAAAACCGACACACAAGCAGCACTGATCTTCATCGAACGCAGACCTCTTCAGGATAGTTTAGCAACACGTTTGCAATGTCAGATGCGCCCAAGAGACTATTGAGTTAGCTGAGAAACGTTAGCCGAGAACCGGCTATAAGACTTGCGCAGGGACGGCCGCCACCCTCGGCTGTTCGCTTACCCGCCACTTCTCCGAGTCCGGTTCTCGATCACATTGCCCATGAACTGCGACTGCAGTTTCTGCGCGCAGCCCTCGCCGCAAACATGCATCGCGCCTTCCTGCACGGCCATTTTTTCGTCCCACGGCGCCAGATGCATCACCGGCACCTCGTAATCTCCAAACGAGCTCCACATCACCCACCAGCGGTCGCTCGCGCCTTTTAGCACACCGCAATTCGGGCCGGCGCAACGGTAAAACGGACTCGGAATGAGAAGTAAATTATCGGTCATGGCCTACCTGCGTACCCCGGGTCATTGTAGCTGAGGAGTTCGCGCGGGGCCATGGGTTTCAGACCATTTCCTGGTACATGCGTTGTAGGGGGATGCGGCCGTTACTTGTACAGTAAATACTTTTCCCGCAGGCGCACAAAGCCTTGCAGCCGCTCCTGCCAGTCCTCGGCAATGCGTCTCGGATCCTCTCCCGCCCTGATCGCATCGAACACCGACTGATTCACCAGCAGGTCCGTCATCCGCTCCAGTTTAAAGTCGTTCGGATACAGTTTGTGCAGCGCCGACGCCAGTTCGATCCCCAATTCTGGCGAATCCAGAGTATTTCGATCCAGCACAATGAGGTTCACACCTTCACACCGTTCCTCCGCAAAGTTACTCGATGACGGAGTAAAAGCAATCGGGACGAAGCGCACACTCTGAATCGCGCGCCCATTCAGGTAAGCCGCTAGTTCCCTGCTCTTGATCCAAGGTGCGCCCACCACTTCGAACGGCGTATCCGTCCCCCGCCCGACCGAGACATTTGTCCCTTCAATCATCGCCACGCCCGGATAGAGCGTCGCCTCGGTCAAATCCCGCAAATTAGGCGAAGTGTTGACCCACGCGAGGCCCGTCGAATCGAACCAGTCTCCCGGCTGCCAACCCTCCATCGCGACCACCGCGAGCCGCGCCCCGATGTGCCGCTCGCCATTAAACATTTTCGCCAGCTCACCCAAAGTCATTCCGTGGCGTGGCGGGACAGGAAAGTAGTTCGTAAAATTCTCCCGCCCTTGATCGGACACCGGACCCTGCACAAACGACCCGGTAATCGGATTCGGCCGATCTAGAATGACCACTTCAATCCCTGCCTGTGCAGCCGCTTCCAGAAAATAACCCGTTGTAGTCTCGTAGGTATAAAAACGCGCGCCCGCATCCGCCAGATCGATTACCACCGCATCCAGCCGCTTCAGCACATCAAGCGGCGGACGGCGGGCCGCGTCCCTCGCCCCGTACACGCTGTAGACTGCAACTCCGGTCGCCGCGTCCCTTGTATTTTTGACGTCGGTCGTGTCCAGCGTCCCCGTCACTCCATGTTCTGGACTGAAAATAGCATCCAGGGAAACGCCTGGCACCTTCGCCAGGACGTCGATCGTCCGCCGCCCTTCCGAGTCCATGCCAGTCTGATTCGTCAGCAGTCCAATATTTCGCGGAGCCCCGCCTCGGGCAGGATGCAGCGCCGCAAACTTGGTTTCTTCGAGGACGTCGATTCCCGTCTTCACCGTGCCATTCCGCACCGCCAGTTTGCGCGCCCCGCTCTGCATTTCGTTGTAGCCGGTGATGGTCGCCACCCGCATCTTCTCCGCTTCGGCCGGATCGAGCGCCAGCGCCGCTGCCACTGCCGTTGCCACCTTCGTCCGCAGCGACACCGCGCTTCCCTTCTCCTTGGCCGGCACCACGTTCATGTGCACGGCATTGGCCATGAGCACGATATAAGTCTTCGTCGCCGGATCAATCCACAACGAAGTCCCTGTGAATCCCGTATGTCCGTAACCACCCACCGGCAACAGTTCTCCGCGGTTGGTAGAAAAAGGAGAATCGATGTCCCATCCAAATCCCCGCACCGCCGTCCCATTCACGGGCTGCTGTGGTGCGGTCATCTTCGCGATCGTCGCCGGAGTCAGCACGTCGCGCCCGCCGTCCAGCAAAGCCTGCGCAAAAATCGCCAGATCGTCCACGGTAGAAAATACTCCCGCATGCCCCGCCACTCCGCCCATCCGGCGAGCCGTAGGATCGTGCACCAATCCGCGTAGCAAGTGATGGTTCTCATCCTCCTCGGTCGGAGCAATTCGCGGCTCCCACGCTCGCGGAGGGCCGAACCGGGTCTCCTTCATCGCCAGCGGCCCAAATATATGCTTCGCCGCGTATTCATCGAGCGACTCGCCCGAAAGCCGCTCCACCAGCGCTCCCAATACGATGAAATTAATGTCGCTGTAGACGAACGCCGAACCTGGGGACCGGTCGGGCGCGACTTCAATTGCCAAGCGATACGCGGTGTCCTTGCCTTCCCACTTCTTGCCCAGTTCGAGATCTTCGGGCAGGCCCGAGTAGTGCACCAGCAACTGCCGAATCGTAATATCCTGTTTCCCATTCTGCCCAAACTCGGGAAGATACTTCGCGACCGGGTCGCTCATACGAAACTTGCCGTGCTCCCAAAGCTGCATGATCGCCGTGGTCGTCGCGAGGACCTTCGTAAGCGAGGCACAGTCAAACACCGTATCGAGCGTCATCGCCTCCCGCCGAGGTTCAAGCGCGCGGCTGCCATACGCCTTGCGATAAACCACCTGCCCGTCATGCCCGACCACGAGCACCGCTCCAGGAATTTGGCCCTGCGTGATGGCTTCGTTGATGATGGGATCGAGAACGGAGAGGCGCGAATCAAGCGAAGTCTCGGAGAACGCGGCGGCAGAAAACAGGAGAGCGAAGAACAGCAGAGTTTTCGGTAAGTGTTTCACGTCTGCTGTGACTCTACATGACCCCGGAGATGCTGCTCAAGGCTGAACGTTACAAACGATGCTCTCGAAGTAACTCCCCGTTTGCCTCCATCCGCCGCGTTTGCTATAACCCCATCAGTTCACAAAACACCCTTGAACCTGACGCTGCCCAATCGAGAGTCTGGATTTTCCTTCCTCGTGCGCAATTTCGTCGCGCAGGATGATCGCTTTCGCGACGCTTTCCACATCCTGGAAAAGGCCATCGCCGCCCGCGTCTTCCCCGCCGGCTCGCTCGCGGTCACCTTCCGCGGAGAGCTCGTAGCCCACAAGGCCCTCGGCCGCTTCACATACGATCCGGCTTCTCCCGGAGTCACCACCGCGAGCCTCTTCGATCTCGCATCGCTCACCAAAGTCCTCGCCACAACAGCCATGGCCATGATCATCTACGAGCGCGGACTGCTCGACCTCGAAGCCCCGGTCACCGCCATCATCCCCGAATTCGCCGATAATGACGCTCGCCGCGAAGTCACTCTACGCATGCTGCTCGCCCATTCTTCCGGCTTGCCGGCTTACGAAAAGCTTTTCCTGCACGCCCAGGCTCGCGAGCGCCTCTTGCAAGCCGCCTTCGCCACCCCGCTCACCGCCTCCCCCGGCAGACGCGCCGAATACAGCGACATCGGTTTCATCATTCTTGGCGTCGTCCTCGAACGCCTGGCCGACGAATCCCTCGACGCATTCTGCCAGCGCGAAATCTTCGGTCCTCTCGGCATGACGCACACGACCTTCAATCCTACGCAAGCATTGAAGGACTCCATCGCGCCAACCGCCGAGGACCACACCTTCCGCCACCGGATCATCCAGGGCGAGGTACAAGACGAAAACGCGAGCGTCCTCGGAGGCATTGCCGGACACGCCGGCCTGTTCTCCACCGCCGAAGATCTGGCGATCTTCGCCCACGCCATGCTCAACGGCGGACACCCCATCCTCCGCTCCTCAACCGTCGAACTCTTTACGCGCCGGGAATGCGTCCCCGAAGGCACTTCCCGAGCGCTCGGCTGGGACACGCCGTCGGCGCCCTCGCAATCCGGAAAATACTTCTCGTCGCGTTCCTTCGGACACCTCGGTTACACCGGCGCGTCGCTGTGGATAGACCCAGACCGCCAACTTTCGATAACTTTGCTAACCAACCGCACTTGGCCTGACTGCCAGAACCACACAATCAAACAGGTGCGCCCAGCGTTTCACGACGCCGTGTTGGAAGCTTTGGGGGAGCAATCTTGAGACGCAAAGCGTCGAACCGCGAAGCAGAACGCGTAGAACTCCGCCGCCTCGGTACTGAGAAATCGAACCGCGCCTCCGCCGATCTCGATCGCAAGTCGGCGCTCGAAATCGCTCGCATCATCAACCGTGAAGATGCCAAGGTCGCTGCCGCCGTGAAGGGCGCTCTCCCGCAAATCGCGCAGGCGATCGATCTGATCGCCGCGGCCCTCTCCCAAGGCGGGCGACTCATCTACATAGGCACCGGCACCAGCGGACGCATCGCCGCCCTTGACGCCGTCGAATGTCCGCCCACCTTTGACGTCGGCCCGCGCATGGTGCAATTCATCATCGCCGGCGGCCCCAAAGCGCTAGGCGCAGCCGTGGAGGCCGACGAAGACTCCCGCGAGCTAGGCCGCAAAGCCATCGCGAAGAAGAAGCCCACAAAAAAAGACGTGGTCGTAGGCATCGCTGCCAGCGGACGCACTCCCTTCACCATCGCCGCCATCGAATATGCCCGCGCTCATGGCGCAAGAACCGTTGCCGTAGTCTGCAACCCGAAATCGCTGCTCGGCAAAGCCGCACACGTAGCTATCGTCGCGGACGTTGGTGCGGAAGTTGTCGCTGGTTCCACCCGTATGAAAGCTGGCACCGCGCAGAAGATGATCCTGAACATGCTCACGACTGGCGCGATGACTCGTCTTGGCTACATTTACGGCAACCTCATGGTCAACCTCCATACGAAGAACGAGAAATTGGTCGAACGCGGAGTGGGCATCCTGGAAACAGCCGCCGGACTCAATCACCTGGCAGCGCGGAAATTACTCGCCGCCGCAGGAGGTCGCGTTCCGGTAGCTCTGGTAATGGCCAAGGCTGGGGTCAGCCGCGCGCTCGCTACCGATGCCCTCAAGAAGTCAACTGGCCGGGTCCGCCAAGCTATCGCAATTGCGAAGCCCCAGTAGGAACCGGTTGAGCGGCTTGATGGCTTGTATTCGAGGAAGTTACAAACGGAACTCCTGCGTGCAATTCAACGTCCCAAGCCATCGCATTGCCCGATAGAATATTCGCAGCACCCCCGCAACAGTCGTCGAGGGGCATTCTCAGAAAGTCGTCACGACATGGATAAGCTAGTAATCCGCGGTGGCAACCCGCTCCTCGGTACGGTCCGCATCAGTGGTGCGAAGAACGCCGCTCTGCCTTGCATGGCGGCCGCTCTGCTCACCGATGAACCGGTGATTCTCGAAAATATCCCGCAGGTGCGCGACATCGAGACCACGCGCAAGCTCCTGGCCGCCATGGGCGCCGAAGTCGAACTCGGCTACGGACGCGCCCAGCACCGCACAACAATTTGCGCGCGCTCGCTCGCCGCCCCGGAAGCGTCCTATGAACTGGTCAAGACCATGCGGGCCTCCACGCTCGTTCTCGGACCGCTTGTAGCCCGCTGTGGCCGCGCCCGCGTTTCCCTGCCCGGCGGATGCGCCATCGGCGCCCGCCCCATCGACCTGCATATCAAAGGTCTGGAGCGTCTGGGCGCTAAGATCACGCAGGAGCATGGCTACGTCGAGGCCGTCACCGACCGCCTCCGTGGCGCCGAAATTGTTTTCGACAAAATTACCGTCACCGGCACCGAGGATCTACTCATGGCAGCCACGCTGGCCGATGGCGAGACCATTATGCGGAACTGCGCCCGTGAACCGGAAGTCGCAGACCTCGCCGCGCTGCTCAACGCCATGGGCGCCAATATCCAGGGTGCCGGCACGTCCCTGATCCGCGTCAAAGGCGTCACTAAACTCCACGGTGCCCGGCACCGCATCATCCCCGACCGCATCGAAGCCGGAACCTTCATCGTCGCCGGAGCTCTCACCGGTGGCGACCTCAACGTCGCTGGATGCGATCCCGCGCACCTTACCGCCATCCTGCAGAAGCTCGCGGAAACTGGCGTGAAGACTGTGGTGAAGGCCGACTCCGTCCGCGTTATGGGCGATCAACCGCTCCAGGCAGCCGACATGAACACCGAAGAATATCCCGGCTTCCCCACCGACATGCAGGCGCAATACATGGCGCTCACCACGCAGGCCGCGGGCACGTCGATCATTACGGAGAATATTTTCGAGAACCGCTTCATGCACGCGCAGGAACTGGTCCGCATGGGTGCCAACATCAAGATCGAAGGCCGCCGCGCTATTGTCCACGGCGGAACTCCGCTGAGCGCCGCCGCCGTCCTCGCCTCGGACCTGCGCGCCTCCGCCTCGCTCGTGCTTGCCGCCCTGGTGGCCGATGGCGAGACCATCATCGACCGCGTCTACCACCTCGACCGCGGCTACGAGCACATCGAAGAAAAACTGAAGGCGGTCGGTGCCGAAATCCGCCGCGTCGGCAACATCTTTCCAAAGCGCGCCGCCGCCCCCGCCCAATCGTAACGGGTGCTATTTACCAATTGGTACTGCGGGTAGCCCCCGTCTTCGGGCTACTCTTTCTCACGACCCTTTAATTTGTGAAATCAAGGCGATTTCACGCATTATAAAAAGGCGCCCCTTTGAGGTAGGTTTTGAGTGTGAGGCAGAACTCTACCGAAAGGAGCACCTGTAATGAGCATCAAGTATATCGGCATGGACGTTCACAAGGAAGCGATTGCGATCGCGGTGATGAACGGAGATGGGAAAGTCGAGATGGAGTCGATCATCGAAACCAAAGCGAGCACGATTGTACAGTTTCTCCTGGGGCTGCGTGGAGAGTTGCATGTGACATTTGAAGAAGGGACGTGGGCGGCTTGGTTGTATGACCTACTCAAGCCACACGTCCAGGAGTTAGTGGTGTGCAACCCGCGGAGAAACGCCCTGATGAAGGAGGGGAGCAAGAGCGACAAGATTGACGCGCGCAAGCTCGCCGATCTGCTGCGCGGGGGATATCTGCGCTCGGTCTACCATGGCGAGAACGGGCTTCGAACCTTGAAGGAACTGGCCCGCAGTTATCTGACGATCAGCAAAGATCTCACGCGAGTGATGAATCGAGTCAAGGCTCTGTATCGAAGCTGGGGGATTCCGTGTAGTGGTCAACAAGTCTACGCTCCCCGTCATCGTGCGGAGTGGTTGCAAAAGATCGGGGAAGCGGGCGTGCGTCAGAGAGCTGAGTTTTTTTATCAGCAGCTCGATGCTCTGCGAGGGTTGCGCCAAGCGGTGCGCCGGGATCTGTTGGCTGAGAGCCGGAAGCAGAGCGCCACGAAAATACTGTGCCAGATTCCGTCGATCGGTCCGATTCGAACCGCTCTGCTGATCGCGTTGATGCAGACCCCGCACCGGTTCCGTACGAAGCGGCAACTGTGGACCTACAGCGGACTGGCGATTGAGACGCACGACAGTGCGCAGTACCGGTACGTGGCCGGACAGGTGCAACGTTCCAGGAAACCA
>Ga0209890_10000677_pt1 | contig 15772 bp, 20 predicted proteins | sample OrgsoiDNA2013049_FD_185799 | JGI IMG/M metagenome (GOLD analysis project Ga0209890, IMG submission 185799) | Permafrost soil microbial communities from the Arctic, to analyse light accelerated degradation of dissolved organic matter (DOM) -... | ecosystem: Environmental > Terrestrial > Soil >...
GAGAGCACGTCACCACTGGTCAACGTCCGGTCAGGCGCCTTGGACAGGTCCCAGTCGATGATGGCGAGCACGGGGCGCGTCGACGCCGCGTTGTTGCGCAGGCAGGCCACGGCGTGCGCCGCGCTCCGAGCTGCCATGGGATGGAAGTGCCTGCCCACGAAGTGCGCGCGCAGCTGCTCGAGGGTCTCAGCGTCGTCCTCGAGGATGAGCACCTCGGCGTTGGCGCGCATCACGCGCCCTGTGCGGACACGAGCGAGGTGGCACCGCCGTGCCGTGCCAGGCGAAGCGCAACACCGTGGGACCTGAGCGACGCGACGGCGCCCCGGAAGTCACGCGCCGGTGCGAAGACAGGGCGAGGATGCCCGGCAACCAGCGCCTCCAGGCCGGCGTTCCCGGCATGGGTCCCGTCGGGCATGGTCAGGCCGCCCCCCGGCGCCAGGCGAACGCCCTCGACATCGACCAGCAGCGCCGCCTCGACCGCGGCTGCGAGGTCGGCGAATCGTTCGAAGGCGCGGGTGTGCGCAGGCAGGCCCGGCGGCGCCGGACCCTGCCAGAACACGAGGACTGGATGGAGGCTGAGGCAGCCGGACACGTCAGGCGCCAGCGTGCGGGCGTCACCGATGACCATCCATGGCCATGGAAGGCAGTCGCCTGCGGCTGCCATCATCTCCGCCGGCCGCACGTCGCACAGGGTGAGGTAGGCGCGGTCAAGGCGGTCGCGAAGGGCCACAGCGAGCTCGCCACCGCCCACCACCAGCGCTGTGCGTCCGCGCCCGTGTCGCCTGGCACGGCGCGCTTGCACCGCAAGCGCAGTGGTCATCTCGTCCGCCCCCATGACGCGAATGGTAGGGCCGACGCGGTAGCGGCCATCACCCACACTGGGCCGTGCGCACGGACAGCAGGCGGACAACCGCCCCTGACGCGGCGAGGACGCCCCCGACCTCAGATGTCGGGCGTGTCCCCGGCGTCGCTCTCGTCGACGTCGTCGAGGTAGTCGACGATCTCGGAGTCGGAGAGATCGCGAGCCCGGTGCAGGACGGCGCCGACCACCTCCACGACCTCCGGGGTCCACTCCAGGGCGGCGGCCAGCTCGAGGGCGGTCGGCTCGCGCTCGAGACGGCGCCGCAAGGCCAGCTCGGCCGCCTCGAGCAGCTTGACCTGCTCGACCAGCTGGGTATCGGCGAGCTTCTGCTCAGCCTCGCGCTTGATGACGTCGTCGAGGAACACCCCGACCACCCGAGCCACGTACGGCTCCAGCCCGGCGGCTGCCCCCCCGCGGCCGGCGTACTCGCGGATGGCGACGGCCACGGCGAGGGTGCCCTCCTGGTAGAGGTCGATGACGTCCACCCCGCGTCCGCGTCGCGCCAGCGCCGAGTCGAGGACGGTCGCCAGTTGGTGCTCGATCAGGCTCGCGCCGGCAGGTCCGGCCGGCGCGCGTCGCGCCTCGTGGAGCAGCGAGGTCAGCTCCGCATCCGTCAGCGGGCTCGATGACCGTACCTGGGCGGCGATGGCGTCGAGCTCGGTGTCGTCCGCGAACGACGAGGTCACTCGGCGCGCTTCCTGGGGACGGCGTCCCGGCCGAAGCGCGCTGCCAGCTGCTCCACCGCCCGGGCCACCTCGCGGCGAGCGGCCGGTTGGCTGGCCCTCTCGACCGCGCCGCCGAACGCACCTCCCACTGAGTACCGCGCCTCGACCCGCAGCTTGCACCCAGCTCGTGAAGGCGTCAGCTCGACGTTCACGGTGAGGTCGAGTCCCTCCTCGAGAACCAAAACCATCAGGTGCGGCTCCTCGACCGTCTTGACCATGAGGACGCCGCGCAGGTGGCGGCCGACCAGACCCGCCTCGACCTCGAAACGGGCGCCCACGCCACGCGCCGGGCCGCCGACGTGGCGGACGCCACGGACCGCCGGCAGCCAGTCTGCGTTGGAGATGTCGCTGACGACATCGAACGCCTCCTTGGCAGGGACGGGCAGGGTGGCGGTGGCGCTCGCCTCGATCATGGCCGCTCCCTCAGTACATCACCGTGGCGTACTCGCCACGTTGCTCGAATCCCACGCGACGGTACACGCGCAGTGCCGCCTCGTTGAACCCGTTCAGGTACAGGGTCACCAGGGGCACCGCGTCCAGGAGCATGCTGCAGAGCGCGGTCATTCCCGCGGTGCCCACCCCGCGTCCACGCCGCGAGGGGGCGGTGAAGACCCCCTGCACCTGCACGACGTCAGGTGTCCAGGCACTCAGCTCCGCCTTGAACACCACGTCGCCGTGCTCGATCCACGCCCAGCTCCAGCCGCGGTCGACCAGCTGGGTCATGCGCGTCCGCCACGCCGACGCGTCCGGCGGGGCGGTGTCGCGACTCATCTCCTCGCGATGCATCATCGCTGCGGCAACGGAGAGCGCGTCGACGTCGCGCCGAGTGGCGCGCCGCAGCGGGGCCGGTGGGAGAACACGCAGGCGGCGGCGGTCGATCTCCATGACGGGCTGCGGATCGCGGACCTCGCGCGCCGGCCGGCGGTGCTCGTTGCAGCGGTGCAGGGCGAGCACCGCTTCGCGCGGCCCCACGAGCAGGTGCGGAGGTGTGTGCGTGCGTGTGGCATCGGCGAGGCGGGGCGCATCTTCGGGATCGGGCACGCATGGGACGGTGAGCGGACCCGCCAGCACGGCGGCTCGCAACTCTCCGCCATCGGAGACGCACCACCACGGCGCGGCAGTGCCGAGCAGGCGCAGCTCGCTGCGCAGGTAGACGTTGTGGACCGGATCGGCGTCGAGCAACCGCTCCAGCGCCTCCGCCTCGGTGGGACCGACTCTCCCGACGGTCAGCTGGGTCACGCCGCGATTGTGGCGCGTGCCACGCCCCTCACAGCGGCCCAGTCCGGGTGGCCGCGGTGCGGCACTAGACTTCGGTCTCCAACGTGGCATCATCAGGAGGCGTCCCCCTGACCCAGGCCCGCCCCGCTGCGTTCGTCGCGACCTTGCTCTGCGGGTGGCTCGCCGCCTGCGGCACCCCCGCCCCCGCGTCGTCGGGCGAGGCGTCGACCCTGGCAGCGACGGCCGCGCCGCGGTCGCCGACGTCCTTCCTCGGCACGGATTTCTCCACCACCGTGCCGGGGACCTGGACGAACAGGCTGTCGATGGCCGCGGAGGCCGCCAGGTTCAGCGGCGGCGGCAAGGTCGAGTTCCTCATCGAGCAGGGGCCGCCCGGTCAGCCGCGCCCCAACGTCAACGACGTCACCGCCAACATCAACGTGCTGCTCCTCGGGTCGTCCGTACCGGATGACCAGGTGGGAATCTTCCTGCAGACCGTCTCCAAAAACGGGGCCACCAACCTCAGCTCCCCGCAGCCGGTCACAGTCGGGGGGGCCTCCGGGCAGTTCATCACCTACGACCGCGACATCCAGGGCACCCCCGGCGAGAGCCAGGACATCGTGGTCAACCACGGCGGCAGCACCTACGACATCGTGCTGAACACCTCACGGTTCGCCTTCAGTCGCCAGTTGCCTGCCCTGCAGGCTGTGGTGGCGGGATGGCACTGGGCCTCGTGATCCCCTCGGGCCGATTTCTGCCACGATCGGCGCGTGCTCATCATGATGAACGCGCAGGCCACGCCGGCGGAGATCGCCAACGTCATGACCCACGTGCGCGCACGCGGCTACAAGCCCATCGAGCTCCCCGGGGCTGACCGCCTCGCCATCGGGGTCCTCGGCACCAACCCGTCGGCGATCCGCGACGCGGTCGTCGCGCTGCCCGGGGTGGTGGCCGCCATCCCGGTCAGCAAGCCGTACAAGATGGTCGGCCTCGAGTGGCACCCCGAGCGCTCGGTCATCGACGTGGCCGGGGTGCGCATCGGCGACGGTTCGCTGATCGTCGCCGCCGGGCCGTGCGCCGTCGAAAGCGAGACGCAACTGGTGGACACGGCCACCCACGTCGCGGCCGCTGGAGCTTCGCTGCTGCGGGGGGGCGCGTACAAGCCGCGCAGTTCCCCGTATTCGTTCCGCGGGCTGGGCGCGGAGGGCCTCGAGCACCTCCAACGCGCGCGGGCGCTCACCGGGCTGCCCGTCGTCACCGAGGTGCTCGCGCCCGCGGACGTCGCCGCCGTCGCCGACGCCGCCGACATGCTTCAGGTGGGTACGCGCAACGCCCAGAACTACAGCCTCCTCGAGGCGGTCGGGGAGGCCGGCAAACCTGTTCTGCTCAAGCGAGGCCTCAGCAGCACCGTGGAGGAGTGGCTGCTGAGCGCCGAGTACGTGGTGTCGCATGGCAATCCCGACGTGGTGCTGTGTGAGCGCGGCATCCGGACGTTCGAGACGGGGACCCGCAACACGCTCGACCTCTCGGCGGTGCCGCTGGTGCAGTCCCTGTCACACCTGCCCGTCATCGTCGACCCATCGCACGCCACCGGTCACCGCGACCTGGTGCCGTCGATGGCGCTCGCCGCGGTGGCCGCGGGCGCAGACGGGCTCCTCATCGAGGTGCACCCCTCCCCGGACGAGGCGCTGAGCGACGGCCCGCAGTCGCTCACGTTCGAGCAGTTCGATCTCCTGATGAACGACGTGCGCCGCCTCGTGACTGCATTGCGACACCAACTTGTTGGCGTGGCGTCACAGCGCCCGGGTTAGGATCAGGGCGCGCATCCCGCGCACCCCAACACCATGCCATTGTTCCGCCGACGCCCCGCAGAGTTCTTCCCGCCGATCGGCACGCTTCCTTGCAGAGCGCACGGATGTGGCCACGAGACGGCGATGGCATGCGCCTATCGCGACCGCCGCGGGAGGACGTGCGCGATGGCCTTCTGCCCGGAGCACTGGTCGATGGTGGGCGGCGTCGTCTACTGCCGCCGCCACGCCGGCACCATCGTCGCCATGGGACCGGGCGTCGAGCCGGCCGGCATGCCGGAGCTGGAGAACCGCGGACCGTCTCTGGTGGCCTGGGTGGCCGACAAGATCAATGACGAGGTCATCGGCCTGCTTCGCGCCGCGGCGACGGAGGGCGAGACAGTCGTCTCTGATGCCGACGTCGCCGTTGTCTACGGCCACAGCCGTCGGCGCCGCTGGGAGCGGAGCTGGAAGCTCATCCAGCCGAAGATGATCGCGCTCAAGGTGAGCGTGACCGTCACCGAGGACGACGACGAGGCGCTCGTCGAGCTGCGTGTCGGCTCGAACATCGTCGCCCGCGGTGTGCCGCCATGGATCGCGCGCCGTCGAGCCGGGCTCGCTGTCGGCGGCCAGGTCGACGCCGACCAGCGTGAACTCTTCCACCGCTTCCTCGTCAACCACGTGGCTGAGGGGATCGCCTTCGAACGCTCAGCCGAGGCTAGCGTGGTCGCCTGACGCCGTACGGCATCCCGGCTGCGTCGTCACCCCGCGGTGAGCGGCGCCCCCAGCACGTCGAGGAGCGGCGCCATGAGCTGCGCCCTGGTGACATCCCCAACGCCCCTGGGTCCGCTCTGCACCGAACGGCCGGCCAGCTCGTCCAGGATTGCCAGGGCGCCCGGGGTGTCGACGTCGTCGTCGATACGCGACATGAAGCCGTCGCGGACCGCCTGCGCGTCGGCAGCGCTGAACCGCGACGTTGTGTCAATCGCCGCGCGGTACGTGTCCCAGCGCGCGTGCGCGCCAGCCAGCTCGCCGCGGTCGTACTCCCACGCCGCGCGATGATGATGAGCGGACAGCAGCAGTCGGATCACCGCCGCGGGGACCTCGTTGAGAAGGTCGCGGACGAAGACGAGATTTCCCAGCGACTTGCTCATCTTCTCGCCGTGGTAGCCGACCATGGCGACGTGGACCCAGTGACGCACGTACTCGGGGACACCGGCCGCGACCGCCTGCGCGATCTCCGACTCGTGGTGGGGGAAGATGAGGTCGTCGCCGCCGCCGTGGATGTCGATCGGCAGGGCCAGCTCGCTCGCCGACAGGACGGTGCACTCGATGTGCCACCCCGGCCGTCCCGCGCTCCACGGCGACCGCCAGTGCGGCTCGCCGTCGCGCGACGGCTGCCAGAGGACGAAGTCGAGCGGGTTGCGCTTGCGGGGATCATCAGGATTAGCCCCGCGGCTGCGTGAGAGTTCCACCATCGTGGCCGTGTCCAGCCTGCAGAGGGACCCGTAGGCGGGGAAGACGTCCACCTGGAAGTACACCCAACCCTGGGACTCGTAGGCCGCCCCAGCATCGACAAGCCTGGCGATCCACTCCACCATCTCCGGAACGCGTGCGGTTGCGCGCGGAGACGCGTCGACATCGAGAAGCCCGAGGTCGGCCATGTCGTGGTCGAAACGCTGCGACTCGCGCTCACCCAGCTCGAGGTAACCGACACCCCGTTCTCGCGCCACGCGCAGGATGTCGTCGTCGACATCGGTGATGTTGCGCACGCTGCGAACGGTGACACCGTCGGCCCGGAGTCGCCGGGCGATCACGTCGAAGGTGTGGTAGGTGAACGCGTGGCCGAGATGACCGCCGTCGTACGGTGTGATCCCGCACACGTACATCCCGATGCGCCCGTCGCGTGGAATCAGCGCAGCCGGCGACGCGGTCGCAGTGTCAAACAGGTGCACGTCGCCCGATTGTAGGGAGCGGAGGACGCGGCTCAGCGGGAGCGCGCGGCCAGGGCGTCACGGGCGGCGGCAAGGGCCGTGCGCGAGTCTGCGAAGCTCGACCGCGTGATGGCCGAGTCGATGGACAGCCATTCGGCCTCGTCGATCTCGGCCGCCTGCGGGGTGAGCGCGGCTCCGGCTGGTGCGATGACCAGGAAGTGGTGCACCAGCTTGAACATCAACCTGCCGTCGCGGCGGTAGACGTACTCGGAATGGGGGAGGGACGCGACGATCGAGAGAGCCGCCAGCGGCAGCCCGCATTCCTCGGAGATCTCCCGCAGCGCCGCCTCCTCGGGTCTCTCGCCCGTCTCGATGTGCCCCTTGGGAAGGCCCCAGTACCGTCCCGCCCGCACCATGCACACCTCCCACTCGTCGCCCGTGGGCCGCGCCAGGACGCCGCCCGCGGAGATCTCGCTCGGGGAACGGCGCGGCACCGATCCAGCCTAGCGGGCTGGGAGGGGCGGCGAAACCTCGATGCTATGATCCGCTGCCCGCGGCCCCGTGGTGTAGCCTGGTTTAACACGCCACCCTGTCAAGGTGGAGATCGTCGGTTCAAATCCGATCGGGGTCGCCACGCGCCCACCCCGGTGGCAGGGCTCAGAAGCGCACCGAGCGGCGCCAGATCTCCAGCAGCCCGGCGTCGCCCGAGACGTCGAGGCCAGCCTCGTCGCGGCGATTGGTCACGAGCGCAAGGAGATCGCTCGCCGAAGCCCGGAGCTCGCAGTCTCCTCCCGCCACGTCGCGCTCGACACGGAGCCCGTCGTCGCGCAACTCGACGCGCCACGCGCCCGCCGTGTCGGTGGCGGCGAAGTTCACGGTCCGGCCGCGACCGTCGGGGACGCGGACCCGGCGTGACGCGACCAGCAGCCATTCGTCGACGCCGTCGGCGGCCGCTCGCGCTGCGAAAGGGGTCGGCGACCCCGCCGCCTGCTCGGCATCGAGGCGGTGGACAGCCGTCTCATGCGCCTGCCGGCGAGCCCAGAACGCCAGCGGCGTCGGAGCCGGCGCAAACGACCAGAACTCGTCCTCCGGCGACGCCGCGCGCAGAACGTCGACGAGCTGACCGACACCCTCCAAGTACCAGGCGACGAGCGCGGCTGGGTCGGACGGGCCCTCGAAGTCACGACGAAGGCGCTCCTGGACGCGGTCGCGAACGATCATGGCGGCCCAGCGCTGGACGTCGCCGAGGTGGTGGATGAGCCTGTCGACCTGCCACCCCGGGCAGGACGGGACGGCTGCGTCGAAGGGGGTGCGCGCGACCACGTCGCCGAAGCGCCGGCCCTCGGCCTCGAGGATCTCGATGTGCTCCGCGACCGTCAGGGTGCTTGCGCCGGGCGAGCCGCTCACAGGGGTCGCGCCGCCCGTCGTCTGCAGCGTGCCATGAGGTCCTCCAGGGGTTGTCCTGTGTGGGACGGCCGTGCGATGCAACCACCCTCGCGCTGCCGGTGCCGGGCAAGCGCCGGTACCATGGTCGAGTGTGCCGCAGCATCAAGACCCTCCGCAGCCCGGAGCCCGTTCCCGACGACGACATCCGCGCCGCCGCCCTGCAGTTCGTGCGCAAGGTGAGCGGCTACCGCCAGCCGTCCGCGGCCAACCGCGAGGCCTTCGACGCAGCGGTTGACGCCGTCACCGCGTCGACGCGACATCTGCTCGAGGACCTCACTCCCGCGCGAGGCGCCAGGGCCTCCTGAGCGCCGGCTCAGTTCGCCGCTGCCGAGGCCACCCCGGCGTGCGCGGCGAGCCAGCCGGCCACGTCGTTGAGGACGGCGTCGCGCTCGGGCTCGTTGAAGACCTCGTGGTAGAGGCCGTCATAGATGTGCAGCGTGTGGTCGGGCGAGCTGACATGGGCGTCGACCCATCGCGCCGCGCCGGGGTCGACGAGCCGGTCGACCGTCCCCTGGACGGCGAGCAGCGGGAGGCGAAGACGGGCCACGTCGCGGTGCACCTCGTCGATGGCGCGCAGGATCTCTGCCCCGGTCCTGGCGCGCACCCTGCCGAGGTGGACCAGTGGATCCTCGCGGTACGCCCGGACCACGTCGGGGTCGCGGCTGACCGCGTCAAGACGCAGGGCCACGACAGGCAGGTTGGAGGCCCAGCGCGAGAGGAAGCGCCCGGCCCGAAGCGTCGCCGGCGACACCGGCGGGGCGATCACGCTCGGCGACGACAGGATGAGCCCGTCAAGGACCGGCTGGTGACGCAGCGCGTAGACGGTGGCGATGAGGCCGCCGAGGCTGTGGCCGAGAAGGAACAGCGGGCGCGGCGTGCCGACGAGCACGTCGCGGATGTAACTGTCGAGGTCGGACACCCAGTCGTCGAAGCGCTCCACCGCGGCGCGCCGCCCGCCCGAGAGCCCGTGGCCCCTGTGGTCGGGGGCGGCCACCAGCCAGCCGTCCTCGACGAGGCGCTCAGCGACGTGCGCGTAGCGCCCAGAGTGCTCGTTGATCCCGTGGGCGATGACCACCGTGCCGCGCCCGTCGCCGTCGGGCAGCCACTCGCGGTGCGCGATGGGGACGCCGCGAACTCCGCTGAAGGTCCCCCGACGTTGCCGCACCTGGCCATCGTCGCGGTTGCGGCCGCCCACGCGCAATCCGCTCAGCGCCCGGTGTTCACGAGCTGCGCTCACGCGCCGGGGCGGACGCCCTCTGAGTTCCCGGACAAAGACAGGACCCGACCGCAGATGCGATCGGGTCCTGAGGGAAGGGGCAGGTCAGGCCGAGCGTGAGCCGGTCTTGGGCGTGTACGCGATGCTGATCGCCTTGGTCACGATCCAGGCAAGGATCGAGTAGATCACCACGGCGAGGACGTCTGCCCAGCGGAACGCGGACTTACCGGTTGTGATGGTGGTGTTGAAGATGCCGTCGAAGGGGACCGACAGCTTCTCACCGATTCGGTGGACGTAGTGAGCGAAGCCGGTGTTGTTGGCGGCGGCCGCCCAGAAGATGAAGTCGAGCGCGAGGATGATGTCGACGACGGCCACGATCAGCCACACCGCCTGGCTGACCCGCGAACCCACCGGGGTCACGCTGGTGCGGCTGGTGTAGACGCTGCTGCTGCTGGCCGGGACCGCCGCTGCGACAGGAGCCGCCCGTGCCACCGGGGTCGCCGGGGGTGGGCTTGCGGCCGGCGCAACTCCCTCGGGGGGCACAGCGCCGCTGGTCACCCGCTCTTCACGAACCTCATAGGGGTCCATTCCTGTCACCTCCTGCGCGAGCACGGGTAGTCTCTCGTGCGGCCCCGCTGCCCTCATCGATGCCGCGCGACAAGCGCGACCATCACCAAGACCGTACCGGATTGGTCCCGTCCGCCGTCGCCAGTGCGCCCGCTTCGCTTCAGGCGGCTCCCTCGTCCTCCTCGAGCCGCCCCGCCGTCCGGGCCATGGCGAAGTCGTACACCGGGGATATCTTGAGGCGGCGCGGCACGGCGATGCGCCCGCTGCGCAGCCCCCGCGAGAGGGCGCGGTGGGCAGCAGCGTGGGCGGGCGTCCAGCGGATCCCGTAGCGCCGGCGCATCGCGGACGGCAGCAGGCCGGACGTCGCGAAGGTGATCACCGACCACGCCGGCCGCATCGCCGCCGAGGACACGGGCGGGTGCAGCACCGTCTCGGCGACGAGCCGCGACCCGGCGCCCGGGATGGCCGCGCCGGTGCGGTCCCGTTGCTCCGCCTCGACGTACGCCGACAGGGCCGCGCGGCTCTCCCACAGCCATTCGGGGCGGAGGCCCATGAGGGCGCCGACGGCGTCCCACTCCCGGACGAAACGGTCCGCGTCAGCCTCGGTCAGGCCGCCGACGAAGGCATCGTGGGCGACGAGCATGGTGTCGACGAAGGTGGCGTGCACCCAGCGCAGCAGCATCCGGTCGCGGCCGCTGTAGGCGGTGCCGGCCGGGACCGCGTCGGTGCCGTGGTCGGCGCTGAGCGCGCCTTCGACCTCGGCATGGAGGCGGTTGACGACGCGGCAGGCACGCCGCGCCTCAGCGGTGGTGCCGAAGCAGACGGCCGTGACCCATTCGACGGTGCGCTCGAGGCGTCCGTACGGGTCGCTCGCGTACGTGCTGTGCTCGATGGCCCCTTCGGCAACCAGGGGATGGGCGGCCTGCATGAGCAGGGCGCGGCCCGCTCCCAGCATCAACACCGGCTCGGCCATGACCCGCCAGGTCACCGATCCCGGCCCGAAGAGCCCCGGGTCGGCGGCCGTGTCGGCGATCGGCAGAGCGCGCTTCGACGACGGCATCAGCGCTCGCGCGGCGTTGGCGACGTCGGCGGACCCGGGGATGTGCATCGTCAAACGATCATAGGGTGGGTCACTCGTACGTCGAACCGTTCAATTGAATCCATCCACCCTCGTGGCTGCCCGTGGCGTGGTGCGTGTAGTGGATGACCGGGTGGCCGGGGTCGGGCTCGAACTGTCCGTGGATGACCACGACATCGCCCGCGGCGACCGGGACGTGCTGGGCGAGGTCGAGGTTGTGGTCGATCTCCACGGACACGCCATCGACGGCGACGTCGAAGCGCTGGTGGGGCCCGTCGGCGCCCGCCGGCGAATCGGGCAGCAGCGCCGAGACCGTCCCGCGCACCGTGACCTCGGCGGCGTTCATGGAGCGGTATGCGGAGTCGAAGGCGGCGTTGTCGACATTGTCGCAGGCGGCGAGCGCGGCGAGCACGAGCACAGCGCCCAGCCACCCGGCGCGCCTCGGGACACGCCCGGTGGCGGGAGACGGCGTCACGGCGCCAGTCTAGGACCCGGTCTCGCGACGGCACCGGGCCGTGGTTCGGGAGGGCTCGGCTACCATCGACGGCCGTGGCTGAGAACGACACCGCCCAGCGCATCCTCGTTATCGTGGCCCATCCCGACGACTGCGACTTCGGCTGCGCGGGCAGCACGGCACGCTGGACGTCGGAGGGTCGCGAGGTGTCCTACTGCATCGTCACCGACGGCGACGCCGGGGGCTCTGACCGCAGCGCCACCCGTGCCGAGGTCGCCCAGCTGCGCCGGCGCGAGCAGACCGCAGCGGCAGCCGTCGTCGGGGTCAGCGACATCGCCTTTCTCGGTTACCCCGACGGTAAGGTGGAGGTGAGCATCGCGTTGCGCCGCGACATCAGCCGGGTGATCCGCCAGCGCAGGCCGGAGAGGGTGGTGACGCAGTCGCCCGAGCGCAACTACGGGCGCATCTTCGCGAGCCATCCCGACCACCGTGCGGCCGGCGAGGCGGCGCTGTGCGCGGTGTACCCGGACGCACGCAACCCCTTTGCGCACATGGAGTTGCTCAACGACGAGGGCCTCGAGCCGCACACCGTCGACGAGGTGTACCTGATGGCCATGGCCCAGGGCGACACCATCGTCGACATCACCGACACAGTGGACCGCAAGCTGGAGGCGCTGCGCTGCCATGCCAGCCAGTACGACGACTGGGACGCGCTCGCGGAGCGGATTCGCGGCTGGGCTCGTCTCAACGCGGAACAGAACGGAGTGGGTGAGGGACGGAGCGCGGAGAGCTTCCTGCTCGTCCCCACCGGGTGATGGAGGAGCGGGCATGCAGCTGACCAGCCGAGTGGCACTCGCCGGCGCGGCCGACACCGCGGTCTTCCTCGCCCAGCGGCCCGAGATGTTCCGTGACAACCGCGGTCGCGCCGTGGGCAGCGCGGCCTTCGGGTCCCTGTGGCTGGCGCTTGCGGTCAGCTCAGCCGTGCAGCGTCCTCGGCCCGGTACCGCCACGACGGCGCTCGCCGGCGCGGTCGCCGCCGGCAATGCGGCGATGCTGGCGATACACCTGCGCCACAAGGTCGCCAACCCGCGGGTGTTCGCAGGGGCCGCCCTCAGCGCCGTGGCCCTCGCCGACGTGCTGCGGCGCCGCTGACAGGCGACCCGCTCAGCGCGCCGCGACGAGGTGCATGACACAGGCATGTCCGGGGCTGACCGCAATCGTCAGGCGTGCCTCGGTGGGGTTCCACGCGGGCGTGCCGGCACACGTGCCGTCCAGCACCGGTTGCGCCGTGGTCAGCAGCGGCCAGGCGATGTCGATCGGCAGTCCCGCGTAGGTGGCGTCGACGGTGACCGTCAGGGCCCCGTGGACGCCGTCGGCTCCGCTGGCACGAACGCCGCTGGGCGCCGCCGCCAGGTAGGGGCGCGCGAGGTGAGAGAGGACCTTGGTGTCGGTGTGACCCGCGCTGTCACGGATGCCCCACGTGGAGTCCTCGCGCCACTGCCACCACGCCCAGCCGGCACCGGCGGCATCGTAGGCGTCGAGGGCGTCGTCGATCCACAGCGTGGCCTGCGCCTGCGTCGACGACATTCCCCATTCACCCACCCAGAGCGCTGCCGGGACGCGTGACGCCTCGCCGGCGACCTGCGCGACGTGGGCGTCGAGCGCCTGCGCGTCGCCGTCGAAGGTGGGGGGCACCAGGGACCCGGTGTATTCGTGGGGCGAGTACACGAGATCGGGCGCCTGCAGGGGCACGACCGTCGTCCCGAAATCGGCGAACAACTGACCCTCGACGATGAAGAGGTGGTTGGGGTCGACTGCGCCGATGGCGTCGATGGCGCGCGCGTACAGCGGCCAGAGGAAGTCCTTCTCGAAGCGGATCGGCGGCAGGGGGAGGGCGTGTGGCTCGTTGTAGAGGTCGTAGCCGGCCACGCCGCTGTCGCCGCGGAAGTGTGCGGCGAGGAGCCGCCAGGTCTGCATGTAGTCGGCCTGCCAGTCTGGGGACAGCCAGAAGTAGGTGTTGGCTGCGTTGACGGCCGGCGAGAGATGACGCTGCCAGTCGCCGAGGATCGACAGGTGGAGGTCGGGCATGGCCGGGACGGCCGCCCAGGAGGGCGCGCCGGAACCGCCGAATGATGAGCTCCAGTCGAGGAAGTGCATGTCGAGGACCACGTAGATGTGGTGGCTGTTCAGCAGGCGCACGGTGCTGTCTATGGCGTCGAGATATGTCGTGTCCCACGTGCCGCGCTGAGGTTCGAGGCGCCCCCACGAGACGGCGAGGCGCACCACGTCGAAGCCGTCGCTCTCCATCATGGCGGCGTCGCCGTCGTCGAGCGGGGAGCGCAGCACCGTCGATTCCAGCAGGGTCGAGGTGTTGAAACCGCGAAGCAGGACGGTGCGGCCCTGTTCGTCGACGATGGTGCGGTCGTGCACGGACAGCCAGGAGAGGCCCCAGCTGGCCGCGCCTCGGTGGGCCGCGCCGACGGTCGTGGTGAGCGCGGACACGGGCATCTCGAACCAGGCCAGCGACGCGACCACGGCCAGCACGACAGCCACCCCGCTGCGTGTTCCGCGAGCCCCCTCACCGCCCCGTCGCCGGACAGCCGGCAGCAGTTTCACCCGGGCATGGTCGCACTGGGAGCGGCCGAGGTGGCTTGCCATAAAATATAGTTAGCCTCTATAATCACATCCGTCATGAGCAGAACCGCAGCCCCCGGCAGAGAGGCCCCCGGCGCCGCCGCCGGCCTCGACCCCGTGGCCATCGCCAATCGGCTGCGGCCTGTTGTCGTCCACCTCAACCGGCACCTCCGTCGCGAGTTGCATGCGCTGGGGGTGGGCAGCAGCCAGGTGTCTCTGCTCGCCTCGATCCACGACAGGCCCGGCATCGGGGTGGGGGAGCTGGCGGCCAACGAAGGCACGTCCGCCCCGTCGGTGTGCAACCACATCGACCGCCTCGAGGCGTCTGGGCTGGTGACGCGCACCCGCGCCGGCGACGACAAGCGTCGGGTCGGGCTGACGTGCACGGCAGATGGGGCACGCGTGCTCCGCGCCGTTCGTTCGCGTCGCACCGCTTGGCTGGCGGCCCGCCTGCGCGACCTGCCCGAGGATCAACTGCGCGCCATCGACGCTGCCATGGCCGGCCTCTCGGCTCTCGTGGAGCGCTCGGCAGGGTGAGTGTCGGCAGCGCCTCCTCGCGCACCTTCGCCTCGCTGAGGCGGCATCGCAACTACCGGCTGTACTTCGGCGGCCAGGTCGTGTCGTTGAGCGGTACCTGGATGCAGAACGTCGCCCAAGCGTGGCTCATCATCGTGCTGACCCACGGGTCGGCGTTCGCCGTCGGGGCCCTGGCACTCTGCCAGTTCGGACCCTACGCGTTGCTCGGACTCTTCGGTGGTTCCCTCGCCGACAGGATCAACGGCCGCCGCACCCTCGTGTTCACGCAGTCGGCGTCGATGGCGGTCGCCGCCGCCCTCGCCGCCCTGGCCCTCACCCACAGCGCGCAGGTGTGGGAGGTGTTCCTCATCGCCACCGCGTCGGGGGCGATCCTCATCGTGGACACCCCGGTGCGTCAGGCGTTCACGATCCAGATGGTGGGCCGCTCCGAGCTGCCCAACGCGATCGCGCTCAACTCCAGCCTGTTCAACGCGTCGCGCGTCTTCGGCCCCGGCATCGCCGGCATCCTCATCGCCACCACCGGCGTGGGCATCTGCTTCCTGATCAACGCCGTCAGCTACCTCGCCGTGGTCGGCGCGCTGCTGCTGATGCGCGAGGACGAGCTCTACGCGGTCAACCGCGGCGCCACGAGGCCGAAGCTGCTGCGCGGCATCGGCGAGGGCCTCGCCTACTCATGGCGCACGCCATCGGTGCGGTTGGTGCTGCTGCTGATGCTGGTCATCTCCACGCTGGCCATCAACTTCAACGTGCTCCTGCCGGTGCTGGCGTCGAAGACGCTGGCCTCCGGCCCCGAGGTGTTCGGGCTGCTCAGCGCCACGTTCGGTGTCGGTGCCCTTGTCGGGGCGCTCACCTCGGCGTCACTGGCACGCGCCAGCACGAGGGCAATGCTCATCGGGGCGGTGGGATTCGGCGCGTCGCTGTTGGCCCTGGCCCCGCAGCGCAGCGTCTGGGCCGCCTGCGTGGTGCTCGTCTTCACCGGCTTCACGTTCTCGCTCTACAGCTCGCAGAGCAACTCGTCGCTGCAGATGGTGGTTCCCGACCGCCTCCGCGGTCGGGTGCTCTCGCTGTACGGCTACGTGTTCTTCGGCACCGCCCCGCTCGGTGGCCTCTTCACGGGTTGGATGTGCGACCGCTACGGGGCCTGGTTGTACCTGCTCATCGTCGGCGGGATCAGCGTCCTCGCGGCTGGCGTCGGCGTGCTCACGGTGCGCACGCGCCGAGCACGGCACGGCGGCAGGCCGTCGCGGCTGGGCATGGGGGGTGCCGACGCTGGCACCATGGCCGCACGGGAGTAGCTCCGCTGTTGGAGGGTGACCG
>Ga0209890_10000678_pt1 | contig 15772 bp, 14 predicted proteins | sample OrgsoiDNA2013049_FD_185799 | JGI IMG/M metagenome (GOLD analysis project Ga0209890, IMG submission 185799) | Permafrost soil microbial communities from the Arctic, to analyse light accelerated degradation of dissolved organic matter (DOM) -... | ecosystem: Environmental > Terrestrial > Soil >...
ATGCTCAATGCCGGGCGGAGGGTCACGCGCTCCATGATTATTGAGCACGTGTGGAACCTGACGTTCGATACGACCACGAACGTCGTCGACGTGTATATCTTCGGCCGCTGGCAAAAAGTAGACTCGCTGCGCGGCGCAATTGTAGGGCTCGGATTTCAGCGGGTGAGCGACATCGCCATGTCTTGCGGCGTGCTCAACATGATGCCCAAGGACAGCGGCGGCATCGATCCTGTCGTCTTCTGGGAGCACTCACTAGGATGCGCGCTCGTCTGCCGTCATTTCGCCCGCAAGATCTCCTATCCCGATCCCGGTAAGGCATACCTGGCCGGGCTGCTCCACGATCTGGGCATCATCGTGAACCTGTGGGTATTGCCAAAGGAATTCCGCGAGGCTTTCGAATTCGCGCGGGCTGAGGGAGTTCCCCTCCACGAAGCGGAGCAATCCGTCCTCGGGTTTACCCACTGCGAGAGTGGCCACTTGCTGGCCGATAAGTGGGAACTGGCTCCCGACCTCCGCGAGGTCGTGTCCCTGCACCACAACCTGCAAGAGTCGCACGATCACGCTGGGTTGGTCGCGCTGGTGGAAATCAGCGATCTGCTGTGCCGTGTGAGTGGATTGAACTATGGCTATGTCGAAAACCGCCAGGTCAACCTGCTCGAACAAACTGGCTTCGCCGTTCTGTCGCAGCAGTGCCAGGGGATGAAGGATCTTGACTGGGCGCGGCTCACCTTTGAAATGGATTCTTACATGGACGAAGTCCATGCGCTCGTCCGCACGATTTATCGGAAATGAGCTCCGGCTTCCCAACCCGTCCTCCGATCCGCGTGCTTGTCGTCGACGACAGCGCGTTCATGCGCACCGCTCTCTCCCGCATGATCGCCTCCGAATCTGGCCTTGAAGTCGCTGCTACCGCCTGCAGCGGATCGGACGCGCTCGACAAGATAGCTTCTCTTGATCCCGATGTGGTCACCCTCGACGTCGAAATGCCCGGGCTCGATGGCTTGCAAACTCTGCGCTACATCATGAGCCACTCTCCGCGCCCCGTCATCATGGTCAGCGCCGTGACCGAGAAGGACGCAGGGAGTACCTTCGACGCGCTGGCCGCTGGAGCCTTCGACTACGTTCCGAAAAAAATGTCGCCCACCTCGCTCGACATCCTCCATATCCGGCCGGACCTCATCGCTAAGATCCGCGCCGCCGCGCAATCACGGCAGTCGCGTCCGGACGCTGAGCCTTCGAAGAAACCGTCCCAGTCAGCTCCCCTGGAAAGTCGGGCGAGGGGTTCCACCACCGCCCCGGCGATCGTCGCCGTGGGCATCTCAACCGGAGGCCCGAAAGCTCTCCAGGAAATTTTACCGCTGTTCCCCCGCGACCTCTCCGTACCAATTCTGATAGTAGAGCACATGCCTCCAGGCTTTACGGCGCCCTTTGCGCAACGGCTGAACACAATGTGCTCCGTCACCGTGCGCGAGGCGACGCACCGCGAGCCCATCCAGCCTGCGGTGGTCTACCTCGCTCCCGCTGGAATGCATATGCTCGTGGAGCGGCGCTCAGACTCGCGAGCCATCATCTGTCTCGACACGCATCCCGAAGACTGTCTTCATATTCCTTCCGTCGATGTGCTCATGTCGTCGATGGCTGAGGCTTTCAAGAATCTGGCCCTGGGAGTAATCATGACGGGAATGGGTTCCGACGGCGCAGAAGGGATGGCCGCCATCCACCGCCACGGTGGCCTCACGATTGGCCAGGATGAAACAACCTGCACGGTTTACGGTATGCCCCGCGCTTGCGCCGAGTTGGGCATTCTCACACGCACGGTGCCTCTGTACCAGATACCGGCTCAGATCCTATCCGCTACCCATTACCGCAAGCGTGCGTGATCGGATTCTCCGCCCCGATCAGGCTTGCTTTCGTTTCCAGCAATTGCCGAACTCGCTGCAGCAGTACTTCCGTCGAGAACGGCTTAGCCAAACAATCCTGATCCTTGGCCTCGTGTCGACCCATCTGCTCTGCATACCCAGAGACCAACAGAACCTTGAGATCCGGATTCTCCCGCCGAAGTTTGCCCGCCAGAGCGCGTCCGGTCTCCCCCGGCAGAACCACGTCCGTGAGCAAAAGCTCCACTTCGCCGCGGCACGCGTCGTACGCGCATACGGCTTCCACGGCATTCTTTGCGGGCAGAACCCGATATCCGGCCACTCGTAAAACTTCGCAGGTCACTTCTCGTACAAACGCTTCATCTTCTACGAACAGGATCGTCTTCGTCCCCGCCAACATTTCCGTGTCGGCACCGCGACACCACCTGCTTGCCCCTTCCAGCGTTTCAGTAACTTGTACGTACATGGCAGTTCCCTCGATCATTTGCTTGCTCGCTGCGAACGTCGTTCTCGTCCCATCGGATCCGCTCTCCAACTGTATGCAGATGAACTGCCATAGGGCTTGAGCACCGCTCGTTTGCGAACGCCGAAGAAAATTCAGCACTTAGGTGCGGAGGGGCCTTGGGGACGCCGCGCTCGGCACTTCCTTATCGTTCGTTTTGGGAATCGCCCCGGGAATGGAGGACCGATTTGGTAGCCACAGTCTTCGCGGTTGCGCCTTACAGACTGCCTACTTCGGACTCGTCAGAACGGTCTCGTTCGGATCGAGTACGATCTTGTGCGTTCCGGCCGGAGCTGTCAAATGGAACGAAGACTCCTCGCCGTCGGCAAACACTCGCCCGAGCAGCACTGTCTTCTTCCCCGCCATCACCGCATATACGGGAACCGATGTCACTAGATCCGGCGGCGCGTCCTTCTGCACAATCGTTCCCGTCACAACCGACCCCGCGCCCTTCGGAGTGAACTTTACCGCCTTGAGTTCCAGCTTCGGCAGCGACGTGCCATTGATCCACCCCTCCAGGAACCAGTTCAATGACGTCTTGCCTTCGAACCGTAGAGCGGGCGAAAGATCCTCCGCGAAAACGTCAAGCAATTCACTCGTGCTGATCGATTTGCCCTCATATCGCTGCCTGATTTTTCGCAGCGACCGCACGAAGGGTTCCTCGGCGCCACCGGCATTCGGCCCCTTGCGTCCACTTTCTTGCAGGGCAGCATCTTTCATCATCGTGCGCAGCATGTGGAACAACCATGTCCCTCGTCCGTATAGGATCGCCTCATACCCTCCTGGATAACGCGACGATAGCAGCCGCCCGCCCAGAGTTACCGGCCCCGCGTCCATGGGAGTCATCCCATCTTTGTTCTTCGCGATCAGATCCCGCCGGTACTTCTCCATCACCTCCCGAAAGCCCGCGGGATCTTTCTCTTGCAGAATCATCAAGGCGCAGTAATTCGCTAATCCCTCGGAAAACCACTGATCGCGGTAGCTCTTCCAGGTGATCAGGTCTCCCCACCATTGATGCGCTGTTTCATGTGCCGGAATCGATTGCTGGAGCAGAATTCGGTAAGGCTCGAAGTGCAATTGCTCGCGTTCCTGCTGATTGAGAAACGCATACGACGAAAGAAACACCAACCCAGGCCAACCTTGACTGTCGCGCCCCGGGATCTGCGTCAGAGCCAGGTGACTATAAGGATAGGGACCAAATCGGCTGGCGTAATACTGGATGGCCCGCGCCGCGGACTCTCCAACGGTCACTTCATTCTGCGCCGGGGAAGGCCGGTCCGGTTCGATCACCCGCGGCCCTCGCGGAGCAGGATTCGACGGGTCCGGTTCAATCACTTGAATCCGCGCACTCGGAAATTCTCGCTCCACTCCCGTCGAAGCATAGGTTTCCACGGTGACCGTCCCCGCCTGTGCTGTGGCGACTTTGTATTTGCCCAGGTTGAATCCCGCCAGAGGGATCGGCCGCTCCGACACAAAGTGCGATGTCTGCAGACCGTTGCCCTTCTCCGCCGCTCCTGCAGGGGACGCCACTGCCGGCTTTCCCGTCGCCACCAGAGTCCAGCCCGGCGGGTAGTGAAACTCCAGATCGAAATCCGCCATCGCCATCCCGCGATTGGGATACCACGTACCGCGCGCCCCTACATAAAGCAATCCGCTGCCCGCTTCCGCCAGAACCTCGCCTCCGTAAACGAATTCCAGGTCAATTTTCTGCCCGGCTCGCGCAGCTTGCGGAAGGACTACCGCCACGAGATCGTTGCCTCGCCGGGAAAGCTGCGTCCCTTCCACCGCCGGGTTGTGGATGAACTCGACTGTTTGACCGTCAAGTTTGACGCTTTCAACCTGCAGAAATCGCGACAACTCAAACAACAATGTGCGCGACCCTCCTTCTCTTACGTCAAATTGCACGCGGGCGCGTGCATGGATCCGTTTAGGAGGCTGCACCTCGGTCGTGATCGTGTAGCGGCGCACTTCGACCCGGCTCTCGTGCGCGCTCACATCGTCAGGCGCGAGCGTCCCATGGCGCCCCGCCAGCAAGGGCTTTCCAGTGCTGGGCGAAAACGATGTCCAGACGTCGTAGTAGACATCCCCATTCTCCGCCGCTCTCGCCTGTCCCGCTTGCACTTGCTCCCATGCAGCGGAATCGAAGTACACGTCGAAAACGCCTAGTTTGGTCCCTTGCAGACGCATGTGAAGAAACCGGTCGGCAGGCTTTACCAGCTCGGTCGTGTCCACTCGTTGTGACGAATTAACACCTTCGGTGACTGGAAGCATCCGGCTGAAGGTCATCAGCAACCTTGTAGCGTCCTGGAGGGCCAGGTTCTTCGCCGTCGCGCCCCAACGCTCGATGAACTCCTGCTGCTTGTCCGTGGCCCGCAAATCCGGCCGCAACTCGCTGGCCGCATCGTCGTTGAAGCGAAAATAGGCGCTGGCAAAATGTTCTTCCAGGATTGCCATCCCGGTGAACAAGCTCATCGATTTCCGTTCGACATTATCCGGAGGCGTCAGCAGCACTTCGCCGTCCCCCTCAAAGAAAGCACCCGTGATCCGGCCCATTACATCCTGAGTGAAACCAATGGTGCCGTCTTCCAGAGTAATGTGGACAGCAGATCGATCCAGCGATGCGCCTCGCACCTGATATACCCGGGCCGGGTCCAGCCCCACTTGTCCGAGCTGCAGATAGAGCGCCTCTGCGGGCTTGTCCGGACGATTTGAACTCGCCGCGCACGCTGTCAACGCAGCGCCAACCGCCAGCCAGACAGCCGCCTTGATCCGCAAGCCTCGCATCTTGAGTAGTACCTTCGTCACGTGGGTTGAGCGTCCCGCAGTTGCTAGAATGCGCCTGAATGCGGCTACGTGTCACCATCCTCTTTATAGTGGCGGCCCTTGCCCCCGCGGGCACATGGGCTGACACCATCCACTTGAAGAATGGCCGCACCATCGTAGCCGACCAGGTCCGCGAAAACGGCAATCATTACGAATACGACATCGGCGACGATTCTTACGCCATACCCAAGTCTTCCGTAGATCACGTGGAAGCCGGAGGCATGCCCGCTCATTCCTCGGCGAGCACGGCGAAGGTTGGAGATCTTCCCTCCTTCACTCCGGCCGACAGCCTGGCAAATGAAGGCGATCTGGTCTCCAAGATCATCCAGGAAGGCAAGGTGAATTCAGACGTTCTCGCCAGCCTGGAAGGCAAGGGGAACCCCGAGTTGAGTGCGACGGCCGATTTCATCGCCGGGAAATTCGAATTCGAACATGGCAACATCGCTCAGTCCCGGCAATATTTCGAGAGCGCCCTGCGCTTCCAGCCGGATAATTCCACCATCCTTATCTATTACGCCGCCTTGCTGGTCCGCACCGGAAACGCGGCCCAGGCGCTGACCTATGCCCAGCGCGCCGCACGCGCCGCCCCCGACTCACCCGACGCTTACACCATCCTCGGCTATGCTCAATTTGCTTCGGACCACACCAAGGAGGCAGTCTCTTCCTGGAAGCGCTCCCTCGAATTGCGCCCCGATTCCAAGGTCGAGCAGTTCCTGGCCAAAGCCCAGCGCGAGCAGAATGTCGAGTCCGACTTCGCCCAGGGCGAAAGCAGTCATTTCGTTTTGCACTACGAGGGCAAGCAGACTTCCGAAGCCCTTCGCGGACAAATCCTGGCGGCGCTTGAATCCGACTACGACGATTTGGTTCGCGATCTCGGCAATCCGCCCCGCGACAACATTCTCGTTACCCTATACACCGAGCAGGCGTTCTTCGATGTCACGCACGCTCCCACCTGGTCTGGAGCAATTAATGACGGCAAGCTGCGCATTCCGATCAGCGGCCTGAGTTCCATGACGCCGGAGCTGGCGCACGTTCTAAAACATGAACTCGCTCACTCGTTTATCACGCAGCTTTCCGGAGGCCGCTGCCCTCCCTGGCTGCACGAAGGTATTGCCCAGTTCCTGGAACCCAGAAGCCTCGGCAGTGAGGGGCACCAGCTCTCTCTGCTCTTCAAGGCCCAACGCAATATTCCGCTGAACCAGCTAGAGGGAAGCTTCCAGAATTTCTCCGGCGGTCAAGCCTACGTGGCCTACGCCGAATCGCTGGCGGCCGTGTCGTACATCAACGATTCCTATGGCATGAGCGATATCCAGCGCATCCTGCAACGCATCAGCCAGGGCAATTCCCCCGAGGCTGCTCTGCGAGCCACCATCCACTCCGACTACGGCCAGTTTGAATCCGACTTAGCCCGGTACCTCGCCGACAAGTACGGTCAGTAGGCACCTGAGTGCTCCCCCTTTGTTTGCTCGGTGCGGGTTCCTGTGCTAGCTTCGCCTTGGGCTTCCATGCGCTCGCTTTTTCACTCCCGCACCCCCGGCGACACACCAACGGTCGAACCTGTCCCGACCGTATTTCCCAAAATTGAGGGAGTAGACCTCGCGGCCGTCTTCGTGGGCAAACGCGTTGCTGGAGACTTCTACGATTCCGTCCGCGTGAGCTCTGAGCGCGTTCTCTTTGGTTTGCTTGACGTTGCCGGGCGCCGCGAAAATAACCGCGGCATCCTCACCGCCGCACAGGACATCTTTCGCACCCTCGGCACTGATCTCTTCTCGCGCCCCGACATCAACGAATCCGAGGCCATGACGGAACTCAGTCTTCGCATCAATCGCGGCCTTATCGAAGCTGCAAGCGGCGTTCGCTCCTGCCCCGCTTTCATTGCCTGCTACCACGAGAAGTTCGGTACGCTCTGCTACACCAATGCCGGACACACTCCAGGATTGCTCCGAGACAGCAAGGGGATCTCCGAACTCGGTTCGACTGGCCTGCCGTTGGGACTGTTTTCCCACGCCACCTCCGATGCTCCGACCATAGGGCTGGAAAAAGGCGCCGCGCTCCTGCTCGTTTCTCGCGGCGTAATCGACTGCGAGGGCCATACCGGAAATTCGACCGAGGAGTTTGGCCTCGAACGTGTCAAACCGCTTTTCCAGTCTGCGCCAGCCGGTGGTGCTCAGGTCCTTTGCGCCTCTGTCCTCAAAGCCGTCGACGAGTTCGGCGGGGAATCACCCCTGTGCGACGACCGGACAGCCCTGGCCCTGATTCGGACCGCCTGATCCCTCCCGCGGCCAACTTTCCCGGATGTTAGCGCGTCCAATCAGAGGACTGCACCCTGACTTCGCCCAAAGGAGTAAAATAACCTCTCGGCCTGAGCCCACCCTTTGCCCGCAAGCCCAGGAAGCGTGGAGGCCCTATACATCCTATGAACAAACTGTCCCTGGTTCTGATTGCTCTGGTATGTCTTCCCGCCTTCGCGCGTGGACAAGCCGCCGCACCACCCGCTGCCGCTGCCGCACCCGCTCCCGCCGCTGCGCCCGCGACCGGTCCCACTGCCGGGCAAGCCTCCGGGCAAACCGTCGAAGAGATCATTACCCGCGTCAACAACCAGATCATTACGCGTTCGGAGTTTGACCGCAGCAAGGATCAGCTCAAAGACGAGGTCAAGCAGCAGCAGGATTCCAAGGATCCCGACAAAGCCTACTCCGAGCGTGAAAAAGACGTTCTCCGCGACCTCGTTGACCAGCAACTCCTTCTCGACAAAGGAAAGGATCTCGGCATCACCGGCGACACCGACCTCATCAAGCGCCTCGACCAGATGCGCAAGGACATGAAGCTAGCGACCCTCGAGGACCTCGAAAAGGAAGCCACCAAGCAGGGCGTCTCCTGGGAAGATTTCAAGCAGAACATGCGCAACCAGATCGTCACTCAAAAGGTGATCGGCGAGGAGGTCAGCAGCCACCTCGCCGTCACCAAAGATGAGGAGCAGAAGTTTTACGACGAACACAAGAGCGATATGGAACAGCCGGAGTACATCCGCCTCAGTGAGATTCTGGTCGCGCCCAAGACTGTTGCGCCTGCTCCTGCCCCCGCTGCCGCCCCGTCAACCCCTGACCCCAACGCGCCAGCCTCCACGACACCAATCGCTCAACCTGCCCTCGACGAAGCGGCTCGCCAAGCCGCCGAGGCCGCTGCCCTCAGCGCTGCCGAGGCCAAAGCCAACGAACTTCTGAAACAAATTCACGATGGCGCCAGTTTCGAGGACGTCGCCAAGAAATCTTCTGACGGCCCTTCTGCCGCCGATGGTGGCGCGCTGGGCATGTTCAAGCGCGGCCAGCTTGCCAAGGAACTCGAGGACAGGACGTTTGCCATGAAAGCCGGCGACGTCACCGACGTGATTCGCACCAAGCAGGGCTGGGTCATCCTCAAGGTCGTAGACCACCAGATGGCCGGTATTCCTCCGATGAAGGACGTGCTCCCCAAGATTCAGGACGCGCTCTACTACGAAAGGCTACAGCCCGCACTCCGCGCCTATCTCACCAAATTGCGCGAAGAGGCCTACATCAAATATGCGCAGGGCTACGTGGACACAGGAGCCAGCCCGAACCAGACTCAGCCGATCGAAACGGCTGCCGCCAAGGAATCTGACGCCAAGAAGCTCGGCAAGAAGAAACATAAGAAGTTGGGCTTCCTCTGATCCCCGCTCTCGGCGCGTGCTTTATACTCAGACATCCCATGAAAGAGTTTTACATCAGCGATTGCGCGCGCCAGGAAAACAAGATCATCACCTCGAACTTCGTGGTCGTGGGCAAGCAAATCAAGCCCAAGAAGACTGGAGAGCCGTACCTCGCGCTCACTCTCGGCGACCGCAGCGGCCAGCTCGAAGCAAAAATGTGGGACAACGTCGAAGAGGTCATCGACGCCTTCGATCAGGATGACTTCCTCAAGATCAAAGGCCTCATCAACAAATACAAGAACCGTTTTCAGCTCACCGTGCACAAACTGCGGAAGCTGGGCGAATCCGAAATCGACTTCGCCGACTACCTTCCCAAAACCACCAAAGACGTTGACGAACTCTGGCGGACGCTGACCGGCTTTATTTCCTCATTTCAGAACCCGCATCTCAAGTCCCTCGTTCAGGCCTTCATGGGCGACCCTGAAATCGCCGCCGCCTACCGCAACGCACCCGCCGCCAAAACTTTGCATCATGCTTATATCGGCGGCCTGCTCGATCACGTCGTCTCGCTATTCCGTTCCTGTGATCTGATGTGCCAGAACTATCCGCAGATCAACCGCGATCTGCTGCTCACCGGCGCATTCCTGCACGACATTGGCAAGATTCACGAGCTCACCTACAACCGCTCCTTCTCCTACACCACCAAGGGCCAGCTTCTCGGCCACATGATCATTGAACTGGAGATGTTGCAGGCCAAGCTCGCCCTTCAGCCCGGCTTTCCCGACGAATTGAAGACGATGATCGAGCACCTCATCATCAGCCATCACGGCCAGTACGACTTCGGGTCGCCCAAATTGCCCATGTTCCCGGAAGCCCTCATGCTGCACTATCTCGATGACCTCGACTCAAAAATGGAAGCCATGCGCGCCCAGTTCGAGCGCGAATCCGGTTTCGACAGCCCCTGGACCAGCTATAACTCCTCCCTCGGACGGCCGCTCCTGAATACCGAAAAATTTCTGGCTCCGAAGAAACCCGCGCCTCCCGACGATCCCTCCGCAATCCGCGACACCGAACTCGACGAATCTCCGGACCCAACTCCCACCTTGCCCGGCCTCGATCCTAGACGCTAAAGTAATCAACCGCACCTCCTCTCTACGGACCTAAGTCTCTGCGTGATGGTCCATACACTTTCGATTCACCATGAAGTGCGTCGCCCGTTGCTGCTCCCCTGCACATTCCGGTAAAGTGGCAGCAACACCCCAAAAATATTAGGAGGTCGTTATGCGCTCTCGCGGCGTTCTTCTCACCCTGAGTCTTTATCTGGTATTTGCTGCACTCGGATGCACCAGCAAGCCGTCAACCGACAGCAGCACGGACGCCAGCAACCAGAACGCAACCAATACCGACACCAGCACGGATTCCAAGGGGGCCAAGAAAGGCGGCAGGGAATCCAGAGAACGTAAAGAAGCAAAGGAAGCGAAAGAAGCGAAGGAAACCAGGAGAGAGCCCGTCGTTGTCCCCGCCGGAACTGCCGTCACCGTGAGTCTGGGCTCTGCACTGGGTTCCAAGTTGAGCCAATCCGGCCAAACCTTCTCCGGATCGGTCGCCAAGGATGTCCTCGTGGGGAACGCTGTCGCGATTCCGCAAGGCGCAAACGTCAGCGGCACCGTCACCGATGCGAAGGCTTTGGGCAAGTTCGCGGGCGGCGCGGTTCTCACCCTCCGCCTCGACTCCATCGACCTGAACGGCGCGAATACTCCGGTCCAGGCCTCTGTAAAAACTTTTTCTCAAAAAGGCAAAGGCAAACGTACCGCGGTTCTGGCCGGCGGAGGCGCAGCACTCGGCGGGCTAATTGGCGGCCTGGCGGGCGGTGGTAAAGGCGCCGCGATCGGCTTGGCGGCTGGTGGAGGCGCCGGCGCCGGTGGCGCTGCACTGACCGGAAACAAGGAAATCGTTCTGCCCGCCGAGTCCGCCGTTAGCTTCGAGTTGTCGCAACCGCTCGAATTGACACAATAAACTTTTGACGATCGTTTCTATTCATCCCCAGCCCTGTTCTGGGGGGTGAACTCCACCTAGACTCAATTGCTTCGAAAAACAGGATTGCTGCCATGCTCGACTTTTCCCGCTTCGAAGTTCTCACCTTCGATTGCTATGGAACCCTGATCAACTGGGAAGCGGGAATTCTCTCTGCGCTGCGTCGTATTCTCTCCGCTCACAATCAGGAGATGGACGACGCCACTCTTCTCAAACTCTACGGAGATTTTGAGCAGCGCTCCGAGCACGGCGCATTTCTTCGCTATCGAGAGGTCCTGGAATCGGTGGTTCGCCAGTTTGCCGCTGAGCTTCGCTTCGCTCCCACCCCGGACGAAGTGCGCTCCCCAACTCTCTCTCGAGCTGGACGCCTTGGCCCGACACCGTCCTCGCTCTTCAACAGTTGAAAACACGCTTCCGCCTGGCCATTCTCTCAAACGTAGACGACGATCTCTTTGCGCTCACGCGTCCTCAACTTGAAGTCAGCTTCGACGAGGTCATCACCGCGGAGCAAGCCCGGGCTTATAAACCTTCTCTGAAACTCTTCGAGTTGGCCCTAAGTCGCATTAACGCTCCTGCCCATCGAGTCCTGCACGTAGGCCAGAGTATTTATCACGACGTGATCCCCGCGCAGGCGCTCGGTCTCGCCACCGTGTGGGTGAATCGCCCCTCGGCTCGCCCCGGCGTCGGCGCCGTCAAAGCCGCAGAGGCCAAGCCCGATCTCACCGTCTCCAGCCTGGCAGAACTTGCCGCGGCCGCGGTTCATCACTAGATGGGGATTTGTGTTGTTCGTGGGAGTTTAGTTCGGCGAGTGGTGTGTTCAAGATGGAGATAAGATCTGCCAAACTGCAGCCGCGAAAGCCTGCCCTGAGCGAAGTCGAAGGGCGGCGGAATGGAAAAGCCCGGCACGGCAGTGCCGGGTGAGGTCGGTAAAAACGAAGCGAGTCCCGCAGGGACGTCACCGATTCGATCGAACTAGAAATTCGCCGGCAGCTTGACGACTCTCTTCTGAATCGCCCACATCACCAATTCTGCCTTATTGTGAATGCCCAGCTTCCGCATCAAATTGAACTTGTGTGCATCCACGGTCTTCATACTGAGTCCTAAAACGTCAGCGGCAGAGCGCACGGTTCGCCCCTCGGCCAGCAACTTCAACACTTCGCGCTCTCGTGCCGTCAAAACACGCTTTCGCGGAAGTAAATCCTCCGGGACCCATTCTGTTCGGCGTCGTTCTGGAATCTCTCGTACCACCAGCTTTTGGGCGGCGTGCGTTCTCCTCACCATCTCAACCAACTCTTGCGCGGAGGTCTGGCGTACCACGCAACTGGTCGCGTCGGTTCGCAGCAGGTCACCGCCCTCGTGCATCGTCAGGAACAACACTTTGCTGTATGGAGACTCTTGCTGAATCAGCCACTCCGTCTGATCGGCCGCGCACTCGAAGATGTGCGCATCGGTGATCACGATCTCGGGCCGGAGCTCGAATACCTTGCGTAGCGCTTCGGCAGCGTTCCCTGCCTCCGCCACCACGTCCAAGTCAGGCTCATCTTCAAGCAAACGCCGCAATCCCTGGCGCAGCAGGATATGGTCGTGCACGAGAAGGCAGCGAATCTCTTTGCTGCCAAACATTTCGTCGCGTTGTATCTGTGCGTGGGGGCACACAGGGCAACTCCTTAACAGCGGCCAGAGAGATTTGCGATGCGGCGCGGGTTCGGTGCGAACCTAGGACGGATAGGTCGTTGCCTCATTGTAACCGCTGCTCCGGCCATTTGCCTTGGGAAAATCAAGTGTGGCGTGCCTTTTCTTTACCTTGGACGATCCCGAATTGACACCTCCGAAGCCCGATCTCACCTCGCATCAGGTACAATCGAAAATTTATGCTGCGCTATCTCACTGCGGGTGAGTCCCACGGCGAAGCCCTGGTCGCCTTTCTTTCCGGCATGCCCGCCGGATTGAAAATTGACCAGACCTTCCTCGACCGGGAACTCTGGCGTCGCCAACAGGGCTATGGCCGTGGGGGCCGCATGAAGATTGAGCGCGACACTGCCCACATTCTTTCCGGAGTGCGCCAGGGCATGACGATCGGCTCACCGATCTCCGTCCAACTTGAGAATCGCGACTGGAAGAACTGGCAGGAATCGTTGCCGGTCGCTGAGGGCGATCCCGCAAAGCACAAGCGCGTTGCCTCTCCCCGTCCCGGCCACGCCGACCTCGCCGGAGCCTTGAAATACAACTTCCCCGAGGCCCGCTACGTGCTCGAGCGCGCCTCCGCCCGCGAATCGGCGGCCCGCGTGGCCTTGGGCGCAATTGCCAAACTTTTCTTGCGCGATCTCGGCATCGAAGTACTCAGTCACGTAGTCACGACCGGCAGCGTTACTCTTTCCGACGAAGTGTCCTGGGAACGAATTCGGGCGCTCCACGATCGCGAGGAAGTTCTGCTCAACTGCGCCGACCCTGAGACTGAGCAGCGCATGAAGGACGAGGTCGACAAAGTTCTCCGGACCGGAGACTCGCTCGGCGGAGTTTTTGAAGTCGTCGCTCACCAGGTTCCTCCCGGCCTTGGCACTTACGTGCAGTGGGACGAACGTCTCGATGCCTTGCTCGCCGCGGCGGTCATGTCACTGCAAGCCGTCAAGGCCGTGGAGATTGGCGCGGGCGTCGCCGCGGCGTTTGCTGCTGGTTCCGCCGTGCACGACGAAATCGGCTACACCGCCGATTCCGGTTACACCGCTTTCTCCCGCACCCGCAACAACGCCGGTGGCATTGAAGGCGGCGTCTCGAACGGACAAGAGATTCGCGTTCGCGGTTACTTAAAACCAATTTCTACGCTTCGTCGGCCCCTTCAGTCTGTCGATTTTTCTACGCGAGAGCCGGTCAAAGCCGCGTACGAGCGCTCCGACGTTTGCGTCGTTCCCGCTGCGGGGGTAGCTGCGGAAGCCATGGTCGCCCTTACCCTCGCCCGCTCTGCTTTGGAAAAATTCGGCGGCGATTCCATGATCGAGACTCTAAGAAACTTCCAGGGCTACTGCCAACAGCTGAAAAACTTCTGATGATCTATCCCATCGTTAAATTCGGCAACCCGGTTCTCGATAAACCCTCAGAAGCCGTCACTGTCTTCGACGAAGAGCTGCAAAAGCTCATCGAAGACATGTTCGAGTCGATGTATGCCGCCCACGGCGTCGGCCTCGCCGCCCCGCAAATCGGCATCGGCCGCCGCATCGCTGTCATCGACGTCACCTTCAAGGAAGATCCCGGAGCCAAACTCGTCCTTATCAATCCCGAAATTATTCATACCGAAGGCCGCCACTCCCAGAGCGAAGGATGCCTCAGCATCCCCGATTTTCGCGAGAACGTATCTCGCCCCAACAAAGTCACGGTTCGCGCCCAGGACGTTCATGGCAAGGTCTATGAAAAAACCGGGGAAGAACTCCTGGCCCGTGCCTTCCTGCACGAGACCGATCACCTCAACGGCAAGCTCTACATCAGCCACATCAGCGCCCTCAAGCGCGACCTGATGAAACGCAAAATCCGCAAACTGATGAAAGCCGGAGAATGGTAGAAATTAAGAGATTGAGTGATTGAGTGATTGAGTCATTGAGCCATTGAAATTCGGCTTGATCGCGCAACAACCCAATCACTCACTGACTCAATCCCTCAATGACTCAATCGCTATCTCTCGTTTTCTGCGGCACGCCGCGCTTCGCCGTCCCCACACTCGAGAAGCTCGTCGAAGCCGGGTTCCGCATTCATCTCGTCGTAACTCAGCCAGATCGTCCCAAGGGACGCGGCCTCGAACTCGTTGCCTCGCCGGTCAAAGAGTCGGCGCTGCGACTGAATCTGCCGGTCACGCAGCCTGACCGCATCAAGACCAACGACGAATTCCGCGCCCAACTCACCACGCTGAAGCCCGACGCCATCATTGTCGTTGGCTACGGGCGGATCATTCCGCAGTGGATGCTCGATCTCCCTCCACTCGGCAACATCAATCTCCATGCCTCGCTGCTGCCGAAATACCGCGGCGCCGCGCCGATTCAATGGGCCATCGCCAACGGCGAAACCGTCACCGGCGTCACCACCATGCGTATCGACGCCGGCCTTGATACGGGAGATATCCTCCAACAACAAGAACTGCCTATCGGTCCAGACGACACCGCCGAGACGCTAGCTCCGCCCCTCGCCTCCATCGGAGCAGATCTCGTCGTCGAAACCCTCCACCGCCTTGAGGCTGGTTCCGTTCATCCCCGCCCCCAAGACAATGCGCGAGCAACCCTCGCTCCCATCTTGAAGAAAGAAGACGGGCTCGTGGACTTCTCTCGCTCTGCTTCTGAGGTCTTCAACCGCATCCGTGGCTTCCAGCCCTGGCCCGGCGCTCACACAAAATTCCGCGGCAAGACTTTGCAAATCACAAAAGCGCGCCCCACCACCGAGGCCGCGCCTCCCGCCGCACTGCATATCCTTTCCGGCCGCCTCTTAGTCGGTTGCGCCCAGAACAGCTCGCTCGAACTCCTGGAAATTCAGCTGGAAGGAAAGAAGCGTGCGCTCGCCCGCGATTTCATCCATGGCTATCGCCCCCAACCAGGAGAAAAACTCGGAGTCCTCTGAATCTAAGAATGTGCTTGGGGAGAAAGGTGTTTGGCACGGGAAGGGCACGGCTTCAGCCGTGCCGCTAGGGTGAGAATTCCCAGGGCTTTAGCCCCTGGCCTGATCTCGTCTCACTGGTGCCCGCTAAGAACGCCGAACATTTATGTTTGAACTCTGTGTCCTCCGCGTCCTATCTGGTTAGTTTTTTCTTTCCCGCCTACAATCTTGAAGCAATGCCCGTCTCGCCCGCCCGCGCCGCCGCCTTCGACATTCTTCTCAGTGTCGAGCGCGAAT
>Ga0209890_10000679_pt1 | contig 15754 bp, 12 predicted proteins | sample OrgsoiDNA2013049_FD_185799 | JGI IMG/M metagenome (GOLD analysis project Ga0209890, IMG submission 185799) | Permafrost soil microbial communities from the Arctic, to analyse light accelerated degradation of dissolved organic matter (DOM) -... | ecosystem: Environmental > Terrestrial > Soil >...
TGACCGCGACGAAGATGGTGGCCAGCGTCCCCGCAACATACGGATGTCGCGTAGCCAGCCAAGTCAGCCCAATGGCGAGAACATCTTCCCCCAGGCTTAGCGTGATGTTCGAGAACGGTTCGGGCGAAGGCGTCACCGCAGCCCGCGCTGCGGTTTTGCCGCTGTGCGCGACCAGAGCGACGGCCGCGCCCAGAAGTGTGGCCAGCAGTTGGTGCTCGGGAGAAAGCTGGCGCGTGGCCTGGTACGCCAGCAGTCCAGCCACGGGGACGCGGATGAACGTGTGCAGTGCGTTCCAGATCAGGTCGAAGGCGGGGATCTTGTCGGCGAAGAATTCGAGGACGAAGAGTGCGGTGCTGGCCACGATGACCGGCCAGCCTTCGAGCAGTTGCAGTCCCGGGGGAAGTGGAAGGTGACCGAAGCGCGCCAGCAGTCCCAAGACCGCGACCGTCGCGTAGAGATTCAGCCCGGCGGCGAAGCCGATTGCGGCCAGCAATGCGAACAGTTCAGCCTGCGGGATTTTAACGATGTCGAGCATGCGTTGGGCACGACATTATCACGGAAGCGGGGCGGAATTTGGAGAGAGATGTCTTTGCCCGGCTTCGCCCGGCGGCCGTCCCACATACTTCAAGAAATACAGCTCCTGACATTTGCCAAACACAAAGGGTCGCTCCTTTATTTAAGGAGCGACCCTCAAAATATTGCCAACGCTGTGGTTACAGCGTGGACTCGATCTCGAAGCCCCAGGCTTCCAGAAGTGGCTCGGGGATGTACTTCGAGTTCTTGTTGCGGCGAGCCCACTCGCGCAGGCGAGTCGACCGCAGGTACTGGTCGGGAGAGAGCTTGTACTCGCGCACAACCTGTTCAAACTCGGTGATGGTCGGGGTGATCGGCCCGATCGGCTCAGGCTTGCCCCAGTTCGGATTTCCGCGTCGCTTGGCCATGAAAAATGCCTTTCCACGTAAGGGGATGAAACTGCAAACTTGCTAAAACGGTCTAACTATATGATTCTCCGAGTCGTCTCGAGGATTCAGCTTCAGGAATCGACTGCCAGAATTCAGTTTCAGGATGCAAAGCTCGCCGACAGGCAAAGCCAGGACATGACTGATTCGGACCCAAAACTAATCGGAGACTCAACATCTTACAGTCATTTTTGGTGGAAAGTCAACGGAAATTTCCCCCAGAAAGTCGAGAGAGATCTCATTCAAGCGTATGACAATACAACACTTATCCCGTTTTACGCGCATTCTCCCATCATGGAACCTACGAACTGGAACGGGTGACCGCGTGAGTCTTTTGCCCTCAGGCAGTTGCCGTCTTATGCAGCGGAGGTTCGAACAGATTACGGGCGTAACCCGCCTTTGCAGGAGAGCGTTGCCGACTCTGGTCGATGGTCATAGAGTGCAGACAAGGGAGTTCTGTAGTGCGGTCTTGGATTGCCTTTAGAACCGTTGCACTGCTGTCGTTTCCCTGAGCTCTGCATAGGAATAGGCGCGGCCATGAGTTTGAAGTCGTTAGTGTTGTGTTCGGACGAGAAGATCGTGCGCGTACTCCGGCGCGTGCTGGGTGATCTCGATATCGACGTAGAATTGTGCGCCGACTCCGACAGTGCTTTGCGCAAGCTGACGCGGCACCGGTTTGAAGCGATCATTGTCGACGTTACCGACGACGGAGCGTCGGATGTGCTGCGCAGCGCCCGTAGCGCTCCCTGTAACAAACAGGCAGTGGCGGTGGCGATCGTCGAGCCCATCATTGGTCTGAAAGCTGTATTCGGTATTGGAGCGCACTTCGTGCTCTACAAGCCGGTATCGAGCGAACGCGCGAAGTCGAGTTTCCGGGCTGCGCGAGCTTTGATGAAGAGCGAGCGCCGCCGGAATGCGCGAGTATTGGTGCAGATTCCAGTTGTGCTGCGAAGCCCCGAAGTAGGGGGCAACATGAAGGTGACGACCATCGATCTGAGCGAGGGAGGCATGGCAGTCAAAGTGCCGAACCGGCGCCGTCCCAACGGACGCTGGCAGATTGCATTCACCTTGCCGGGAACGCAGACCTCTCTCGAACTCTCCGCCGAGTTTGCCTGGGAAGGGGCGAGCGAGCAGGCTGGTCTGCGCTTCCAGCAGATCACCCCGGAAGCGACGCGGCATTTGCAGGAGTGGCTCAAGCAGAATTCTCCCGACGTCGAGCAAGACGATCCACCCATTCGTTGCCAGCTTACCGATCTGAGCCTGGCGGGATGCTATCTCGATATTTCGTCGCCGTTTCCGGCATCGAGCCGCGTAACGCTATCCATGCGTGCCGGCGCTGTAGAAGTGCGGGCCCAGGGAGTGGTGCGGATCATGCATCCCGACAAGGGCATGGGTGTGGAGTTCACGCAGACGACCCCGGAACATCGCGCCGCCGTCGAGAAATTTCTGGGAGTGCTCAATGACAATCGCACTCTGTCTCCCGAGTTGCTGGTTCAACCCGACGGCCTGGAGTCGGGACCTGCCCCGATCAAGCCACCCGGCGACACGGATGATCCGTTACTTCAGTTGTTCTATGGGGAATCACTCACGGCAGAACAGTTCCATGAAGCCATGCACAAGCAGCGAGGCGGGCCGGCCGGGGTTCCCGAGACTGTCGCGAGTGCCAGCGCCGCCCACGCATAGATACCCACTCTGCGTTTCTTCCTGCTACACCATCGCCGGCCGCATCCCTACGCTAAAACGAACAGCGTTGCCGGGATGGCGAAATTGGCAGACGCAGCGGACTTAAAAGGCGGCAGCAGGAGCTTCCAAACGCCGCCATAGCGAGGCCAATCTTGCAGACAGTGTCTGCAAAATGTTGTCTTGAGGGTTAGGCTGCGGGTACCGTTTTCTTTCGCAACAGTTCTCTTTCTCGCAGCCAGGTGAAGATCACGGGAGTCACAATCAGCACATGCAGCAGAGAGCTGACCATGCCTCCGAGTACGGGGGTGGCGAGCGGCTTCATCACTTCGGCCCCCGTGCGCGTCGACCACATGATGGGTAACAAGCCCGCTACAACCGTGGATACGGTCATGATTTTGGGACGCAGACGCAACAAGGCACCTTCCATCACCGCTTCACGCAATCCCTGTACGGTAAGCGTGCCCATAGCGACTTTCTTCCGTTCGACGGCCTCTTCCAAGTAGATCACCATCACGACACCGGTCTGCACAGCCGTGCCGAACAGGGCAATGAAGCCGACCCAGACCGCAACGGAGAAGTTGTACCCCAGCAGCTTCAGGAGGAAGACTCCGCCGCTCAAAGCAAAGGGTACGGCGAGGATCACGTGGGACGCTTCTTTGAAGGAGTTGTACGTCTTGTAGAGCAGCAGGAAGATGATCACAAACACGACTGGGATGACGAGTTCCAGCCGTTTCTTTGCACTGATCTGGTTTTCGTATTGGCCACTCCACTCGATGTAATAGCCGGGAGGCATTTTCACTTCGCGGGCCACAGCGCGCTGCGCCTCATCCACGAACCGGCCAACGTCGCGGCCTCGCACGTTCATCAGCACGCTGCCTCGCAGCAGTCCATTTTCGGAGCTGATCATGGATGGTCCCATCACCACACCAAGGTCGGCCACTTGTCCCAGGGGAATCTGGGCGCCATTGCTGGCCGTGACCAGCACGTTATTCCGAAGCTCTTCAGGGTCCTGGCGAAAATCAGGGGAATACCGCACTCGCACGGGCAGACGTTGACGGCCGTCAATGGCGGTCGTGAGGTTCTTGCCGCCAATAGCGGTCTCGATCACGTCCTGTACGTCGCCCACGTTGATTCCGTAGCGAGCTGCTGCTTCGCGGTTTACTTTGATTTCCAAATACGGCGCACCGGTGATGCGCTCGGAATAGAGATCCGCGACGCCAGGAACCGGACGCAGAGCACGCTCGATTTCAGTCTCCTTCTGCTCGATAGTTGCGAGGTCATTACCGAAGACCTTCACTCCCACCTGGGTGCGGATCCCGGTCGAAAGCATGTCGATGCGGTTGCGGATCGGCTGGGTCCAGATGTTGGTGACGCCTGGCAGTCGGAGCTTCTCATCCAGCCTTTGCAGGATCGTTTCTTTGGTCGTGCCAGCCGGCCATTTGTCTTTGGGCTTGAAGTTGATGACGGTTTCAGTCATGTTCACTGGCGCCGGGTCGATGGCGCTTTCCGCTCGACCGATTTTGCCTACAACGCTTTCCACGAGCGGGTCTTGGGCAATGATCTTGTCCTGCCAGCGAAGAATTTCGGTTGCCTTGGTGAGGGAAATGCTGGGGTCGGTAATGGGCATGAACAGGGCAGTCTCTTCATCGAGCGGGGGCATGAACTCCGAGCCGATCGTACTTGCAAGCCAGAGCGCAGAGGCGAAGATTACAACTGCCGCACTGAGAGTCATAATCCTGTGCTTTAAAGCCCAGCGTAGTGCCGGTTTGTAAATCACTCGCAGACCGTGCATCACGGGATTTGCATCCTCGCGGTGCAGTTTTCCACGGATGAGGAAGGTACACAGCACCGGCACCAGAGTGACCGCGATCAAGGTTGAGCACACCATAGCGAAGGTCTTGGTGAACGCCAGCGGGTGAAACATCTTGCCTTCCATGCCGGTGAGTGCAAATACTGGCACAAAAGCCAGAATGATGATGGTCATCGCAAAGAAGATCGGTCGGCCTACGAGCTTGGCTGCTTCCAAAGTGATCTGGCCAATCGCCGACTTGTACTCGCCATGCTCTTCGTAATACTGCTCTGCGTGCCGTAGCACGTTTTCGGTCATCACAATCCCGGCATCGACCAGTACCCCAATCGCAATCGCGATTCCGCCGAGCGACATGATGTTCGAAGAGATGTCCGCATAGTGCATGAACAGGAACGATCCGAGTACCGCGAGCGGCAGCGGAATTGTCACGATGAGAATGCTGCGGAAGTGCCACAGGAAGATCACGTGCGCGAGCGTGACCAATAGGATCTCTTCGAGGAGCGCCGACTTCAACGTATTCACCGCGTGCAGGATCAAAGTGCTGCGGTCGTAGAAGGGAACGATGTGAACGCCCTTGGGTAACCCTGGTTCCAAGGCTGCGAGTTTCGCTTTGACACCGCTGATGACTTCTTGGGCGTTGGCTCCATTGCGGATGACGACGACACCGCCTACGACATCCTTGCCGTCCTTGTCGAGAACGCCGCGGCGGAATTCCGGCCCCAGATGGACGTTCGCAACATTGCGGATGTAGACGGGTGTGCCTGCCGTCGCGGTCAAGACGATGTTCTCAAGGTCTGCCGTCGATCGGATCAAGCCGATCCCCCGGACGGCCATCTCCTGGTCACTTGCTTCAATGACCTTCGCGCCAACGTTGGTGTTACTGCGCTGGACACCTTCGATCACGGTGCGCAAGGGGATGTTGTAAGCGCGCAGTTTGATGGGATCAACGTCGATCTGGTATTGGCGCACCCAACCGCCGATGCTGGCCACTTCTGCCACGCCAGACACCGAATTCAGTTGGTACTTGATGAACCAGTCCTGCAGGGAGTGTAGGGTCCCGCCGTCGTAGGGTCCCTCGACCGTGTACCAGAAGACTTGGCCCACGCCGGTTGCATCCGGACCCAGAACCGGTACGACTCCTTCGGGCAGGAAACCCGATGCCAGGTTGAGCCGTTCCAAGACACGCGTGCGGGCAAAATATGGATCAATCTTGTCCTGGAAGATGATGTTGATCATCGAGAAGCCCAATGCAGAGGAGGAGCGCACGTCTCTCACTCCCGCCAAACCTTGCAAGTTCACAGTCAACGGATACGTGATCTGATCTTCGACTTCCTGCGGGCTACGTCCCGTCCAATCGGTGTATACGATCACCTGGTTCTCACTGAGATCGGGAATGGCGTCGATGGGAGTCCTTAGCAGTGCCCAGTAACCCCAGACAGCCAGCAGGGCGTAAGCCAGCAAAATGAGGCCGCGGTTCTTGAGCGAAAATTCAATGAGCCGGTTAATCATGGTTTCTCCTCTTCACTGCGCATTCAGCCGGGCGTGATAGGTACCCAGGAGTTGCCCGCTGCGGCTGGCATTCACTTCGACATTCCAGGAGCCCGATGTCGGGACCTTGATCGTGCCCGCGTAATCGGAGCCCTTCCATGTGAGGTCGCTAGCGGCACGCATCTCGCCCATGCCCATGGCTGGCATCGCCGGCATGATGAGCGTGACCTTTACCTGCACATCAGTCACCGGCTTTCCTGAAGCGTCGAGCACGGTTACGTGCAGCGTCGCATCGGAGTTGCTGCGAGGTGTTTCCGGATCAGAACGGAAAGTGAACTTAATCTGAGGAACGGCGGGCGCTTGTGCCTGACCTTGGTCGGCCTGACCATGATCGAATTCCTTCGATCCGCCAAACATCCCGGTCATACCACCCGTGATTCGAGTCTGGGAATCGATCAGGAAACTGCCTTGGCTGACGATGCGTTCGCCTTCTTTAAGGCCAGTGAGCACGGGGTAATAATCCGTGCTTGCTGGGCCGAGCTGCACTTGCCGTCCTTCGAATTCACCATTGCCCTTGGCCACGTAGACGAACTTGCGCATACCTGTATCGAGAACGGCAGAGCGCGGTATGGCTAGAACGTCGGGTCCGGCGGGTGCGGCAAATTTAACTTGCACGAACATGCCGGGGCGCAATCGCATGCTGGGGTTCGGAACCTGGATGCGAGCTGAGGCAGTGCGGGTCTGAGGGTTAATGGAGGTATCGAAAAATCCGACTCGCCCGTGTAGCGTGGTGCCCGGCAGTGAGTCGGAGGTGATCTCAACGGACTGGCCTGTGCGGACGGAAGGCAGGTCGGGCTGGTAGACGTCTGCCCTCACCCAAATCGTGCTCAGGTCGGTGATGGTGAAGAGGACTTCTCCGGCGTTTACGTATTGCCCTTGCGTGACTTTGCGCTCGGTCACAATGCCGCTGACGGTCGAGTAAATGGGAAGCTCGATCTGAGGCTTCGCTGACGATGCGATCTCATCAAGCTGTTGCGTCGTGAGTCCCCAGAGTTCCAGCCGACGGCGGCTGGCGTTTACGAGGTCTTCGGCGCCCGCCACTGCTAAGGGCTCGGCACCCGTGCCCAGACGCTTTCGGTTCTCAAGCGCAAGCCTGTATTCCTCGGCAGTAGAAAAGACCTCTGGGCCGTAAAGTGAAGCAATGGTCTGACCACGGCGCACTTGCTGGCCCGTGAAATCCAGGTAGAGTTTGTCGATGCGGCCACCGATGCGCGCACTGATCGAAGCCAGTTGTGTTTCCGGCTCGTCCACCTTGGCGACGGCCATCAGAGCGCGTTGAAGGTTACGCCGCCTGACTTCGACCGTTTCGACACCAATGTCTGTCTGCTCTTTCTGGTTTAGCTGAATGCTGGAGACAGAGGCGTCTGCTTGCACTTGTTCTGTGCGCTGAGAGGCTGCTTGTTCAGGGGCTGCCTCGTACTTGAGAATCTGCGCTTCCTGAGACTGGGCAGCGCTACGGTCGGGATACCAAAGGCGTATTGCCGCGTAGGCGACTAAGGCCAACATCAGGCCGAGAGTGAGTCCTGTAACAAGGTATTTCTTTTCATGCTGCGTCATTAGCGCACCTCCGGAGTGATCTGAGGCAGGGAAGCTTGAGGGACGGGTTTGTCGGACTCGGATCCGTCCCGCATCAAGGAAGCTCCCACTGCACGTTCCAGGTCCGCAATGCGCGATTCCAGTTCGGACGCGGCCCGGTAGTAATCGAGTTCAACTTCGAGAGTCGTATTCTGACTGTCGAGCAGGTTCAGGAAGTCGGTGCGGTCGGCCTCATAAGCAGCGACGGTGGACTTCAGTGTCGCCTGTGCTTGAGGACGAAGCGTCTGGCCGTAAAGATCAACGAGGCGCTTGGCAGATTGCGCGCGAATCAGAGCATCCTGGATTTCCTCGAAGACGAGCGCGCGCTGGTTGTCGAACTCGGCTCTCTCAGCCGAGACATCGGCCTGTGCCTCGGCGATCTCGGCGTCATGGCGCCCGCGGTTCAGCCAGGGCAGTGTGACGGAGATCTCGGCCATGTAGGTGTTGCGATAGCGGGCACCGTCCGGCATGAGCATGTAGCCTCCGCTGAGGTTGTAGTCCGGTGTGTATGACTTTTGAGCAAGCTTGGTGCGAGTCTCGCCCTGCCGCACGTCGGAAGATGCCATCGCCAGCTCGGGCCGATTCTCCAAGGCGCTTTTTTCCAAGTCCAAGAGCGCGGGGAGCATCTGCGGCGGCGAATATTGGCCCTGGACTTCGAGTGGAGATCCGGGGTCCCGTCCCAACAGCGTATTCAGTCGGGCTCGCGCGAGATCGCCGTCCTGTTCGAGCATTACGAGGTGCTCGACCAGCTTGGTGAGAGCGATCTGTGCTTTCAGCACGTCCTGCTGCGGAACGCGTCCGACAACATACTTGATCCGTGCCGACTCCGAGGACTGGCGAGCCAGCGCCGCCTGCTCGTCATGCAGCAGGAGTTCGTCCTGATTGCGGAGTAGGTCATAGAACGTCTTTCGGACTTGGGCCGATACATCGCGCTTCTTGGCCTCCAGTTCCGCTTTGACCTGTTCCACTCCCTCCGAAGCAAGTTGTGTGCGCAGCGCCCTCTTGCCCGGACCGGGCAGTGACTGATTGAACATGAACATGTGCTGTGTCTGGTTCAGGTCCCAGGGCTTGGCGAGGGGTGTGCCCCAGCCGCGATACATGAACTCGGGATCGCTCAAGGACCCGGCACTGCGTACTCGTGTCCCAGCGATTGCGACTCGACGCATAGCCACCCGGATTTCGGGATTGCTGGTCAATGCGGCGGTTTCAAGTTCAGCGAGGCTCATCGGTGGCGTGGACGGTCGAGAGTGCCGATGCTCCTGCGCCAGAAGGCCAGTGACGCCAGATAGGGGATCGGCCTCAGCGGCTGGCTCGCTGGCAAAACCACGCGCGCCGCCGAAGGCGACCAGCAGACAAATACTTAAACGTAGAGCTTTCATTGCTCCTCCGTAAACAATTCACAGGCAGAGGGATAGAAGGCGTGTCCGCCTATGGCTGCACCAAGGGCGCAGCAAGGCAGAGCACGGCCTCATCTGGGCAACGAAAGCTGTCTAGATTTTCAGGACGGAGTTATAGCCGGGAGACGGTTCGGGAGGTGGGGCATGAAGAAACGAAAGATGGAAACGGACTGTCACTGAAGGCAACGCCCCTAACGAGGCGACCGGCGGTATCACAGCAATCGTGAGAGGGCGAATCGGCCCGGCCGTCAGCGTCTGGGGAAGAACCGTGTTTGTTGGTCCTTGAGACTTGCAGCAGGAATGACTGGTCGGCATCAGGGAACTTCCACATTGCTCCGCCATATGGTGGCAGCACTCCCGTTCCGCGGGAGTCATCGTCGCACCTGGAAGGACGCACGCCATGGCCGGCGTGATTGCCCAAAGCAGGGCGATCGTCAGGAGCACGAATGCGCGGGTTCTAGTCAACCTCATCAGTGTACTGCCTTCGCTGACTACGACAAGCAGAGTTCTTACTGCCAAAGGTGATGTTATCCAACCCAAGACGACAACCGCTGTGACGGTGATCACAGCCCTAGACCGAGGGTCGTTTGCATAGATATGCGTTATACATATACCATGTCCGGAATGACTGTAACCAAGTCACAGACGGTTCCATGGTTGCTGCTGGTCTTTAGTCTCCCCGCTAGGAGCGCCAGTCAGCGTGTTCAGATCTGGCGGAAGCTCCAACGCTACGGAATGCTCGCTCTCCGAAGCTCTGGCCACGTCCTTCCCAATACGGCTGCGAATCAAGAACGAATGGAGTGGCTCGCCACGGCGATCCGCACCTACAAGGGGCAGGCTTCGGTCATTCAGGTGCAAGGCTTCGACGATCTGCCTTCAGAACACTTAAAGGAGCTTTTCGTCGAGGCACGATCGCGTGACTACCAGACGCTTCTGCATGAGGCGAAGCGAATTCTCGCACTTTCCCCCTCGCGAAGACCTGGTGGACGCCTGAATCGAATTCGCCGCCGATTCTTGGAACTTCAAGACATCGACTTCTTCGGGAGCCCATTGCGAGCCAAAGTTGAGAATCTTCTGACTCAAGCCGAAAGAGCTGACACCCAAACGTCTGGGCGCAAAGGCCGCGGGAAGTCTGGCGAGTATGTCAACCGATTGTGGATGACCCGCCCGCGGCCGGGCATTGATCGGGTTTCGTCGGCGTGGCTGATCCGTCGTTTTATCGATCCGAAAGCGCGCTTCATCTTCGATGTTGAGCCCAGCCCCCACGCCGATGCGATCCCCTTTGACATGTTTTGCCCGCAGGGCTTTGGTCATCGGGGAGAGGATTGCACATTCGAGACATTACAGAAGGAGTTCTCCATCAAAGATGGCAGAGTGAAGCGCATCGCGCAGATCGTTCACGATGCCGATCTCGGCGATGAGAAGTTCGGTCGGGTCGAGGGACAGGGTTTGGACAAGGTGCTGAATGGATGGGCGAAGCAAGATTTGCCTGATGACGAACTGCTGCAGCGAGGGATGGATCTGATCGAGGGCTTATATGAGTCGCTGGTATGAGGCTCTAAAACGTGTACTGACAGCTATCGACATTACTAAAAAAAAGGAGAATGCAACCATGCGTACGATCGCTTTCCAAGGCAATACTTCAGGCCGATTCTTGAAATTCCTCTTAACGATTGTTGCTGCAGCTTCTCTGTATTGCGGGAGTCTGGCCACCGGACAGACAGTGAATTCCGCCTCTTCAAATGGGGCCGACGACTGGAAGCAGGTCGAGGCAGCGATGGGCCGTCCTGGACAAATGCAACCGGGCGATGTGATCAAGTTCGGGATGCCTCGAAAAGACCTCCACGTCGTGCTGGACGGCGTCGACATCAAGGCGGGACTGGCCTTGGGCTCATGGGCGGCTTTCAAGCGAGATGGCACCGGCGCCATGGTCATGGGTGACTTGGTTCTCACTGAGGACGAGGTTGAACCCGTGATGATGAAGCTTCAAGAAGGAGGCATACACGAATCTGCTGTCCATAATCATCTAATCGGGGAATCTCCACATGTGATGTACATGCACATTGCCAGCCACGGCGATGCCGTGCAGATGGCGAAGGCGATTCACGATGCGGTTGCCCTCACTAAGACGCCCGCTCCAGATGTCGCTCCCGCAGTTCAATCGGCCGCCGAACTTGGTTTTGATCAGAAGCAGGTTGAGCAGACTCTCGGGCACACAGGGAAGGTCAATGGTGGAGTTCTTCAGATCGGAGTGCCGCGGGCAGAAGCGATCACCGATTCGGGGATGACAGTTCCTCCGTCAATGGGCGTAGCAACCGCGCTGAACTTTCAACCGACAGGCGGCGGCAAGGCGGCGATCACTGGAGATTTTGTACTGCTTGGAACTGAGGTCAATCCAGTCATCAAAGCGCTGCGACAAAACGGGATTGCAGTGACAGCACTGCACAGCCACATGCTGATGGAAGAGCCCCGCCTTTTCTTTATGCACTTCTGGGCAAACGATGATGCCGTCAAGCTCGCGAAGGGACTGCGAACTGCTCTCGACAATACAAACTCTGCGAAATGAACCCAGAAACCAATTCGACAGTGGCGGAGCCAACCAGAGTATCCCTTCCGCAATTTGTTGGATATTTCCTGCGGCTGGGAACGGTCGGCTTCGGCGGCCCGATTGCGCTAGCGGGGCATATGCAGCAGGACCTCGTTGACGAGCGCGGCTGGGTTCGCAAAGAAGACTACCTGGAGGGGCTGGCACTGGCGCAGCTCGCCCCCGGACCTCTGGCTGCTCAGCTCGCAATTTATCTCGGCTACATTCGCGCCGGTGTTCTCGGGGCGACTGCGGTGGGCGTGGCGTTTGTCTTGCCATCGTTCCTGATGGTTCTGGGACTCTCCGCAGCCTACGTGCGTTTCGGTGGGCTGCCCTGGATGCAGGGAATGTTTTACGGAATCGGCGCAGCGGTGATCGGGATCATCACCCGGTCAGCGTTCAAACTGACAAAACTTACGCTCGGCAAAGACAAGCTGCTGTGGGCGATATTCGCGATTTTGGCAGTCTCAACGGCGTGGACTTCGCGGGAGATCATTTGGCTCTTTCTGCTGGGCGGAGTAGCAAACCTGTTCACCAAGGCTTTTCCTAGCCGTCTACCTGCCAGTAGTACAGTGTCGATGCTCCTTGCGCCAGGAACACTAGCGATGTTCGGCGCGAGCGGCACTTTGTTGACGATCTTCGTCTACTTTGCGAAGGCTGGGCTCTTCGTATTCGGAAGTGGACTCGCTGTCGTGCCCTTCCTCTACGGTGGAGTGGTGCAAGGGCATCATTGGCTGACCGATAAACAATTTGTGGACGCGGTGGCCGTGGCAATGATCACGCCTGGACCTGTGGTCATCACGGTCGCTTTTATCGGGTACCTGGTTGCGGGCATTGCAGGCGCAACAGCGGCAGCTCTCGGAATATTCTTGCCCGTCTACCTTGTCGTTGTGCTCCTGGCACCCTCCTACAAACGGTGGGCAAAGAACCCGCAGTTGAATGCTTTCGTGCGGGGCGTGACAGCGGCCGCGACGGGCGCGATAGCCGGCGCGGTCGTGGTTCTTGCTCGTCGCTCAGTTTACGATCTGCCTACCATGTTGATCTGCTCTGTCAGTCTTGCCGTACTATTTCGCTGGAAGATTCCTGAGCCGGTTCTTATAGCCTGCGCGGCAGTAGCAGGGCTCGTCCTACGGCACGCGTGAGAGCGACACGAGCCCCTCTGAGATGGAGAGGACATTGAAAAAAGCATGTGGTCTTGGTCTTGGCTTGGTCCTGGTTGTGGCGTTCACCATACGAGTGTGTGCTCAGAAGAATTCGCCTCCTCCGAATGCGGCTCCGCTCGTGTTGACTGGAGCCATCCCCTTGCCCAATGTGAAAGGACGCATTGATCACTTTGGGTTCGATCCGGTGCACAACCGGCTTTTTGTTTCCGCGCTGGGAAGTAACACGGAAGAGATTATTGGAATCGGTGCCCAGACAGTGGTGCATACGATTTCTGGAGTACCGACCCCGCAAGGCGTTGTGTATTCGCCCGAGACTAACAAGCTGTTTGTTGGTAGCGACGAGGGAAAGCTGTACGTCTACGATGGCACCACATTCGATCCGATCACATCCATTGACTTTGGGCGTGACGTAGATAACCTTCGCTATGATGCGGCGGAGAAGCGATTGTACGTCGGCTACGGGGACGAAAGGACGGGTGCAATCGCGATGGTCGATGCCGCAACCAATAAGAGACTCGACAACGAGTTCAAGCTGGGCGCGCATCCAGAATCATTTCGGTTGTCGGCCTCAGGCCCAAATATCTATGTGAACCTGCCGGACTTGAAGCAGATCGCCGTCATCAATCGCAATACTCACTCTATAGTGCGCTGGCTGCTGACCTTTGAGAGCAACTTTCCCATGGCGTTGGATGAGACTAATCACCGGCTCTTCGTCGCCACCCGAGTGCCTCCTCGACTGGCTGTGTTTGACAGCAACTCGGGCCACCAGGTCGCGGCGCTTCCGACCGTCCAAGACTCGGACGACTTGTATTACGACTCCGCCCGCAAGCGCGTGTACGTCTGCGGCGGCGAAGGCTACATCAGCGTATTCGAGCAAGAAGACGCCGATCACTACAAGCTTCTCGCCAAAGTTCAGACCGCTATAGGAGCCCGAACCGCCGGGTATTTCGGAAAGGGCAGGAAAGGCTTCGACCGTTTCTACTTGGCTGTTCCGGCTCGCGCCGACCATGGCGCCGAAGTGTGGATCTATACGGTGCAGGACTAGGCCAACGAACGAAAGACTGCGCAACGGATCATTTTCTTTTGCTCGGTTCCATGATCCGCAAAAGAGGATTGGCCATTGTGGTATCAGTCACATACGTTAATACGCACGGGGCTTGAAAGGCGGACCTCCATCATTATAGTGAACGAAGTAAGGCAGCCGCGCGCGGGCGTGGCGACCGTCGTCGCCTCGGGCAGAGGAGGAGACCTCGCCGCAACACCACAATTCTGCGGCACGACATCGACTGTTCAAATTCATAGGAGAAAGCCTTGAATCATCATTGACAAGAAAAGTTGTCAATGGTACCGTCTCCTCGTGCTCGACCTCCAAGTCATCGATGATCCGGCAGCGGCGACGGCGGCTTTGGAGCCGATGCGGGGTCGACTCCTCTCCGAGCTGGTCGTGCCGGCCTCGGCGGCGACGTTGGCCACGCGGGTTGGCTTGACTCGGCAGAAAGTCAACTACTACCTGCACGGGCTGGAGGCGCACGGGCTGGTGCGGCTGGCCGAGGAACGCAAGTGGGGCGGGCTGACGGAACGGCTGCTCGTGGCGACGGCCGCTTCCTACGTCGTTTCGCCGAGCGCCCTGGGTCCGGTCGCCGCGGATCCCAATCGGGAAATCGATAGGCTGTCCGCGAGCTATCTCATCGCCCTGGGCGCACGGGTCGTCACAGAGGTGGGCGATCTTGTTCGCCGTGCGAAAGAGACGGGCAAACGCCTGGCGACCCTGGCGGTGGATACTGAGGTTCGGTTCCGGTCGGCGACGGACCGGGCGGCTTTCAGCAACGAACTCGCCGAGGCCATCACGAAACTGGTTTCGAAGTACCACGATGAATCCGCCCCCGGCGGCCGCGCGCATCGCCTGGTTGTCGTGGCGCACCCTCTGCCGCAGAAATCCCATCCCAAGGAGCCATCATGAGCGTGAAGAAAGAAGCATCGGGACGCCGTTCCGTCCAGGTCGAAGTCGAGGTCCCGGGCACGCCGGAGGAAGTCTGGCAGGCCATCGCCACCGGGCCGGGTATTTCGTCCTGGTTCGTGCCGACTGAGTTCGAGGAGCGCGACGGGAAGCCCGTTGCGGTGAAGTTGAACTTCGGCCCGGGCATGGAGTCCAGTTCCGCCGTGACGGCGTGGGATCCGCCGCGGAGGTTTGCCGCTGAGGCTCCTGGCTGGGCTCCTGGCTCGCCGGTCATCGCGGACGAGTGGAGCGTCGAAGCGCGTGGGGGAGGCATCTGCGTCGTCCGCGTGGTGCATAGCCTCTTCGCCAGCACGGACGACTGGGACAACCAGCTGGAAGGACCCGAATCCGGCTGGCCTGGTTTCTTCCGCATCCTGCGGATCTATCTCACGCACTTCCGCGGCCAACGCTCCGCGATGATGCAGTGGATGGCCCCCGCCGCGGGAACCGAAGCGGAGGCCTGGGAAACGCTGACCGCGGCATTGGGGCTGAAAGGCGTGAGCGCCGGGCAGCGATGGGCCGCCCCGGCGGGCGTCCCAGAGCTGGGCGGCGTGGTGGAGCACGTCAGCCAGAGTCCGTACAACGCGCTGCTGCGGCTCGACAAGCCGGGGCCGGGCACCGCCGCGCTTGGCGCCGTGAACTTCGGCGGCCAGAGCATGGTCACGCTAAATTTCTACCTTTACGGCGATCAGGCGGCCGGGACTGTTGCCCGCGAGACACCGCTCTGGGAAGCCTGGGTTCAAGAACGCTTCCCGGCGCCGTCGGAAACGAGCAAGAGTGAATGATCGCGTGGTCATGCCGTGAAGTAGTCCGCCCTCATCGCGAGGTATGCTTTCGTCGCCGCTGCTCGCTCTCCTTTATGATTTCGCTCAAATCCACGACCGGCCGTATCTCAAGCGGTCCGAGTCCATACTTAAAGCCGGGTTGCTGTGAGACAAGCTGAATGGCATGGTTGAGGTCTCGCGCCTCAAGGATCTGAATGCCGCCGAGCTGTTCCTTGGTTTCCGCATAGGGGCCGTCGGTCGTCGCGACTTTGCCG
>Ga0209890_10000680_pt1 | contig 15750 bp, 13 predicted proteins | sample OrgsoiDNA2013049_FD_185799 | JGI IMG/M metagenome (GOLD analysis project Ga0209890, IMG submission 185799) | Permafrost soil microbial communities from the Arctic, to analyse light accelerated degradation of dissolved organic matter (DOM) -... | ecosystem: Environmental > Terrestrial > Soil >...
CGGCTTGAACAGCGAGGCGCCGGGATAGACCTGAATGTCGAGACCGACATTGGCGGCCTTGGCCTCTTTCGCGACAATCTGCGCCATGTCGTCGCGCACATCGCCCTTGCCGCCCGGAAACTGGTGCGAAATCTTCAGCGTCGTCTGCGCCTGCGCCAAGGCCGAAAGCGCGATGACCGCGGCGGCCGTGGCAAAAAATGTCGAAATTTTCCTCATCTTGCGTTCCTCCATTGGGTCTTTTCTGGCAGCGGAAATACCGCCGCGGTTGATAGCCGCCCGGTACCGTAAAAAAGCCCGGCGTCGCACCCATTTCAAGCATAGCCGCCAAGGCCGCCTCATGCCAGTGCGCGGAGGCCGTTTCTAGCCGCGACCCTTCGCATTTGCGGCATTGCAGCTACGGCTAAAGCGACCCGCCAATAGTTGAGGGCTTGTCGGCGGGGCGGTAAATGGGCAGGCTACTGGTTAAGAAGGTCACCGCAATATACCGGGCCTCGCGATAGGGGGAAACGCATCATGGAAACCCAACGAACACGTCGGAGCATGGGCCGTTGGTATATTCTGGTCTTGATCAGCGTGATGTACCTTATCACTTATCTCGATCGGGTGAACATCTCGGTCGCGGCGCCCGTCATCAGCAAGGAATTCGGCTTCGACAAAATAACGATGGGCGTAATCTTCAGTGCCTTTGTCTGGGCCTATGCCCTGTTTCAAGTTCCCGGCGGCTGGCTTGGCGATCGGTTCGGCGCGCGGACGGTCTTGACCATCATTGTCAGCTACTGGTCGATCATGACCGCGGCGACTGCGGCAGCCTTCGGCGCAACCTCGTTTATCGTTCTCCGTTTTCTTTTCGGCGTTGGCGAGGCCGGCGCTTTTCCCGGCGCGACCCGCGCCATGCAGCTCTGGTACCCGCCCCATGAGCGAGGGTTCGTTCAGGGAATTACCCATAGCGCCAGCCGCCTCGGAGCAGCCCTCGCGCCGCCAATTGTGGTTCTGATCACGACAACGCTCGGTTGGCGGTCTGTGTTCTATATTTGCGGCGCGGTCGGCATTGTCTGGGCCATATGGTGGTACCTGGCCTACCGCGATTTGCCGGAAGAACACCGGCTCGTGAACCCTGCCGAACTCGAGCACATCCGCGGCGTCGACGAAAAGGGCAACGTCAAGACGGCGACCGTCAAAAAGCAGGTTAGCGTGCCATGGTCGACGCTGCTCAAATCTCCCAATATGTGGGCGATCATGTGCGCCTATTTCACTTACGTCTATTGCCTCTGGATCTTTTTGAGTTGGTTGCCGTCTTATCTCGTGGAATTCAGACATTTCACGCTGCTCAAAGTCGGCTTCTTGGCTTCGCTGCCGCTTTTTGCAGGCGTCATTGGCGATACTGTCGGCGGCTTGGCCACCGACTTTCTGCTGGCAAGAACCGGCAACATTCAACTCGCCCGGCGGGTGGTGGCGATTGTAGGCATGTTGGGCTGCGCCGTTTTTATCGTACCAGCCGCGTTAGCTGATGACGCCTACACCGCCGTATATTGTTTAACCGCCGCCATGTTCTTCCTGGAATGCACCATCGGGCCTTCATGGGCAGTCCCCATGGATGTCGCCGGCGAACATTCCGGAACCGTGTCCGGGATGATGAACATGGCTGGAAACATCGGTGGCGCGTTGTCGCCGATTGTCTTTGGTGTCTTGGTCCAGTTCGGATCGTGGCAGGCACCATTTATAGTTGCGGCCAGTCTGCTCGTCTTAGGCTCCGCGGTTTGGGCTTTCTGGCTGGATCCGGGCGTCTCGGTCGTCGAGAAAAAATAGCAATGCCCGATCGGCATCGTTAAGCAGCGTCATCCAGGTACCGGCTTTTGCGTCGGCGATCCGCACGTCAGGTAGGGCTCAAAGGCGGCAATCTTTGGATTTTTTCCGCTATGCGCCCTGGATGGTCCTGTTTCCGGGCGCTGCTCTCAGCCTGGCCGTGTTCGCTTTCAATTTGTTCGGCGACAGTCTGCGGGACTTCCACGATCCGCGCTTCAAGGTATAACGGCGCCCGATCCCTCGTCCTTTCCGGGTAACCCAAGAAGAATTCAAGGAAGGTTCCATGTCGAAACCGCTTGCCGGTCTGCGCGTCCTCGAACTTGCCCGCATCCTGGCCGGGCCCTGGGCGGGGCAGACGCTGGCCGACCTGGGGGCCGATGTCATCAAGGTCGAGCGCAAAGGAACCGGCGACGACACCCGCGGCTGGGGGCCACCCTTCGTGGAAGGTGCCGGCGGCGAGCATATCGGCGCGGCCTATTTTCATTCCGCCAACCGCGGCAAGCGCTCGATCGAAGCCGACTTCGAGGACGAGGAAGGCCGCCGCATCGTGCACAAGCTGGCCAAGCGCTCGGACGTGCTGATCGAGAATTTCAAGGTCGGCGGGCTCGCCAAGTTCGGCCTCGACTACAAGAGCCTGGCGTCGGAGAATCCGCGCCTAATCTATTGCTCGGTGACCGGATTCGGACAAGACGGCCCCGACGCCAAGCGTGCCGGCTACGATCTCATGGCGCAAGGCGTGGGCGGCATGATGGACCTCACCGGCTTCGCGGACGGCCCCCCGACCCGCGTCGGCGTGGCGATCTCCGATATCTTCACCGGCTGCTATTCGGTGATCGGCATCCTCGCCGCGCTCGCGCAGCGCGAGAAAACCGGCAAGGGCTGTTACGTCGATACCGCTTTGGTGGATTCAACGGTCGGCGTACTGGCCAACCAGGGACTCAATTATCTCGTCTCGAACGAAATCCCCAAGCGCATCGGCAATTCGCATCCCAACATCGTGCCCTACCAGGAATTTCCGGTCGCCGACGGCCACATCATCATCGCCACCGGCACCGACAACCAGTTCGTCAAGTTGTGCCATGTGCTGGGCGCGCCCGAGCTCGCCGAGACGCCGGCCTACAAGGACAATATCGGACGTCTCACGCATCGCAGCGAATTGGTGGCGAAGTTGTCGGCGCTGACCGCGCGCATGCCGCGCAAGGAATTACTCGACAAGCTCGAGCAACAGACGGTGCCGGCTGGTCCGATCAACAATCTCGAGCAGGTGTTCAAAGATCCGCAGGTCATCTTCCGCGGCATGAAGCTCAATCTACCGAGCGCCGCCGCCAAGAGCGGCAGCATACCGGGCGTGCGCACGCCGATCGTGATGGACGGCTGGAAGGCCGCGTCCGAGCATCCCGCGCCGCGGCTCGGCGAGCATACGGCGGAAATCCTGCGCGAGATCGGCGAAGGCTGATCTCGACCCGCGAAGGCCTTGACCCGGGGCCAGCGGCGGTAGGACGCTTGGTCGTGAAGCCTGCACCGAACGCGATGCCGGCAAGCCGGGGAAACAACCATGAGACTCATCGCCATCGCAATCGCGTCGGCATTTATCGGCGCTGCCGCGACGAACGCCGCCGACGTTCCACATTTTCAAGTCGATCCGTCGTGGCCGAAGACGCTTCCTAACAACTGGATCATGGGACAAGCGTCCGGCGTCGCCGTCGATGCGCAAGATCACATCTGGATCATCCAGCGCCCGCGCACCCTCACCGACGACGAGAAAGCCGCGACCTTTAATCCGCCGCGCACCAAATGCTGCGTGCCGGCGCCGCCGGTGATGGAATTTGCACAGGACGGAACGCTGATTCAGGCCTGGGGCGGCCCCGGCGACGGCTACGACTGGCCGGAGAACGAGCACGGTATCAGGATCGACCACAAAGGTTTTGTCTGGATCGGCGGCAACGGGAACAATGACGGTCACATTCTAAAATTCACGCCCGCGGGAAAATTCGTTTTGCAGATCGGCAAGAAGGGTCCGCAAACCAACAGCGGCGATCTCACCCGCCTGGGCCGCCCGGCCGACACCGCGTTCGACCCCGCGACCAACGAGGTCTATGTGGCGGACGGCTATCACAATCACCGTGTGATTGTGTTCGACGCCGACACCGGCGCGTTCAAGCGGATGTGGGGTGCCTACGGCAAGCCGCCAACCGATGAGAAGATTTCCTACAATCCTGCGGCGCCGCCACCACAAGTTTTTGGCAACCCGGTTCACTGCGTGAAGATCGCGCGCGACGGCCTGGTCTATGTCTGCGACCGCCAGAACGACCGCATCCAGGTCTTTCAGAAGGATGGAACCTTCGTGAAGGAATTTCTGGTGGCCAAAGAAACGCTCCAGCAAGGGTCGATGTGGGATCTCGCTTTGTGGATCGATTTACCGCAGAGCTTCTTGATGAATGCCGACGGCGCCAACAACGAGGTGCGCACGCTAGTGCGCGAGACCGGCGAAGTCGTCGCCGCCTTTGGCCGCAACGGCCGCAATGCTGGCGAATTCCACTGGGTGCACAATCTCGCCATCGACAGCAAGGGCAACATCTATACGACCGAGGTCGATACCGGAAAGCGCGCGCAGAAATTCAGGCATGTCGAGCCAGCCGCGCGCTAAAACCGCCTACTTCGCCGGCTCCGCCTGCCGCTGGCGCGCCTTGGCGCCTTCGATCGCTTCGCGGATATTCCGCTTCAGGCTCTCGAAATCGTACGGCTTTTGCAGCACGACCACGCCCTGGCGCACGGCGTCTTGCGCGCTGGCGCTATAGCCCGTGGTCAGCAACACCGGAATGGCGGGGAAGCGCGCGCCGATCTCGCGTGCGAGATCGAGGCCGTTCATGCCGCCCGGCATCAGGATGTCGGAAAATACCAGGTCGACGTCGCCATCCAGCCGCAGGGCCGCGAGCGCCGCCGGCGCATTGACGACGCTGCGCACCCGGTAGCCGAGCTGGCGGAAAAATGCGGCGCCGACTTCGGCCACGTCGGCATTGTCCTCGACCAGCAGCATGGTTCCCGCCGGCTCGGCCGTCGCCTGGGTCTGCGACTGCGGCGACGGCGGCTGCGGCGCCTCATGGCTGCGCGGCAAATAGAGCGTGATCGCGGTGCCGCGCCCTTCCGCGCTGCTGATGGTCGCCGTGCCGCCGGATTGCCTGGCGAAGCCGTAGACCTGGCTCAAGCCCAGCCCGGTGCCCTTGCCGATCTCCTTGGTGGTGAAGAACGGCTCGAACACCCGCGTCAGGACCTCCGGGGGAATGCCGTGTCCGGTATCGGCCACACGGATGGCGACGAATTCGCCGCTCAGGCCTTCCTCCGTCGCCTCGCCCTTCAGCGTCACGGCCTTGGCCCGGATTGACAGCGTGCCGCCGGTTGGCATGGCGTCCTTGGCGTTGACCGCGAGATTGAGGATGGCGAGTTCGAACTCGCCGGGATCGACGCGGATCGTGCACACGCCGTCCGGCACGTCGACCTTGATCTCGATATCGCCGCTCAGGGAGCGCAACAGCAGTTCGCGCAACAGCGGCAGCCGTTGCGAGAGATCAATGACCTGCGGCGTCAGCGTCTGCTGGCGCGAATAGCTGAGCAACTGGCGGGTGAGCGATTCACCGCGCTGGGCCGCCGTCGCCATCATGTCGAGAAGCCGCATGTGTTTCTTGTCGGTCAGCTCGCCACGCAACCGTTGCACGCTGCCGCTGATGATCATCAGCAGGTTATTGAAATCGTGCGCGACGCCGCCGGTCAATTGGCCGATCGCTTCCAGCCGCTGCGACTGGCGCAGCGCGCCTTCCACCGCCTCGCGGCGGTCGGCTTCATCGTAAAGACGCCTGGTGCGCCGTAGCGCCAGCCCGAGGCCGGCATAGAGGAACGCGGTCGCCGGCAAGCCGAAGACCAGGTGGCTGCTCATGTAACTCAGCCATTCACCCGTGATCGCCGATTTTTCCACGCCGGCGAGTACATAGACCGGGAATCCGGTGAGCTTGCGGTAGCCGATGCGGCGGCCGATGCCATCGAGCTGCGCTTCGACCGAGAAGATAGAGCGGTCCAGCCCGCGCGCGATGCCGATCCGGAACTGGCTGCGTTCATCGAGCTTTAAGAGCCGGTCTTTGGGCACCGGAAAGCGCGCAATGAACCCGCCGTCGGAGCGCGCCAAGCCGAAATAACTGCCTTCGGTGCCACCCATTTTCGCATAGAACGACTCAAAATAGTTCGGCAACACTGCGATCGAAATAATTCCATTGAACCTTTCGTCGTCGGATCGCCGCCGCTGCGACAGTGAGAAGAAATAGGTGTCGAAGCCGCTCATGCGTGGCGCATGCATGCTGCTCACATAGGTGCCGGCATTGGCGGCCGCCTGTACCTTGAAATAATCGCGGTCGGAGAAATCGCGCTCCTTCGGCACCGGCATGGTATTCGACGCGACCAGTGGATGGCCGTTGCGGTCCATGATCGCGATGCCTTGCACCTGCGGCAGCGCGTCGTCGATCCGTTTGAGCCGGGCGTGCAGCGGCCCTTCGTTGTGCCGGATATCGTCGTCCGACATGCTGCGGACGATTTCGTCGATCTCGGCGAAGGTGCGCTCGATGGTCTGCAGCACCTTGAGCGCATGCTCGTGCAGGATGTCGAGCGAGCGGTCGATGCGCTCGTCGCTCACACGCTCAAAATTGCGGTAGCTCACCCAGGAGGCAAACGCGAACAGCACCGCCGGCAGCACCAGGGATGCCACCATCATCAGCTTGAGCAGCCGGATGGCTGCGTTGCGCGCGGTCAACATTTGGCGGTCGAATACCCCCGCATGAAGGCCGGCATATTTTCACAAATCGCCGGTTCGGACGAGGGTTTTTGAATCGAGCGGCGAGGCTGAATTGGGACGAAATTCGGCCGAACCTGCGGCGTTGTTGCATCAGCGTTAGTCAATGGAACCTTTTCGGTTCCACGCGCGTTGTGGTTTTTCGGGCGGGCTATGAAACCGCGAGCGGCGCCAGCGCCTCGATGTCGCTGACGACGTCGATCACCGCCGGACGGTTGGCGGCGAGCGCGCGCGCAAGCGCCGGCGCGATGTCGCTCGCGCGTTCCACGCGAATGCCGAGCGCGCCCATGTCCTCGGCCAGCCGCGCGAAATTCATCGCGTTATAGGTCCACAATTCGCGCGACTTGTTCGTCGGCTCGCCGCCATAGGCGCGGTCGAAGCCGCGCTTGGACTGGTTGCCGCCGCCGTTGTTGTTGACGACCGTCACGCTGTTGATTTTCCAGCGCACCGCCGTTTCGATCTCCGCGATGTGATACCAGAAGCCGGCGTCGCCGGTGAACACCACGACCGGACGCTCGGGACACGCCGCCTTGGCGCCGATGCCGGCGGGGAATGCCCAGCCGAGATGGCCGGCGCTGCGCAGATAGCTTTGGGTCGGTGCGCGCAGATCGTACATGCCCCCCATCCACATGCCGGCGTGGCCGGTGTCGACCACGACAATGCCATCGTCGGGTACGTGCGTGGTGAGTTCACTACAGATGCGTGCCGGATGGATCGGCACACTATCCGATTCCAGTACGGCCTTGTATTTGGCGTACCATTCGCCGCGCAACGCGGAAATTTCCTTGATCCAGGGATCACGCTTCGTCGCGCTCGATTTGTCGATTTGCCCCAGCATGCGCACAAGCACGCTTTTGGCATCGCCCAGCACGCTCGCCTGCAATGGATAATTGCGGCCGAGCGACTCCGGCTCGATGTCGATCTGGATCGCCGGCGTGCCGATCTTCGGCACCGCCCAGAAGTGCGTGGTCATGCCGCCGCTCTCGCTGCCGATAAAACAGACGAGATCGGCAAGGTTGACTGCGCGGTTGGCGCTTTCGCGCGAATAGCTGCCGACCACGCCGACCGACAGCGGATGAGTGCCGGGTATGCAGTCCTTGCCGTTGAGCGAGGTGGCGACCGGGATTTGCAGCGCTTGCGCCAGCGCGACCAGCTCAGGCCCGGCGCCCGAGGCGCGCGCGCCGCCACCCACGACAAAAATCGGCCGCTCCGCCTTTTGCAGCAGGTCGAGCGCGGCCTTCACATGCGCGGCTTCCGGCTCAGGCCGGAACGGCGGCACGCGCGCGAACTGCGTCTCGACCAGCGCCTCCATCTCGGCCTCTTCCAGGTCGAGTTGCCCCTCGTTGCCGCGGAATTGCAGATGCACAGGGCCGGGCACGCCGGAAGTTGCGACTCGGAACGCCTGCCGCATCATGTCGGGAATGCGCGCGACCTCGTCGATGGTGGCGTTGAACTTGGTTACCGGTTCGAACGCCGGCACGTCGTCGATTTCCTGATAGACCTTACGGAACTTGGTTTTCGGATCGCGCCCGCCGGTCATGGCGATCACCGGCGAATGCGCCAAATAAGCGTCGCGTAGGCCGGCGGCGAGATTGAGCGCGCCGATCACCTGCGCCATGCAGATGCCGGGCTTGCCGGAGGCGCGCGCGTAGCCGTCGGCCATGTAGGCGGCGGATTTTTCGCCGTGACAATGCACGCGCGCGATCTTGGTGCGCCGCTCCATCTCGGCGAAGGTGCGCCGCAGCACCGCCGGCACCATGAAAACGTGTGTTACGCCATAGCCCGCCAGCATGTCGGCGAGACATTCGGCGCCAGTCATTCTGCGATTGTGACCAAGCATGATCCTGTCCGATTTCTCAGGCTGCGTCATTTACAAGAAGGCGGGGTCCACTAACCATCGGTGTGCAGATGTGGCAAGAGCATGCATGATTGACGGATCGATTGCACCGCGACAAGCTTGGTTTTCTCAAAAGGGGAAAGACATGGCAAATGGAATACATGCGTGGCGGCCGGCGGCTTGGCTGACCGTTGCTCTGCTCGCATTCGCGACCGGACCGGCCTCCGCCGCCGGCCTGCGCGCGGGCGAATATGCCTGCGCCGGATCGAGCGGTATCCTCATCGGCCTCGGCTTTCTGTTGAATGCGGACGGCAGCTACACCGATCTCGATCGCAAGACATCGGGCCGCGTCGCCTTCGAAGGATCGAGTGTGAAGTTCATCGGCGGCCATCTCGACGGCTATGTCGGGACCGGCGTAAGCGGCTCGACTTTCCAAATCCACGGGATTGGCTGCAGTCATAATTGAGCCTGGCGGCGCTCAGTCCGGCTTGAAGTTCATCGCCACGCCGTTGATGCAATAGCGCTGATGCGTCGGCGGCGGCCCGTCGTCGAAAACGTGACCGAGGTGGCTGCCGCACCGGCTGCAATGCACTTCATTGCGAGTCATGCCGTGGCTGCTGTCAGTTGTCGTCTCGACCGAACCGGCGACCGGATCGTTGAAGCTCGGCCAGCCGGTGCCGCTCTCGAATTTCTTCTTCGAAGTGAACAGCGGCTGCCCGCAGCCGGCGCAGGAAAAAGTGCCGTGGCGCTTTTCGTAGTTCAGTACGCAGCTGCCGGGCGCCTCGGTGCCGTGCTCGCGCATGATTTCGTATTGCTCGGGCGTGAGCAGCTTGCGCCACTCGGCGTCGGTGTGCGTCACCAGATAGGTCTTGTGATCCATGACATGAGCGCTCCGTTCGGACGCTATTTGATCGCCAGCGGGTTGACCGGCGAGCCGACCGCGCCGGTGATCGGGATCGCCGGCGCCACGAACATGAATTCGTAGACCTTGTCGGCGGCGCAATCATCGGCGAGTTCCTTGAGATTGAAGATTTCGCCCATGGTCATGCCCATGATCGGGATGGTGATCCAGTGCCAGGGCTGGTTGATGCCCTCCTCGCTCTCGTTGGGGCGCACTTCGCAGCCCCAGGTGTCGCTGGCGAGCGCGGCCAATTCCGTTCGCTTGACCCATTCCAGCGTTTCGAAGGCGAAGCCCGGCGCGTCGCCGCCGGGATAGCCGTCCCAGCTTCCAGCCTTGATGCAGCGTTCCATCTGTCCGGTGCGCACGATTACGTAATCGCCGCGTTTGAGCGCCACGCCCTGCTTTTTTGCCGTCGCATCGAGATCGGCGCAGGTCATGCCGTAGCCATCGTCGAGCGATTCAACGCCTTTGAAACGCGCCACGTCGAGCAGCACGCCGCGGCCGACCATCTTGTTCTTGGTCTTCTCGATACCGCACTTCTGCGCACCGGCCGAGGTCACTTCGCGGCAGTCATAGCCGTTCCACATGGAGTTCTCATAGAACACGTGGCCGAGCCCGTCCCATTGCGTGCCGCATTGCAGCGGCATAGTCACCATGTCGTCGGCGGCGCGGATGCCGCGCTTGTCGAGCACGCCGGAATAGGCGTCGGTGCCGGTGCGGATCATGGTGTGGATCGGATTGGTGCGCCCCATCGCCGGATATTTGCTTTTCGCTCCTTGCGGTCCCGTATGGTCGAAGTTGAGCGCAAGCGAGATCACCTTGCCCTTCTTGACCAATCGGGTGGCGGCGACGATGTCTTCCGGCGAGGTGTAATTGAGCGTGCCGATTTCGTCGGCCGGGCCCCATTTGCCCCAATTTTTGTATTTATCCGCGGCGTCGCGCATGTCCTGGCGGGTGATTTTCTTGGCTGCCATTGGGTTTCCTCTGATGAAAAGGAACGGGCGGTGGCAAGAATACAGCCCGTGCCGGCTTGCGATTGCAAGCCCTTATGGCGCGGGCGAGCCACGCTGCTACGATGTCTTACTCTATATAGTTCCGGACCCGCCTTCGCGCGTCATGGAATGACACCGGAAACAATGGATCCCCATGCGCATCGTTGATATCCGCGAGACCGCGGTTCCGCTCAAGTCGACGCTTGCCAATTCGAGCATCGATTTCAGCGAGATGACGACGTCGGTGGTCGCCGTGATCACCGACGTCATGCGCTCCGGCAAGTCGGTTTGCGGTTTCGCCTTCAATTCCACCGGACGCTATGCCTGCGGCGCGCAGATGCGGGCGCGGTTTATTCCGCGCATTCTCAAAGCGCCGCCCGACTCTCTACTCGATGCCGCCGGTAACTTCGCACCGGATAAAATCCTTGCCATCATGATGCAGAACGAGAAGTCCGGCGGGCATTCCGAACGCTCGGTCGGCATCGGCACCATCGAGGTCGCAATCTGGGACGCCGTCGCCAAGATCGCCGACAAGCCGCTGCACCGCGTGCTGGCTGAGCGCTTCAACGGCGGCAAAGTCGCCGACAAGGTGTTCTGCTACGTCGGCGGCGGCTGGTATGCGCCAGGCAAGACCACCAAGGATTTGCAAGACGAGATGCGCCGCCATCTCGACGCCGGCTACACCATGGTGAAGATGAAGGTCGGCGGGATGCCGCTCGCCGATGACCTCGCCCGCGTCGAGGCACTCAAATCGATCCTGCCGGCGGGCGCGCTGCTCGCGGTCGATGCCAACTCGAAATTCGATCGCGCCGCGGCGCTCTCCTATGCGCGCGGGCTGGAGCCGTTCGCCCTGCGCTGGTTTGAGGAGCCGTGCGATCCGCTCGACTTCGCGTTGCTCGCCGAGCTTGCAGGCGTCTACGGTCCGCCGCTTTCCACCGGCGAGAACCTGTTCTCGACGCAGGACGTGGAAAACCTCGTCCGCTTCGGCGGCCTCAAGCCCGAGCGCAACGACGTCATCCAGATCGATCCGCCGCAGGCCTACGGCATCGTGCAGTATGCGCGCACCCTCCACATGCTGGCGGGCCACGGCTGGCCGCGCGCGTGCATGTTCCCCCATGGCGGCAACCAGATGTCGCTGGCGATTACCGCCGGCTTCGGGCTCGGCGGCGCGGAATCCTATCCCGGCGTGTTCGGCGATTTCGGCGGCTTCGCCGACGATGCCCGCATCGCAAACGGATTTATCACGCTGTCCGACCGCGCCGGCATCGGCTTCGAGGGCCAGGCCAGGCTTTACAAGATCATGCGGGATCTGGTCGACAATTGAGCGCTAATCGATAGGTTTCGCGCCCGACGCCGCTTCGGCTATCCTGCGCGGGCCGGCGTTCACCGCCGGGTGCTAATTTGGAATTTGGTCATGGAAACCGACATCCTCCGCCGATTGCACTACGCCGCCGCCATCGCCTGCGGCGTTTTCGCGGCCCTGGTGGTGCACATCGTGCTCACCGTGTTCGGCGTTGGGCTCGACGCGGTGCTGCGCGACGCCGCCGCCGGCAACAAGCAGCAGTTCATCTCGGCGCTGGCCTGGTGGGCGATCGGCGGCGCCGGTTTCGTCGGCGGCTGGGCGACCGGCGCCTATCTGATCGCGGCGGCGCGCGAGCGCGATTTCGTCTACCGGCTGGCGCGGGGCTTTCTGATCGCGCTGGTGTTCGCCGCCGCCACCGCCGGCGGCGTCATGAGCAAGACCGGCAACCTCGGCGGCACGGGGGACGTGATCGCCGGCTTGACCGCGCTCGGCTTAGGCCTGATCTGCGCCTTCTGCGGCGCGCGGCTCGCTTATCTCAATGCCGAGCAGGTGTAGCGCGCCTAAACTATTCGAACGGCAAGTCCCGCCCGAGCGCGGCGCTACCGAAACGAATGCTGCGCGCATTGTAGAACTGATTGCCCGCCGATTTTCTTGCCTTTTCGATATTCGCGAGCGCACGCTGCAAGTACGGCCGCACATTCTTACCAAACGCCGTTAACGAAATCGGTTTTTCGCGGTTGACCAGCCGTCCGCCCAGCTTCCGCTCGAGGGATTTGATCCCATTGCTCAGGGACGGCTGCGAGACCTTGCAGTGCCGAGCCGCGCGCGTGAAATTGAGCTCTTCGCTCAGCACGAGAAAGTAGTGGAGATGGCGCAGTTTCATGGACCGAGTGCTCCGTCGCGCGCGACCTCGGATGGGGCAGCAGTTTTGTATGGTGGCAAGTCTGCGAAGCGCTAGAAGAAACTGCCCACCTCCTGGACCGGCAGCGACCGCACGTCGATTTGCTGCATCAGCGCGTTGACCGAGACCGTTGCCCCGTGACCAACGTCACGGCCGCTGGCGCGATCGATCGACTTGAGCCCCCCGACCAGAGCAGCGACCGTGACCAACGCGCCGAGTGTCACCGCCGCCAGCCGCGGCTTGGTGAAACGCGAGCGATTCGACTGCGTGTTCGCGCGAATGAAGGCCACGGCGCCGATCGCCAACACCGCGAATAGAGCGTTGCCGATGATGAATGCATGCGTCGACAAGGGATATTCGAAGATTTGACTGAGGTAGTTCATGATTCAAGCCCTCCGGTTGATCGATGCCGCGATCATGGAGGGCCACGACGGGATCCTGTATGAACTAGTTCACATTCGCTTTTGTTGTTTTTTATCCGCCCCTTTTGCACAAATAGCCTTCTAACAAAGGCTGCGGCGCGCCCAGGCGGGCCCCTGCGGCCCCCGGGCGCGGCCGGTCGGGCTAGCCTTGAGTTAATGCATGCCGGGACCGCTAGTCCCCCTCGCCGGCCTCGGCGGCGACCTTTTCCAGCTGCCTTGGCTGCACCAGAACCACGCCACCGCGCTCGAGTTTGACCCAGTTCGCCCGCTCCCAGATTCGCAGTTGCCTGTTGGTCATTTCGCGTGACAGGCCGATCATCTGACTGATGTCTCGCTGCGTAATCTTGGCCTTCCGCTCCTGCTTGTCCGCGAGTTGCAGCAGGGCCTTGGCAAGACGCGCCGGCGCATTGAGGAACATCACGTCCTGCACCTGTTCGCTCGTTCGCCGCAGCCGCGCGCACAGGAACTCGATGACCTTAAACAAGACGTCCGGTTGTCCGCGCAAGGTCGAAGTGAAGGTGCCGCGATCCATCGAAACCAGCTCGCAATCGGACATGGCGGTCGCATCAGCACTGCGCGGACGGCCGTCCAAGAGGGCCATCTCGCCAAAGATTTCCCCCGCGTTGATAACATTGAGCACCGCTTCGCGGCCGTCGGCCGACAGCACGCTGATCTTGACAGAGCCGCGCATGACACCGATGAGGCCAACCCCCGCATCGCCTTTCGCGAATATAACGGCGCCGCGCCGCACCGCCTTCTTGGTCATGCGAGCCGCAAGCTGCTCGAGGATCGCGCTGGTGAGGTGACGGAACAGTGGGTGGTTCCGAATGAGGGTAAGCTTATCGATGCTTTCGGCCGGTTTGGGGCTAACGCTCACGGCGGTTCTTCCCATGCTGGTCGATATCCGCGGCAATATCTTTGTGCCGGTGACTATAGCTTCAGACTATCGTATCACGCGGCCTTGGCGTTAGGCCTATATCGCCAAGTGCTGCAAGACGATAGCGGTACATTTTGTTCACCGGCAAGCGCCATTGGCGGCTTGCGGGGACGATGGGAACGCGTTGGCGCCTCGGTTCCCCCGCATTTCGCAGCGCAGAAACGGACACTGCGGCCGCGCCGCGGACTATCGGCCCTGCGCGGTGACTGCTAGCATGCCATCGGATTTGGCGCCGGGTGGGGCCGGCGGTGGATTTTGCGCACTATCGCCACGGGCGGTTTGTCGCGCATGCGTCGAGTCGCCTCGCGGATTGACAAGCATGGTCTGTCAGCGGTGCGGTGCAGCCAATTCTGTCGACGCACTCTTTTGCAGCCAGTGCGGTTCCCAGATCTCGCAACAGCCGCCGGCCGGCGATGCGCTTGCGCCCACGCTGCATGGCGAACGCCGGCAAATCACCTCTTTGTTTTGCGACATCATCGATTCCACGAAATTGGCCGGAAGACTCGATCCGGAAGAGTTTCACGACGCCATTAGAGCATTCACGCACGGCTGCGATGACATTGCCGCCAGCTATGAAGGCCATGTGAGCGAGTTTCGTGGCGACAGCGTACTGGTTGTTTTTGGATATCCCACGTCGCGCGGCGATGAGGCCGAGCGCGCGATACGTGCGGCGCTCGATATGATCGACGCCGTTGCCCGCCTTGTTCTCCCAAATAATCAGCGGCTACAGGTGCGTGTCGGAATTGCCACCGGTTTGGCGGCCATCGACGCTCGTTCTTCAAAGAACCCGGTCTTTGCCGGTGACGCGCTCAATCTCGCCGCCAGGCTGCAAAGCCTCGCCGAACCAAACACCGTGGTGATCTCGTCGCTGGCGAAGCGGCTTGCCGGCGGCTTTTTCGAGCTCGCCGATCTGGGCGCGCACGATCTCAAGGGCTTTCCCAGTCCGGTGCCGGCCTGGCGCGTGCAGGGCATCAAGCCGGTCGCCAGCCGATTCGAAGCGCTGCGACCGGAACTGACCGAATTCGTCGGCAGACAGGGCGAATTGCAACAGCTTGCGGCGCTGTGGGAGAAAGCAAAACGAGGAACCGGCCAGATCGTTGAAATTTCCGGCGAGGCCGGTATCGGCAAATCGCGGCTGATCAACCAAGCGCAGTACCTGCTATGCGATCCTACGCAGGTCGCCAAATATTCTTGCTCGCCCTACCACACCAGCACCGCGCTGCATCCGGCGATCGAGCAACTCACGCGAATGATGCAATTCCGGCCGGAACAGTCTCCGGAAGATCGCCTAGCGGTGCTGAAAAGATGGCTGAAGCCAATCGCCGGCCATGAGGCTCATCTGCCCTGGATTGCCTCTGTGTTGTCCTTGCCGGTCGGCACGGCATTTCAGATATCGACCCAGGACGCACGCCAGAGAACCTTGGAAGCGCTCTTGTGGTGGCTGACCGCGACCGCCAAAAGGCGGCCGTTGCTGATCATCGTCGAGGATGCGCACTGGATCGACCCGACCTCGCAACAGCTCGGGCAAATGATCGTCAACCAGCTCGGCACCATGCCGGCACTGATGATCGTCAGTTCCCGGTCGTCCGATGCGTTGCCTTGGGCCGGCCAACGGCCAGGATTGTCGATCGCGCTCGATCGTCTCGATCGCGCCAATGCCAATACCATTGTCGCGGACGTGCTGGGCGAGCGGGAGCTGTCGCCGGACCTTATTGGCCAGATCATCGAGAAGGCGGACGGCATCCCGCTATTCGTCGAAGAGCTCACCAAGATGGTGCTCGGCTCGGATGCCGGCGACGGACAGCGATCACAAACGGGCT
>Ga0209890_10000681_pt1 | contig 15730 bp, 9 predicted proteins | sample OrgsoiDNA2013049_FD_185799 | JGI IMG/M metagenome (GOLD analysis project Ga0209890, IMG submission 185799) | Permafrost soil microbial communities from the Arctic, to analyse light accelerated degradation of dissolved organic matter (DOM) -... | ecosystem: Environmental > Terrestrial > Soil >...
CGACGCCGAAAGGCGCACGCCTCGCTATCATCATTATCATCATAACGCGCGAGACACTGGCGACATTCGGGGTTTCTGGTTCATGCACATCGCCTTCGTAGCTTCCGAGTGTGTTCCGTTTTCCAAAACCGGCGGCCTTGCGGACGTTGTCGGTGCTCTGCCCCGTGCGCTGGCGGCTGCCGGACACGAAGTCAGCGTCTATCTTCCCCGCTATCGCCTCACGCGAATCCCTGAAGAGCACACCGTCGTGCAGAGCATTACCGTGCCTTTCGACGATCGCTACCGCTTCTGCTCGATTGTGACTGGCGCGGGGTATCCCGGCGTGCGTTTCTTCTTCGTTGACTATCCGCCCTATTTCGACCGCGACGGGCTTTATGGAACCTCCTCGGGAGATTTTCCAGACAACCCCGAGCGTTTCGCAATGTTTTGCCGCGCGGTGCTGGAGGGATCGAAGATTCTCGGTGTTCCGGATATTTTTCATTGCCACGATTGGCAGGCGGGCCTGGTGCCGGTGCTGCTGCGGACACTGTACGTCGAAGACCCCGCGTTTCGTAACTGTGGCATCGTCTTCACTATCCACAACATTGGATACCAGGGCCTGTTCCCGGCGGAGATTCTGCCGCTGCTCATGCTGCCATGGGACCTGTTCACCATTACCAAGATGGAGTTTTTCGGCAACGTCAATTTTATGAAGGGCGCGCTGGCTTACTCGGATTTCATCACCACGGTAAGCAAGCGGTACAGCCAGGAAATCCAAACCACCGAATACGGATTCGGACTGGAAGGTGTGCTCAAAGCGCGAGCCAAGACCGTTACAGGGATTCTGAACGGTGTGGACTATGACGCGTGGAGCCCGGAGACCGATAAGTACATCGCCGCGAATTATTCCTCTGAAGACTTGAGCGGAAAACAGGAATGCAAGCGCGACTTGCTGGCCAGCTTTGGACTCCACAACGCCGATCCCAACCTGCCGGTTATTGGAATCGTGTCCCGATTCGCCGCCCAGAAAGGCTTCGACCTCATCGGGCAGATTCTGGATCGCCTCGCGCTGGAAGAGGTCCTGCTTGTGGTCCTTGGCAGCGGCGACAAATTGTACGAAGAGATGTTTTTGCGCCTCGCCCGCCAGGTTCGCCACAAACTCGCGGTGAAGGTAGCTTACGACAATGCTCTGGCCCACAAGATCGAAGCCGGTGCCGATATGTTTCTGATGCCGTCGCACTACGAGCCCTGCGGCCTGAACCAAATTTACAGCCTGAGGTATGGCACCGTCCCAATCGTCCGTGCCACCGGCGGCCTCGACGACACTATCGATCCGTGGGACCCGCGCACCAAGAAGGGAACCGGGTTTAAGTTTGTGGAGTACACCGGAGAGGCCCTGCTGCGCGCCATTCATCAGGCCATGCAGGTTTACCGCGACCCGGATTCCTGGCAGAAGCTGATGCGCAATGGCATGACCAAAGACTTTTCCTGGCGGGTCGCGGCGCGCGAATATACTCGAGTTTACGAGAAGGTCCGGCAACTGCACGCGCAGCCGATTCTGGTCTAGCTAGCTATGCCCACGGCCCCCAGAACCGTCTTCCACCTTGATATGGACGCCTTCTTCGTCTCGGTCGAAGAGCTGTTCGATCCCTCCCTGAAAGGCAAGCCGGTTGTGGTCGGAGGCCAGCGTAACGAACGCGGAGTGGTTTCGGCGGCTTCCTATGCGGCGCGAAAATTCGGGGTGCATTCCGCCATGCCGCTGCGGACTGCCGCCAAACTTTGTCCGCAGGCCATTTTCGTGGACGGCCATCCCGACCGCTATCGCGATTGCTCGCAAAAAGTCCACCGCGTGCTGGAATCGTTCTCGCCGCAAGTCGAGATGGTTTCGATCGACGAAGCCTATCTGGATATGACAGGGACGGAGCGCCTGCACGGTCCAGCGATGCTCGCCGCCCATAAGCTTCATCAACGAATGAAGGAGGAAACCCGGCTCAACTGCTCCATCGGAATCGGCAGCTCGCGCCTGATCTCGAAAGTCTGCTCGGGGAAAGCCAAGCCGCACGGCATCTTTTATGTAGTTCCAGGCCAAGAGGCGAAGTTCCTGGCCCCGCTCGAGGTACGCGACATTCCCGGAGTAGGCAAAGTGACGGAACAGAAGCTGCACGGGCTCGGCATCCTGACAGTTGGTGACATCGCAAAACTTGAGGATTCTTTTCTTGAGCAATACCTCGGCAAATGGGGTCTGGCCTTGGCCGGAAAAGCCCGCGGCGAAGACGCCGGAGCTTGGTTTGAGGGCGCGATCGGGGAAAGCGAAAGCGCGAAGTCCATCAGCCATGAACACACCTACGATCAGGACACCGCGAACTCGGAACAGATCGAATCCACGCTGATGCGGCTGTCAGAGATGGTTGCCCGCAGGTTGCGCGAACAAAGTCTCCATGCGCGCACGTTGCAACTCAAGCTGCGCTACAAAGACTTCACCACCGTTACTCGCGCCCGCACCCTCGAGGCCCCAACGCAACTCGACAACGAAATCTTCCAGCAGATTCGCAAACTGTTTTATGCCAACTGGCGCAAGGGCGTCGCAGTGCGACTGCTCGGAGTTCAGGCCTCTTCTTTCGCCGAGACTCCCGAGCAGGGCGATCTGCTTCGCGGAGCGGCCGACGACAAATGGAGGCAGGCGCTCTCCGCGGTTGACCGGGTGCGCGACAAGTTCGGTGAATCCAGCATCTCACTGGCGACCGGAATGAAGGGAGGCTTCCGCGAGCGGACTCACGAGAATCCTGCGGCGCTGCCGGGGAAGTCGAAGCCCGCCACGAAGTGACGCATTTGTTATGCTGAAAGGGGAACGATCCTGATTCGAATGAAGTCATCTCTCAATCCTTGCCGCGGTCTTTGGAAAAACGGCGCCAGCTTCGTCCTTGCCGTTCTGCTGTTCGCCGTGCCCGCGTTTTCCCAGACTTGCGTCACCGCCGACGACATGGACCCGCCCACCCGCGCTGCCCTGCAAGCCGCCGCCAACCGCTACTTTGATATGGTCGCGCGCGGAGACGCCGCGTCGCTCAAGCAGAATTCCATCCCCAGCGTTGCCGGCGATTTCAGCGCAATCGAAACCACCATCAAGGATAGTCAGGCCGATCTTGCCGGATCCCATGCTGTTGTCCGGCCTCCGTTTCAACTGAAGGCCGAGGGCACAGCGCCCCTGCCGCGCGCGGAGTTTCTCTGCGGAATCTTCGACGCGAACGGACAGACTGCCAGCAGCGCCGAGTTCATCATCCCCAACCTGCCCCCCGGCAACTACGCGATCGTCATTCTCGACGTGACCACGCCAAAAATCCCGTACACACTGTCTTTTGTTTTGCAGCAGGATGGAACCAACTGGAAAGTGGGAGGTTTTTTTCTGCGCCCCACCCAGATCGGTGGCCGTGACAGCAAATGGTTTCTGGATCGCGCCAGCGCCCTCAAAGCCCAGGGTCAAATCCACAGTGCCTGGCTTTATTTCCTCGAAGGCAGGGACCTCGCAGTGGCCGTGCCTTTCATGTACACCCAGTTGACCGACAAACTTTATGACGCGGCACAAACCATGAAGCCGCCGGATTTTCCCGCCGACGGGACCACCTCCGACTTGACGGCACCCACCGGGAAGACCTACAAACTCATCGCCATATTCCCTTTCGCGTCTGGCCAGGAGTTAGACCTGGTCGTCAAATACCAGACCGCCAGCGTTTCTGACATCAGCCAGACATTCCAGCAAAACATTGCCGTGATGAAAGCGCTGCTCCTGAAATTTCCTGAGTTGCGGGACTCCTTTGATGGCGTGGTTGCTCGCGGGGTTGAACCCTCGGGCAGGGACTACGGCGCCCTGATGCCGATGAAGGACATCAAGTAACCACTCGCATTGAGGCCGGAATTGCCCCGCATCTTACTTTTCCCGTCAACCCCTTTCAGTAACCCAGCGCGCGTTACACCTGTTACCTTTACGGCCTGCCGGGTCACGGTTACTCTGCCTGCATGAGACTGAACGCGCTGGTCATGTCCCGCAGCCAAAGCTCGCTAAAGGCGCTGGTAGCGGCTTTTGCGGAGTTGGGCATCGAGTACCAGATCTCGCTCTCCGCTTCGGAGACCATCGAAACTCTTACCGCTGGCCATCATTCGGCGCTGATCGTGGACTTTGACGCTCCTCATGCGGTGCAGGTGGCGAATATTGCGCGCAGCATCTACGGAAAACGCAAACCAGTTCTGTTTGGCATGATAGGCGCGGAAACCCCGATCGGCTCGGTGTTTCAGGCCGGAGCAAACTTCGCCCTGTACAAGCCGCTCGACCTGCTGCAGGTGCTGCATTCCTTGCGCGCGGCGAAGGGTTTCATGCAGACCGACCGGCGGCAAATCTCGCGCCAAAAGAACGAGACGCTGGCTTATCTCCAGCTTCCTACTGGGACCACTCCTGCCCTGGTGCAGGACCTTACCGAACAAGGTGTCTCCATTCAGGCTGGGGAGCCGCTGCTTCCATTGCGTGGTGTATCGCTAAGACTCCTGCTGCCCGGAACCTCTCAGGTCGTGCACGCAACCGCAGACTTCATTTGGGCGGACGAGCAAGGCCGCGCCGGACTCTTTTTTCAGGACCTCCCCGCTGCCTGCCGCCGCGACTTGCAAGCCTGGCTCAAGAAGCGTGGAGTGAAGAAGTCAGAGTCGGTCCGCGTGCTGTTGGAACCAAGAAAGAACTTGCAGGCGCTTGCTGCCGCACACTAACTGGCGCCAACGCCGGGTGAGCCCGTGTTAGACTCCCATCTTTCCGGCTCAACAGCGCATGGCAGACCTGACTTTCCTGTCGGCTTCACAAATCGCAAAACAAATCCGCAATAAAAAGATTTCTCCCGTCGAAGTAGTTGAAGCTCACCTGGCTCGCATCCAGAAACTCAATCCGAAGATCAATGCTTTTGTTCATCTGGATGGAGAACGCGCGCTGGCTCAGGCCCGCACAGCAGAGACGGCTGTGACGCAGAACCAGAATCTGGGCCAGCTGCACGGCGTCCCTATCAGCATTAAGAGTTCGATTGACGTTGCCGGAATGCGCTGCGAGGCCGGCACCAAGCTGCGCGCCGGATACGTTGCCACCGCTGATGCGACGCTGGTCACTCGCCTGCGCGGCGCCGGAGCAATCATCCTCGGCGTTACCAACACTCCCGAACTTCTCATGGCCTGGGAGACGGACAATCTTCTGTACGGCCGTACCAATAATCCCTGGGACTTGTCGCGTACCGCCGGAGGATCGAGCGGAGGAGAAGCCGCAGCAATCGCCTCGGGATGCTCCGCTGGCGGCGTGGGCAGCGACGGCGGCGGCTCGATCCGCGTGCCCGCGCACTTCTGCGGCATCTGCGGACTGAAGCCCACCCCCGGCCGCATTCCGGCCACTGGACACTATCCGCAATCGGTCGGGCCGTTCGCGTTGCTGGGGGTTGTAGGGCCGATGGCGCGAACGATTGCCGATTTGAAGCTGATGTTCGAAGCCATGCAAGGGCCGGACATCGGCGATTCCGGCGCTGCTCCGGTTCCCGTGCGCTGGCCTTCGCCCGCTGAGTTGAAAAAAATCCGCGTCGGTTATTTTGAAAACGACGGCCGCACACCCGTAACTCTCGAAACTCGCATGGCGGTGCGTCAAGCCGCAGAAGCCTTGCGCAGCGCGGGATTTGAAGTGGAACCTTTCCTTCCGAAACACCTCGAGAAAATCCGCGAGCTGTGGTGGAAATTCTTCGGCGTCGCCGGAGGCATGTTGCTACGTCCGCTGACCAAGGGCCGCGAAGCTGAACTCAGCCCGATCCTCAAAGAATTCAATAGCTGGGTCGCTGGCGAAAAGTCCCATACTGCGCAAACCTTATTGGACGCCTGGATTGAGCGTGACCTCCTGCGCATACAGATCTTCGAAGAGATGAAAAAGTTTCCCGTGCTGCTGTGTCCGGTGGCTTCCATTCCAGCATTTCATCACGGAGAGAGAAGTTGGCTGGTTGAAGGCAAGACGGTGAAGTATCTCGATGCCTGGAGTTACTGCGAGTGGTTTAATTTGCTGGGTATGCCCGGAACGGTGGTTCCAGTCTCACGCTCACCCGTCGGGCTGCCCATTGGGATCCAAATCGTTGCTCAGCCTTGGCAAGAAGAACTGGCATTGGCGGTAGCCGAGGTGATCGAGGAAGAATGCGCTGGTTGGGGAATTCCGCCCGACGCCTGAATCGTGTAGCGGCTTGACGATCAGCCGCGTTCGCCTGCGATCAGCGTCCCTTGGTGAAACACGACTTGCCAGCGCCGCGGTTGGCGCAATCTGTGTCACCAGAAATTCTTCGATGTCCATCCGCGTGTACGTTTGTTTTCCCAGTTGATTGAGAACCTGTTCCTTGTCATATGTGCGGCCACTACTGCCAAATTCCAGGAAGTCATCCGCCAAGAGCGGCGCAAGCTTTTCGGGAGTATTGCGCAGCCTCGGATCCGACAGCTTCCTCTCGAGCGCCAGCAATTGTTCAGTGATGGATGTCATGGTATGCGCTAGGCAGCGGTCTTAAGCATTGATACGGCCGCCGCCTAATGGTTTTATACTATTCCGCCAAACTGCTGAAAACTCTAAGGTATTCATCGAGCACCGCCAAGGTACCCGTGTGCGCGGGTTGCCCCAACACCAACCGATGGCCCCCTTCTTCAAGAGTGTTTTGGGATATCGCGCTCTGCCGCGCATGCTGGTGTTTCTGTTTATTTCCGCAATTTATCTCTACGCATTTCCGCAAGCCAACGTCTTCTACGCGGGCGTAGTTTTGCTGCACGCCTTGATTGGTGTCGTGGCGTCCATCTACTTGGCGATATTCCTGTTTCGCGTGTTGCGGGACGGATCGACTCTCGCCCGTTTTGGATGGCTGCTCATTTTTGCCGCCGCGATTCTGGGCCTCGTTCTGATCAAGACCGGTACCGCGCGTCCCGAGTGGAACCGGGTCTATCTGCACATTGCTTTGGCGATGACCGGCTCGGCGATTCTTTTTCCGGACTGGGCGGGGCGCAAGGGCTGGCTGTCGCCGGGCCTTGTGAAGGCCACTGGTCGATACTCCGTCTGCCTTCTCTTGCTTGCCGGACTCTCCGTCGCGGCCTGGTACTCGCGCAACGCTCGCTGGCAAAATCACGCAATCATCCAGAATCCTGCCGACGCGCCCGAATCCATGGACGACGAAGGCGACGGCCCGCAGGGCGACTTTTTCCCCAGCTCCGCCCAGGTTTACGGCAAGCAGAAAATTCCCAGCAAGTTTTTCATGGAGTCCGACTCTTGCCAGCGCTGCCACGCCGACATTTACAAGCAATGGTCCAGCTCGGCTCACCACTTTTCTTCGTTCAACAATCAGTGGTACCGCAAGAGCATCGAGTACATGCAGAGCCGGGTTGGCACCAAGCCTTCGAAATGGTGCGGCGGATGTCACGATCCAGCCGTTCTCTACAGTGGCCTGATGGACACCCCGATCGAGCAGATCGTGCATCGCCCCGAAGCTCAGGCTGGACTTGGCTGCATGATGTGCCACTCGATTGCCAACGTAAAAAGCACCATGGGCCAGGGCGATTTTTATCTTGAATATCCCAAGCTGCACGAACTCGCAGCCAGCAAGAACCGACTCGTGCGCACGCTGCATGATTTCCTGATCAAGCTGAATCCTGAACCTCACCGCCGGGTTTTCCTGAAGCCCTTCATGCGCGACCAGACCGCGGAGTTCTGCTCCAGTTGTCACAAGGTTCATCTCGACGTTCCGGTCAATCATTACCGGTGGATTCGTGGCTTCAATGAATACGACAACTGGCAGGCCAGCGGCGTCTCGGGCCAGGGCGCGCGGTCGTTTTACTATCCGCCGCACTCCATGGGCTGCGCCGACTGCCATATGCCGCTGGCGCCCTCCGGCGACTTCGGCAACACGAACGGCTTCGTCCACTCGCACCGGTTCCCCGGTGCCAACACCGCGGTCCCCACGGCCAATGAAGATGCCGATCAGCTCACGCTCACCGAAAAATTCCTAAAGAACGGCAATCTGAGCGTGGATATTTTTGCGATTTCTCCAGACCAGGCCGAAGCGAAACAGGTTGCGACCCCGCAATCAGATCTGAACACAACCTTCGCGGTGGGAGAAGAAGCAGAGTCGAAAATCGCTCCCGCCACGACTGAAGTCCGGCCCATTTCCGCGCCACTGAACCGCGTACAGTCCATCCTTCGCCGCGGAGACACCGTGCGTGTAGACGTTGTCGTTCGCACCAAGAAAGTCGGACACTTCTTTCCCGGCGGCACCGTGGACGCCTACGACACATGGTTGGAACTGAAAGCCACCGACGACAAGAACCAGACCCTCTTCTGGAGCGGCATGGTCGAAGACAACGGCAAAGGTCCGGTGGAAAAAGGCGCGCACTTCTATCGCTCGCTGCAGATCGACGAGCACGGCAATCCCATCAACAAACGCAATGCCTGGTCCACCCGCTCGGTGGTCTATGTGCGCCTGATTCCGCCCGGCGCCGCCGACACCGTGCATTACCGCATGAAAATTCCGGAAAACGCCGGAAGCAAAATCACGCTGCATGCGCGGCTGCTCTATCGCAAGTTTTCCTGGTTCAACACGCAGTTTGCGTTCGCCGGAATTCCCGACCCCAGCAAACCCAAGCTGGAGATGACGCCCGGCTATGACGACAACACTTATGTGTTCACCGGCCCGTTGCAAGGACTCTCCGCCAAAGAGCAGAAGATTCCCGACGTGCCGATCGTTGCCGTCGCGGAGAACGAAGTTACGCTGAATGTTGCTGCGCACAATGCACCGGCCGCACCGCCGAAAACTGATTTGCACGCCGAAGACTGGCAGCGCTGGAACGACTACGGCATCGGCCTTCTTCTACAAGGCGATCTCAAGGGAGCCGAAGCTGCGTTTGAAAAAGTCACCGAGATTGATCCCAAGAATCCCGACGGCTGGGTGAACATTGGCCGCGCCGCCGTTCAGGAAGGCGATATGGACCGTGCACGCGATGTGCTGCAAAAAGCCATCGCACTCAAGCCCGACCTCGCCCGCGCAAATTATTTTTACGCTCGCGTTTTGCGCAGTGATGGAAACTACGACGGCGCGGTTGACGCCCTGCACAAGGTTCTCGCTCAATATCCGCGAGACCGTGTGGCGTTGAACGACCTTGGCCGTGTGCTGTTCCTGCAGCGCAAATACGCCGACGCGGTGCAGACTCTGAACTCAGTGTTGGCCATCGATCCCGAAGACCTGCAAGCGCATTACGACTTGATGCTCTGCTACAAGGGACTCGGCGACGAAAAGCAGGCCCACGATCATGAGGTCCGCTATCTGCGCTTCAAGGCCGACGAATCGGCGCAGACGATCACCGGCCCCTATCGCCAGCTTCATCCCGAAGACAACAATGAACGCCAGGCGATTCATGAGCACGTGTCGGTCCCGCTGCCGGCGTTGAACTCAGGCAAGATCGCTGGAAGGACGGGCGAGGACGCCCGTCGCTCCAAGAACCACGTGGGGACGGGCGCCCTCGCCCGTCCGGCCGAGCATAGCTCGGCTATCGCCAGCATCGCTAAGTCAGCCAGGGATTCCAAATAATGCGCAAACTTCTCGTTGTCCTGTTTGTCTTGTTCGCCTTCTCCGCACAGGCCCAGAAAATTACATTCCGCGACATCACCGCGCAGGCAGGGATCCATTTCACCCACAACAACGCCGCCTTGGGAAAAAAATATCTGCCGGAAACCATGGGCCCGGGCTGTGCATTTATTGATTACGACAACGACGGCTGGCCCGACATCCTGCTCGTCAATGGCGAGAACTGGCCTGGCCACCCCAGCGCTGCGACGACACCGAAGCTTTACCACAACAATCACGACGGCACGTTCACCGATGTGACCGCCAAAGCTGGCCTTGCCATTCCCATGTTCGGACTCGGCGCGGCCATCGGCGATTACGATAACGACGGTTTCGACGACATCTTCATCACCGCGCTCGGACAGAGCCGTCTGTTCCACAACAACGGCGACGGCACGTTTACGGATGTGACCAAGGCTGCCGGACTATGGGGCCCGAACGAATTCTCCACCAGCGCCGCCTGGGTGGACTACGATCGCGATGGAAAACTCGATCTCGTGGTCGCGAATTATGTGCAGTGGTCGCAGCCCGGAGATCTTTTCTGCACCCTCGATGGCACCCACAAGTCCTACTGCACGCCGGAGTCATACAAAGGTACGTCGGCGCGGCTCTGGCACAATCTGGGCAACGGCAAGTTTGAAGACGCAACGCAGAAAGCTCATTTCTACGATCCTACCTCGAAGAGCCTGGGCGTCGCCATCCTCGACTACGACAACGACGGCTGGCCCGACATCGTCCTCGCCAATGACACCCAGCCCAATAAGCTTTATCTGAATAAACACGACGGCACCTTCGAAGAAAAAGCTGTTTCCGCGGGCGTGGCGTTCAGCGAGGACGGCGTTGCCCGCGCCGGCATGGGCGTGGACGCCGCCGATTACGACCGCTCCGGCCGCGTCAGCCTGATCATTACCAACTTCGCCAATCAGATGCTTTCGCTGTATCACAACGAAGGCAACGGCTTGTTCGTGGACGAGGCCCCCAGTTCCGAAGTTGGCCGCGCGACTCTGGTCACGCTCGGATTCGGCTGCTTCTTCTTCGATTACGACAACGACGGCTGGCCCGACATTCTGGTTTCAGACGGCCACATCGAAGATCAGATTGAAAAAGTGCAAAAGCGCGTGAGCTACGCCGAACCCCCGCATGTGTTTCGTAATTTGGGCGGAGGCAAGTTTGTCGAAGTGACACAGAGCCTAGGCAGCGCGTTTGCCTCGCCCAGAGTTGGTCGCGGCGCTGCTTATGCGGACATTGATAACGATGGCGCGCTCGATGTCCTGATGACCACGAACGGTGGCCGCGCTTATTTGTTTCACAACGAAGGCAGTACCAATAAAAGCCTGCGAATCAAACTGATCGGGACAAAATCCAATCGCGACGGAATCGGCGCGGTGATCACCGTTGTCTCCGGCAGCGATAAACAGACGAAGATGGTCCGCAGCGGTTCAAGCTATTTGTCGCAAAGCGAGTTGGTCGCGACCTTTGGGCTCGCGCAGAAAGACAAGGCTGACTCGATTGAAATCCAATGGCCGAGTGGGCAGACCGACAAGCTGAACAACGTCAACTCTGGGCAGACGGTCACGGTGCAAGAAGGGAAGGGAATCGTTTCTTCCCGCGCGTATGGGGCCGCAACGAAGAAGCCTGCCCCCGCGAAAGTGGCGAAGCTGTCTGTAGAAAGGCATTAACCACAGAGGTCACAGAGGTTTACTGAGGCGAACTACCCTGTGATACTCAGTGTCCTCTGTGGTTAAATCTTTAGCGTGAAGTCAAAATTACTGCTGGGTTCTGGCGCGGTGCTCGTCGCCGCCCTGATTTTCCTTGCCGCCGCTCCTGAGAAGAAGCCCGACCCCGCCGAAGCTGCGCGCCTGAACAATCTTGGCTGCGCTTACATGAACCAGCAGCTCTTCGAGAAGGGACTCAAGAATTTCCAAGACGCCGCCGTCCTCGATCCCAATCTGCGTGTTGCCCGCCTGAATCAGGGCATTGCGCTGCTGAGCCTGGGCCGCGTGGATGCCGCCAAAGAAATCCTCGAAGGCGCCGCGAAGAGCGATCCGAAAGACCCGCACGCCTGGTACAGCCTGGGGATGCTGGAGAAAAACAGCAGCGACACGCAGGCGGCGGTGGAAGCTTTTCGCCGCGTGATCAAACTCGACGACAGCGATCCCGACGCCTGGTACTTTCTGGGCACGGTTTATTCCCAGCTCAAGCAATTTCCACTTGCGATTGACGCCTTCGAGCACGCGCTCAAGCTGAATCCGCTGCACGCCTCGGCGCAGTTCGGACTCTCGCGCGCCTACCAACAGTCCGGCGACACGCCCCACGCCCGCGAGCACCTGGCGCGCTTCCAGTACATCACGCAAAACAAACTCGGCTCGGCGATGAGCCTGGCCTATGGCGAGCAAGGCAAGTATTCGCTGGCAGAGGAGTCGCCAGCCGCCGCGGTGAAAGTCCCGCCGCAGATTCCGGTGACGTTTGTGGATGTGACGAAGGAGGCGGGATTGGCTCCGAAAGTCGGAGCCAGCGATAAGGACTGGTTGTCTTATATCGGGCCGGGCGCCTGCTTTCTCGACTACGACGGCGACGGGAGGATCGACATTTTTCTGCCCGACAACGGAGCGGAAGGCGGCATGTCGCTCTACCACAATTTGGGCAATCTTCAATTTGAAGATGTGACCAAGAAAGCCGGATTGGACCCGAGCCAGCATGGCATTGGCTGCACGGCGGGCGATTATGACAACGACGGCGCGGTTGACCTCGCAGTGAGCACACGTGCGGGCTTGATTCTGTTGCATAACGAAAAAAACGGCACGTTCAAAGACGTGACCCTGGCGGCGGGAATCAAGAGCGACGGCACGAGCGCTGGCGTGACTTTCATCGACTACGACCACGATGGCGATCTGGACCTTTACGTTAGCCGACAGGATCCGCGGGAGCTTGCCAGCAATCCCCCAACTGCGGGGAGGAATCAGCTTTGGCGGAATAATGGCAACGGGACTTTCACTGATGTTACCGACGAGGCCGGGCTTGCTGGCAATTCCCCCGCTAGCAATGCGGTTGGTACGGACTACAACAACGATCGCGCAGTCGACTTGCTGACGACGAGCCCCAGCCCTACGATATTTGAGAATCCCCGCGAGGGTAAGTTCAAGGAGCGCCAATTTTGGACGGAACACCCTCCTAGCGTCGGCGTCGCCGTGCTCGATTTCGATCATGACGGATGGATGGACCTTGCATTCACGCATCAGGATTCCCCAGCGATAACCCTCTGGAGGAACAACCACGGCAGGTCTTTCGAGCAAGTCACCCTTCCCAAAACTAACTGGGCGCGTGCCTACGGTGTCGCCGCCATCGACTACGATAACGACGGCTGGGTTGATCTCGTCGCCGTAGGAATTCCTCCACAAGCTCAGGTAGACCTTCCTAACCACGCTGAGATACACCCGTGGCGAGGCGAGATAAAACTGTTCCGCAACCTCGGTCCCGACGGGTGGAAAGATGTCACTGCCGACGTGGGCCTCGACAAAATTCACCTTCAAGATCCTCGCGCCATCATCACCGCAGACTTCGACAACGACGGCGCTACCGACCTGCTCATTACCCAGAACCACGGCCCCGCCGTCCTGCTCAAGAACGAAGGCGGCAACAAGAACAACTGGCTGCGGCTCGCGCTCAAGGGGCTGAACAGCAACAAGAGCGCCATCGGGACCAAGGTGGAAGTTTTCTCCGACGGCATTCGCCAGAAATATGAGATCTACGGCTCCAACGGATACCTCGGGCAGAACTCGCCGTATCTCACCGTCGGCTTGGGGCAGGCCAAGCAAGCCGACGTGGTGCGCATGCTCTGGCCCGGCGGCGTGCTGCAAGACGAAGTCGATGTCGCTGCCAACAAGCAGGCCGAATTCACCGAGCTGGATCGCCGCGGCAGTTCGTGCCCGACTCTGTTCGTTTGGGACGGCAACCATTACGAACTCGTCGCGGACATCCTCGGCGCAGGTGTCGTCGGACACTGGGTCGCGCCGGGCGAGCGCAATATTCCGCGTCCGACCGAGTGGGTGAAAGTTGATCGCAACACGATCCAAGAAAAAGATGGCAAGCTTAGTTTCCGCCTGATGGAGCCGATGGAGGAAGTCGTCTATCTCGATCAGGTCAGGTTGCTGGCGGTGGACCATCCTGCGAATCAAGAGGTTTATCCCAACGAATATTTCGCCAGCAATCCGCCGTATCCGGAATTCAAAGTCATAACCAGTAAGAAGGATGACGCGCGTCCGCCCACCGGAGCATGGGATGACAAAGGCAACGACCTGTTGCCCGATCTGCTGACGCACAACTACGTTGGCAATTTCGATCTGCTTCCCTTCAAGGGATTCGCCAAGCCGCACAGCCTCACACTCGATTTAGGCGAGCCGTATCGCGGAGGCCATCTGCGCCTGCTGATGCACGGCGAGATCGAATACTTCACCGCGACCGGGATGTACGCGGCTTCGCAGGCGGGGATCGAGGCGACGGCACCGTATGTCGAGGCTGAGGTCCCAGATGGCAGCAAGGCGGGCGAGGGCGCCCGCACCACACAAGGCCACAAGTGGGTTCGCATTACCGACGACATGGGATTCCCGGCCGGCCTGCCGCGCACCATCACTGCCGACCTGAGCGAAAAACTTCCGCAGAAGACCACGCGAATCCGCATCACGACCAACCTTCAGATCTACTGGGACAGCATTCTCGTCGATCGCAGTCAGCCGAGTGACGACTTCAAGCTGAACCCAATCCCGCTCGCGAAAGCGAACCTCGGCTATCACGGCTATCCGCTGCAGATCGAAGATCAGCCGCCCGGAAATGTGAAATACAAATACGAGCAAGTCAGCCGCACCGGCCCCTACGCGCGCCAGGCCGGGGAATACACGCGCTACGGGGACGTGACGCCGCTCCTGAGCAGCTTCGACGACAAACTGGTCGTCTTCGGATCCGGCGAGGAAGTCGCTCTCGAATTCGATCCAGCGAAGTTGCCCGCGTTGCCCAAAGGCTGGACGCGCGACTACTTCTTCATGGCCAACGGCTACGAAAAAGATATGGACTTCTACGCCGCCGACGGCTCGACCGTCGAGCCGTTGCCATTCCGCCGCATGGGAACGTATCCCTACCCGGGCAAGTCGTTCCCCTCCGATGAAGACCATCTCAACTACATGCTGCAATACAACACGCGGTTCGTATCCGGAAACGAGCCGCGGGGATATTCGTACCAATACACAAAACCTGCGACCAAGTGATGCGAATCCGCGGCGGCATTTGTTTATGCCGCGCACCCGCCTGATCACTTACCGCAGTGTCCGATAACGCGCATACTCAGGCCGTGCCTTCCGAAGCCAATTCGCGTGTCGTTTCCTCGTTCATCGACTATCTGAAAGTCGAAAAGGGGCTAGGCGCGCTCACCGTTTCCGCCTATACCAGAGACATTGGCCAGTTTGCTGCAGTTCTCGACGGAAATAAGCGGACGCTGTTGCATGCCCGCCGAGACGATGTCCGCAGTTTTCTCCAGCAGTTATTTTCTAATTCCGTGGACGGCCGTTCCGTAGCTCGAAAGCTCTCAGCCTTGCGGCATCTGTATCGTTTTCTGTTGCTCGACAAGCGCGTGGATCGCGATCCGACGTTGAATATTCCGACGCCGAAACAATGGAAAGTATTGCCCAAGTCGCTGGGTCGTGAAGAAGTAGAAACCATGCTTCGCGCAGATGTTGCGCAGACCGGCGGCAAGACCTCCGAAGCGCTGACGTTGCGCAACCGCGCCATGCTCGAAGTTTTTTACGCCGGAGCTCTGCGGGTCTCGGAGATCACTTCGCTAAAACTCGAAGACGTGAAGCTAGACATGGGATACGTCCTGGTCCGCGGCAAGGGCGACAAAGAGCGGATCGTACCGGTGGGGCGTTCGGCACAAGAAGCACTGACCCGGTATTTTCGCGATGCGCGGCCGAAGCTGGCCGCAGGGAAGATCTCTCCGTTCCTTTTCATCGCGCGGGGAGCGAAAAAGCTTACCCGCCAGCGAGTCTGGCAAATGGTGGGGATTGCATCCTCGAGCGCTGGACGCCACGCTAGTCCGCACATGCTGCGCCACAGTTGCG
>Ga0209890_10000683_pt1 | contig 15716 bp, 10 predicted proteins | sample OrgsoiDNA2013049_FD_185799 | JGI IMG/M metagenome (GOLD analysis project Ga0209890, IMG submission 185799) | Permafrost soil microbial communities from the Arctic, to analyse light accelerated degradation of dissolved organic matter (DOM) -... | ecosystem: Environmental > Terrestrial > Soil >...
TTAAACAGCTTCACGAGCTTCCTCCATTGCAGCCCGCACGGAAGCGACTCGTGTGTTCTTCTGGATGTATTCCAAAAGAACATTCACATCATAACTAACACGACCTTGCAGTTCTATCCAATTCGGCCCGACTCCCTCCGCGCGCCAGCGTTTCAATGTTGCTGCTGAGCGTCCGAGAATCTCAGCGGCGTTGCGCGTGTTGACGAGTTGAGGCATGGCTGGTTTCTTCATCGCGATTGGCTGGGGCATGGTTCATCTACTCCTGGGGGAAGACGCATTCGCTCCTCGGTGACGACATTGCCCTTGACGGTAGCGCACAAGTACACATATAGTCAATATGTAACGTTACTTATTTATTCGCTGTAGCCAAAAAAGGGGCTTCATGGTAGAGAACGCCGCGACACCGCAGCAGCCAGTGATCTCCATTCGCATCTCCGACGATCTGCGCTTAAGGCTTGAAACCCTGAGGAAAATCATCTCCCTCAAGACCGGCCAGAACGTCTCGACATCGGAGGCGGCAAAGCAGCTTCTTGAGTCTGCCCGAGACGACCGTCTAGAGTTGGTAAACCTGCTCAGTGAGCCCACAGATTCCCTTCTGAAAATTCGTGGGAAGGCAGACTCAGGACTCCCGCTTTCGCAGGCGGAATGGACCATGGTGGCTCATTACTGTGCGGTGGGCGCAGAGTCATTTGTGAACACCGCACAAGGCCAGATTTCCTACGAGTCCCTGGCCGAAATCCTGGAGGCATTCCTTGCCGCTTACGTCACGGCACGCAGACCAAAGAAGTCCCCACTGGATTCCCTATACCTGCGGACTCTTCCTGCGGACAAACAGGTCGATGCCAAAGAGATTGAGGACATTGGAAGTGATGATGTTCGCCGGGTAGTCATGCGCACCATTCAGATGCTGAGGAACCCGGCGCAAAAGCGGCGAAAGCCGATTCTCGCCGTCCGGAATCTCTACACACTTCTCGACGAGGAGAAGTTCGCGAATGTCGAGAAGCTGAACGAGGCGCTTTGGCCGCACTGGCCGGCCCTGTGGCGGGTGTGCGCGCGCGGCCACTATTCTCTCCACCGAAAACCCCTGCATGAGAAGGTGCCTTCGGAGACAGACGACGAGGATTTTGAGCTTGCGATTCAGCCGGCATTGCCCTCGTTGGAAGAAGGCGAATACCGCCTCGATCTGGTGCGGGAAGAGGGGAATGAATTCTCCCCTCGTTTGCAGTTTCCCGGAACCCTTACCCCGCGGTATCCGGTGGTTGGATACCCGAGGATTGCGGAGTTCCGAAGGCTGCTGGAGGAACTCGATATGGAGCGGGACCTTTGCCAATGGCAAGGCTACTACTTCTACGCGCACACGGCGATCCTGGAGGATGAGGAAAGGGGGGTATTCTTCTTTGCGCGCGAAAACGGAATCGCCTTCCGATTCCCGATGGAGCACTGGCAGTCGATTCGGAATCTGTTTCGACGCGCGTGGCAGGCCCCCGAAGTGATCCATACTTGGGAGGCTCAGATGCTGGAATATGGCGAGCTGTAAAAACGCGGTGCTTCGCACCGGAAGAATGGTGACACTCCACCCCTGGGAGGGAACTGTAGGGAAACCTGTGGGCGTTCTGGAGGAAACATCCTTGCATTCGATGGATAGCGTGGGTCGTGGTTCCGTAAGGAAACCCGTGTATACCTGCGTAAACGGTGTTGTCGGGAGGGTGGAGCGATGGCGCTGCTCGATGAGAAGAACTTAGCAGCGGAGGTGGCCAAGCGGGCGCGATTCCGGGTGCATCACGTGGGGACGAAGCTGAACCAGGCGGAGCTGCGCGAACTGGAGGCGCTGGCGGCAAAGCGTAAGCAGACGCAGGGGGAGCTGATCCGTCGCCTGATCCTGCGTGAGCTCGAACATGACAAGACGGGGCTCCAGCCCAGTGCTGAGATGGTGGAAATCACGGCGTGCCGGCTGCTATTGGTCAACCTGCTTGGTCCGCTGGCAAAAGGCCAGGCGATGACGTCAGAAGTGTTCGACGGAATCGTCGACTTGGTCAAGAAGCAGAAGGCGCGTGTGGCTCTGGACCGGCTCAAAGACCACCAAGCGCGGCGTTGAGCCTCGGCGGCCGGGTACCGTGCGATGCGGCGGAAGGCGGACAGAAGAAAGCGCAGCGGGAAAAACTTGGCGGTCACGGGAACGGGTAATCTCCCATTTTTCCGCTGGCGAGTGTACTGAGCGCGGGAGGCCAGTCAAGGCTCTGCGCTTCGCTCCGACTGCTGCGCGGCGCAAAGAACGCGGCCTTGACTAACCTCCCTTTCCGCTCCTGTATTGCTTCCAGCTGTCGAAAAAATGTGAGAAACAAATGGGGGCCGAGGAAGTGATCCGGGGGGAGACACCATCGCCGCGACTGTCATAGCCATGGTGCATTTCATCTCGGCGATCCCGGGCGAAATCTGCCTCTGTGTTATGAGCCTTCTCCCACTTATCCTGCATCCCCCACTGCGGCGGCATGAAGCCGGTGCATCGGCATCCTGCTGAAATGTCGGCGCGGCTCGTTCCCACTATGGGAAAGGAGTGCCCACGATCCAAAGGTTTCCACTGATTGCTAGGATTGGCGCGTGGAACTAGGGGTGCTCTTCTAGGACTCAATGTCAACTCTGACCGATACAACCCTCGTCATCCGGTGCCCGTACTGCGTAATCGGGATCGAGTCCAGGCCGATGATCGCATATTAAAGATGGACGGTTCGTCTGTCGTGACTGCGCCCATACCGCACAGGCAGGGCAAATGACTCTACGCGCCACGTTCCCGCAGCCAACGTGAGATAGCCGCGAGGCAAAATCGTACACATGTACCTGAACGAAGGCACGGCAAACGGCTGGCCGTGGCCATTTGAAAGATAGTGATGACAGAAATTGAAAATAATTCGACAATTGCCTCAGGGTTCCACCATTTTGTTTCACGTGAACTTCCAGTAAAGTACGGTCGCCCATGACCCCACGGATTGCACGCTGTTGCCTGCTTCTGATTGCACTGCATGCTCTGCTGGCGCGGCCAGCTTTTGGGCAAGCTCAAACGACGGAAAAATCAGCGGTGGTGCAAGGCACAATCTGCGATTCTGAGAGTGTGCCCCTTCCCGGCGCGAGTGTGTCGCTGCAGAGCGTCGATCATTCTCGCAATCTCGTGGTGCGTGCCGACGCCCAGGGGCGCTATCGATTTGAGAATCTGCCGTCCGGAACCTACCTGCTTCACGCCAGCGTTTCCGGCTTCGTTCCGAGGGAGCAAGGACCCATCCTTGTCCTTGGAAAGGAGTCGAAGACAATCGATCTGCACTTAACGAAAGCGGGTTCTGACGCAAAAGACACTTCGTCCGCTGTCCAATTCTCCGATGAACCGCAATTTCAGATCGCGGGCATCGTCGATCCGAGCAACTATGGTGGACACGGGTCGGACACAGGCCTGCGAACGAAGGAGGCGTTGGCAAGAGATACGGACTCGCTGAAAAGGGAGGCTGCCAGGCCGCCGGAGGCCGATCCTAGTTCAAGGGGAAGTGCTGCGGACCTTCATCGACTGAAGGGCGACAAGGCAGAGAAGGAGGGGCGTCCACTTGAAGCGGTCCACGAATACCAACTCGCGGCCGAAACCAATCCGAGTGAACCGAATCTGTTTGCCTGGGGGGCGGAACTGTTGCTTCACCGCGCATTCGAACCGGCAATCGGCGTGTTTTCTCCCGGACATCGTCAGTTTCCCACCTCGGTTCGCATGGCGGTGGGACTCAGCATCGCAACGTACGATCGCGGAGATACCGAACGCGGCGAACAACTGCTGCTCCAAGCTTGCGATATAAATCCGGAAGACCCCACACCATATCTCTTCATGGGACGGCTACAGGAGGCGGAACGAATCGTGCCGCCTGGCTGGATCGACAGACTGCATCGTCTTGCCGGGCTTGCCCCGAGCAACCCCATGGCGCACTACTATTACGCCGTGGCGTTGAGCAAGCAAACTCCGCCAAGTATGGACAGTTCAGTGGTCGAGTCCGAACTAAGAAAGGCTATCGACCTTGATCCCAAACTAGGCAAGGCCTATCTGCAGCTAGGCATCCTGTTTGCTGAGAAGAAAGAGACACCTGCGGCGATTGCCGCATTCACAAAGGCGATTGAGAATCTGGCATTCCCCGACGAAGCTCACTACCGCCTGGCTCAGATCTATCGCCAAAGCGGGCAGACAGAGAAAGCCCGAAACGAGCTGGCCCTATACCGTGAGACTTCACAAAAAAGGACGAGGGAAGAGGAAGAACAGCGTCACCAAATTCAGCAATTTGTCTATACGTTGCGCGAGCAAAGCACAGATGCTCCTGCGAATTCGAAGCCGCAGTAGACCGCGGTGCTTCGGTCAAACGTTCATCGCAGATCTCGAACGTTTCTAACTCTCCGATTTGAGCGCCGATTTGAGCGCCGATTTGAGTTGCCGAGACAAACATCGCTGAGAGTGTTAGGATTCCGGACTCATGAGAATGCAAAAGAGTCAGGTTCACATCTCCTGTTTGCTCGCATGGTTTCTGTTTACTGGTTGCGTCGTCACGCGGGCCGCTGAAACGCCTGTCTATCGACTGGACGGCGGGCGTTCGACGTATGCTTTCGGCGTAAATGAACGCGGCGAGCTGCAGACACTGTACTGGGGCGGACGCTTGGGACCGAACGACCAAATTCCTGCCGCGCATTCGCTGCCGGAGTGGGCGTCGTTTGACTCCTCCCATACCAATACACCGCAGGAGTACGCGGGATGGGGTGGGGGATACTTTACTGAGCCGGCGCTGAAAGTTACATTCGCGGACGGCAATCGCGATCTTGTGCTTCATTTTGTGAAGGCCACGCCCGGCGGCTCACAATCTCTGGAAGTGTTGCTCAAGGACGTTTCCCGCGAGGTTTACGTAACGTTGCACTACTCGATCGACGCGGAAACCGGAATCCTGAGTCGCTCCGCGAGCATTGAAAATCGAGAGAAACAGGCGATTCTGTTGGAACAGGCGGCCGCCGCACAGTGGACGCTGTTCCCTGGACGCTACACTCTGAATTATCTGACCGGCCGCTGGGCGGGCGAATGGACGCTGAATCAGGAGCCCATCAACGGGGGAGCCCGCGTGATCGAAAGCCGCCGCGGCAGCACGGGGCATCAGGCCAATCCGTGGTTTGCAATCTCCCGCGACAGCCAGAAAGCCGGCGGACCGATCACCGCCGATGAGGAGGATGGCGAGGTTTGGTTTGGTGCGCTGGCGTGGTCCGGCTCATGGCGATTCACGATCGAGCAGACTCAGTTGGATGAAGTGCGAGTCACCGGAGGGTTCAATCCATTTGATTTCTCCTACAAGTTGAACGCCGGAGATCATCTCGAAACGCCGGTCTTTTACGCGGGATTTTCCGATCACGGTCTGGGAGGCGCGTCGCGTCTGTTGCACAGATTTGAACTGGCTCACGTTCTGCCGCATTCCCCCGATCCCAAGCCTCGCCCTGTCATCTATAACTCATGGGAGGCAACCGAATTCCGAGTCGACGAGGCGGGCCAGATGGCACTCGCGGAGAAGGCTGCCTCGATTGGAGTGGATCGGTTTGTGATGGACGATGGATGGTTCGGACAACGCAAGGACGATCACGCCGGGTTGGGCGACTGGTACGTGAATCCGCAAAAATTTCCTCACGGCCTGAAGCCGCTCATCGAAAAGGTCCATTCTCTGGGGATGGATTTTGGTTTGTGGGTTGAGCCGGAAATGGTCAATCCGGATTCCGATCTCTATCGCAAGCATCCAGATTGGGTGCTGAATTTTCCGGGAAGACCTCGCTCGGAGCAGCGCAACCAGCTCGTCCTCAATCTCGCGCGCGCCGATGTGCGCGATTATGTCGAGGGATTTCTCGACAAGCTGCTGACGGAAAATGACATCGCTTTTCTCAAGTGGGACTACAACCGCAACTGGTCCGAGCCCGGATGGGATCAGGTTCCAGCCGACGAACAGCGCCGTGTCTATGTGCAATTCACGCGCAACCTGTACTCGATCTTTTCCGAGCTGCGCAAGAAGCATCCAAAGATAGAAATCGAATCGTGTTCGGGTGGCGGCGGGCGCGTCGATCTGGGCATCCTGCAATTCACCGACGAAGTATGGCCCTCAGACAATACTGATCCGTTGGACCGTCTTGTGATGCAAGACGGCTTCACCTATGCCTACACCCCGCAGGTTATGATGGCTTGGGTCACGGATTCGCCCCACTGGCTGAATGGACGCTCCACATCGCTCACCTACCGCATGCTGAGCTCGATGCAGGGCTCGCTCGGCATTGGCGCGAACCTGAATCACTGGACGGAGGAGGATTTTGCGACCGCCAAGCGCTTGATCTCCGCGTATCACGAGGTGCAGCCAACGATTGTCAGAGGGAGTCTTTACCGTTTGGTCAGCCCACGCAACAACAGTCCCTTCTCTTCGACTGAGACCGTTTCGCGCGATCAGAGTCAAGCCGTTGTCTTTGGATTTGTCCATGGAACGCAGGAAGGGCGCGGGTTTCCCTTTCTACAATTGCAAGGTCTCAACGCCGATTCGAACTACAAGCTCACCTGGATCGAAGGAAAAACTCTGCTTCCAACACCGGAGGTTGCGTCCGGTGCATGGTGGATGAATCACGGGCTGCTGTTAGACCTGAGAGGAGATTTCAAAGCCGCTGCGTTCCGTCTGGATCGGCAGCCGTGACGAAGCCCTTCTGCAAAGCGGACCGGTGAGAGATCAGCCTGGCTTCGGCAAGGCACGCATGGCGCCGGTGGATATCCCACCATCCACCAGCAGTGTCTGGCCCGTGATATAGCGGCTCGACTCTGAGGCCAGAAAGACCACCGCGGCATCCAGGTCGCGAGGTTCGCCCGGGCGTTTGAGCGGAATGCGTTCGCGAAGGTAATCCACCCATTCTGTGTCTTCGTAGAGAACTTTGTTTTGCTCGGTTCGAAACCAGCCCGGAGCGAGACAGTTGACCGTGATTCCAGAAGGTCCCCAGTCGTCGGCAAGGCTCATTGTAAGTTGACGGATCCCGCCCCTGCTGGCTCCGTACGGACCGAGTCCGGCATAGCCGGCAACGCTTGTGACCGAGCCGATGTTGATGATCCGTCCGTACCGTCTAGGCACCATGCGGCGGGCAACGGCTTGAGCGACGAAGAAGCTTCCGCGCAGGTTCGTGTCGAGAATGGTATTCCAGTCGTCCCAGGTCACGTCGAGAGCGGGCTTACGGATATTGCATCCGGCGTTGTTGACGAGAATGTCCAGATGGCCAAACGCATCTTCAGCGGCTCCTACCATTCGTTCAATGCTATGCTGACTACGGACGTCGAGTTCCAGTGCAACGGAGCGACGCCCTAGCGCCTGGATTTCCGCTTCGAAAGCCGAAAGGGAGTCGCGAGTGCGGCTGGTGAGGACCAAGTCCGCTCCTGCTCCAGCCAGAGCGCGTGCAAGTTCCTGGCCGAGCCCACGGCTCGTTCCGGTTACGATCGCTACTCGCCCGTGTAGATCGAACAATCCGTGATCTGTCGGCGCCTGGCTCATAGGCCCCCGCCGGGGGTCAGAACCACCTTCATCAAGTTCGGTTCCCGCGCATGCAACCGTTCAAACCATTGCGGACCTTCCTCGAGAGGGGCTATTGCAGTGATGAGCGGCTTGACCCGAATCGCTCCACTAGACATGAGTTCGATGGCTCTTGGATATTCTCCGGCGGATGCACACGATCCCTGCAGCCGAATTTGCCGCGAAACAACTTTCTGCAGCGGCAACTCGACCTTCGGCGAGATGTTCCCTACGAGCACAACGAATCCGCCCTTCCGGACGCAGTCAATCGCGGTATTCACGGCCGCAGTGTTGCCGACAGCTTCGATCGCAATGTCTACACCGATTCCGCCAGTCAGTTCAAGTACCTGTTGAGCCAGATCCTCTCCGGAAGTCAGTGTCGCCGTTGCGCCAAGTTCACGGCTAAGTTTGAGGCGTGTCTGATCGATATCTGCGACGAGAACTTTCCCACAACCAGCGGCCCGAAGGGCTTGCTGCAACAGAAGTCCTATGGTTCCCGCACCGACGACCAACGCTGTGTCGCCGGGAAGCACGGGAACGAGTGAAACGGCATGAATCGCCACAGCGGCGGCTTCGAGCAGCGCGGATTCAGCGAAGGCCAGGTTCTCCGGCAGACGATGCACGATTCGCGACGGAACCGCAACAAATTCGGCGAACGCTCCAGCCCTGCGATAGTCCCCGCACGAAACGCCGAGGACTTCACGGTGGTCGCACAGATTGATTTCTCCGCGCAGACAGGGCGGACATTTACCGCAATAGACTGTCGAATCAAATGTGACGCGATCCCCTTCGCGCGACCCGCTCGCATTCTCACCAACGGCGGCTACTACTCCCGCGGCTTCGTGCCCCATGACGATTGGCGGAATCCGGCGTCCGGAAGAACCATCGTAGCCGTGGACGTCGCTGCCACAAATTCCGCACGCTGCTACGCGGATCAACACTTCATCGCGTCCAATGGCGGGAATGGCCAAATCCGCGACCTCCAGATGGAGATATTGGGAGAGCAGCAGAGCTTTCATTTCGCGTTTTTTGCTGGCGATGTCGGCGGACCCACAATCCCATCGCCCTCGCGGATCGTGAGAATCTGGTTTGGTTTGATCTTTGTGAATCGCTCGACCTTTTGCGTGGTCGGCCATTTCACTTCAATCACATCGATGGTCTGGGCTCCGCCCAGCCCGAAATGCAGCCGCAGGTCACTCTGCGACATAACGCTCGACCCGCTCCGAACCTCGTCTATCTGGGCGTGATTGCCGGTGACGACGCGTGCCCGCGCGCCAATTGCAGTGCGATTGCACTTGGTTCCGATCAGCTTGATCTTGATCCAATTCTGTTTGTTGCCGCCGTCGTTCCGTAATAGCGACGGCACATCGTTCATATTCAAAACCAAAGCATCGACATCGCCGTCGTTATCGTAGTCGCCAAACGCAGCCCCGCGGCTTGAAAACTTCTCGGTGATGCCGGGCCCCATCTCCGCCGACACATCCTTGAATCGGCCATTCCCCATATTCTTGTAGACAAGGCGGGGATTCTTGAACGTCTGGCCAATCTGGTGGCCGCCGATTTCTGGATAGACATGCCCGTTGACCTGCACTATGTCCGCCCAACCGTCGTTGTCATAGTCCACAAATCCGCAACCCCAGGCCACGTATTGATTGTTGATTCCGATTCCTGAGGCGAACGTCACGTCACTGAACGTACCGTCGCCGTTATTACGATAGAGATTGCAGGTGTCGTCCGCGAAGTTTGTCTTGAAGATGTCGAACCATCCGTCACAATCGTAATCGGCGACTGCGACACCCATTCCCGCCTGTTCGTGCCCATTCTCGCTGTAAGCGCATCCTGCCATTACGGCCACGTCGGAAAAGGTGCCGTCATGATTATTGCGGAAAAGAATGCTCGGCTCGGAGTCGACGGCTACGTAAATATCCGGCCAGCCATCGTTGTCGAAATCGCTAACAGCCGCCGTGATGGAGTATCTCGGGCCAGGTTTGAGAATGCCGGCTTTTTCCGAAACGTCGGTGAAAGTTCCGTCGCCATTGTTGTGATACAGGACGTTGGTGTCCCCGGTCAGGCCTCGCGGGCCGCACATGACCGGGATTCCTTTCCACTGGCAAGCCGCGGGATCGCCGGGCGCGCCCGTCTTCACCGGATCAAGCTGGATGTAGTTGCAGACGAAGAGATCCAGGCGGCCATCACGATCATAGTCAAGGAAAGTGCATCCTGATCCCCAGCGGTGGCGTTCGTCGTACACTCCGGCTTTGCGAGTTACATCGGTAAAAGTCCCGTCGCCGTTGTTGTGAAATAGAATGTTGTGTCCCCAGAAGCAGCAGAACAAATCATCCCAGCCATCGTTGTCGTAGTCGCCCACGCAGACCCCCGTCTGCCAGCCGGTGCGCGCCAGGCCTGATTTCTCCGTAACGTCGGTGAACGTTCCATCGCGGTTGTTCTTGTACAGATGCGAGGTAGGGGCCTGTCCAGCAGGCCATTGCTCGCCAAATCGCGTTCCGTTGGTCAAATAGATGTCGAGCCAGCCGTCGTGATCGTAGTCAAAAAACGCAATCCCGCTACCCTTCGCTTCGATGATGTAGCGCTTGTGATCCGTTCCGCCCCAGACGTTCGTGGTATTAAGTCCAGCCTCCCGAGCTACATCGACAAATTGCACTGGAGACGCCGGATTTGCGCCCGCAGTCGCTTGAAGAACAAGGCTGTGCTTCCATTGCCAGACGGGCGTGGCCAGCGCATCGATCAATGTGCCGCCGAGGGCCAGCAGGGAGGACCCGAGAAACGTTCGCCGAGGAAAATTCATAGCCGAGGATAGGTATTAAGGCGTTGAACTGAACTCCACTCTATCACTTTGAACTCGGAATCCTGGGAAAGGAACGTGGGATGATTCCGGTTCCCTCTTTCACTGTAATGATTTGGTCGGGCGTCACATTCGTCAGTCGATCGACTTGCCCGCTTGGCCACGTGATCTCGAGAGAGGCAATCTTCGTGCGCTTGCCCAACCCGAAATGAATTCGCTGGTCGCTCGCCGACATATAGCCCATGCCTCCCTTGGCCTGCTCGAATTCGGAAAAGCCCTCCGCCGTTAATTTCAGCGATGCGCCAATGCCGTCACGATTTGATTTTGTCCCGACCAGTTGAACCGTCAACCAGTGATTTGCATTTCCGCCGTCGTTGCGCAGGAGCGACGGATAGTCGCCGCGATTGTTGGTCACGATGTCGATGTCGCCGTCGTTATCGTAGTCAGCGGTCGCAATGCCCCGCCCAACGACTGGACGCATGAAATCCGGGCCTAGCGATTCCGATACTTTCTCGAACTGACCTTTGCCCAGATTTCGAAACATAAGCAACGGCTCACGGTAGGACACTTCTCCGTGATAGAGAGAAACGTTATCGAGCATTGCGCCGTTGAGTTGCACGATGTCGTTCCAGCCGTCGTTGTCGTAGTCAAGAAACTTCATGGCGACGCCGCTCAGCAGCACGGCCCTATTCCCGATCCGCGATCGATAGGTTTCGTCGGAGAAGGTGCCGTCATGGCTGTTGTGGTACAAGCGGTTCAGCTCGAAATCGAGGTGAGTGATGTAGACATCCAGCCATCCGTCCCCGTCGACGTCGGCCGCGTCGATGCCCATGCCCGCTTCGTAGCGGCCGTCTTCGCTGGCCGCCAATCCGGAAATCAGAGAAACATCTTCAAACGTCCCGTCATGTTTGTTGATGAACAGGAAATTCGGCCATGAATCGTTTGCAATGGCGATATCGGGCCAGCCGTCGTTGTTGAAGTCGGCCAGCACCACGCCCATGCCCTTGGCTTCGGGCTTGCCCACGCCGGAGGCATCGCTCACGTCGGTGAACGTTCCGTCATGGTTGTTGTGGTAGAGCTTGATTCGCTGGCCCTTGTAGTTGCCGGGATGGCAATAGGCCCGGTACCCGGGCTTATGCTCGCCGCAGTAGCTATTGTTCTTGGGAGTCCACTCGATATAGTTGGCGACAACCAGGTCGAGCCAGCCATCTTTGTCGTAGTCGAACCAGCCCGCGCTGGTCGACCACCCACCTTCATCCGCGACCCCGGCTTTTGCAGTTATATCGGTGAACGTGCCATTCCCGTTGTTGTGGTAGAGGATGGCGCGACCGTACCCTGTCACATACAAATCGGGATATCCATCGTTGTCGAAGTCCCCAACGGCGACTCCCTGGCCGTAGTGGCCGTCGCCCCCGACACCAGCCTTCTCGGTTACGTCTGTGAAGGTTCCGTCGCCATTGTTGTGATAGAGGGCGGAGCGAATGGGATGCGGCGGTTTGTAGATATCAGTCGCAGCGGACTGAACGAAGTACAGGTCCATCAGACCATCCTGGTCGTAGTCAATCCAACCAACGCCGGTGCCCATCGTTTCCAGGTAATACTTTTCTTCCGTCTGGGTGGAGTCTTGCTGGAATGTAATCTTGGCAGATTCGCGTACATCGGTGTAGCGCACCGGAATGGTCGAGTCGGGTGTTTTCGAAGCTTGCGCAGCCAGGTTAGCAGTGGAGAACGATGCGTGGATCGCTAAACTCAATACCAGAAGGGCGGACCACGGACGAGCGAGCCCCCTTGTCGTTTTCATTGCCCCTGCACCCGAGAACAAGCGGCTGCTACCGGCCCCCAAATTCGGCTCCCTCTGGAAACGTGATCAAATCTTAACACCGCGGGATGGAAGGTTCTTGCGGTCACAGGCTGCGGTCGGCAATGAACAGGGCCATTTGCAGCAATTGTTGGCGTGCTTCCATGGACATCGGTTGGCCGGCGAGGTCGGTATCCGCTCGAGCCTTGGATAGGGCCTCTTCAATACGGTTCACATCCAGCCCCCCTGCGTTGCTTCCTTTGAAGCGGCCAAGCACTTCCCGGGCTTTTTCTATCTGACCTGTCTGGTAGTAGAAAACGCCCAATGTGGAATAGCTTCCGGCCCACTCCGGCAGCAAATCAACCGCCCGCTCCAAAAGTTGCGCCGCTTGTGCGCTGTTTCCCCGCAAGACTGAAACCAGCCCCATCCCCCAGGCGATTTTCCCCGAACCCGGAATGCGTGCGAGCCCTTTTTGCAGGGTCTGTTCCGCGCTGTTGATGTCGCCTGCGCGGAGTTGCACCAGAGCAAGAGAAAGATAGTACTGATCGTTATCCGGATTTCGAGTGATCGCGTTGCGGAAGATTTCAATCGCCTTCGCTGTTTCACCTACGTGAGCTTCGACGTCGCCCAGCAAGGCAAGGAATGCATCATCCTGCTGGCCCGCAGCCGAGACATTCTGGGCGGTGTCGAGCGCCGCCGAGTACTGCCCTTTGCGAAAGAAGGCATTTGCCAGGTCGAATTTCACGTCGTCAGAGTCGGGATTGGCCCGTAGCGCGGCCTGAAAATGCTGGATCGCGTCGTCGTACAGACGGTATCGTGCCAGCAGAACGCCAATGCCGGTTTGCGTGCGAAAGTCATTCGCGCTGATCTGGTCCAATTGCGCGATCGTCTCCCGGGCCGCGGCTGGTTGCCCCAGCTTCAGGTAGGTTTCGGCGAGCATGAACAGATCCCGTGGTTGACCGGGGTGTTTCTGGATCTGATCTTTCAATTCGGCGACGTCGAGTTGCGTGCGCGCCTGCAGAGACAACTGGGCGCGGTTGTTGAGATAGTCGAATAGATGTTGATACGGATACGGACCGATATTGGCGTTCTTCGAGAGCGTTTGAAAAACGTTCAGATCCCTCTGCGCTGCCGCGGTCTGATGAAGACTCCGCTCGGCCATCGCAAGTTTGTAATAGCCGTCCGCGGGTTCGCGGCTCACTTTTACGAACTTGCGAAGCAGTTCGACCGCCTCAGCGAACTTCTTGTCCTTCATGCGGAGATTTGCCAATTCCAGAAGAGCCTCGGGAAAGTCTGGGCTCAGACGCAACGTCTCCTGGAACAATTTCTCGGCTCGCGCATCATTCCCCTGCCGGCCTTGGATATAGCCAACGTTGAACAGACATGACGTGTTGCGGGGATCCAGTTTCAGCCCTTCCTCGAAATACTTCAGAGCTTCCTCGAATCGTCCGAGATGGCGATATGAGAGCCCCATGAAAGCGTAGGACCGCGCTGAGGGATCAAGCGCGATCAGCTTCTCAAATTCCGCGAGCGCTTTCTCCGTCTTGCCCGCCATGAAATAACACTCGCCCAGAGCAGCATGGAGGTCGGCACGGTCCGGCGCGATCTTTAACCCAGACTCGAGCAATGGAATCGCGTCTTCGAAATAGTTCTGAGTCATGCTGACGCGAGCCATCAGGAAGATGATGTCAGCGTTCTCCGGTGCCAGCTTCCGGGCCTGTACCAACAGATCGAGCGCATCGAGTGGCCGGGCCTGCTCGGAATAGGTCTGCGCCAGAAGGTACAGGGTTTCCGCGGAGCCAGGCTTCAACTTCAAGGCGCGATTCAGTGCGAAATCGGCTTTCGCATATTCGTGTCCGCGAAGGTACGCTTGTCCGAGATTGTGAAGAATCTCAAAAGTTTCGGGTTGTAAGGCGTTGGCCTGTTCCAGTTCGAACTGCGCGGGCTTATATTGCTTCGCGGTGGCGAGCAGTACGCCGAGCGTGAAATGCAACTTCACATCGGTCTTGTGCGCTGCTGATAGGGTGCGGGCGGTGTTGAGCGCATCGACGGTCTTCCCCGCCTGAAGGTAGGCGCGCACCAGGTTGAGCTGAATTTCAACGGTGGCGGGGTGCATACGCTGCAGGTGCTGGATCGCTGCCGCTGGCTGCTCCTTCTGGATCAGGAGCAACGCGAGGTTGTAGTTCGCGTTTTGATTGTCTGGGGTGAGAGCCAGGACTTTGTTGAACTCCTTCTCCGCGAGATCCAGCTTTTGCTGGGCAACATAAAGATTGCCCAGGTTGTTGTGGGCGGTCGCGGAATTCGGGGCCAGGGTTAGTGCATGCTGAAAGGCCTCGAGGGCACTGACATAGTCCTTTTTTCCCGTATAGATGATTCCCAGCAGGTTGTACGCGTCCACGCTCGAAGGATTCAGAGCAAGTTGCTGATCGACGAGATTCTTCGCCTCGTCCAGTCGGCCCTGCTGAACGAGGCCTTCGGCCTGCTGCAAGGGAGAAATGGAAGCCGGGGCCGCGGGACGGACTTGATGCTGGTTCTTTGAGCTTGAGGAAGATTGCCTTTGAGTGGTTGCAGCGAAACCCTGAGCCCCCATCAGAAGGAGTATGCCGGGCAGAGCGGCTCGGCATGCGGCTTTCTGAGCGTGAAACAAACGGCAACCCAACATCAGCGTTCGCCTCTCCCGGGGCTCCACTATAGCAGTTGAAGCATTTGCTGGGCCATCTTGTGGTCGGGCTGCTTCTGCAGCAACGATTGCAAGATCGTACGTGCTTTTTCCTTCTCGTTTAACACAAGGTAGAGACGGGCGAGGTTCAAGTAAGCCTGGTCAAAATTCGGGGCCCGCTGGATGCAAACCTTGAATCGTTCTTCTGCCTCCGGGTACCGCTTCTCCTGGACCAGCAGCACGCCGAGATTGTTGAGAGCGTCGGAATAATCCGGGCGCAAGCGGATCGCATTCTCGAGATATTGAACTGCCCGTTCGTTTTGATTCTGGCGAGCATACAACATTCCCAGACTGTAGCTCACCTCTGGGTTCTTGGGCTCGCTGTCGTAGGCACGCTTGAGATATGTGTCGGCGTCAGTCAAGTTGCCCTGCCGGCGATACAGGTTTCCGAGATTCACGAGAGCCGTCGCGTAGCCGCGCCGAAATTGCAAAGACTGCTGGAAGTACCGGATGGCCTCCTCGGTGTGGCCTTCCTGCGCGGCCAGCATGCCCAGGTTATTCCATGCCTCGGGATGATCCGAACGCAACTTCACCGTCTGTTCCAGCTGCTGTCGTGCTAGCAGCAGCGAATTCTGCCGGAGGTAAAGCGTTCCCAGGTTGTAGTGAGCCTCCGGATCATCGGGCGTCGCGGCGATGACTTGCTTGAATGAACGCTCCGCCTGATCGAGAAAACCGTGCTGAAAGAAAGCCACTCCATAGGTAGATGCATTGCGATGAAATGCATCCCCATGCAGGACCCCGGGGAAGGGCAGAGCGCGGCGCATGCGTTCTGCCGGAGTTGTGGGTACGGAAGCCATGTCGTGCAGGAGGTCGTCAGGATTT
>Ga0209890_10000684_pt1 | contig 15692 bp, 14 predicted proteins | sample OrgsoiDNA2013049_FD_185799 | JGI IMG/M metagenome (GOLD analysis project Ga0209890, IMG submission 185799) | Permafrost soil microbial communities from the Arctic, to analyse light accelerated degradation of dissolved organic matter (DOM) -... | ecosystem: Environmental > Terrestrial > Soil >...
GCACTTTGATGCCGTCGGCCCGGAGGGTCCACTTGCTTCTCAGACTTTCCCACTCCACTTCACCGTGAAGTGGGAGGCGTCCATACCATTTCGCCTCCTCATTGGGTCGTACCCAACCACGTCGGCTCCGCCTTGATTGAAGGCAAATCCGTCTTAGGTAAGGCCACGGGGAATACTCAGACAGGCTCCTTGTGGATTCAAAACCCTAGGGGCTTGCCTCAAGCTCCCAGCCGATTATACGGGCGCGGACGGCAGATCGTCGCGGCGAATCATCTCGCCGGCGAGCGCGAGATAGGCCAGCGCGCCGCGCGACTCCTTGTCGTGAAAAAGCGCGGGCTTGCCGAAACTCGGGGCCTCGGCGAGGCGCACATTGCGCGGAATCATCGTGCGAAATACCTTCTCGCCGAAGTGCTCGATCAGCTGCGCGGACACCTCATTGGAGAGATTGTTGCGCGGGTCGAACATGGTCCGCAGCAGACCTTCGATTTCCAGATCCGGATTGATGCTGGCCCGAATCTGGTCGATGGTTTGCACCAGCGAGCTCAAGCCCTCAAGCGCGTAGTACTCGCATTGCATCGGGACCATGACCGAATCCGCGGCGACCAGCGCGTTCAGCGTCAGCATGTTGAGCGCCGGCGGACAGTCGATCAGAATCACGTCGAAATCCTCGCGCACGGGCTTCAATGCATTGCGCAATTTGAACTCGCGGCCCGTGATCATGCCGAGCAGGCGAACCTCGGCCGCCGTAAGATCCTGATTGGACGGCATCAACATGAAACCGCCGTACTCGACCGGCACCATCGCCTCCATCGCAGCGCAATCGCCCAGCATCACATCGCAGCTCGTGCGCGATTGAGAATGCTTGTCGATTCCGCAGCCCATGGTGGCATTGCCCTGGGGATCGAGATCGATCAGCAGCACGCGCCGTCTGGTGGCCGTCAGCGAGGCGGCGAGATTGACGGCCGTCGTGGTCTTTCCGACTCCGCCCTTTTGATTTGCAACTGCGATGACCCGCTTCATGGTTTGCTCGATTTGGGCCCGGCCCGGGAAGACGGGGCCGTGGCCGATGAGAGTTCCACAAGATGCCGCTCGTCGTCCAGCCCGGGCACCTTGAGGCGATGCACCGCGAGGACCCGAAACGATTTGGGCAGGGCGGATATTTCCTCGTCCGGCCGCTTTCCCTTCATCGCCAGCAAGCGCCCGTCCGGAGCGCACAAGTGTCCGGCATAGGCGGCAAAATCCGCCAGCGATGACAGAGCCCGCGCCACCACTGTATCGAAAAGTTCGAACGGCCTGTAGTTCTCCGCCCGAGCGTGCTCGACTCGGACATTATCGCACCGAAGCCGCAGTGCCGTTTGCTCGACGAATCGGGCCTTCTTGCCGGTAGCCTCGACCAAGGTAAAGCGCCGCTGCGGGTTGACGATGGCGAGCGGCAAGCCGGGAAAGCCGGCGCCGGTGCCAATGTCGGCGATACGGATGCCGCGCAGGTAGGGCTGCAGACTGAGGCTGTCCAAGACATGTTTTCGCAGCATTCCCAATCGGTCGCGGATTGCCGTCAGATTGAACTGCGCGTTACCGAGTTCGAGTTCGTCCACGAGGTTGAGCAGCGCCGCCGCGCCGGGCGCATCCAGGTCGATTCCGATGTCGCGCGCCCCCGCGACGAGTAGTTCATGTTCGGACTCTCGCATCACGGGCGGGCCGCTCAAGGATTGGAAACGTCGTCTAGGGTGATGGACAAGGTCGACTCCGCGCGAGGAATTTCCGTCCCATCCGGTTCCTCTTCGAGCCGGCCGCGGAAGCGAATGGCGCCGTCGCCGCCGTCGCAGGCGGTTGCGCTCGCCGCGGTTGCGCCCGGCACATCGGCACCCGGCGCATCGGCGCCGGTGGTTGGCGGCGCCGCATTGCGCGACCAGCCGGCGCACGCCGCCGCGAACACCCCGGACGCTTCAGCCGCCGGCAAGCGCACGGAGGCTTGAACGCGCGACAATCGATCTTGCTTGAAGCACAGCAAGTACTCATCCGGCGTGCGCCCGATGAAACGAAGTGCGGGCGCGTCGGCGGCGTAGCACTCCCCCTCGTCGACCGCGGCGCTGCCGTGCGCGAGGTCCTGAAACAGTAAAACCTCGTGCAACGCCATGGGAATGTCCTTGAGCGCGCTGCCGAAGGGCGCAATGAGCAGACCGTGCCAATCATCAGAGCCATTCCTGAGCTCATGCGCCGCCGGCGGAGGCGGAATGAGATCCGGTGCAATAATCCGAGGCGATGGTGCGCGGCAGGCGCCCAAGGCCGCGAGCAGCGCCGCAGTCAGCCCAATTCTACTAGAGATCGCCAGGCGCAGGGTGTAGGGCCGTGAATGCCGCATGTTGTATCAAGCCGCAGCCAAGCTGCTCGCGAGTTGTTCGAGTTCCGCGGCGGCTTCCGGGTCTTGGGGCCGATTGCGTTCGAGGACCCGACGCAGGGCCTGCGCTGCGGTATCCTTGAGCTTGGCGCACGCACCGGCATAGTGAATCCGCCAGTCCGCGATCAATTCATGCTCGAACAGCTCGTACTCGCTGCCATTGGCGATGGCATCGAGAACCATGGCGCAGACGGCGAGCTGCTGCACGCGGCTCCAGGACAACAGCGGCGCAGAGTAGCCTTCGGCAAAGCAGCGGCGCAGGTAGGCGGGTGGATCCGCGCTCGCGATGTCATCGAGCTGGTCGCCGACGTCGTAGGATTTCACCAGATGTTCGTAGCCTGCCATCAATACCATTATCCCCGCGGTGTGAGAACATAGTCATCATGACTCGCATTTTTTTGATGCTGCTGTCAGCGGCGCCGTTCCTGCTCGCTGCGCAGGCGGCGGCGCTGCCGCGTGTCGAGCGCGGCAATTTGATCTTCGACAATATCCCGGAACCCGCGCCGGGTTTGGGCGAGAAGCTGGATGCGTACATGAACGCGCGCCAGGCGACTCCGCTCGGCTTCTCGCCGAAGGGCCAGTTGCTGATCGCCACCCGTTTTGGCGATGTCGAGCAGCTGCATCTCGTGGAGCGGCCTGCGGGCGAGCGCCGCCAGCTCACGTTTCTGCGCGAACCGATCACGCAGGCGGCATTTTCGCCGGATCCCGGCCGCAGCGCCTATGTGTACCTCAAGGATGTTGGCGGCAACGAGAACGCCCAACTCTATTACCAGCGTCTGGGCGAGCCTACCCTTAAGCTCCTGACCGACGGCAAATCAATGAACGGCGGGCCCGTGTGGTCGAACGCAGGTCGCGAAGTCGCGTTCTTCAGTACGGCTCGCGACGGTGTGAGCTATGACATCGACATCGTCGAGCCGGAAGCCGGCTCGCTGCCGCGACTCGCCGTCACGGGAGACGGCGCCGGCGCCTGGTATCCGCTCGATTGGTCGCCGGATGACCGCAAGCTCCTGGTATTGAAGTATCTATCGGTCGCCGAAGCGTACTTGTACGTGGTGGATTTGGAGTCGGGAAAAAAACACGAGGTGGAACCCACGCCCGCCAAGGTCGGGATTACGGGCGCCAAATTCTCCCGCGACGGGCAGGGTGTCTATTTGATCTCGAACCGCGATAGCGAGTTTTCGCAGCTGCGTTACGTCAATCTCTATACCGGCGATAAAACCGTTATCTCCGGTCATATTTCCTGGGACATCGAGGAATTGGCGATTTCGCGCGACGGCCATTACTTGGCCTACATCAGCAACGAGGCAGGAGCCTACAAACTCAATCTGCTCGATCTGCGGGCGCATCAGGATTTGATTCCGCCGAGGCTGAGCCCGGCCGGGATCACCGACTCCTTGAGTTTCGACGCGGAGGGCAATCGCCTTGCGTTCGGCTTCGCGGCCCCAAATCGGCCGCGCGACGCCTATGTTCTCGACATCGCCTCGAATCATTTGGAGGCCTGGACGCACAGCGAGGCGGGTGCCGTCGATGGCGCGAAGTTCGTGACGCCCCGGCTCACGCAGTTCCCGACGTTCGACCGCACCGACGGCCGGCAACGTCAAATTCCGGTGTGTGTCTACGAACCGTCGAGTCCGGGCCCGCACCCGGTGCTGATAGTCTTGCACGGCGGCCCTGAATCGCAGTTCCGCTTAGGCTTCGATCCGTGGCTGCAGTTTGTCGTCAATGAACTCGGATTCGCCGTCGTTGCTCCCAATGTGCGCGGCTCGTCCGGCTACGGGAAGGGCTATTTGGCCCTCGACAACGGCAAATTGCGCGAGGACGCCGTGAAGGACGTCGGTGCCCTGCTCGTCTGGCTCAGCTTACAAAACGCGTTCGACGCCAAGCACGTGGTGGTATCCGGCGCATCCTACGGAGGCTATTTGACTCTCGCAACGATGGTCGATTTCGGCGACCGCCTGCGCGGCGGGGTCGACATGGCGGGCGTCGCCGACTTCGTCAGCTTTTTGACCAATACCGCACCGTATCGCCGGAATCAACGCCGCGCCGAATACGGCGACGAACGCGATCCCGATATGCGGGCTTATCTCAGGCGGATATCACCCCTTACCAACGCGGAGCGCATTTCGCGGCCGCTGCTCATCGTGCACGGCAAGAACGATCCGCGGGTGCCTTCGAGCGAAGCAGAGCAGATCGTCTATCGAGTGCGCAGTAAGGGTGGCGACGTCTGGTACCTTGAGGCGAGCGACGAAGGCCATGGTTTTCGGAAGAAGCAGAACCGCGACGCCTACTACCGGACGTTCGCGCAATTCCTGATCACATCCGGCAATTGACCGCGCACGGCGCCGTGGAACGTCGCACGAGCGCGTTACTTGCTGTTCGTCGTCGCCGTGGCCAGAGGCGAAGGCTGATTTGCAAAATACGCCGCCGCGATTTTGACATCTTCATCGCTGGTGAGCAGCTGTGCCATCCCGTCCATTACCACATTCTTGCGGCGGCCATTGCGATAGGCGGCCAACGCCTGTTCCAGATAATCGACGTGTTGGCCCGCGAGCAGCGCCGGCTTCGGCGTCAGCGGCGCCTCGACGCCGAGGCCGTTCTCGCCATGACAGGCGACGCACGCGGTCACTTGCTTCGGAACCTTTCCGTTCACCGCCGTGCTCGGTTTCGCAGGCGCAGCACCCTCAAGGTACGCGGCGATGTCTTCCATGTCTTGATCGGACAGCGATGCGGCCTGCGCGTGCATGGTCGCATGCGGCCGCTCGCCGCTGCGGTACTCCTGCAGCGCCGCGACGATGTAGGCGGCATGTTGATGGCGGAGCCTGGGAACGGTGTAGTCCGGATACGCGTTCCTGTAATTCTCGAGGCCATGGCATCCGTAGCAGGTGTAGAACTTCTTCTCGCCGAGTGCCGGGTCGCCCGCTGCGTGCGCGCCGAGTGTCCAACTCAAACTCAACGCCGTGCCTAGCCACGTCAGGGCATTCAATCGAGAAATCATCTAATTCTCCGCAACCTGTGGATCAAACAGAGCGCCGATGTTAAAGAGTGGACGGCCAAATTGCCACTCGCCTTGATGTGACCCGGCGCCGAAGCTTCAAGCCGCGCGGACGCGCTTCTTGAGATGCACCAGCAAAAGCGACACCGCGGCCGGCGTCAGCCCCGGAATCCGCGCGGCCTGGCCCAAGGTTTGGGGACGCACGTCGCGCAGCCGCTGGCAGGCTTCGTTCGACAGTCCGCTGATGGCGCCGTAATCGATGTTCTCGGGCAGCCGCAAATCTTCGTTGCGCTGCTGCCGCTCGATTTCGTCGGTTTGGCGCTTGAGATACCCCGAGTACTTGGCTTGGACGTCGACTTGCAGCTTCACTTGGACGGCCAGACGCTCGTCGTCGCGCCATTCCCCGGCGGATCCGGCCCACGGCGCAACGTGGTCCAAATCATCGTAAGCCAACTCCGGACGGCGCAATAAATCCAAGGCATGCGCTTCGCGCAGCAGTGGCGAGCCGAGTTTGGCGAGCAGCCTCGAGTCCACGTCGGCCGGACGCACGATGGCCGCGGCCAGCCGCGATACTTCAGCCGCGACCGCGGCGCGCTTGCGCTGAAAAAATTCCCAACGGGCGTCATCGACCAACCCCATTTCACGGCCTTGCGCGGTGAGGCGCAGATCCGCGTTGTCTTCGCGCAAGCTCAGCCGGTACTCGGCGCGGCTGGTGAACATCCGGTAAGGCTCCGGAGCGCCGCGCGTGATCAGATCGTCGATCAGCACGCCGATGTAGGCATCGCTCCGTTTCGGCCACCATGCGTCGCGCCCGTCCGCCAGGAGCGCCGCATTGGCGCCGGCGAGCAACCCTTGAGCCGCGGCCTCTTCGTAGCCGGTGGTTCCGTTGATTTGTCCGGCGAAAAACAAACCGGCGAAAAACTTGCTCTCCAAGCTGAATTTCAGATCGCGCGGATCGAAGAAATCGTATTCGATGGCGTAGCCCGGGCGCGTGATATGGGCACGCTCGAACCCCGCGATGGTGCGCACGAACTCGCATTGCACGTCGAACGGCAGACTCGTGGATATGCCGTTGGGGTAGATCTCGTGAGTATTCAGGCCCTCGGGCTCCACGAAAATCTGATGAGAGGATTTATCCGCGAAGCGCACCACCTTGTCTTCGACCGATGGGCAGTATCGGGGGCCGACGCCTTCGATCAACCCGGTGAACAAAGGCGAGCGCGCCGTGGCGGCGCGAATGATGTCGTGGGTGCGCTCGTTGGTGGCCGTGATGTGGCAGGGCAGCTGCCGCGGGTGCGCCGCGCGCGTTCCCAAGTAGGAGAACACCGGCCGCGGATGGTCGCTGTGCTGTTCACGCAAACCTGAAAAATCGATGCTGCGGCCGTCGATACGCGGCGGCGTGCCGGTTTTCAAGCGGCCCACCCGTAAGTTCAACTCGCGCAAGCGAGCCGCCAGACGGGCCGACGGTGGGTCGCCGGCGCGGCCGCCGGGATGGCTCTCCAAGCCGACGTGAATCCTGCCGCCCAAGAATGTGCCGACCGTCAACACCATGGCGCGCGCACGAAATTCGACGCCGCTCTGCGTGACGACGCCCACCACGCGCCCGCCGTCGATCTTAAGATCGGCCGCTTCTTGCTGGAACAACGTCAGATTCGTTTGGTTCTCGAGCATGCGCCGGATCGCGCGCTTGTAGAGCTGTCGGTCCGCTTGCGCACGCGTGGCGCGTACCGCGGGCCCCTTGCTGGCATTCAGGGTGCGGAACTGGATGCCGGCCTCGTCGATGGCGAGCGCCATGGCGCCGCCCAAGGCATCGATTTCCTTCACCAAGTGGCCCTTGCCGATGCCGCCGATCGCCGGATTGCAGCTCATCTGCCCCAGCGTCTCGATGTTGTTCGTCAGCAGCAGGGTGCGCTGGCCCATGCGCGCAGCCGCAAGCGCGGCCTCGGTGCCCGCATGGCCGCCGCCGATCACGATCACCCCGAATTCCGTACCGAAACGCATCACGCTGAATCCACTCGAATTTCCACGAGGCGGGTACTCTAATGGGGTCCATGCAAAAGCGCCAGGGAACCTATGGCCATGTTATCGCGACTAAAGCAGTCATATGAGCAGCCTTCCTCGCACCCGCCGTGTCGATCGCGTCACCACCTTGGGCCTTGCCGCGGTGTTAAGCATGATCGGCAGCCTCGCCATCGCGGCCGGCGCCGCCCTGCAAATCGGCGGGCCTGCGCCTGATTTCACCGCCACGGACAGCAAAGGTGCTTCGCTCACTTTAAGCGGGCTGCGCGGCAAGACCGTGGTCTTGGAGTGGACCAATGCGGACTGCCCCTACACGCGCAAGCACTACACCAGCGGCAACATGCAAAGCATCCAAGCGTTGGCCCAAAAAAACGGCGTGGTCTGGCTCTCCGTGATTTCCTCGGCGCCCGGCAAACAGGGCTACGTCAACGGACCCGCCGCGGATGCGCTCACCGAATCGCGCCGCGCCGCCCCGACCGCAGTATTGCTGGATCCTAGGGGAACTCTCGGCCGATTGTATGGCGCGAAGACCACGCCCCACATGTTCGTCATCGACAAGAATGGCGCGCTGCAGTACATGGGCGGCATCGACAGCGTCGCGACTGCCGATACCGCCGACATCCCGAACGCCGAGCCGTATCTCAAGGAGGCCATGCTGGCAGTGGTGCAGGGCAGCCCGGTCGCCCATGCAGTCACCAAGCCTTACGGCTGCTCCGTCAAATATTGAGCCGGGAGCCTGTCTCAGACAGGCTCCGAGGATCCACCGTCACCGGAATGCCGGCGAACTTGCCCGCCCAAGCCTTAGGTCCCGTCTCATGCACGGAGACACCGTCCGAGCTCACCGCCACCGTGACCGGCATGTCGCGCACTTCGAATTCATACACCGCCTCCATGCCGAGTTCGGGGAAGGCCACGATGCGGCTGCCGCGAATCGCATTCGAGACCAGGAAGGCGGCGCCGCCCACCGCAATCAAATAGGCGGAACGGTGCTTCGCAATGGTGGCGACGGCCTCAGGACCGCGCTCGGCCTTTCCGACCATCGCCAGCAAGCCGGCCTTGCCCAGCATCGTGTCGGTGAACCGGTCCATGCGATTAGCCGTGGTCGGCCCCGCAGGTCCCACGACTTCCGTACCGACGGGATCCACCGGCCCGACGTAGTAAATGACCCGGCCGTGAAAATCCAATCCGTCCGGCAGCGGCTTGCCGGCATCCAACAATGCACAAATGCGCTTGTGCGCGGCGTCGCGCCCGGTCAGGAGCTTTCCCGACAGCAACAAACGTTCGCCGGGTTTCCAACTCGCAATCTCTGCTTTGTCCAGGCCATCGAGCGACACGCGCCGCGCGCCGGCATCGGGAGACCACGCCACTTTCGGCCACAGATCGAGGTCCGGCGGCTCCAGAACCGCGGGGCCCGACCCATCCAGTGTGAAATGGATGTGGCGCGTGGCGGCGCAGTTGGGAATCACCGCCACCGGCAAGGACGCTGCATGAGTCGGATAGTCCAATATTTTCACGTCGAGAACGGTGGTAAGGCCCCCGAGGCCCTGCGCACCTATCCCAAGTGCGTTGACTCGCCGAAATATCTCCAAGCGCAGCTCTTCAAGCTTGGTACCAGGCCCCCGCGCGATCAGCTCGCCGATGTCGATGGGATCCATCAATGACTTCTTCGCGAGCAGCATGGCCTTCTCCGCGCTGCCGCCGATGCCTACCCCCAGCATTCCGGGCGGGCACCAGCCGGCGCCCATGTCGGGCACCATCTGAAGCACCCAGTCGGCAACCGAATCCGATGGATTCAACATTGCGAACATGGATTTATTTTCCGACCCGCCGCCCTTCGCGGCAACGGTGATCTCGACCTCGCCGCCCGGAACGAATTCGGTGTGGATCACCGCCGGTGTGTTGTCACGGGTGTTGGATCGCTTGAACGCAGGATCCGACACGATCGACGCGCGCAGCTTGTTCTCGGGATTGAGGTAGGCTTGGCGCACGCCTTCGTTGATCATCGCTTCGAGATCGAGCGTTGCATCCCAGCGCACACCCATGCCCACCTTCACGAACACCACCACGATGCCGGTGTCCTGACAAATGGGCCGATGGCCTTCGGCGCACATGCGCGAATTGGTGAGTATTTGCGCGATTGCATCGCGGGCGGATGGGCTTTGTTCCACGTCGTACGCACGACCCATGGCGCGAATGAAATCGGGAGAGTGGTAGTAGGAAATGTACTGCAGGGCGTCGGCGACGCTTAAGATCACATCGGCTTCGCGAATGACGGTCATGGCTAAGGATAGCGAATCCCCTACAATCGGGGAAATCGGAGATTTCGCATGCGGCGTGTGTGGAAAGCCCTCGTATTCAGCAGCCTGGGGAGCGCCTTGTGGCCGATGCCGGCCCTTGCCGCGCAACGCGTCCAACTTCCGCTGCATGAGTGCCGCCTCGAGCATCCTCTGCGTCTGGTATCGATCCCGGCACGGTGCGGTGTGCTCAAGGTTCCTGAGGATCGCGCGCGGCCCACCGGCGCCGCCATCGATTTGAGCATTGCCGTGGTGCCCGCGCTCAATCGGCGCGCCGCGGCGGCGCCGCTGTTTCTGTTGGCCGGCGGGCCGGGCCAAGGCGCCACGGCGATGTACACGAGCCTCGCCGCAGCGTTCGGCCGTGTGAATCGGAACCACGACATCGTGCTGGTCGATCAACGCGGCACCGGAAGATCCGCGCCGCTGGTCTGCGAATACCCCGATGACTGGCAGCCCCCCCTCGACATCATGCCGGCGCTGCGGCAAGCGACTCTGGCTTGCCTTCAAAAGTATGGCGACCGGGTGCGTTTCTACACCAGCAGCGCGGCGGTTGCCGACCTCGACGCGGTGCGCGCGGCCCTGGGCTTCCCGGCAATCGATCTCTATGGCGTCTCCTACGGCACGCGAGTGGCGCAACTCTACATGCGGCGATTTCCAGCATCGGTTCACGCGGTGATCTTGGATGGCGTGACCTTTCCGGAACAGGCCATAGGACCCGCGACGCCGGTGGACGGTCAACGCGCTTTGGACCTCATCGTGGCGCGCTGCTTGGAATCGCAGGACTGCGCCGCGGCGTACCCTAAGCTGCGGCACGACCTCGACGCCTTACGCCGGCAATACGGGCCGCAGAAGTCGTCGATCACCATGGATGATCCCAGCAGCGGCCTGCCGCTCAAGATCGAATTCAATCGCAGCATGCTGAACGCCGGCTTGAGATTTCTCTCGTATAACTCCACTCAAGCCTCGCTGCTGCCCACCCTGATTCACCGAGCGTCCGAGGGCGCTCTGGCGCCGCTCGCTGCGCAGACGATCATGACCGCTCGGCAGGTCGCCGATCAGCTGGCGAGCGGCATGCAGAACACCGTTATTTGCAGTGAAGATGTGCCGTTCTTCGCCGCGGCGGACGTCGACCGGGCGGTCATCTCGCAAACTTACCAAGGAGCGGATCAGCTGGACGGGCTTGCCGAGATTTGCAAGCTCTGGCCGCGTGGGCCGGTGGACGCCGACCTGCACGGTCCCTTGGTGAGCGACATTCCCACCCTCTTGTTGTCCGGCGAGGCAGATCCGGTGACGCCGCCCGCGGATGCGGAACGCGCGGCAATTGGACTTCTGCACCATGTGCACCTGGTACTCCGCGGCGAGGGACATGGCCAGGCGACCACGGGCTGCGTACCAAAACTGATGGCGGAGTTTCTGGATGCAGCGGCGCCTACCATGCTCGACGCCGGCTGCCTCGAGCGGCATCGCCCATCGCCGTTCTTCATGAGCATGACGGGGCCGGCGCCATGACCCTGGCGGCGCCATGATCGAGGCCACGAATTTGAGCAAGCGATTCGGCGACATCCAAGCCGTTCGAGACATTTCCTTCGTCGCGCGGGACGGCGCGATCACCGGCATCTTGGGTGCCAACGGTGCAGGCAAGTCGACTACCTTGCGCATGCTGTACGGAGTGCTGACGCCGGACAGCGGCCAGGCATGCATCGACGGGATCGACATTCGCGGCGAGACCTCGAAGGCCCGCGCGCACCTCGGCGTGCTGCCGCACGCCGCGGGTCTTTACGGCAATCTGACGGCGCGCGAGAACATCCACTACTTCGGATCACTGCAGGGGATCGGCGGTGACCTCTTGAGGTCCCGCACCGCCGAGCTCGCCCGCGTCCTCGGCATGGAAAGTTTCCTGGAACGGCGCGCCAAAGGTTTTTCGCAGGGCCAACGCATCAAAGTGGCATTGGCCCGTGCGCTGATTCACGACCCCGGCAATATCGTGCTGGACGAACCCACCAATGGGTTGGACGTGATGGCGATCCGCAATTTGCGTGAAATGCTGCTCTCCCTGAAGGCCCAGGGCCGTTGCGTGCTGTTCTCCTCGCATGTCATGCAAGAGGTCGCCGCGCTCTGCGATCGAGTCGTTATCATAGGCCACGGCGCAGTTCTCGCTGATGCAACCGTGGACTCTATCCGGGAGCGCAGCGGCGCGGCCTCGTTGGAAGAAGCGTTTCTGCAAGTGCTGGGCGATACCGCAGGGGTGAGCTGAATGCACGCGCTGTTCACGGTTTTTGCCAAGGAATTTCTCGAAAACCTGCGCGATCGGCGAACTCTGGTATCGGCACTGCTGTTCGGACCCCTGTTCGGACCGGTGTTGTTCGGCCTCATGGTGTCGCGCATGCTCAATCAAAGCGTCGTCGAGTCGGACGAGCCGCTCAAGCTCACGATATCGGGCAGCGAATATGCGCCCGGACTCACGCACTATCTCGAAGCTCAAGGCGTCAAGTTGACCATGGCGACGCTGTCGGAGAATGAGGCTCGCACCGCCGTCCGCGGCGGCACCGCGCAGGTCGTGCTGATCGTTCCCAAGGAATACGGCCCGCGGTTCAGCGCGGCGGCTCCGGCGCCGGTGCTGCTGGTGGCGGACAGCGCGGACTCGCAAACCCGAAAGACCGCGGATCGCGCCAGAATCATTCTGGGAGGTTACGGCAGCACCATCGCGCAACTGCGGCTGCAGGTGCGGGGCGTGAATCCGCTGCTCGCGGTGCCGGTGGCCGTGAACGACGTCGACGTGGCGACGCCCACCGGCCGAGCCGTCGTCGTGTTGGGCTTCATGACCTACTTCGTGTTGTTCGCGGTATTGATGGGCGGTTTGTACCTGGCCATCGATTCCACGGCCGGGGAGCGGGAACGAGGTTCTTTGGAAGCGCTGCTGAGCTTGCCGGTGGCGCGCTCGAGCCTGGTAGGGGGCAAGATTCTGGCGACCTGTGCCTACATGTGCATCTCCTTGGCCTTGAGCCTAGCGGCGTTCGTATGCGTGTTTCGGTTCCTGCCGCTGGAGAGGCTCGGCATGAGCGGAAATCTGGGGCCGCGCACAGCGCTTATTTTCTTTGCGATTTGCCTGCCGTTCGTGCCCTTGGGCGCCGCCCTCATGACCTTCGTCGCCTCATTCACCCGAAGCTATCGTGAGGCTCAGACCTACCTCACGGCCGTGCTGCTGGTGCCGACACTGCCGATCGCATTTGCCAGTATTTACTCGCTGAAAACCCGCAGTTCGTTGATGTTCATCCCTTCCTTGAGTCAGCATTTGTTGATGACCAGCGTCCTCAAGGACGAGGCCGTTGCGGTGCACGACGTGTGGATATCGGCCGCAAGTTCGCTCGGCGTGGCGCTGCTATTGATGGTATTGACCGCCCGCCATTGGCGCCGCGAAACCATGCTTGGATAGCGATTCCGGCTAAACACCCAGCCAGTATCCGGGTTTTTGGGGCCTTTACTGTATAGCCGTTTAATACCATAAGCTGTATAACGTATTCCGAGCATCGGATCGGGGGGAAGTTGGCATGACTGAGTCGTCGCGCACGCGGACGAAGATCGCCGCGTTTTTGGCAATTTTGACATTATCCGCGCTGATCATGGTGTGGTTATTCTGGCGTTTTCCGGTGATCACCGCGGTTGCCACCGTCGCCATATTGTTGGCTCTCGGGGTCTCCGCCCGCCTCGCGCGCTTGATCGATACCGACCTGACGGAAATGCAGCGCGACAAGCAAGGCGTTTGACGATCGATGAACTCGGTCCCAAGAGACCGATAAGTCACTTTCCGATACAAAAGCTGCCGAAGATCTCGCCGAGCAAATCCTCACTGGTGAATTCACCGGTGATCTCGCTCAACGCGAGCTGTGCGAGCCTAAGATCCTCGGCGAATAGCTCAAAAGCGCGCGTCTCAATCCAGATGTCGGCCGCGCATTGCACGTGTTGCCGCGCGCGGCGGAGTGCATCGAGATGCCGGCGGCGCGCGGCGAACGCCCCGGACTCGGCCTCGATGTAGCCGGCGCTCAACTTGAGGTGTGCGCGCAATAGGTCGAACCCTGCACCGGTTCGGGCGCTCAAGAATATCCGCGCCGGGACAATGGCATCGTCGAGCCGCGCCGGCATGCCGGTCAGATCGATTTTGTTGAATACCAGCGTGACCGGAATCTTAGGGGGCAACTGCGCGAGCTGGGCCGCCAACGATTGCGAATCGACGGCGATACCGGCATCCACGATATACAGCACGCGATCGGCGCGCGCGATCTCGCTGCGCGCACGCCGCACGCCCTCGGCCTCCACCGTATCGACCGCGGTACGGAGGCCTGCGGTGTCCACCAGATTCAAGGGCAAGCCGTCAAGATGCACTTGTCGGCGCAGTACATCGCGAGTCGTGCCGGGCACATCCGTGACGATCGCGACGTCGTCGCCCGCGAGGCGGTTCAACAAGCTGGATTTCCCGGCGTTGGGCAAGCCTGCGATCACGACGTTCAAACCTTCGCGGAGCAGCGCGCCCTGACGCGCCGCGACGGTGATCGATTCGAAGCCGGTGAAGACCGCCGCGAGGCGCTCGCGCAACGTCTCCCCGGAGAGGAAATCGATTTCTTCGTCGGGAAAATCGATGGCGGCCTCGACATAGACCCGCAAATCCGTGATCCGCGATTTCAAATCGGCGACCCGGGCTGAGAACTCGCCTTGCATGGAACGCACGGCGGCCCGGGCCGCGGCGGCGGTGCCGGCATCGATCAGGTCGGCAATCGCTTCGGCCTGGGCGATATCGATCTTGCCGTTCAAAAAGGCGCGTTCGCTGAACTCGCCGGGCCGCGCCATGCGGCAGCCCAGTTCGAGCAGGCGCCTCAAGACCAGGTCGACGATGAGCGCGCCGCCGTGTCCCTGCAACTCCAGGACATCTTCGCCGGTATAAGAAGCGGGCGCCGGAAAATACAAGGCAATCCCCTCGTCGAGGCTCGTGCCTTGTGCGTCGAGAAAAGCCGAGAGCCGCGCGTGGCGCGGAGCAGGCAGCCCGCCGAGAATGCCTGTCGCGACCTGCGGCACGAGGGGACCGGAGACTCGAATGACACCCACCGCGCCCCGCCCGGGAGCGCTGGCGATGGCGGCGATGGTGTCCGGCGAGTTCACGATCGGGGCTTGGCGGCCTCGGCTTCGACCACTTGGTTGACGCGCCACTGCTGCGCGATGGTCAACAGCGTATTGGTCAGCCAGTAAAGCACCAGACCGCATGGGAACCACGCCATCATGCCGGTCATGACCAGCGGCATGAACTGCATGATTTTCGCCTGCATGGGATCGGGCGGCGCCGGATTCAGCTTGAACTGGGCAAACATCGCGCCGCCCATCAACAACGGCAGTACGAAGTAGGGATCGCGCGAGGAAAGATCGTTGACCCAGAGCAGGAATGGCGCTTGCCGCATTTCCACGCTCTCGAGCAGCACCCGATAGAACGAGATGAAAAAAGGAATTTGGACCAGCATCGGCAGACATCCCGCCAGTGGATTAATTTTTTCCTTTTTGTACAGCTCCATCATGGCGCGACCCAATTTTTCGCGGTCGTCCTTGAAGGTTTCCTGGATCTGTTTCATGCGCGGCGCGACCGTGCGCATTTTGGCCATGGAACGGCCGCTGGCTTGGCTCAAGGGATAAAACAGCAACTTGATGAGGGCCGTGACGATGATGATGGACCAGCCCCAGTTGCCGATGAGCCCATGGACCCAATTCAGGGTCGCGAACAAGGGCTGCGCGAGGACGGTCAGAATGCCGAAGTCAACGGTGCGCTCCAAGCGCGGTCCGGTCGCCGCCAGCTGGGACTGCAATTTGGGACCGACGAATAATTTCTGGCGGAATTGCGCCGTCGCACCGGGCGCCACTTCCGTGTTCGGACCGGTCGCACTCAGCAGGTATTCCTTGTCTTTGACCTGCAGCTGATATTTATACGGCTGATCGGCGGTGGGCACGATCG
>Ga0209890_10000685_pt1 | contig 15675 bp, 17 predicted proteins | sample OrgsoiDNA2013049_FD_185799 | JGI IMG/M metagenome (GOLD analysis project Ga0209890, IMG submission 185799) | Permafrost soil microbial communities from the Arctic, to analyse light accelerated degradation of dissolved organic matter (DOM) -... | ecosystem: Environmental > Terrestrial > Soil >...
CAGAGTGCTGAATCGTGAGGTCGCTCTCAACTCCGTCCACATCCCGATGACCGAAGGCGGGCGACGCAAGCTCGATGGTTTCGGGGTCGCTGTGGTGCAGATCTTTCGTCGGATGCCGCAGGAGGCTGCTGCGGTACGGCGGGTAGTCGAGAACCGTGCGATTGTTCACGGCGGCGCCGTTGGCCAGCCCGGCCTCGTATTCTGCCTGGATCGAGGCGATCTCTCCGGAGATCTGTTCCTGGTCGCTGATTCCGGTGACTCCCATCGGTGCCCTTCTTTCATCGTGCGCGACAAGGCGCCCGTGGTGAGGGTCGCACTCTTGCCGACTCTTCAGACTTGACCAGGCAGTGTGCTGCTCACGGCTAAGGCCCGTCGGTGTTGACGGGTTACTGGCCCAGCGTATGCGGCTTCGCGGTTCAACTGGTTCGCGGAACCCGAAATGCGTTACGGCCTCGGGTCCAGAAAGACGGTTTCTGCCCCGCTGGGGCTGATCGACATCGCCTACACCAACTCCGCAGGCGCGCGTGAGGACCTCCACGAGAACTGGGGTACCGACGATCTGGAGTCTCTGAGCCGCTACGACGGCCTGCATGCCATCCGGATCAACGCCCTGGGCGCCTACGTCCTTGGGCTCGCGGAGTACAGGTCGCCGGAAACGGCGACGACTGCGCAGTCGATCACGGTGTTGCCCTACCACGACATCGTCGCGATCGCGAGCTCCCCCTCGGAGACCGGATGACCCTGTCCGCATTCGCCGACCAGAGCGCCGAGCGGGTTTGGCAGCTGACGGCAGACGGCCTGCTCACCGCCAGTGAGCGATGACGGTCCCGATGGCTCACCGCGCGTTGCTCAGCTACGAATTGCCCGACGGATATCCTTCATGAGCTGCAGCAGGTGGAAGTCGTCGGTGGGGCTCGGCTCGACTACGGGGACGAGGTGGAGGTAGAACTCGCGAGCCGCTGCCGACTCTGCGTGAACGATCAGGCCGCGGCAGCCCCTATCAGAAGAGAGCTCGAAGAGCCGAGCGAACACATCTTGGAGTAGCCCGACTCCTAGTCCTCTCCCTTCGTGCTCGGTGTCGACGCCGAGCCGTGCAAGAAGGGCGACGGGTTGGGGATCCCACCCGGCGCTTTTGCGAAGACGTTCCGTTGCCTTGTCAGGCTGGACCTGCGCCATGCACCACGCGTAGTAGGCGACAACCGGGTCTTGCGCGTGCTCAGTGACGACGAAGACCCGGGTAGTCCCCATGCTGGCCGACTGACGGGCGTGCCGATGCAGCCACTCGGTCTGCTCGGTCGACCGACACCGGAAAGTGCCCAGATCGTGGCGCCCGGAAAGAGCCTCCCGCAGCTGGTACAGACTGCTCACTCGCTGAACGGCCAGGCACGTCGCATGAGTCGACGCAGACCGGGCAGGTCACGGGCAGGGCGAGCGTTGAGCGCTTCCCATGCGATCAGAGCCGCCTCGTCGAGCTCGAAGCGTTCACGGTCGGCAAGAATCCTACGGGCGGCGTCGCAGGCCTCAGTGACGACGAAGTCAGTGAGGTCGGCACCGGTGGTGGCGGCGGCACGGTCAATGAGGTCGCGCTCCTCAGGTGTGGTTCGTAGCTCCATGCGCCGGCTACGGCGCCGCGACTTTGTCTGCATCAGTCGACCTCCTCGGCATGTACGGCCTTTGTACGTCCGGTCATCGGATACAGCAATGCTGCGGCACCCAGTTCCACGCGACTCTTGACAGCAGTCACCAAGTGGGTGGCTCGGCCCTGGAACAGCTGCGTCTCTCAGCTGGGAGGCGGCACCGAAATCGGCCAATGCTGTACCTCCAAACGGGTATTCGAGAGGAAAAGCCATGTGGCTCGGGCGCTTCGCCACTCCTGAACCCCAGGGCTCCTGACATGGTGCGTCCCTTTTGTAAGGTCAGGGGCGGCTGTTGGCCTCGTAACGCAGGATGAGGTCAAACCCCTACCCTGACCACGCAGGCACTATGACCCCATGTCCAGAGCCCTGGGACTCGGGGTCGACGGCCTCACAGAAGTCGGTCAACGGGTAGTGCAACGCGAACCGCACGTAATCTGCTGTGGGGACAACACGATTCGCGACCACGCCACCCTTCAGGCAGCCCATCCGGTCGGCCAACACCACCTGGGTACCCCGCCGAGCTCGGCGAAATACTCGCCCAACATGGCCAACGTGGTGGCCGACTTCTCATCGGCAGCGAAGCGCACCACCCGCCACCGCGACCACGCCAACACCGCACAGAACACGTGAACCCACCCCGGGAGCCCCAGTCGATGACCAGGTGCTCAACCGGAGACCAGATGGCCGGCCGGCGGCCCCGGTGGTGCTCGACCCGCCAGTCCTTCTTCACCTGCGCGATCAGGCGGCGGAAGTTCCGATCCGAGCCGACGTACCCGGCAGTACGTGCGGGGGGAGCAACCGCGTGGCCAAGATCCGACCGGCCGACTTCTTCACCCGCTCGGCCACCAGGTCGAGGACGACCTTGTAGTTGCGGGCTCGCAGCTTGGGCTCCGGGCAAACGCCACCGGCCGCAGCTCGTTGGATCACCCTCTTGACCGTCTTAGGCGTCGTCCCGCAGATCGCGGCGGCGCCACGGTAAGTACCCGCGTCCTGATAGGCGGAAATGATGCTCATTCGATCCCTCGCAGACTTCAATGGAGCTCCCTGGGCGGTGTGGTGGATGACTAAACACCGACACCGACACCGTCCAGGGCTTGATGCTCCGGCTCGACACGACGAGCACCTGCGCGGACTTACTCCCGGCCACCTGCGGGGAACTTTCTCAGGTCATGGACATCGTGTCCGATCGTCGTCCCGCGCCTTGCCGGGCACCCGGTCAACGACTTCTCCAACGGCGCGGTGCCGTCGCCGCGAAGTCGTTGTCGAGCCCTTGACGTGGCCCCAGGTCGGTGGTCCCGTCGGCGGCGGGGTTGACGTGGACGGTAGCGTCCAGGCGCAATGCTGCATGGGTCAATAAGGTTCAACGAAGCGAGTGCGCGATGGTTTCGTGGAACCACCGCATGGCCTTGGACTGGAGAGTGCTCCCGCTCCAGTAAAGTGATACATCGAATTTCGGCACCTCAAACGGCAATTCTCGGATTGTCAGGGGCCCTTGTTCAGTGAACATCTGGGCGATTCTTAAGGGAACGATGGCTGCCAGATTAAGGTTTGCCAGGACGTGAGGGAGTACCGAAAAGTGGTGCAGGCGCAGACCGACTTTTCGTTCAATGCCCAATGCTTCGATCACCGCTTCAACCAACTCGTGACCTGCTGACGGGTCGATGAGGACATGCCGCATACGGGTGAACTGTTCCAGGCTCATGTCCTCCGACGGTCCTGCAGCGCTGAGGGGGAGGACACACACGTAACGCTCCCTATCGATGACCGTAATATGCGCTGCTCCGGCGATCGGCACACTCGCAATAGCGGCGTCGACCGCACCGTGTGCCAACCAATCAGGTACCGATTCGATTCGCATCGGTACGACTTCCAGGGTCACATTCGGAGCCTCCCGGAAGAGTTCTGTCATTATGGCCGGAAGAAAGGCTATCTCACCCAGATCCGAGAGGCAGAGCCGGAAGGTACGGGCCGCCGTCTCGGGGACGAAGACTTGGACGTCCTCAACGGCGAGATCGATTTCGTTTAGTGACTTCCTGAAGATCGAGAAAAGTTCGGCGGCTTTCAGCGTCGGTTGCATGCCCCGTGGGCCTCGGACAAACAGGGGATCGCCCAGCTGACGGCGCAACCTCGACAATGCATGGCTGACAGAGGGCTGCGTCACCGATAATTCACGCGCCGATTGAGTCAGGCTATGTGTTTCGTAGATGCTGACAAATGTCCTGAGGAGATTGAGATCCAAACTGGGCATGATCCATACTATCGATTGGGGCTCCGTCGCGGCGAAGATTTGTCCCGATTTCGGCTTGTGTAGAAGAGTCGGATGGCGGCGGTCGGGTCGAGGCTGGCGGCGCGTCGTGCGGCGCCAATGTTGCGGATGGCGGCCAGGACGGTGGGGGCATTTGCCTGGTCCGGACCTGCCGGCATTTTCGCTGTACGGTACGTCGCGGACCCAGTGGATGCTGTTCTCGATCGACCAATGCTCGCGGGATCAAGGTTGCCTGCGGCCGGTCGTCGTGATCGACCACCATGTTCGTGATGGCGTGCACGACTTCCTTGCGACAAGTCCACCGAACTGGCTGACAGCCTCGGCGGGCGCCCTGGCTCCGTTCCTGATCCGCGTCCCTTTGGGCTCGACTGCATACGCGGGCGTTCGTGCTCGATGTGCCGGTGATGATGCCTGCGGGCGCGTCGCGGTAGCGGACATGGGACACCGCCACCCCAGAACCAGGAGCGTCTACCACAATCCAGTCATTCCCTCATCTCAGCACCAATCGCTGATGTGAGGCCTGCGCTACACATTCCTCCGAACTATAGATGCTGTCTATGATGAACCCCAGTCAACATTCATTGGACCAATGCTGTGTGTACATCTAGCCTTCAACGAATCGATCTAAGCGAAAGAGGCGCAGATGACGACCGTCCATGCATCGGTCTATGAACTCCTGAGAAGCAGTGGGCTCACAACGATCTTCGGGAATCCCGGTTCCAATGAGCTGCCGTTCCTTGACTCGATGCCGGCTGACTTCCGCTACGTCCTCGGGCTCCATGAGGGCGTTGTGGTGGGCATGGCGGACGGCTTCGCCCAGGCATCGGGGCACGCAGCCTTTGTGAACCTGCATGCAGCGGCCGGAACCGGCAACGCCATGGGAGCTCTGACAAATGCCTGGTATTCCCACACGCCGCTGATCATCTCGGCGGGCCAGCAAGTCCGTTCGATGATCGGCCTGGAAGCGATGCTTTCCAACGTCGAGGCGACTGCGCTGCCGCGACCCCTGGTCAAGTGGAGCACCGAGCCCGCCCTCCCGTCAGATGTTCCGAGGGCCTTAAGCCAAGCCATTCACACCGCGAACCTCGACCCGCGAGGTCCGGTGTACCTGTCCATCCCTTACGACGATTGGCAGCACGACAGCGGAGAAATCAGTAAACACCTGACCGACCGGGTCGTGCAGACTGCCGGCTGCCCGTCGACCGATCAGCTCGAAGCGCTGTCGGCAGTCCTGGTCAGTGCACAAAACCCGGTTCTCATTCTCGGCCCCGATGTTGATGCGACCCGGTCCAACGACGCCGCCGTAGTAATCGCGGAAAAGCTAAGCGCCCCCGTGTGGGTGGCGCCCTCTGCTCCCAGATGTCCGTTCCCAACCCGCCACCCGTGCTTCAGGGGCGTCCTGCCGGCATCGATTGTCGGAATATCACGACAGTTGGAGGGCCACGACCTGATTCTCGTCGTAGGTGCACCTGTCTTCCGTTACCACCAGTTCGACCCGGGCGAGTATCTGGCCTCGAACAGCCGGCTGATCCACATCACTAGCGACGGCAGCGAAGCGGCCCGCGCCCCGATGGGGGATGCGATCATCGCGGACATTCAGCAGACGCTGCGGATGTTGGCGGACGTGCTCCCTAATTCGACACGGGAGCAACTCAAGAGCAGAGTAATTCCTCCACTCCCGGAAGCCGAGGGTGACCTAATTACTCCCGAATCCGTCTTTGACGTCCTGAACGAGATAGCGCCGGATGACGCGATCTACGTCAACGAATCAACATCGACGGTCAGCGCCCTATGGGACCGGGTGGAGATGAAGTACCCGGGCAGTTACTACTTTCCCGCCTCCGGCGGGTTGGGTTTCGGCATGCCTGCCGCTGTGGGAGTGCAGTTGGCGACCCCGGATCGTCGGGTTATCGCGGTGCTCGGAGACGGCTCCGCCAATTACGGAATCACCGCCCTGTGGACAGCCGCGCAAGAGCGGGTTCCCGTTGTCTTCATCATTCTGAACAACGGAACCTACGGGGCTTTGAGGGCCTTCGCGAAACTGCTGGGGACCGAGGTCGATGCCGGGCTCGACGTGCCCGGCATCGACTTCTGCTCCATCGCCGAAGGCTACGGCGTGTCAGCGCACAAAATTACGAGCCTGGAGGACTTCAAAGACCGGTTATCCCAGGCCATGCAGGCAGAAACGCCGACCCTGCTGGAAGTACCGACAGTAACCATGAGCCCCTTCTAGACAAGTCACCGGCGTCCAACTGTCCCGAGAAGAAAGAATCCAATGATGAAATTCACTCCTAACGAGACGATGGCGGACACCCACCTCAACCGGTTTCACATTGTCCTCCTCCTTTGGTGCTCATTCATTATGTTCTTCGATGGTTATGACCTGATCGTTTACGGCGCGGTCCTGCCACCCCTGATGAAACAGTGGTCCCTTAACTCGAACCAAGCCGGCTGGCTTGGCAGCGCTGCACTCATCGGCATGACTTTCGGCGCCATCTTTCTGGGCTCACTGGCGGATCGGATTGGCCGTCGTCCGGTGATTGTCTATGGGACACTTCTTGCCACGCTCTGCTCCGTCGGAACAGGACTGGCCACTACCCCACTGTCCTTCGGACTCCTGCGCCTGCTGATCGGGATCTTCCTGGGCGGCGTCGTTGCAAACATCGTGTCTTTGATGAACGAGCTGGCACCTAGGGCTAAGCGCCATACGCTGACAACGATCATGCTCAGCATGTACTCCGTAGGAGCAATCATTGCGACACTGGTCGCACTGTGGATTCTCCCCGTGCTGGGTTGGAAACCCGTATTCTTCATCGGCGGTGCAGCCCTGGTCTTCCTGCCGTTCCTGTACCACTCGATGCCTGAATCCATGACTTTTCTGATGAGCCGCGGCAAGGAGTCAGAAGCCCGGTCATTGCTGCTACGGGCGGCACCCACGCAGAACCACAACATGGTTGACTGGACGCTTCCGGCGCCGCATGCACGGGCCTCGGTGTCCGTGTCAAGGCTCTTTCACGAAGGACGCGCGCTGGGCACGCCTATGGTCTGGCTCGCCTTCAGTATGTGCTTTTTCATGGTGTACGGCCTCAGCACGTGGCTCCCGAAGATCATGATCGGTGGCGGTTACGATCTGGGTTCCAGCCTCCAGTTCCTCGTTGTCCTGAACATCGGTGGAACCGTCGGTGCACTGGTTGGCGGGTGGCTAGGCGACCGTTTCGGAAACAGAGTGGTACTCGTCGTCTTCTTCGCGCTGGCCGTCCTGGCCTTGATTCTTCTGGCAACGCATCCTGGGACCGCATTGCTCAACGTCCTACTGTTCGTGGCCGGCGCCACAACAATCGGAACGCTAGCCGTCATCGCCGGCTACGGTGCCGACTACTACCCCGCCGAAATTCGTTCTACAGGTCTTGGCTGGGCCTTCGGCCTAGGACATTTCGGTGGCTTCTTGGGGCCGGTTCTTGGCGGAAGCCTGCTCGCGCTCAAACTGTCGCTCGGACAGAACTTCCTGATCTTTGCAATCCCCGGTGTCATCGCCATCGTTGCAGTGCTACTGGTTTCCGGCACCAAGACAACGAGGAAGGGTGACAACCAGCATCAGATCCCCGATGAATCCGTCCTGGCCGCCAAGTAGCCGATGCTCCTGAACGCAAACACCCACCCAGAGTTCTCTAGGAGAGACGAATGACGACCAAGAGCGATTCAGATTCGCCCACCTCGACAGCCTGGATCCCCAACCTGCAATTCATCGGGGGTCAGTGGCGCGAAGGACAGTCAGATAACGTCCTAACCGTTACCAACCCGTACAACGGCAGCACCTTGGCCAGTATCCGGCAGGCGAACATCTCAGATCTGAACGACGCCTACGAAACGGCTGCACAAGCTCAAGTCGGCTGGGCGGCACGGGGCCCCGCGGACCGGCAGCAGGTCATGCTGCGCGCCGCACAGATCCTGGAAGACCGTCGGGACGAGATCATCGCCTGGCTAATTGCCGAATCGGGCAGCACGGTCCTGAAGGCAAACATCGAGCTGGGTGCCGCCCAGGGCATCACCTTGGAGTCAGCGTCCTTCCCGCACCGTGTGCAGGGCCGTATCCTCGAGTCCGATATTGCTGGCAAGGAGAACCGGGTCTACCGCCGGGCCCTGGGCGTAGTCGGCGTGATCAGCCCGTGGAACTTCCCACTCCATCTCAGCCAGCGGTCCGCCGCGCCCGCCCTGGCGCTTGGTAACGCAGTCGTGATCAAGCCGGCCAGCGATACGCCGATAACCGGGGGGCTGATTTTGGCGAAGGTGTTCGAGGAGGCCGGACTGCCGCCGGGTGTGCTCAGCGTCGTCGTCGGCTCGGGATCTGAGATCGGTGACGCGTTCGTCGAACACGCTGTGCCGTCGTTCATCTCCTTCACCGGTTCAACGCCGGTCGGACAAAATGTTGCCCGCATCGCCTCCGGCGGCGGGCACCCGAAGCAGGTCGCCCTGGAGCTCGGCGGCAACAGCCCCTTCGTCGTCCTGGCCGATGCGGATATGGAGCAGGCTGTGCGCGCAGCTGTGATGGGTAAGTTCCTTCACCAGGGACAGATCTGTATGGCCGTGAACCGGATCATCGTCGAAGACGCGGTCTGTGACGACTTCGTCGACCGGTTCACCTCACACGTCCGAACCCTTCCGGCCGGAGACCCCGCGAACCCGGCAACCGTGATCGGACCGATCATCAACAGCACACAGCTCAAGGGTCTGGAAGACAAGATTGCGCGCGCCCGCAAAGAGGGCGCCCGCGTCGTGCTCGAGGGCCAAGCCGACGGGCAGGTGCTCCCACCGCATGTCTTCGCCGACGTCACAAAAGACATGGGGATCGCCCGCGAAGAGATATTCGGCCCGCTCGTGGGTATCTTGCGCGCCGACGACGAACAACACGCCCTCGAACTGGCTAACGACAGCAGCTTCGGCCTCTCCAGTGCGGTATTCACCAGCAACACCGAGCGAGGGGTGCACTTCGCCCGCGGCATCAAGACCGGCATGACCCACGTAAATGACATTCCGGTCAACGACGAGGCCCACGTAGCATTCGGAGGCGAGAAGAGTTCCGGCTTGGGCCGCTTCGGCGGGGAATGGGCCATCGGGGAATTCACCACCGACCAATGGGTCAGCGTGCAGCACGAGCCCCGTCAATACCCCTTCTAGGTGGCTGGTGTTCTGCGGGTGTTTTGCGGGCCGTGGTGATCAACTCGGTGCCGGTGAGCGGGTCAGACAGATGGGTGTGGCTTGTGAATGTGTTGGCCTGTACGGTTTCGGGTCTTGTGTGAGCCCTTGGTTGGGGCCCACAGGGTAAGGGTGGCAGGGTTTGGGAGTCCCACCTGACTGAGCCTCCCCCAAAACCGTGGAGACATGCGCTATGAGGAGTAGTCATGTCGGAGAAACGAAGGAAGTTCGACCAGGAGTTTCGTGCGGGGCTGTGCGGATCGTCCGGGAGACCGGAAAACCGATCGCTCAGGTCGCTCGTGATCTCGGAATCAACGACGGCACGGCGAGCTGACCGGTAAGGCAGTCTCGGCGATCGTGGCCCGGGTCGCCGGTCGCTGCGGCGTCCAGGCATCGGCGCATCAACTGCGGCACACAGCCGCCAGCGACCTGCTACCGGCCGGCGCCAGCCTTCCCGAGGTAGGCCAGGTTTTTCCGCAGGCCAGCATCCTGAACACCGCGGGCAGCGCCAAGATCGACCACGCCTGGCTGGCCGCCATGGCCCTGCCATGGCCAGGAGCTACGCAATGAGCGGCCTGCACGGTTCGGTCGGCGACTATCTGAGCGTGCGCCGTGCCCTGGGATTCCAGCTCGTCGACGCGGGGCGGTTGCTGGTGCAGTTCGCCGACTTCGCCGAAACCGCCGGTGCCGACACGATCACTACGGACTGGCGCTGCAGTGGGCCACTTTGCCAGCGGAATGTTTGGTTACCTGGCATGGGCAGCGGCTCGCGGCGATGCGCGGCTTCGCCCGCTGGTTGCAGGCCAGTGATGCGCGTGGCGGCGGAGGATCAGCGGTGCCATGCAACCGACCTGTCGCTTCGGTCTCGGTTGATCGCCACCGTAGGGTCGGGTGTATGCCGGAGTGCGTGTCCCGAACTCAGCAAGGGTGGCGCGGACTTTCGGCCTGACCGCGACGGGCAAGGAGGTAGTCCCGAGTCGGGGTTGATGTTGTAGCTAAGGCTGGGTCGTCGAAAGTCTCGGCCGTCTCGGCGCTGGTAGTCAACTCATCCCCCGAGCCCCAAAACGCGAGCCGCATTCTCCTTCAGGATTAACGGACGGACATCGGGCTTGATGTCTAGGGCGTCGAAGTCCTTCATCCACCGGTCCGGGCCGATGACGGGGTAGTCGGAGCCGAACATCACCTTGCGCTTGAGCAGGCCGTTCGCAGCTTTGATCAACTGGGGCGGGAAGTACTTTGGGGACCAGCCGGACAGGTCGATGTAGACGTTGGCCTTGTGGGTGGCGATCGAGATGGCAGCGTCCTGCCAGGGTACTGATGGGTGGGCCATGATTATCGTGAGATCTGGGTGGTCGGCAGCAATGTCGTCGAGCAACATCGGGTCTGAGTAGCGCAGCTTGATGCCTCGGCCACCGGGTAGCCCGGCACCGATGCCGGTCTGGCCGGTGTGGAATACAACCGGCACACTAAGCTCGGATGCGGTCTCGTACAACGGGTAGTATTTCTGGTCGTTGGGGATGAAGCCCTGCAGCGACGGGTGTAGCTTCAACCCACGCGCACCGGCCGAAACCAGATCGCGAAACGCGGTAATGGCCTGCGGGCCGTCGTGTGGGTCGACCGATCCGAACGGGATCAGGATGTCGTCGTGCTCGGCGGCCTGCTCGACGATCTCCATGCTCGACAACGCCTGGTGCCCGGTGGCGGTATGCGCATCGACGGTGAAGACGACGGCGGCGATCCGCCGGGACCGGTAATATTCAGCGACCCGGTCCAGGGTCGGCGTGCGATCAGCGTCGGCGCTGAAGTACTTCGCTGAAGCAACCAACAGCTCGTGGTCGAGGGCAAAGCATCCGTGGCTGTCCTCCTCGATGTGGGTGTGGGTGTCGATGGCGGTGATTGCATCCAGGTTGATGCTCACTTCGGACCCTCCGGAAAACGCTGGCGCACGGAATGGACATAGCGCGCGGAGGTTCTGAGCGAAATCTTGGAGATGGCGTCGAAGTGCCACTCGTAGCGTTGGTCGTGGAAGCGGTCGGCTGCATCCAGGGCCCAGGGAAGGCAGCCCCGGACCCGGGTGATCAGGAGGTTTCCAAACGTCTCGTCGGTCCCTCCCGGCATGACCCGGCGCGGTGTTGCGGCGCAAGGCACCAGGGTCTTCAGGCACTGGGACTCCGCGACGGCCCATTCGGCAAGGGCCTGCGCGGCTTCGATCGCGCGAACTGCAGCGAACGAGCGCGCTGACGCGCCGACGGCAAGTGCGTGGGCGGTACCGCTTTCTGGGGTGACTTGAGCGGTGAGATCCATGCTGTGCTCCCTGCGTCTGACGCGGATCGGCGGGTTACGCGCGTGCGCCGCGCGGCAGACCGTTCGTCGCACGCGCGCTCACTTCGCGTAACCGGCGGTTACCGCGTCCACCTGTGCGCCCTGCGTCTGCCAGGCCGTGCCACCCCAACGCGCCAATTGGTAGGTGTGCACCTGCCGACCGCCCGCTCCATAGCCGAGAGTCGTGCCCGGCGGTAGGCCTGGGACGCTGACGTTCTTGAGCGACTTCCACGCAGTGTTCAGTTCGTCGCCGGTGACGCCTTTCGCGGCTTTCAGGGTCGCAATGAGCTCGCGGCCGGTGATGTATCCGCTCATCGCCAGCACGTTGTTGGCGTCCGACAGGGTGCCGCTGTTGGCAATGGCCTTCTTGAATTCGGCGATGTCGTCGGTCTTGGAAAAGAGCGCGTCGGCCGGATCAGCGTCCCAGAACGCCGTGTAGATGCCCTTGGCTGCCGCACCGAGCGCGGTGATTGCATCTGACTTGCCGGCCTGAGCGGAGTACACCACGATGGTGGGCTTGTAGTTGATGGCGGTCATGTATTTGACGGCCCCGATGACCTGGCCGATACCGAAGGACATGAAAACAGTAGTGACGCCCGCGTTCTTCAGCTGGGTGACCTGTGCGGTGACGTCCTGCTGCGAGGGGGCGACCCTAAGCACCAGGGACGGCTTGTACCCACCCGCTGAGACACCGGCGACCTGACTGGTCGTCAGGTCGTTGTCGAAGCCGAGCACACCAACTTTGGCGTCCGGCGTGGTCTTGTTGAGGGCTGCGGCCTCGATCGCGGCCTCCCACTCGAGGTCGGGGAACGCGGCGTGCGTGTAGGGAAACGTGGAATTGTCGGAGAAGGCTGTATTGCCGGCCAGCACGAGGTTGAAGACCTTGTTCTGATTGACGAACGGGCGAATCGCAAGGCTTGGGCCACCGAAGCTGATCAGAACGTCCGCGTGGTCCTGCTGTATCGCGGCGCGGGCGTTGGTGGCCATTCGGGCCGGGTCGTAGGCATCGTCGAAGCCGATCCACCGCATCGTCCGTCCGTTGATGCTGCCATTGGCGTTCGCCTCATCGATCGCAGCCTTGACACCTCGCCCCGAGGCACCGGTGATCGCCAGCGCTCCGGACTGGGGATAGGTGGCGGCGATCACGATCGGTGCGGCGCTCGAAGAGTCGCCGGCTGAATTCGAGCTGCTACGCCCACAAGCAGACAGCGCCGTGGAGGCGGCGACAAGCATCGCTGCCACCTTCAGCGTCCTTCGACGCGTTGTTCTTGACATGATCATGGTACGAGTTCTCCAATTCTTCGACGGTCGAACAAGGTGATGCCCATCCGGCTAATGCGTGGCGCGCGCAGCCACGGGCCTGCGATGAAACAACCGGGCCACGCGTGCGCCGATACCGGCCAGGCCAGCGGGAGCGAAGTACAGGGCGGTGAGCAGCAGGGCGGCGCTGATGACCTGGGCCCACTGCCCGCCCGAGCGCGAAGTTGCCAACTCGCTGGCGAAGCTGGGGACGTAGACGATGTATGCCCCGCCGATCACGGCACCGACCCAGGAGCGGACCCCGCCTACAACAGCGCCGGTCAACAAAGACAGCGAGAACACGAAGGGGTAGGAGTCCGGGATTGCCGACTGCAGTACCAGAGCGTTCAGTGCGCCGCCGAGCCCCGCCATCGTGGTGGCCAGTGTGAAGACCATGATTGACAGCCGCTTCGTGTCGACTCCCTGCGTGCGCGCCATGATCGGGTTGCTACGCAGCGCCGCGAGGGCCCGTCCAGTTCGGCCACGCGTCCACCATGCGGCGAAGCCCAGACAGGCCATCATAACCGCGAAGGTGACGACATAGAGGAACTGAGCGTCCGACAGATGAAGGCCCGCCGGACTGTGAACCGGGGCCAGACTAAGTCCGAACGTCCCCCCCGTCACCGACTGCCACCGCGTTGCGATGAGCGGCATCAGCACGGCAAAGGTCAAAGTTACCAGCCCCAGATGCAGCGGCCCAAGCCGCAGTGCGGGGACGGAGAGGATCAGGCCGACGACGAAGGTAACCACGCCGGCCGCGAGCACGGCCGGTACCCAACCCCAGCCGCCGTGATCCATCAGCACGGCGGTCGTGTACGCGCCGAGGCCGAAGATAGCGCCTTGCCCGGCACTGATCTGTCCGCTCATTCCGGTGAGCAGGACCAAGCTCCCAACAGCGAGGGCGGTAGTGGTCACTTGGGACAACCGGAAAAGCTCGTAGTCGCTGAGCGGGTAGGTCAGCAGGAACCCGCCGATTACTGCCGCAGCCCATCTGAGCTTGGTGCCCGTCACGTGCCGAAGCAGGGATCGGCGCGTTGTCGGCTGGAGCCCGCTCCCCGGCGGTGTCGAGGTCGAGAGGGTCGTGCTCATGCGCGCACCGCTGACGCCTGCCCGAAAACGCCCAGGGGGCGCACCATCAGTACGACCCAAATCACGGCGAAGGGCAGCATGATCGACAGATCACCGCTCAGCCCGGGTATATACCTGCCGGTTAGAGCGTCCAGGACGCCGATTGTCAGTCCGCCCATCACCGCGCCCACCCGGCTGCCGAAACCACCCAGCGCGGCCGCGGCGAGGGCCAGCAGCAGGGGCCCGTCCATCATGTTCGAGCTGACCGAGAGCGTCGGGGCGGCCATGATGCCCGCGACCGCGCCGACGCCGGCCGCCAGAGCCCAGCCGGCCGCGATCAGGATTCCGGGCCGGATACCAAGAAGTACGGCCGACGGAGCGTTGATGGCGACGGCCCGCATGCACAGTCCGAGGTCGGTGTAGCGGAAAAACACCGCAACGGCCACCATGACGACGACCGCCACGCCGGTCGATCCGAGCTGCTGGGCGGTCAGCACGATAGGGCCAAGGTGAACTGCCTCGCTGCCGAAAGGGCTCGCGAAGGCGTGCTGCTCGTTGTCCCAAATGATCGAGACGAGGCCACCGATTCCGAGCAGCAGAGCTGCGGTCACCGTGAAGAGGGCGAGCGGAGGCTGGCCTTCGACCGGCTTGACGAGGATACGTTCGACGACCGCGCCCATGATGGCGCTGAGCGCGATGACAACGGGGATGGCCAGCCAAAGCGACCATCCATCGGTCGCCAGGGTGAGGCAGATGAAGGCCGACACAACGGCCATAGCACCCTGAGCGAAGTTGAGGATGCCGGTGCCCGAATAGATCACTGACAGCGAGAGGGCGAGCAAAGCGTAGACCGAGCCGGTAGCGAAGCCGCCGAGCAACTGCTGCACGAACTCAGTCACGAGATGCCTCCGAGGCGATTTCGTTGCGACTAGCTGATGGCGCGGGGTGCCCAGCGAAGTAGGCCGCGTGCAGGTCCGCGCTTGAGATGGCGGCGGTGGGACCGCTCAACACGACACGGCCACCCGCGAGCACGTAGGCACGATCGGCTAGATCGAGCGCCAGGCGAGCGTTCTGCTCTGCGAGCAGCAACGAGAGCCCCCACTCCGACTGCAAGCGGGCCAGGCTAACGAACAGATCGCGTACCACGAGCGGTGCGAGACCAAGCGACGGCTCGTCCAGGAGCAGCACGCGGGGTCGGCCGAGCAGGGCTCGTCCGATCGCCAGCATCTGCTGCTGTCCCCCGGAGAGCTGGCCGGCCATCCGCTCGCGGAAATCGGCGAGGATCGGGAATGTCGCAAAGACGAGGTCGAGGTCGCCCTGCCGGTTGCCGGCCGTACTGCGGGCCCGGCCCAACTGCCCCAGCCGCAGGTTCTCCAGTACCGTGAGGTCGACGAATGTGCCGCGACCGGCGGGCACGTGCCCGATGCCCAGACGCGCCACCGACGACGCGTCGCGCCGGCCGAGGCTACGGCCATCGAAGCTGACCTTTCCGCCGCACACGACGGTCCGCGAGAGCGCGCACAGCAGGCTCGTCTTCCCGGCCCCGTTCGGGCCGAGCAGGGTGACCTTCTCACCCTCGTCCACCGAGAGATCGATGCCGTGCAGCACCTGCAACTTGCCGTAGCGGGCAGTAAGGCCCTCCACTTCGAGCAGCGCCATCTCAGGTCACCTCGTCGCCGAGATAGGCGTCGATGACTGCCGGATCGTTGCGTACCTCGTCCGGTGTGCCGGCGGCGAGCACTCGGCCGGTGGCTAGGACGACGACGTATTTGGCTACCGACATGACGAGCGACATGTTGTGCTCGACGAGCACGCAGGTGCCGGAGTACTCGGCGGCCACGCGCAGCAGTTCCTGCGCCTCGTCGTCGTCGAGGCCAGCAGCGGGCTCGT
>Ga0209890_10000686_pt1 | contig 15670 bp, 16 predicted proteins | sample OrgsoiDNA2013049_FD_185799 | JGI IMG/M metagenome (GOLD analysis project Ga0209890, IMG submission 185799) | Permafrost soil microbial communities from the Arctic, to analyse light accelerated degradation of dissolved organic matter (DOM) -... | ecosystem: Environmental > Terrestrial > Soil >...
CGAGGAGGGAGCCCTGATGGCAGAGCGCCGGGCGGCGCGCGCCGGGACCGGCGCAGCGGACCGGCGATCGCTCACCGGGCTGGCGCAGTCGCTGCGAGCTTGCAGGGGCGCCGACGTGCTCGTCAGTACCGCCGGGATGCCGGCCGCCATGGCGCTGATGCGGCGCACGGCGGACCGCGGCGTGGCCGCGACCGTGGGTCCGTTCCCTCTCTGGGTCGACCGCGAGCTGGGCGCCCGCTCCGCCTGGTACGAGTTCTTCCCGCGGTCCGAGCGGACCGGCAAGGCGGGGTCCGGGACACTGCGCAGCGCGCGCGCCCGGCTGCCGGGCATCGCCCAGATGGGCTTCGACATCGTGTACCTCCCGCCCGTCCACCCCATCGGCGTCGCCCACCGCAAGGGCCCCAACAACAGCCTGACCACCGCTCCCGGTGACCCGGGCAGCCCCTGGGCGATCGGCTCCAAGGAAGGCGGCCACACCGCCATCCACCCTGACCTGGGCACGATCGACGACTTCGACCTCTTCGTGAAGGCGGCGCGCGGCGCCGGCCTCGAGGTGGCCCTGGACTACGCCCTGCAGTGCAGCCCGGACCATCCCTGGGTCACCGAGCACCCCGACTGGTTCCGTCACCGTCCCGACGGCAGCATCCGCTACGCGGAGAACCCGCCCAAGCGCTACCAGGACATCTACCCGATCGACTTCGACTCCAGCGACCGTATAGCCCTGTGGGAGGCCCTCCACGACGTGATCGCCTACTGGATCTCCCATGGCGTGCGCGTCTTCCGCGTCGACAACCCCCACACCAAGCCCTTCGCCTTCTGGCAGTGGCTGATCGAGCGCGTGCACCGCGACCACCCCGACGTCCTCTTCCTCGCCGAGGCCTTCACCGCCCCGGCGACGACGAAGCGACTCGCCAAGCTGGGATTCACTCAGTCGTACACGTACTTCACGTGGCGGAACACCAAGTACGAGCTCGCCGAGTACCTGACGGAGCTGTCCTCAACCGGCATGGTCGACTATTTCCGCCCCAACTTCTGGGTGAACACGCCCGACATCCTCCACGCGTTCCTGCAGCGCGGTGGCCCCGCCGCGTTCCGCCTGCGCCTCATCCTTGCCGCGCTGACGGCGCCGTCGTGGGGGATGTACAGCGGTTACGAGCTGTTCGAGAACACCGCGGTGCGTGAGGGCAGCGAGGAGTACCTCAACTCCGAGAAGTACCAGCTGCGCTCCCGCGACTGGAACGACCCCCGCTCCCTGGCGCCGATGATCGCCCAGGTCAACGGCATCCGCCGCCGCCACGCCGAGGCGATCGCGCTGCTGCGCACGCTCCACGTGCACCATGTCAACTCCGACCACATGCTCTGCGTCTCTCGTATGAGCGACGATGGCAGTGACGTGCTCCTTGTGATCGTGAACCTCGACCCGTACTCGGCCCACGAGGGCACCACCTGGCTCGACCTGGCGGCGCTGGGCATCCCGGGAAGCGCGCCCTTCACCGCCCACGACGAACTCACCGACGCCACCTACACCTGGTGGGGGCCGTCGAACTACGTGCGTCTCGACCCCGCGGTGCAGCCCGCCCACGTCCTCCACCTGCGAGCCCAGTCGTGACGGCCACCGGGCGGCGCAGCAGCGCGCCTCCCGCCACGTCATCCATGGTGCCGGCGCGGCCCGCTGTGGACGGGGAACAGGTGCACAGGCTGCCGGCGTCCGACCCCCTCTGGTTCAAGCGTGCCGTGTACTACGAATTGCTGGTGCGCGCCTTCGCCGACAGCAACGGCGACGGCGTCGGCGACTTCCGTGGCCTCATCGACCGTCTCGACTACCTCGAGTGGCTGGGCGTGGACTGCATCTGGCTCCTCCCCTTCAACCAGAGCCCTCTGCGCGACGGCGGCTACGACATCAGCGACTACTACGACGTGCTCCCCGACTACGGCACCGTCGACGACGTCCGCGAGTTCGTGGCCCGCGCACACGAGCGCGGCATGCGCGTGATCATGGACCTGGTCATCAACCACACCAGCGACCAGCATCCCTGGTTCAAGGAGGCGCGCTCGTCGCCGGACAACCCGCGCCGCGACTGGTACATGTGGTCGGAGAGCAAGCAGCGCTACCACGACGCGCGGATCATCTTCGTCGACAGCGAGACATCCAACTGGACGTGGGACGAGCAGGCGGGCGCGTACTTCTGGCACCGCTTCTTCAGCCACCAGCCCGACCTCAACTACGACAACCCGGCCGTGCGCGAGGAGATCGTCAACGTGATGCGCTTCTGGCTGGACCTGGGCATGGACGGCTTCCGGCTGGATGCCGTCCCCTACCTGTTCGCGCGCGAGGGCACCAACTGCGAGAACCTGCCCGAGACCCACGCGTTCCTGGCGGATCTGCGTGCCACCATCGACAGCGAGTACCACGACAAGGTGCTTCTCGCCGAGGCCAACCAGTGGCCCGAGGACGTGATCGACTACTTCGGCACCGAGGAAAACCCCGAGTGCCACATGTGTTTCCACTTCCCGCTGATGCCGCGCATGTTCATGGCACTGCGCCGCGAGCAGCGCTACCCGATCACCGAGATCCTCGAGCGCACACCCCACATCGCCTCGACGGCTCAGTGGGGCATCTTCCTGCGCAACCACGACGAGCTGACCCTGGAGATGGTCACCGACGACGAGCGCGACTACATGTGGGGCGAGTACGCGTCGGACCCCCGCATGAAGCTCAACCTCGGCATCCGCCGCCGCCTCGCCCCGCTGCTCAACAACGGCCGCCGCCAGATGGAGCTGTTCTGCGGCCTGCTGCTCTCGCTGCCGGGATCACCGATCCTCTACTACGGCGACGAGATCGGCATGGGCGACAACATCTATCTCGGCGATCGCGACGGCGTGCGCACCCCCATGCAATGGAATGGCGACCGCAACGGTGGCTTCAGCCGCAGCGACTTCGCGCAGCTGTACCTGCCCCCGCTGATGGACCCGGTGTACGGGTTCTCGGCGGTCAACGTCGAGGCGCAGATGCGCAACGAGTCGTCACTGCTCCACTGGATGCGCCGCTTCATCGGCGTGCGCAAGCGCTGGGCGGTGTTCGGCGAGGGCGCGTTCGAGGCCCTCGACGCGGCCAACCCGTCGATCTTCGCCTTCCTGCGCACCCTCGACGGCCACGTCGTGCTCTGCGTCAACAACCTCTCCCGCTTCGCCCAGCCGGTGGAGCTCGACCTGCGCCGCTTCGAAGGCCGCACCCTGGTCGAGATGCTCGGTCACGTGCACTTCCCGAGGATCGGGGAGCTGCCCTACCTGCTGACCATGGCACCCCACGCTTTCGTCTGGTTCACCGTCGAGGACAACCGCGAGTGACCGCCGCCGTGAGCATCGACTCGGTGCGTGCCACCGCGGAGGCGGCCCTGCACGCGTGGCTGCCCCGGCAGCGCTGGTACGGGGGCGGCCGGGCGATCCGCTCGGTGCACATCGAGGAGTTGACCGCGGTCGCGGACGGGGATCCGCTGGTGGCCGTCTGCATCGTGGCTGTCGAGCACGATGACGGCAGCGTCGCCCGCTACAACCTGCCGCTGGCGGTGGGCTCGCCCCACGTGATGCGCCCCAGCGACCCGGGGGCGGTCGTCCACGAGGACGAGAGCACGCTGGTCTTCGATGCGCTGGCCGACACGAGGACCGCCGACCCGCTGTGGCGGATCATCGCCAGCGGGTCGGCGATGACCCTGAACGACGGACGGCTGTCGGTGGGCGGTGGTGGGCTCGACCCGGACGCCGCGGAGATCAGCCCGCTGGTGCGCGAGCAGTCCAACACGTCGCTGGTGGTCGACGGCAACCACATGCTCAAGGTGATCCGCCGCGTCGTCTTCGAGCCCTCGCTCGAGCTGGAGATGACCCAGGCGCTGGTGGCGGCCGGGTTCGACCACATCGCGCCGCCGCAGGCGTGGCTGCACTACCACCGCGACGGCGAGGCCCACCCCGCCCTGCTGGCGATCGCCCAGCCCTTCCTGCACAACGGCACCGAGGCCTGGACGCTGGCGCTGACCTCGCTGCGCGACCTCTACGCCGAGGCAGAGGAGCACCTCCCCGGCGACGCCGCCGACCGCGTCCAGACGGTCGAGGATGCGGGGGGGAGCTTCACGTACGACGCCGTGCGACTCGGCGAGATGACCGCGCGGATGCACCTGGCCATGGCGGGCGCCGTGGGCAGGGACGTCGCCCCCCAACCGATCACGACCGCTCTCCTCAACGCCTGGGCAGACGAGATGCTCGGCGACCTCGACGCCCTCATCGACGGCCACCCCGGGGCCGTGCCCGGGCTCGGCGAGCAGCGCCCCGTGCTGGAGCGGCGCATCTCCGCCATCCGCACCCTCACCGCGCCCGGCATGGCCATCCGCATCCACGGCGACTACCACCTCGGCCAGGTGCTGCGCACCGACTCGGGCTGGACGGTGCTCGACTTCGAGGGGGAGCCGCGCCGCTCGGTCGAGCACCGCCGCCGCCGCCACTCCCCGCTGCGCGACGTCGCCGGGATGCTGCGCTCCTTCGAGTACGCGGCCGCGGTGGCGCTGATGGAGCGCATCCCGCTGCGAGATCCCTCCTGGGCGCACCTTGCCGCGCACGGGCGAAGCTGGAGCACCGCCAACCGCGAGGCGTTCTGGGCGGCGTACGTCGAGCGCACCGTGGGCACCGCGCTGCTCCCCGACCCCGGTGCCGCGCTGACGCTGCGACGCGCATTCGAGATCCAGAAGGCCGTGTACGAGGTGGGCTACGAGCTGGCTCATCGCCCCCAGTGGGTGTCCGTGCCGCTCGCCTTCCTCATGGAGGCGACCCCGTGACCACCACTCCCGCGCTCCCGCCCGGCCGCGCCGGCGAGTCGCGCCGCCTCGCCGACGGCGTCCACACCGACCCGCACTCGCTGCTCGGCGTCCACCCCGACGGCCAGGTCACCGTGGTGCGGGCGTTCCACCCCGACGCCATCTCCGTCGACGTCGCCCATCCCGGCGGGGTGGTGGCCATGAAGCGCATCGACAACGCCGGCCTCTTCGAGGCGGTCGTGCCCGAAGCCCAGCTCCCCGGCTACCGCCTGCGCTACCGCAACGGGGACCACGAGTGGGAGGTGGACGACCCCTATCGCTTCCTCCCCACCGTCGGGGACGTCGACCTGCACCTCATCGGCGAGGGCACCCACTACCGCCTCTGGGAACCGTTGGGAGCGCGGGTCATCGACCACCAGGGCGTTCGCGGGACCGCGTTCGCGGTGTGGGCGCCGAACGCCCGCGGGGTGTCGCTGGTCAGTGACGCCAACGGCTGGGACAACCGCACCCTGCCGATGCGCTCGCTCGGGGCCAGCGGCGTCTGGGAGATCTTCATCCCCCACGTCGGCGCGGGGCTGCGCTACAAGTTCCGCGTCATCGGCGCCGATGGCACGGTGATGCTCAAGGCCGACCCGATGGCCCGCGCCGCCGAGTCCCCGCCGGCCACGGCGAGCATCGTGACCGAGCCCGCCTACACGTGGGAGGACGGCGACTGGGTCGCCAGACGGGAGGCCTCCGACCCCGTCGCGTCCCCGATGTCGATCTACGAGATGCACCTCGGCTCCTGGCGGCGGGGCGCGGATGACGCCATCCTCAGCTACCGGCAGCTGGCGCCGCAGGTCGCCGACCACTGCGTGGAGATGGGCTTCACGCACGTCGAGCTGCTGCCCGTCGCAGAGCACCCCTTCGGCGGTTCGTGGGGCTACCAGGTGAGCAGCTACTACGCACCGACGGCCCGCTTCGGCTCCCCCGACGACCTGCGCTGGTTCGTCGACCACCTCCATCAGCGCGGCATCGGCGTCCTCGTCGACTGGGTCCCCGCGCACTTCCCCCGCGATGAATGGGCGCTGGCCCGGTTCGACGGCACCGCCCTCTACGAGCACGCCGACCCCCGCCGCGGCACCCAGCCCGACTGGGGCACGCTGGTGTTCAACTTCGGGCGCAACGAGGTGCGCAACTTCCTCGTGGCCAACGCCCTGTTCTGGGTGGAGGAGTTCCACATCGACGGCCTGCGCGTCGACGCCGTCGCCTCGATGCTCTACCTCGACTACTCGCGCAAGGCCGGCGAGTGGATGCCCAACCAGCACGGCGGCCGCGAGAACCTCGAGGCGATCGCGTTCCTGCGCGAGTTCAACGAGCAGGTGCACAGCCGCCACCCGGGGGTGATGACCATCGCCGAGGAGTCCACCGCGTGGCCGGCCGTGTCGCGGCCGACGTCAAGCGGCGGGCTCGGCTTCACCTTCAAATGGAACATGGGCTGGATGCACGACAGCCTCGACTACATCAGCAAGGACCCCATCTTCCGGCGCTACCACCAGCAGCTGCTCACGTTCGGTGTCTGGTACGCGTGGGCGGAGAACTTCATCCTGCCGCTCTCCCACGACGAGGTCGTGCACCTCAAGGCGTCGCTGATCGGCAAGACGCCTGGTGACCCGTGGCAGCGCTTCGCCAACCTGCGCACGCTGTTCGGCTGGATGTGGGCCCACCCGGGCAAGAAGCTGCTCTTCATGGGCGGCGAGTTCGCCCAGTGGGCGGAATGGAACCACGACCGCTCCCTCGACTGGCACCTCCTCGAGCAGCCTGAGCACTCCGGGATGCAGCGCCTCGTCGCCGATCTCTGCCACGCGTACCGGCGCATCCCGGCGCTGTGGGAGATCGACGGCAGCAGTGATGGTTTCCGCTGGATCGACGCCGGCAACGTCGACCAGAGCGTGGTCAGCTTCGTGCGCTTCGATGCCAGCGGCCACCCCGGCGTCGCCTGCGTCGCCAACTTCTCGCCGGCCGTCTACCACGACTTCCGGGTCGGCCTTCCCCAGGCTGGGGTGTGGCACGAGATCATCAACACCGACGCGGAGGCGTATGGTGGGACCGGCCAGGGCAACGGCGGCCAGGTGGAGACCGAGCCGACCGGCTGGCACGGCTTCGAGCAGTCGGCGCGGCTGACAGTTCCGCCGCTCGGCGTCGTGTGGCTGTCGCCGGCTCAGTAGTTGCACGGCCCGGGTCCAGCGCAGACAATGTGGCGCCGCCGCGGCCCGTCCATCCCAGGAGAAACCATGGAAACCGAACAGGCTCGCGAGCGGCTCATCGCTGAGCGCGATCGCCTCATCGAGGTGCGCGACGCCGCCAGCCGGCTGAGTGCCTCTTCAAAGCAGGCCGGAGCGGGCGAGCAGGCCAACCCCGACCAGCTCCCTGCCGAGCAGGCCAACGAGACGATCGAACGCGAGCTTGACCTCGGCGTGCTGCTCAGTGTTGAGAGCGAGCTTGCGCAACTGCAGCGCGCGCTCGGGCGCCTCGACGCGGGGACCTACGGCAGGTGCGAGGTCTGCGGCAAACCGATCGCCGAGGGACGGCTGGAGGCCAAGCCGGCGGCGCGGTACTGTGTCGAGGACCAGGCCAAAGCCGAGAAGGACCCTCTCCTGCGCGGTTAGGCCCCCGGCCTACCAGCCCAGCGGCGTGGGCGTGGACCAGTCGGTGTCGTGGACGTCGGCGAAGCGGAGGCGCTCCGGCCGCAGCGCGTCCAGCAGCGTCTCCTGCCAGTCGAGGAGGGCTGCATGGAGGCGCACGGTGTTGCGGGCGCGCACCGCCTTGCGCGGCAGCGGCACACCCACCTCGTGCTCGAGGCCGTAGAGCTGCTGGCGGAGGTTGCGGTCGAATGAGCGCTCCCCGGTGAGGTGGCGCTCCTCGAGGAGGTTGATGAGCGAATCGATGGCGGAGATGCGGCGACGGATCGCCGACCCGTCGAGGCGGCGGCGTAGCGACACCTTCCTCCGCTCCCAGATCTCACGGCCGGCCCTGGCGATCAGGTCGGAATCTCTTGTCGCTGCCGTGTTGACCGACATCTGCTTTGTCCCTTGTGGGTGCTGGCTGCGCCCCTCCTAGCGGTGTGTCATTCACGTGATACGCACAGAGGTCGCCAACGGAGCATCGGACCTCGCACCTTTCGCAAACGTGACAATTCCGGTCCTACGACCAGGCCGGTCAGTGGCGGAAGTGACGCTCCCCGGTCTGCACCATGGCGATGCCGAGCTGGTCGGCCGCCGCGGTGACCACCGAGTCCTTCTTGGACCCACCCGGCTGGATGACGGCCGCCACCCCGGCCCTGCCCAGGGTCTCGAGGCCGTCGGGCATCGGGAAGAAGGCGTCAGACGCGGCGGCGGATCCCTGGAGACGGTCGCCGCCGGCGCGCTGCACGGCGAGCTCGGCCGCCTCGACGCGCGACATCTGCCCGGCGCCGACACCGACGGCCATGCCGTCGCGGACGATGACGACGGCGTTCGACTTGACGTGGCGGCACACCCGCCAGGCCACGAGCAGGTCCTGCCACTGGCTCTCGCTGGGTGTGCGCGTGGTCATCACCGTCATGGTGCTGCGGTCCGCGCTGGTGCGGTCGAGCGTCTGCACGAGCAGGCCGCCGTCGACGCTGCGCACATCGAGCTGGGCCGCGCACGACGGCTTCTCGACGACGAGCACGCGCAGGCGCGCCTTGGCGGAGAGCCGCTCCGCCGCCTCCGGGCTGATCGCCGGGACCACCACCGCCTCCAGAAAGGTCCTGGCCAGCTCCTCGGCGGTGGCGTCGTCGAGGGGTCGGTTCAGGGCGACGATCCCTCCGAAGGCCGACCGCGGATCGCACTCGAAAGCGCGGCGGTAGGCGTCGGCGGCGTCCGCACCGACGGCGAAGCCGCAGGGGTTGGTGTGCTTGATGATGCACGCGGCCGGGTCCTCGAAGTCGCAGACCAGGCGGCGGGCGGCGTCGACGTCGAGCCAGTTCGTGAAGCTGAGCGCCGCCCCCTGGAGCTGGCGGGCGTGGGCCACGCCACCGGGCGCGCCGGGAATGGCGTAGAGGGCGCCGCGCTGATGGGGGTTCTCGCCGTAGCGCAGCTCGGCGATGAGCGCACCCCCGATCGTGTATTCCAGCCGGGCCTCCGGGCTGTCGCCCAGCTCGCCGTCGAGGTAGGCCGCCACGGCGGTGTCGTACGCGGCCGTGTGGGCGAAGGCGCGGGCGGCGAGGCGGTCGCGGGTGGGCTGCGAGATGGCGCCGTGCTCGCGCAACTCTTCGAGGATCGCGTCGTACTGCGATGGGTCGACGAGCACGGCGACGGACGCGCTGTTCTTGGCGGCGGCACGGATCATGGTGGGGCCGCCGATGTCGATGTTCTCGATGGTGGTGGCCCGGTCGGCGCCGCCGGCCACAGTCTCCGCGAACGGATAGAGGCTGATGACCACGAGGTCGATTGCGGTGAAGCCGTGCTCCTCGAGTGTGGTCATGTGGTCAGGGCGGTCGCGCCGCGCCAGGATGCCAGCGTGCACGGCGGGGTGGAGCGTCTTGACGCGGCCGTCGAGCATCTCCGGGAAGCCGGTGACGTCGCTCACCGCGGTGGCCTCGACCCCCGCCTCGGCGAGGGCGCGGCGGGTGCCGTCGGTGGCGACCAGGTCGACGCCACACTCGCGAAGTCCGCGCGCGAAGTCGACGAGGCCGGTGCGGTCAGCCACGCCGAGGAGGGCGCGCATCAGCCCACCCCCTCGCGGACACGGCCGCGGCGCAGGATGCGCACCCGCGAACCGGTGGAGTGCAGCCGCCCGGTGGCCCACAACGCAATCGCCTCGGGGAGCAACCGCCATTCCTGCTCATGGATGCGCCAGCGCAGCGAGTCCGCATTGTCTTCGTCGTAGACCTCGACGGCGGCCTGGAGCACGATCGGGCCACCATCGACGGCGCCGGCGGCGAGCAGGTGCACCGTGCAGCCGCTGATCTTGACGCCGGCGGCGAGCGCCTCCTCGACAGCGGTCATGCCGCCGCCGAACGCGGGCAGCAGGGAGGGATGGATGTTGAGGATGGCGTTGGGAAATGCCGCGAGCACCTCGTCGCTGAGGACGCGGTCGTAGCCGGCGCAGACCACCAGCTTGACGTGGGCGGCGCGCAGAGCGCGGACCATGGCGTGGTCGCGAGCGACGGCGTCGTCGCCGTGGTCGGCGACGGGGAGCGAGAGCGCCTCGACGTCGCGGGAGCGAGCGAGGTCGAGGGCGCCGCAGCGGCGGCGATTGCTGATCACCAGCACCACCTCGGCGGGGTAGTCGGGCAGCTCGCACGCGTCGAGCACCGCTGAGAGGTTGCTGCCCGCGCCCGACGCGAGGACCGCGACGCGGCAGGGGGCGCTCATCCCAGGCGGACGCGCTCACCGCCGTTGGACTCGACGACCTCGCCGATGCGCCAGACGTCGACGCCGGCGGCGTTGGTCACGGCGGCTGCCTGCTCGCGAGGCACCGCCAGGACCATGCCGACGCCCATGTTGAAGGTGCGCCACATCTCCTCGGGCATGACCCCGCCGGCGCGCTCGAGGGCGGTGAAGATCGGCGGCACCTCCCACGAGGAGCGGTCGATGACCGCGCTCAGCCCCGCCGGCAGCACCCGGGGCACGTTCTCGATGAGGCCACCGCCGGTGATGTGCGCCATGGCGCGGACGTCGACCTTCTCGCGCAGCTCGTTGACGGCGTGCAGGTAGCAGCGGTGGGGCTCGAGGAGGAGGTCGTCGAGGGGTTGATCTGTGCCCGGCAGCGGCGTCGACCAGTCCAGCTCACGGGCCAGGACGATGTGGCGCACCAGCGAGTAGCCGTTGGTGTGCAGGCCGCTGCTCGGCATGGCCAACAGGACGTCGCCGGCCTCCACCCGGGAGCCGTCAACGATGGCGTCGCGGTCAACAGCCCCCACGATGAACCCGGCGATGTCGTAGTCGCCCAGGGCGTAGACGCCGGGCATCTCGGCCGTCTCTCCGCCCACAAGCGCGCACCCGGAATCGCGGCAGGCGGCGGCGACGCCATCAACGACCTCGGCCAGGTGATCGGGCACCAGCCGGCCGGTGGCGTAGTAGTCGAGGAAGAAGAGCGGCTCGGCGCCGCAGCAGAGGATGTCGTTGACGCAATGGTTGACCAGGTCGACGCCGATGCCACGGTGGCGGTTGGTGGCGATGGCCACCTTGACCTTGGTGCCCACGGAGTCGGTGCTTGACACCAGCACGGGGCGCTTCCAGCGGCTGACGTCGAGCTCGAAGAGCCCGCTGAAGGCGCCGATGCCGCCGAGGACGCCCGGGGTATGCGTGCTGGTCACGGCCCTGCGGATGAGGTCGATCGCGCGGTTGCCCGCGTCGATGTCGACCCCGGCGTCGGCGTAGCGCAGGTCACCCATCTACGGCGAGTCTATCGGGCGGTGGCCTAGCAACGCCGGGATTGCGCAGGCGGCCTTGCGTCGCCGCGGTGATGTCGACCGCTCAGACGGCTCAGAAGCTGATGTCGTTCCCACGTGGAGGCAGCAGAGCCGGCGAAACAGCCGGCGCCGCCGGGTAGGGAGTGCCGGGAGCAGGTGGGGCGGCCGGCCAGGGAGGCGTCTGAGCGCCGATCGTTGCCGCCTGGTACATGCCACGGCGGCGCTGCGCCTCCTCGTTGGACACGATCTCCTTGCCGAAGGGCGCGAGCGCCAGAAAGGCGAGCTTGAAGTTCTGCACAGCGAACGGGATCGTGATGATCGGGATGCAGAGGAGAAGGCCGGTGATCACGTGGATGAGCGCGATGTACCAGCCCCCGAAGATGAACCAGATCACGTTGGCGCAGCCGGACGTGGCGGCCGATGCGCCCGGCCTGTCGACGATGGTGCGACCGAACGGCCAGATCACGAACATCGCCAGCTTCAGAGACTGGATGGCAAACGGGATCGTGATGATCAGGAGGCTCATGACGACCGCCGCGAACATGTAGCCGATGAAGAGCCAGATCCCGGCAAAGAGGAGCCAGAGGATATTCGCGAAGGTCTTCACGGCGGAGGCCGTGGCGGAGCCGGTCCGCTGACCTCGGAGAGCAACTTTCTGAGCAGGGGAAGTGCCGCCCGGTCCTTCTCGCGACCGGCAGCCTCCTTCGAGCGGATGACGTCTGCGAGCGAGGCGACCAGCAGCGTGATCCCGGCGATGTCGACGCGGATCGCATCGCGTACGAGATCGTCGAATCCACCCGTACCGGCAGGGAGGAAGCTGAGATCGAGGTCGCCGGCGTCGGTGCTGAGATTCCACATCTGAACGTCGGCCAGGCTGGCAGCGTCGTGGTTGAAGCGCAGACCCGCACCTCCCGCGTCGTCGCGGATCCGGGCGTTCACCTCCGTCAGAGCGTCGGACAGGCGCGCCAGGTTGTCGCGCGTCCGCCGCGGCGTGACGTCGACGTCGAACGTGGCCAGGGTGGAGCCGTGGATGGTGGCGGCGAGGCCGCCGATGACGACGAATTCGACGCCGTGACGACCAAGCGTCGCCAGCAGAACTTCCGGGTCAAAGGTCACGGCGTGCGGGTCGCGCCAGCGCTGGCGGCCCGGGCGCGCTCGACGAACCTGACAAATGTGGTGAGGTCGGCAACCCGCTGCGCCGGCGTGACGCGAAGACGATCGCGCAGCCGGGGCAGTTCGTCGTCGTCGCGCTCGACGAGCCTCACCTGCACCTCGAGCCTGCAGGCGCGCGCTGCTTCGTTCACCGTCTCCCACGTCGGCTTCACGATCCCTCTCTCCCAGCGGGAGATCGCAGCGTGGGACGTGCCCAGTCGGTCCGCCAGGACGCGCTGGCTGAGACCGGCCCTGAGGCGTGCCTCGCGCATGAGCAGGCTGCCGTTCATCCCACTATGGTATCTGATCTGATACCGTGGTTCAGTCGATCGGTCGCGCGGCCTCCCGTTCATCGAGGAATGCCCACCACGCGTCGGCGGCTCGGCGTGCCGAGACGAACACCTCGCCGGCGTCGGCGTCCATGGCCTCGAGCGCGTCGATGCCCCAGTCGCCGTGGTCGAGGTCCATGGTGGCGTGCACGTCCCAGAAGCTGGTCGTGCTCTCCTCGCATGCGTAGTGCCGGCGCAGACCGGAGGCCTTGCTGGCCGCGATCGCCGGGGCCTGGGTCTCGTACGCGACCATCGCGGCCAGCCCGGGCACAGAACCCGCCCCGGCGAGGCCGGCGTAGGTGCGCAGCAGCTCGGACGTGGCCGCTGTCGCCGGCGCCCCGCGAACAGCACCAACGCCGTCCGCGAAGCGCTCGAACAGCTCGATGTGCGGCATCGGGTTGGATTCCTCGTCGGCGAGGTTGAGCCGCACCAGGCCGGCGGCGACCTCGTCGTCGGTGGCCGCGAGCACATCGCGCAGCAGCGACGGCACCGCCGCCTCGAAGTGGCGGTACTGCTCCGCGTAAGCAGCCAGCTCTCCCGGCTGCAGGCGGCCCGCCTCCCAGCGGAGGTAGAAGGGATGGGCGAGCAGCTGGCGATCTTCGAGAGCCCGCGCGACGCCGGCCTCCAGGTCCGCTCTCACATGCATGGTTGCCATACCGGTCTCCTCGCTGACGTGGACGTGGGCGGCCGCGGAAGGGTCAGCGCGAGGATAGCTGCTCAACGCAACCCTCCCGGTGGATGTCGGTGGCTGCCTCTCAGGCCGGCCGATGCACGGCGGCGCGGCGGCGCTGCAGGTGGGCGCGCTCGGCGTCGTTGCGCACCAGCTCCAGGGCGCGGTCGTAGGCGGCGATGGCGTCGTCGTCGCGGCCCAGTCGTGTCAGGAACTCGGCGCGGGCTGTGTGGAGCAGGTGGTACTCGTCCAGCGACTCCGAGAGCTGGTCGGCGAGGATGAGGGCGGCTTCGGGCGAGCCCGCCTCGCTGATGGCGACGGCGTGGTTGAGCGCCGCGATCGGCGAGGGCGCCAGCTCCCGCAGGGTGGCGTAGAGCGCCGCGATCTGCGCCCAGTCCGTGAGGTCGGCGGCGCTCGCCTCGCTGTGGACCGCGGCGATGGCGGCCTCCACCTGGTAGCGACCGGGCTGGTGGTGGAGGAGGGCTGCCTCGAGCAGCTGCCGGCCCTCAGTGATCGCGGCCTGGTCCCAGCGGGAGCGGTCCTGGTCGCGGAGGGTGCGCAGGCGGCCGTCGCCGGACTGGCGCTCGTCGCGGCGGCTGTGGGTGAGCAGCATCAGCGCCAGCAATCCCCCGGCCTCCGGCTCGTCCGGCATCAGGCGGGTGACCAGGCGGGCAAGACGGATCGCCTCATCGCAAAGCGAGTCGCGCACGACGTCGGCCCCGGCGGTGGCCAGGTAACCCTCATTGAAGATGAGATAGATCACCGAAAGCACCGCCGGCAGGCGCTCTGCCAGCAGCGGTTGCGGGGGCACGCGGATGGGGATGCGGGCGGCGCGGATCTTGTGCTTGGCGCGCACCAGGCGCTGCGCCATCGTCGATTCCTGCACGAGGAAGGCGCGTGCGATCTCCGGGGTGGTCAGGCCTCCGATGAGGCGGAGCGTGAGCGCGATGCGAGCTTCGGGGGCCAGCGCGGGATGGCAGCACGTGAAGAGCAGCGCCAGGCGGTCGTCGCCGATCGCCGTCGAGTCGAGCGGGGAGACGGGGTCGCTCTCGTCGTCGATGTGGAGGCGCAGGGCGGCCTCGCGCGCAGTGGCGCGGGTGCGCTCGCGGCGCAGGTGGTCGAGGGCCTTGTTGCGTGCGGTGGTCATCAGCCACGCGCCGGGGCGGTCCGGGACGCCGTCGCGCGGCCAGCGCTCGAGAGCTGTGGCCAGTGCCTCCTGCACCGCGTCCTCGGCGAGGTCGATGTCGCCGAGCAGGCGGGTCAGCGTGGCCACGATGCGCCCAGCCTCGTTGCGAAAGACGCCGGTGAGCGCCGTCTCGGCGGTCGGGTCGAGAGCCGCGCCCGGCGGCGGGTCAGCGCTCGACAATGGGGCGGATCTCTACTGAGCCGCCGTCGTTGAGCGGCACGCCGCGGGCGATCTCGATCGCCTCGTCGAGGTCGGCGCAGTCGATGATGTAATAGCCACCGAGGAATTCCTTGGTCTCGGCGTGAGGACCGTCGGTGACGATCGTCTCGGAGGCGCGTCGGCGGAGCGTGGTGGCGGTGGCCACGTCGCTGAGCTGGTCGCCGCCGACCAGCTTGCCGCGGCCCGCCGCCGCCTCGGCGAACTTCATGTGGCGCTCGGTCATGTCGGGTTCGGCGACGGCGTCGTTCGGCACGTTGATGAGCAGGATGTATTTCACGGGTAGGGACCTCAGTGGGCGTTGTTCATGGGGAGGAGCGCCCATCGTAGAGCGCAGGCGGAAACGCACTGGCCGGCTCCGCGCGATGCGAAGCCAGCCGGTGCGTTCGGTTACATCGCCCAGATCTGTCGCACCTCGATGGCACCCAACGCCGCAGCCGGGATCTTGGCCGCCCACTTTGCCGCGTCGGCGTCGTCCTTGCAGTCGAGCACGTAGTAGCCGATGAGCTGCTCGCTGCTGGAGGGGAAGCCTCCCTTGGACGACTCTGTCGAGCCGTTGCGAACCCGCACGGTCTGGCCGGTGCCGGACGGGGTCAGCGGGTCGCCATTCTGGAAGACACCGGCACTCTTAGCCGCCTCGAACATGGCGCCATAGGCCGCCATCTGGGTGTCGCTCTCGGGCGTCCCTGGGGTGGGGTTCTTGGTCTCGTCCTGCCAGAGAAGGAATAGGTAGTTCGACATCGAGGGTCCTCCGATCCGTGGTGCGGCCCGTCATGTGGGCCTCTCATCCCTACGACGCGGCCCGCGGAGGAAATCGACAGGTCAGGCGGTGTTGGGGACGCGCAGTCCCCCAGTGACGGCGGACGTCGCCTAGATCGGCCGGCAGAGGAGCGGGGC
>Ga0209890_10000689_pt1 | contig 15654 bp, 12 predicted proteins | sample OrgsoiDNA2013049_FD_185799 | JGI IMG/M metagenome (GOLD analysis project Ga0209890, IMG submission 185799) | Permafrost soil microbial communities from the Arctic, to analyse light accelerated degradation of dissolved organic matter (DOM) -... | ecosystem: Environmental > Terrestrial > Soil >...
ATAGGATCAGTCTGAAATAGGACCGGGCGGCGTGCGAGGGACTTCACCCCAGTTCCCTTGCCGCCGCCAATACTTCTGGAACGACGCCATCGATGTCCGCATCCTTGGTGCGGTGGTTCACGATGCATGCTCTCAAACTGAACTTGCCCCGCAACGAAGCATTGGAGAGATAGACTCGCCCTCGCTCGACCACGCGCTTTAATACTGCCAGGTTGAACGGGTTCAGCTCTTCGTCTGACAATCCGCCAATTCCCCGAAAGCGGAAGCACACGGCGCTCAGTTCCACCGGGGCCAGCAGCTCCAGTTGAGATTCCTTTCTGATCGCGTCTGCCAGGCGCTGGGCCTGCCCCAGATCCTTTGCGATGGACTGGCGAAAGGCAGCGACCCCGTGGTAGCGCAGCGACAGCCACAGCTTCAAGGCGCGAAACCTTCGTGACAACTCCAGCGACTCTTCGAAAAACACGAATCCTTCGATTGGGTCAGCAGTAAGGGAGCGCGCGTATTCGCCGCTGTGCGCGAACGTCTTCTGAGCTGCGTCAGAAGAGCGATAGAGCAGGCAGCCGCAGTCCAGGGGCTGGTAGAGCCATTTGTGCGGGTCGAGAGAAATCGAGTCGGCCAGTTCCAGGCCGTCGAATTTGTCCCGGTCTGCCATCGCAGCCAGAGCGCCATAAGCGCCATCGATGTGAAACCATGCGCCGTGGCGGCGGGAGATCTCGGCAATCTGCCGAAGAAGATCAATGGCGCCCGTGCTCACTGTACCGGCTGAAGCGACTACGGCCAAGGGCGTCTTGCCTGCCGCTTTATCTTCAAGGATACGTCCCTCGAGTTCCTCCGGAATCATGCGGAAGGACGCGTCCGTGGCGATGAATCGCAGATTGTCACGTCCGATTCCAAGCAAAGCGACGCTCTTGGGAATCGACATATGGATTTCGTTGGAGGCATACACCACACCGCCCAGCCCTACTCCCTTTTCGTTGGCAGGTGCGTTTCTCTCCCGGGCCATGGCCAAGCCCATCAGGTTGGCGGAGGATCCTCCCCCTGTAAGATGGCCGCGAAACCCGGGGCATCCGATCGCCTGCGCCAGCCATCCCACCACGGTTTGCTCAATCATCACCGCTGCGGGTCCGGAGCGCCAGGCGGTGACATTCTGGTTGAGGACACTGGCCAGCAGATCCGCCACGGCACCCACCGGTTCTCCCGAGCCCAAGACGTAGCCGAAGAAGCGGCCGTTTTGCACACGCGAGAGCCGCATCACATCCGGCAGGCCGTTCAGGGCGTCCTCCCCCATCCCGTCTTCGGGCATCGCGATGCGAAACATGCGGACGGTCTCTTCCCCGTCCGTTGCGGGCGCTATTTTCCGATGGTCGATATTCTCGAGATACTCGGATGCGAGGTTGGTGACACGCTCGGCTAGGCGTCGGAACTGGGCAGTAGAGATCTCAAGCGGGTTCATAGGCTGATCAGTCGCCGCCCGCGACGAACACGGTGTGCTTGGGGGCAGGCATCGGCGTCGAACCTTTCTGATCGCGCCACAGCACTCGATTCAGGCGGGCCGCTCCTGCGGCATCGGGACGCGAGAAATCCATCTTCTCGGAAACCTTCGCGCCCGGTGCTTCGCGTCTGTTGGTCTCGTAAATCAGGCCGTTCTTCAGGTTGCGGTAGTCCGCTTTATAGGCCGGTTGATCGCCGGCTCCAGAAAACAGCGGACCCATGACCGGCGCATAGGCGTCGTTGTGATTCATGGGCGGAAGGCCGAGCAACATTTCCATCGTGTGGATCGTGTTGACCGTTGTGTAGAAACGATGTTCCACATAGGGCTGGGCGGGCGATCCGGGCGAGTATTTACTGATCACGAACGCGATTGAGCGGTGTGCATCTACATGATCTGCGCCATCCTGCGCGTCGTCCTCCAGAACGAAGATCGCGGTGTCATCCCAGTAGGCGCTATGCGAAACGGCATCCACCACGCGGCCGAGCGCCAGGTCGTTGTCAGCGACGGACGCTTCGGGACGCGGGAAATTGGGACGCGTGCCTCCAGTGTGGTCGTCGGGCAGATAGAGCAGCACAAAGGACGGTAACTCAAACTCGGGGCCTTCGTGGGCATCACGGGCGTGAACGTAGGCGCCAAATTCATTCAGAAATTCGTCGGCGCGGAGCTGGTCGGGATACTCAGTATTGAAATCCGGATAAAGCGGATCGAAGTGGTCACGCAGGACCGCCTTGGTGGGCTTTACTCCGCTAAATAGCGGCACGGCCCATGGGAACGGACTGGGGCCGGCGTGCGGATCGCCCACGTTCGGGGGCAGCCTGTCGCCTTGGTTGAGTTCCGTCCGCGGACAGCGCGCTTGCTGTCCTGACGGAGTTCCCTGCTTCGGGCTGGCGGCTTTGCGCTTTTCGTTGCACCACTCGGCGTTCACAAATTCGCCATAATCGCGAAAGGTGACGTGGTTGCGGGCGAGACTGTCCCAGAGAAATCCGGTGGAGGGGTCGTCGACATCAGCCTGGTTGTGTTCCAGCGGATATTCATCGGCCACCTGACCTTGGAAATCGTAGGTACGCTCTTTACCGCGGTAGGCGATCTGCCAAGTCTTCTCGTTGTAGTCGCTCGTGATCGCAGCGGTGGACCAAAGATGGCCGTCGCCGGAGACTTCCCCGCTGTCATAGAAATTGTCGAGCACGCCAAACTGCAGCGCGAGCTTGTGCTCGTTAGGAGTGATGTCAGCGCCGTACATGGTGAGCGAGGGATCGCCGTCACCAACTTTTAGATCGCCGAGAATCTGGTCGAAGGTGCGGTTTTCTTTGATGACGTAAATCACGTGCTTGATAGGGTTCTGGCCGCCGGCGAACGTCAACGTTCCAGGGTCGGCGCGCAGCAGGTTGTCTCGTTCCACCATTTGGGTCAGCTGCGGGAGTTTCTCGAGAGTCGAGCGAATGTTGAGGCGGGCGATCGACCCCCTGAGCAATGTCGGAATGTAGGGATGATCGTGATGCTTGGTCTCGTAGGCCGTCTTGCCCATGTCATTGTTGGGGCGCGAGCCTTCGCCTTTGGCCGTTGCGATGAGGAGATCTTCGCCGTGAACGGCAAGGGAGCTGGGGTACCAGTCGGTGGGAATGAAACCGATGGGTTCCTGCGAGATCTCGACGTTTGAGGTTGCAACGGGTTGGGACAGGTCGAAGACGGCAACCGCATCCAACGAAGAATCGGCAGCGAACAGGTACTGGCCATCGGAGGACAAGGCCAGGGCGGTGGGATAACCGCCAGCGTATTTCTGCGCGGGCGCGGTCGTCGACAACAAGCGCGACAGCTGGCCCGACACCGTGGCAACGGCAGCCACCAGATCAGAATTGGAGAGCGCGACGTATACCGTTTTCTCATCCGAAGTCAACCGCATCGCGGTGGGGTGGGAACCCGGCGCCAGTGGATCTTCCGGCTGCTTCAGTTTGATCCAGCGGAGGACTTTGCCGCCGGTCAGATCGAGTTCCGCCACTTGCGACGCGTTCCACAAACTGCACCACGCGCGTCGAGCATCGCGAGTTGCTACGCAGGTGTAGGGAAACGATGACGGCACCAGGTCGCTGGTCGTCAGGTCGAAAGTCTGAAGTACTTTTCCGGTCGCTGGATCAAGCACCACCGCATTGTCAGAGAGATTGTTGGCGATCAGGAGTTTGTCCCGGCCTCCGTCGACGATCACGGTCAGTCCGGCGGGATATGGAATCGCCATGTGAGGTGGAGCTTTCAGACCAACGGCGAGTTTCTTGCCGGTCGAGAGCGGTTGGAGCGCGATGGGAATGAAGCGTTCCGGCGCAACCTTACCTTCCGAGAAGCCGTATATCGCGATGCCATTTCCAGTATTGCCAGCCTTCGCGCCCGTGGGATCCGTCAGCGAACCCACTGAGGCGTACAGATGCTTACCATCCGAACCGAACGCCAGGCCCAGGAAGTAGCTCTGGTGCGATTCATCGCTCAGCCGCGCGTCGGGATACTCGACGATCTTGTTACTCTTCAGATCGAGCACCGAAATGGACTGATGCGCCAGCGTTTCCTGCGTGCCGTAGCCGTCATCGAGCAGCGCGGCATAGCGTCCATCCGGACTGAGCACCATCGTCGCCGGAAAGCTGTTGGTGGTGCCAATGCGTCCTGGCGCAGGAACTGTCAGCATCTTGCTGGTGGGGAGCATGATGGGAGGGCGATCAGGGGACGGAGATTGAGCAAGAATGGTCGCGGCGCTCAGCAGGAAACAAATCGGCAGACGGCAGGACAAACGAATCACGGAGCCTCCGGGATGCTGGAGTCAGAAACGAAAGAGGTGATGAGCGTAATTCAATGCTGCATGGATGGTCAAAAGCCAGATGAAGCAGCGCGCCTGGAGGTGCCCTCGGATCAGATTCGGCCTCCGGAGACCCTCCGAGGCTAAAGCCTGCCTCCTAAGTGGCTGGTGGCGGCACGGCTAGCCGTGCCCTTCCCGGAGTCTCAAAGCCCTACAGGCCCGAGGCCCTCGTCGGTAGCCGCTCCGATTCCGGGCCTTCTGCGTCTTCAGGGCGCATGTTATGGCGGACATCGGCGCCTTGCACCCAGAAGATGACGTCCTCGGCGATGTTGGTGGCGTGATCGGCGACGCGCTCCAGATTGCGTGCGACAAGCAAGGCATCCAGAGCCTGCCGCACGACTTCCGGCTTATCGTTCATGGTCTTGACCAACTGAATGAACGCGTCGTCGCGCATGCGGTCGATCACGCTGTCCATTTCGAGCACAGCCTGAGCCAGTTCCACCTTGCCTTCGATAAATGATTCGAGGGCCCGGCGGACCATGGCGCTGACCGCCGCTCCCATGCGCGCGATATCGACTGGCAGATCGGCGGCTGGAAGCTCCACCATGTCCATCACACGCTCGGCGATGTTGACCGCCTGGTCGCCGACACGCTCGAGGTCGGAATTAATCTTGGTCACGGCCAGGATGAAGCGCAGGTCGACCGCCATGGGCTGCTGCATGGCAAGCAGGTCGAACGCGGCCTCGTCGATTTCGCGCTCTGCAGTATTGATCAGGCCTTCGCCTTCCAGCACCATCTGGCACCGCGTGAGGTCGCGTTCGACATAAGCCTGGCGGGCGCGATCCACCGCCTGCTCCGCTAGTCCGCCCATGCGAAGCAACCTTTGCCGCAGATCGTCGAGCCCTTGCTGAAAACGCGTGCGCATTTCTCCGAACCTTCCTTCTCTGAATCTGCCTTATCCGAATCTGCCGGTAATGTAGTCTTCCGTCTTTTTGTCGGAGGGCTTGGTAAAAATCTTCTCCGTCCTGTCGAACTCGATCAACTTGCCCAACAGGAAGAAGCCTGTGAACTCCGCCACGCGCGCCGCCTGCTGCATGTTGTGAGTCACAATAACGATGGTATACCGCTCTTTGAGCTGGAAGATCAACTCTTCAATCTTCCCTGTGGAAATCGGATCGAGCGCGGAACAGGGCTCGTCCATCAGGAGAACTTCGGGTTCGACCGCTAAAGCGCGAGCAATGCAGAGCCGCTGCTGCTGGCCGCCAGAGAGGCTGGCGCCCGATTTCTTGTGGACCTGATCCTTCACTTCGTTCCACAACGCTGCGGATTCGAGCGAGCGCTCTACGACTTCGTCGAGCTTACGCCGGTCGTGAAATCCGTTCAGCTTCAGGCCGGAAGCAACGTTGTCATAAATCGACATCGTGGGAAATGGGTTTGCCTTCTGAAACACCATCCCAACCCGGCGGCGGAGTTGCGTCGCCGAGGTTCCGTTATAGGCGTCGATTTCGCCGATGCGCACCCGGCCTTCGACGCGGGCTTCCGGAATGGTCTCGTGCATGCGATTGATGCAGCGGATAAACGTGGACTTGCCGCATCCCGACGGACCAATCAGAGCCGTGGCACGATTCGCGGCCACTTTCAGATTGATGTCGTACAACGCCTGGCCTTTGCCGTACCAGGCATTGAGGCTTTCGACCTGGATTCCAACGCCCATAGATTATGCGGCTCCAAAAGTGCCACGCCGCACCGCGTAACGCACGGCCGCGACTGCTGTGACGATAAGAAGGATCAGCACGAACGACCCTGCCCATGCCTGGCGATGCCAGTCATCATAGGGCGAATTGGCGTACCAGTAGATCTGGAGAGGCAGCGCCGCCGTGGGTTGATCGTAGCGGAGATTCCAAAACGTATTGCCCAGAGCGGTGAAAAGCAAGGGCGCAGTCTCACCCGCCACTCGGGCAAAAGCCAGCATAACTCCGGTGATCACGCCCGACGTCGCGGTGCGGAGAGTGATCGAGAGCGTCGTTCGCCAGCGGGGAATGCCGAGTCCATAGGCCGCTTCCCGGAGCGCTTGCGGCACCAGCAGGAGCATTTCTTCGGTGGTCCGGCAGATGGTCGGGACCATCATGATCGCCAGAGCAACTCCACCCGCCAGCGCGGAGAATCCATGACCGCGAACCAGAATGGCCCAAGCGACGATCCCAATGACAATCGAGGGCACTCCGTTCAACACATCCGCGGTGAAGCGAATTGCGGTGCCGAAGCGATTGCGTCCAAACTCGGCCAGGTAAATACCCGCACCGATTCCGAAGGGGACGCCGATTACGCTGGCAATCCCAAGGATGAGCATCGATCCCACAATCGCGTTGGCCATGCCGCCCCCGGGCTCGCCCACCGGCTTGGGAGTTTGCGTCAGAAAGGCCCAGTTGATGGAACCCAAGCCGCGGTAGACGAGGTAGCCAAAGATGGCAACCAGCGGAGCCAGTACGAGTACGACGGTGAGGACCGCAGCGCCGGTCATGACGTGATTGGTAATACGGCGGCGCCAACTGATGGGCGGCACTCCCGGTTGAACCGATGCGGTTCCGGCGATTTCAGGCATGTCCCCTCGCAGGCTGGCCGCGCGTTACAGTCCATACCAGCAACTGTGCCAGGGCGTTCACGATGATCGTGACCAGGAACAGAGCCAGGCCAATCTCGACCAAAGCGGAAAGATAGACGTCGCCGGTTGCCTCGCTGAACTCGTTGGCGAGCACGCTGGCCATGGTGTATCCGGGGGCAAACAGGGACTTCGCGATCTCCGGCCGGTTGCCGATCACCATGGTGACCGCCATGGTCTCTCCAAGCGCACGGCCCAGACCAAGAATGATGCCGCCGAGAATTCCGGCGCGCGCGTTGCGCAGCACGCCCACCCGGATCATTTCCCAACGCGTTGCACCTAGGGCCAGGACGCCCTCGCGCTGATGCTGGGGCACCACCATAAGCACTTCGCGTGTAATCGAGGAAATGATGGGCACGATCATGATGGCCAGAATGATCCCTGCCGCCAGCATTCCTATCCCGTAGGGAGGGCCTTCAAACAGTCCGGTCCAGCCAAGGGTCTTCGCCAGGAACGGCTGGACGTAGCCACTTAACAGAGGCACGAGGATGAAAATCGCCCACAATCCGTAAATCACGCTCGGAATCGCGGCCAGCAATTCCACGAAAAACGACAGCGGGCCGCGCAACTTCTTAGGGCACATCTCGGTAGTGAAGACCGCGACTCCCACGGCGAGCGGAACCGCTATGAGGAGAGCCACCAGGGACGAAACCAGCGTGCCGTAAATGAAGGGCAAAGCGCCAAACTGCTCGCTGACCGGGTTCCAATCGCTACCCGCAAAAAACTTGAAGCCAAATGCGTGCCAAGAGAGGTGGGATCCCGCCACCAACTCGTAAACAATCAGGAACAGCACGCCGAGGACCGCCAGGCCGCATACTGTCATGCCAGACTTGAAAATGCGGTCGGGGATTTCGCCGCCGGGCGCCCTCAATAGAGGCAGCGCCGGCTGCGCCGGTACCGATGTAACTGTCGTCCCTTCAACAGGTTGCGGTCCGGGCATATCAGGCCGTGGTAAAGCTGGGTGGGCCATTCGTGTTAACCGTAGCAGAGCCTTGTTACAAAGGTGTTAAAATCGGCAAAGCTTTTCCGATGCGTCGGACCGAGAGTTACCCCTGAATCCTTGAGCTGGTGCCGTCTGCAAGACGATGCTCATTGGCTAAATGATCCTCTCCCGCTACCAGGAATTGTTCCTCTATGTCGATTGAATCTGAACGCAGTCGGCTGATATTCCAGAAGACGGAGCGCGCACTGCGGAAACTGTCATCCGGGCAGGAGGCAGAGAGCGTACACGGCTTTCGCACCGCGAGCCGGCGGCTGCAAACCCTGCTGGAGCAAATCATTCCTGTTCGCAACCGGAATCAGAAGAAGCTGTTGAAAATGCTCGGCCGGACTCGAAAATGTGCGGGCAAGGTGCGCGACTTGGATGTTCAGCTCTCCGCTTTGCGCAGCCTCAAGGTTCCGCAAGAGCCCCGCCGCAAAACACAGCTCACGCATGGCTTGATCGAGCTTCGTGCGAAACACGAGAAAAAACTCCGGAAGATGTTGACTAAAGGCATGATCCGGGAGATTCAGAAGCGACTGAAGCGGGCGTCAAGAGAACTCAAATCGGGGGCCGATCTCGACCCCTTGACTGTTGCCCGGACCATGCTGGCGCAGGTAGTGCGTCCGGCCGGACCGGTCACCGAAAAGGTTTTGCATCAGTATCGCATCGTCGTGAAGCGGGCGCGTTACGCCGCCGAATTCGCTTCAAAATCCACCGCGGCGGTGCAAATGATTGCGCAATTGAAGCGGCTCCAGGACGCTCTGGGCAATTGGCACGATTGGCTGACTCTGACTAAGACGGCGTCCAGGCGCATCGGCGATGCCCACCAATCGTCGCTGGTAGCAGCACTTCACAATGTAACCGGAAGCAAGTTCCGGCAGGCGGTCGCTGCGCTCTCTAACTCACCGATGCTTCAGACACCGTCGAAATCCGTCTCGATGGTCTTGGAGCAATCGCGTAAACCTGGAACGAAGAGTCCAATGCCGGTAGCGAAGACCGAAACTGCCGCGTAGCTTCTGCGTTGCGTCCCCTATTCTTGAACTGACCGCCGCTAGACTTCGGTGACGATCGGGCCCAGCTCCATGTACACTGTGAGGCTTCCCCATGCCCACGTTTGCCGCGGTCGATATCGGTTCCAACTCCGTCCGGCTAAAGATTGCCCGCCTGCAAGCTGGCCGCCTCCATGCCCTTCACGAAGACCGCGAAGTGACTCGCCTCGGCGAGGGCGTGTTTGGTTCCGGATTTCTCACACCGGATTCGATGGCCGAGACGGTCAAGGTACTGCGCCGGTTCCACCGGGCCACACAGCAGATTGTGCCCGACAGCGTGCGCGTGGTTGCGACCAGCGCGCTGCGGGATGCGCGCAATTCGCAGGCGTTCCTGGAATGGGTGCGATCGGCCACGGGCTGGCGAGTAGAGATCATCTCTGGTGTGGAAGAGGCCCGACTGATTCACCTGGGACTGGTGTCCAGCCCCCGGGTGGACCGATCCACCACGCTGATGATGGACCTGGGCGGTGGCAGTTGCGAACTTACGGTTACGCAGGGTGGACATATTCGCGACGCGGTGAGCCTGCCTCTCGGTGCGGTTCGCCTGACCAATGAGTTTCTGCGACACGATCCCACCCGCAAGGGGGAACTGAAGCGTCTGCGAGGGTTTGTCACGCGGGAGGTGAACCGCATTACGGACCGCATTGCAAGTGCCAAGGTGAAGAACGTGATTGCGACCTCCGGGACGGCGGCGGCGTTGGCCGCGGTCGCCACTCACCTGCGGCACGGAACCGGCCGCCAGAGGCCCGTGGTGTCACGTGCGGAAATGAGCCGAATCGCCAAGCGCCTGGCGCGGCTGCCGCTGGCGGAACGCCGCAAGATCGAAGGCATCGGCCCGCGGCGAGCGGAAATCATTGTTGCCGGCGCCACCGTCTATCACGAACTGCTGGAGCGCCTTCACCTTAAAGGTTTCCGCTATTCGCCGCTCGGCCTGCGTGATGGAATCCTCGCTCAGATGGCCGCCGACTACGATCGCAGCACGCGCTCCGGACGCCAGATCGAATCCGAACGATGGGAATCGATCATGAAAGCGGTCGACCATTACCACATAGATCGCAAGCACGCCCTCAATGTCCGCGCCGCCGCCACGTTATTGTTCACTGGGCTGCGCTCACTGCACCGCCTGCCGCCCGAATACTGCGAGTGGCTGTCCGCTGCCGCGATGCTCTACGAAGTGGGTGACTACGTGAATCGCAACGGCCACCACCGCCATACCCACTACATCATCTCGAACTCTGAAATCCTGGGCTATACGCCGCCGCAGCGGCGCCTCATCGCGGCGATCGCGCGCTATCTGGGAAAGTCACGTCCCGCCACCGAGGATGGTCCGATAAAGGTCGTGGATCCCGGCGATCGCGACAACGTGCAGAAGGCGATTCTGCTGCTTCGTCTGGCGCGTGCTCTGAACCTGGGTCGCAGCCGCGCAGTCGAGAAGGTACACATCGGAGTGCGGGCGGCCGGGGTAAAGTTGACGCTGGTTCCGCGGCGGCGCATGGGAGTTGACTTGGAGCTTTGGGCAATCGAAAAAGAGCGCGACTACTTCCGGGAAGTATTCGGACGCGAACTCTCCACGGCCGTGTCGTAAAGCGTGCGCAAAACTTTCGGGGTGACGCACCACTGCAGAGTCCCGGATGCACGGCGCATCTCCACTTTGGCCACCGCACCCTTTTTTAATTCCACCGACGCTTCGCAGCCGGAATCGCTGATGATCGCTCCCAGGAATTGACTCAGGTTCGGATTATGTCCGACTACCATGATCGCTTCCTGGCGGGCATATTTTTCCAGCAATTTGCGGAAGTCGGCGAGTCCAGCCTGCGGGCGCAACCCGGGATCGATCTGTAATTTACCTTCGTAGCCCAGTTCGTTGCCTACCAGTGACGCAGTCTGCGTGCAGCGCTTCAGCGGACTAGAAACGATTGCATCCACCTGAGCGTCCAATGCGGCGAGGGCGCGTCCGATATACCCGCACTGTTCGATGCCTTCCTTGTCGAGGGCACGCTTCTCGTCCTTCTTCGGATTGACGAAATGTTCGCCCGCGCTCGCGTGGCGTAGAAAATAGAGAATCATCGCCGCTTATCTTTCCTTTCGAACCATAACTTTACGCTTTCGCCCCGGAGCGGCCAGGGGAGGTACCGGGGCCTTTCCTTCCGCAACGCCCATCAGGAAATCCTGCGCGGTGAAAGCTGCGGTTCCCGTAGGCGGACGGCGGTTGCGGGTGCCGTGCAAGGGCTGCCAGGCGCGGATATAGGTAGCATCTTTGAGTAAGATTCGGGCCTTACGGTTGTCGGACAAGTAGGCGCCGAGAATTTCATGCCGGACCCGCTCCCGCAGCAGTTCATCGCGCAGCGGCACCAGCACTTCGACACGCTCGTAGAGATTACGCGGCATCCAATCCGCGCTGCCCATGTAAATCGCTTCCTCGCCGCCATTGGCAAAATAGAAAATCCGGCTGTGCTCGAGGAATCGCCCGACAATACTGCGCACACGGATGTTGTCGCTCACGCCGCGAACTCCCGGACGAAGCGCGCAAATGCCGCGGACAATCAAATCGATCTGCACTCCGGCCTGCGAAGCCCGGTAGAGTGCCTGCACGACCGTCTTGTCGAGCAAGGCGTTCATCTTGGCGATGATGCGAGCTTCTTTTCCCTCGCGCGCATGTTCGGCTTCACGCTCGATCAGAGCGATGCACTTTTCCGCTAGATCGAGGGGTGCCACCAGCAGCGGATCGTAGCTGGGATTCTCGGCGTAAGCCGTCAAGAAACTGAAAACGTCGTGGACGGCACGCGTGACTTCCGGATTCGCCGTGAACAGACTCAGGTCCGTGTAAATCCTCGCCGTGTTCGCGTTGTAGTTGCCGGTGCCGATATGCGCGTAACTTCGGATCGCTCCGTCCGGATCGCGGCGCACCAGGAGCGACAGTTTGCAGTGAGTCTTCAATCCGACGAGACCGTGGAAGACCTGCACTCCTGCGTCTTCCAGATCCCGCGCCCAGCGTATGTTCGAAGCCTCGTCGAAGCGCGCCTTCAACTCCACCACGGCGGTGACTTCCTTCCGCGAGGCAGCATCCATGAGCGAAGGGACGATCAGGGAATGTTCGCTGGTGCGGTAGAGCGTCTGCTTGATGGACAGTACGTTCTCGTCTTCGGCAGCTGATTCGATGAACGAAACCACTGCGTCGTAGGAATCGAAGGGGTGGTGCAGCAGGATGTCGTGGCCGCGCAACTCCTCGAACAAATCCTTTGACTTTGACGTCAGCCGCAGCTCCCGCGGTGAAAACGAGCGGTACTTGAGGTCCTGACGCTTCACCTGTTCGTAGACATTGAACAGGCGCGATAGATTCACCGGCCCGTTCACCGGAAAGACCTGCCAGGGGTCCAGCTCGAATACCGAGCGCAATCGATCGACAATCTCGGGATCGGCGTCGGCTTCAATTTCCATGCGCACCGCGTCGCCCTTGCGCCGGTTGTGAAGTTCAGTACGCACCGATTCGAGAAGGCTGCGCGCCTCTTCTTCCGCAAGGTAAAGGTTGCTGTTGCGGGTAACCCGGAACGGCGCCGAGGAAACGACGTCGTACCCGTGATACATGCGGACCGCGTGATGCGCGACGAGATCGGCGAGAAAAATAAAATCGTCGGTGCCCTCGGACGGGAGCCTGACCAGCCGAGGCAGGGCCCGGGGGACCGATACAACCCCAGTATAGGTCAAAGCGGAGCGCCTGCGGCGGCGCAGCAAGAATCCCAGGCAAAGCGCTTTGTTGATCACTCGCGGGAAAGGATGTGCCGGGTCCACTGTGACCGGCGTCAAAAGCGGGTCCAGTTCCTTATCGCAATACTCGTCGACGAATCGCAAAGCCTCGGCGTCCAACTCGTGCAACCCCAGCACCCGAATGCCGTTCGCAGACAGCGCTGGACGCAGGCGAGCATTCCAGCAGTCATACTGGTCGTCCACGAAATCGTGAGTCAGCCGGTTGAGGGTATCCCGTTTCTCTGTCAGGGTGATGCCGTCGGGCCCGGCCTCGTTGTAACCGTCCTCGATTTGCTGCATCATGGCGGCCACGCGCACTTCGAAGAACTCATCCAGATTGCTGGCTGAGATCGAGAGAAACTTCAACCGCTCCAAGAGCGGGTTGCCCTCGTCCTCGGCCTCTTCGAGGACACGGCGGTTGAACGCGAGCCAGGAGGTGTCGCGGTTCAGGTAATACTGGGGATTGTCGAGTGAAATGCGAGCCATGGCGAACGCTTACCGACTGATTCGTGATTCGTTTCCGCTTGTTGAAACCTACCCACGAAAGCTTCGGATGAGCCTACGCGAACATAGAGTATAAAGCATCGGATGAGGACGCGCAGGGCGCAGAATCAAGGCGAATACTGCCGCATTTTCGCCTCCTGGAAGAAAAAAAGGCACTCAGAGTCTATTCCCTCTGAGTGCCGGCGTGTGTGCATAAGCGGTCCGTTTCGTTTTACGGCAGGTAGTAACGGAACGACGTGAAGACCATGTTGTCGATTCCGTGCGGCTGGTTTGGCGACGATGAACCAGACCAAGTGTTACGCGTCACGTACGAGTACTGTGGACCGAACTGTATCCTGCCCCGGTTCACTTTCTCTTTCGAGCCGTCGTAGAGCTTGTACCAGAAGCCCGCCGTCCCCTCGATCAGCACGCGGGTGTCAGCGGTGCAACTGGAGAGGCCTCCGGGGAGGAATCCTCCGGCTCCCGGCCCGGTCTCGGTGAAGCAGCCAGTATTGCTGAATAGAGGCGATCCATAACCGACGTATTTGCCGGTCACTGGGTCATAGCCTGCAGCTCGGCTGGCGTACTCAGCTCCGGCGTTGAGGTAAACATCAACCTTGGGTCCGTGCCACTCGAGCGTGGTCAATCCCTGATAGCTACGAATGAGATCGAGAGTGCCGTTGGCGCGCGCCGAGACGTCGGAAAGTCCACCCGTCCCGTAGCGACCCACGCCGCTGCCCCCAAGAGCGTGCAAACCGAAATCGACGTGCTTGTTTGCGAAAGACCAACGGGCGTTGGCACCGAAGCCGCCGCCGTTCTTGGAAGAGTTGTACGCGCCCAAGGCATTGGGGCCAGGGGTTGAGCTGATGCAAGGAGTGGTTGAGGTTACGTCTTCGCACGGAAACACGCGATCACGGAATCGGCTGTAGATTCCGAACACTTCGTAGTGCCCGAAGCCAGGCTCGAACACCAATTTTGCGATGACGTCAGGCGAGGGGTTGAAGGAATAGTTGGCTGCCGCGCTGCAAGTTGTGCTGACCGTCCCGGTGCTGCTGGTGGTCGTAGTGCAGCTCGTGATGGCTGAATTGTAGAGGCCACCACCTGCGCCCGGGGAGCCGATCAGGAAGTTGGAAGCGTTGCCGTGGCTGGTGAGGGTCGCCTGCGAGTTTTCAGCCGAGACTGCGAACCAGACTTTGTTGCCGAAGTTCTTCGACAGACGCACACCGTATTGCCGCGCCCAGCTGAAGCCGACGGTGTACTGAGGATCGATGGTCATGGGTAACGCCTCGGTGCGATTATCTACACCGTGTTTGGTTTCCGTCACCAGACTCCACATCTGACCGCCGGTGAAGGTCCAGCCATTGTCGAATGCGGCCTGGCCCCAGGCTTGCCGCTGGCGGAACGCGTAGCTATTGCTCTGGTTGTTGTTGGAGGTCACGGCGGCCGAGAGGAAGTCGCCTTCCACGTAGCCGGTCAGTTTAGCGCTCTTCAGCCGCCCCTCTGCCAGCATCGAAACTCGCGACTGGCGTCCGGAACCGAAGAACTCCGATACCTTGCTGGCCGAAGCGCCGGGCATGGTTAAAGCGTTGAGCGGCGTATTGATGTCCGCGGCCAATGCGCGTGAGCGGTACACACTTTCAGCGGCCAGGAAGCCGCCGGGCGTGATGGTGATTCCCTTGAAGTGCAGCGCCGCCGGAGACTCAGTCATGCTTTTCTGGGTTTCCTGAATACTCACAACCGTGCTCGCCATGTTGGTTTTCAGGTCGGTCACGTCGCCCTTTAGTTCGGTGACGGTCTGCTGTTGCTGATTGGCCTGCGCCTGAGCTGCATCAGCCTTGGTGGCAGCATCGGCCGCTGAGGTCTGAGCCTGCTGCACGACTTGATCCTTGTGGTGCAGTTCATCCCGTAACGCCTGAATCTGTTGTTGCTGCTGGGCGAGCGCCGCTTGTTGCGATGCGATCGCGTCTTTCAACGACTGCACGTCCGCCGCCGTCAATGTCGCGGCCGCAGGCTTCGCCTTCCTGGGTTTGGGCGCGGTGCTGGTTTGCGCGACCAGCCCTGTCGCCAGAAAAAGAATTGCACACACGTTCAACGCAGACTTCATTGTTCTCTCCTTTTTGGTCCTGCGATAAATGAAAATATCCCGTGACTGCGGGTTATTATTTGACTTGCTTGATTGCATCCTTCACCTTTGCCACGACGTTATCGGGCAAGGGCGCGTACGACAGCGCAGAGGTCATCTTCTGACCGTCAGCGACCATCCAGTTTAGAAAATCGGCCAGAATTTTGCCCTTCGCAGCGTCCTTGGACTGGGCCGGGATCAGGAGCCAGGTAAAGCTGGAGATAGGATAAGCATCTTTCCCGGGAGCGTTGGTGATCGACACGCGGAAATCGGCCGGCATCTTGGGCGCCGAAGCGGCCGCCGCAGTTACGCCATCCAGCGACGCTTTCACGAAGTTACCGGCTGAA